>Ga0302181_10003310_pt1 | contig 11070 bp, 10 predicted proteins | sample I_Palsa_E3_3_FD_198786 | JGI IMG/M metagenome (GOLD analysis project Ga0302181, IMG submission 198786) | Peat permafrost microbial communities from Stordalen Mire near Abisko, Sweden - I_Palsa_E3_3 | ecosystem: Environmental > Terrestrial > Soil > Palsa > Peat permafrost | place: Sweden... | reverse complement strand
TGTGGAACCCCCGGCCACCGGCCCGGCAGCCGGGCCACTGTCATATCCCGACGCTAAAATCGTGACCGCAAACGGGACCAGCCGACCCTCAGCGCCAGCCATCAACCCGGATGAAAGATCAGGGCTAATGATGGCCCGCTCGGCTGCCGCCACGAACGACCGTTCCTGCGGATATCTGCGCAGCTCGGAGGTATGGCTCAAGAACACCCGCAGCGGCCCCTCCACGACGCTCACGCTACCGTACTGCATCGCGACGATAGGCGATTAGCAGCCCACCTGCAGTGTTCCTGAATGTAAACCAGGCCAATTCCTGGTAGCACGCGCTATCGAAATATGGAAACCCTTGTCCGCGACAAACCCCTGACCCGCACAGCGCCCGCATAACGGTCATACACACCTGCGACAGGACGCGCCCGCCCGTGCGGGCGCTGTCACCCCGCGTACCCTGCGCGGCTCCGTTACGTCTCCAAGGTTCCCAGCGTGTCGGTAAAGGCATGCTCGGCGATGGCTAGGCGGTGAAGTCGATCGACACCCGCTCCCGCTAGGCATCCTCCGCTCGACGGCCAGCAGGCCGGTCCCCGGTGCCCTCATGCGACGTTGACTCGCTCCCGTTCCGGGAGCGCGCACGCGGCCGGTGAAGGTGACGGCTATCAATGTGACCCGAATCACGATGCATTATTCAAGCAAGCGCATGCGCCGCCTGGTCACCTCCGGGCTGCTCCCGGAACGGGGCCGGGGCTGGGCCGACCGGGTATTCGCTGCGTACCCTCCGATCCGTAATGGCCGGATTCTTGAAGAACCCTGCGTAAACCGCGCGGGGTTTTTTAGTTGGCAAGCAGCCGCGATGGCGAGTCAAGATTCTTGGCCGCACCCGTACTGCAACCTGCCGGACCCTCGCAACGCTACCGGCAAGCGCGACTCTGGAGGCAACAATTAAGGGGACACCATGAAGACCACCGGGACCATCTTCGCCGGAATAGGCACTCTTGCCCTGATCGGCGGCTTGGCCGCGTGCGGCACCGCTAGCGCACCGGCCGCAGCTCCCAGGCCTGCCGTCACCGTGACCGCGCCGGCCCGGGCACCCGCAACGCCGACGCCTACGGTTACGAAGACCGTTGCGCCTGCCGCTTCTCCTTCGGGGCAGACAATCATCATCAACAACAACCCGGCTCCGGTTTCGGTTAACGATCCGCCGGCCCCGGTCTACTACCCGAGCGGCGCGTTTCTCGATACCCAGACGCTTGTTGATTCGCTGGCAGACGAGCAGGCTGACGAGCTGAATGCCGCGCCGTCTTACGATTACGATTCGGCCGACAACGCGACCATATCCCTGAATTGCGATCCCGACGGATACCTTACCTACGCCTGCACCGGCAGCGACACCGACGGCGACTCCGGGTATGGCGATATCGTGACCGTGCTCGATAACGGCAACGCCTGGGCAGATACCGGCATGAACTGGGAAGGCCCGGACGTCTACATCAACGGCGGCGTCACGAATTACTGGACGACTCTCGCCCAGGCGGACTGGCAGAGTTAAGAGCGAGCGAACGATGGCCGCGACGGCTAGCGCAATCAAGCCCGGAACAGACGAGGCGCATGGGTGGGCACCGTCAGTAAATGCTCTCAAGGCCAGGCGCATAGCCGGGATCTCCGGCTCGCGTCGGCGTCGCCTGAACTCGTACAGCGAGGACTCCGGGAGCCCCCGACAAAGACGACACCGAACTACCTGGCAGTCAACGTAGTCGCTTACGTGGCAGGCGTTCCGCCTGCCACGTCCAGGTGCGTTGCGCACCGTACGTGGACTGAATAGATACCTTCAGCCCGTGAACGGGCTACCACTATCGCTGAACCAAGTCGACCGACTAGCCTCCGGGATTCAGCATTGACCCGCTGGCCGAGATGTAACCGTTTTTTCGCGGCTCCGAGCTGCGGTTTTGCGTCGGCTAGCCTGCTTCTATCGGGTTGGGCGCGCACCCGTCCCGGCAGCAAGCGTTCTAGTCCGCTCTACCCCTTGCGATTAAATCTCTGCGTACTCTTTTGAACCAACCTGGAACGGTAGGCGTTACATAGCTAGTCAGGACGCTGGCATAGCGCGACCGTGGTCGCCGGAGAAGATGGGGCACGCATGGCCGATCTGAGGGTGGACTATCAGCTGCTTGCCTCGATTCATAGCACCCTAAATGGCCTGACCTGGGAATTTGAGAACATCGAAGATCAGGCCAGTGCCTATGATGCGGCGTTCGGGTCGGGCGACATCACCGCGGCGATGGGCAGCTTCGCCGGCAACTGGAGCGCTCATCGCAAGACGCTGCTCGCCACCATGCAGAACCTGGATCACATGGTCACCGCGACGGGACAGCGGTTCCACCAGGCCGACGACCAGCTCGCCAGCGACCTGACCAAGAAGTAGCAGCGCGGGGAGGACCAGACCAGATGGGACGACCGCCGGGTTACCAGTGGCAGCCGCTCGGCCTGGCCGCGGACCCGGTGCCTGGGGATCCGCAGGCGATCAGCGCCGAGGCCGCTCACCTGGCGTCGGTGGCACGCACGATCACCGGGCAGATCACGGCGCTGCGGAAAATCGCCAGCGACGACACAGAGGTCGGCCAGCACGCGGAGAAGATCCGCACCACCGCGCTCAGCCTGGCGGGCTCTCTTCAGTCGGTGGCCACCAGGTACACCAAGGTGTCATCGGCGCTGTCCCACTGGGTCCCGGAGCTGGAGCAGGCCCAGAGCCTGTCGATCAGGGCGCTGAACGAGGCCGAGGCCCCGTACGCCAGGCTCAACCAAGCCGTGCTACTGCCGGCCGGCCCCGACCTGACCGCCGCGCAGAAGCAGGAGGTCGCCAGTTGCCACACCTCGATGCAGCGGGCGCAGGATCAGCTCGGCACCGCCAAGGTGCTGCTGACCCGCACGACCACCCTGCGGGACACGCAGGCCGCCTACTATGCCGCGAAGATCAACCAGGCCAGCAACGACAGCCTTACCGACCACGAAAGCCTGTGGGGCGACATCACCAGCGGTTTCGACCATCTGGTCGGCGATGTCTCGTGGGAGCTCAAGGATGTCTGCACCGTGCTGGAGGTCGCTGCGACCGTCGCTGGCATCGCCGCGTTCGTTATCGCCCAGTTCGTCCCGGGCCTTGACGTCGCCGTCGACGCCCTGGTGCTTGGCGCGTTCCTCGCGACGGGTGTCGCGGCTGACGGCCGGGCGATGCTCGCGCTGACCCACCACGGCTCGTGGCGCGACTTCGCCTTCGATGCGATCGCGCTGGCCTCCTTCGGTGTCGGCCGGGTGGCGGGCCTGGTGGCGAAGGAAGCCGTGCCGGCGGCCGAGGCAGCCGCTAAGAGCGCGTACACGTCGGAACTGCTCACCGACATGGCCACCGACGGACCCCGGGCGGCGATGCTGTCCAAGTTCGCAGCACAGACGGGGACGGACACAGTCGCGATGGCCAACCGGGTGGCTGAATTCGCGCCGAGCCTGGCGAACGGAGCCGAGCTATCGGGCCTTCCCAAGCTCATGGCCAATCTCGGGGCGTTCGGGGGCGAGGAGAGCAACTACGCCAGGCTCATCTCGCTCGCCACCAGGTTCACCACCCCGATAGCGGACTTGAGCCAGTACGGAACCCTGTCGAAGACGCTGCTGGGGATCGCAGGTACCAGTGCCGGAGTCGGGGCTGCGAGCGGGATCGCCGGAGGCGTCCTGGGCGGCGTCGAGCTTGACTGGGGCCGTGAGCCGATCGTCAAGCTGGACATCCCGCCCGTCTATCGGTGGTACAGCACCCACCTGTGGGCACCCGCTGGCGGCTGAGGCAATGGAGTCTGGAGTCGCCGGTCCCGCTGGGGGCCTGGCACGCGGTTATGCCGACAGCGGCAGGTCAGGCCCGGTTACCGGCTACTCAATCGTGTTGCCGCCAGGCTGGCGGCGCATACCAATTCAGCATGGCACCCGGACGGCGATCCGCGAAATCGCCGACGAGGTGCTCGGGCGACGCCCTCAGCACATATCACCGGATCAAGTCGCACCGTACCGGGTTCAGATAGAACACCGTCTTTCTGAACTGGCGAAGAAGACTCGCACGCTCGGGGGCGTGGATCTCTATCTTCCTATTGCCTGCGCGCACGGTACGGCCATTCCCGCGTCGTTCATTGTGTCCGAGGGTTCGCCACTGGCATCAGGAGTCGTAGATCCTGGTCAGGTGGCTGGCTATCTCGCGTCGGCCGAAGATGCGTCACCGGCGATGGTCGACGGCTGCAAAGGAGCCAGGATGGAACATACCGCGGCTGCGGAAGTGGCATCGGGAATACCAGCCGGCTCCCGCCGGGTGGATTATGTGCTGCCGGTTCCTGGCCACGCGAGCAGATGGCTCATTGTCACATTCTCTACGCCAGGCGACGGCGACCCGGCGGGAGAATTCGCTAGGCTCTTGGTGCATTTGTTCGACTCGATTATGCTGACTTTCCGGTGGACCACGGATCATGTCGCCGGGTAACGGAGCTGAGTATCGCATGATAAAACCGCCACAGTCCCCCTACCAGATGAGCCGGCACGGCTGGATCAGCGTGGCTTACAACCAGCACGTGTGGATCCCCTGCCAGCCGGTGTTCCCCGAGGGATTCGACCGCAGCTCATGGGCCGCGCTGTACGCGGAAGAATGGTGGTCGCGCTCGACCCGGCCGCACGGCAAGCGCGAGGTCAACGCCCTGGCGCGGACGCTCGCTGACATGCACGCCTACGCCTACAGCCATATGGCCATGCACATGGGGTTTCTCCACCTGCCGAGCCTCCAGCTGGCACCGCTGCTCGTCAGCTTCGGTATCTGGGAAGCGGAGGGAGACCGGATAACGCAGCTGCGCAACCTGACACATGCCGACGATCCCACGCTCATGCAGCCACCCACGGTTGAGGAGTTCAGTACCGGCCAGCTCGGGCCAGGACTCAAGGTGCTGGCCTACACACGGAACAAGAACGTCATCACGGGCTACCTCAACTACGCATGGCGGTCAGAGGAGCTTGCCACCGCTGTACGCATGTTTACCGGTGCTCCTGATCTCGGCCGGCTGGAGCAGGCCGTCGCTGATATCGAGGAACTTGCGCGTGCGGTTGCCTGGGTTCCGTGGAAGCGAGGCGCTACCTGATCCGCTTCGACGTGTGCAGCGCCTTGCCGGGCTTGACGGATGACCGATGTGGGCGTGGGTCCTGCACAGCCACGGGCCACCCTGCCCACCCGGGTAGCCCCCCGGCGGCCTAGCCGCGGGTCAGCTTGCGGTAGGTGACGCGGTGCGGACGGGCGGCTTCGGCGCCCAGGCGGCCGATCTTGTTCTTCTCGTAGGCATCGAAGTTGCCCTCGAACCAGAACCAGTTCGCGCCGCCCTCCCAGGCCAGGATGTGGGTGGCGACCCGGTCCAGGAACCAGCGGTCGTGGCTCGTGATGACCGCGCAGCCGGGGAACTCGAGCAGCGCGTTCTCCAGCGAGCCCAGCGTCTCGACGTCCAGGTCGTTGGTCGGCTCGTCCAGCAGCAGCAGGTTGCCGCCCTGCTTGAGGGTGAGCGCCAGGTTCATCCGGTTCCGCTCGCCGCCTGACATGATGCCGGCCGGCTTCTGCTGGTCCGCGCCCTTGAAGCCGAACGCGGCCACGTACGCGCGACTGGGAAACTCGACGTTGCCGACGTGGATGTACGCCTCGCCGTCCGAGATCGCCTCCCAGACGTTCTTGTTCGGGTCGATACGCTCACGGGACTGGTCGACGTAGGAGATACGCACCGTCTCGCCGATCCTGATCGTGCCGGAATCGGGCGGCTCCTCGCCGACGATCATCTTGAACAGGGTGGTCTTGCCGACTCCGTTCGGACCCAGGACGCCGACGATGCCGTTGCGGGGCAGGCTGAAGGAGAGCTTCTCGAACAGCATCCGGTCGTCGAAGCCCTTGACCAGGTCCTCGACCTCCACCACCACGCTGCCCAGGCGCGGGCCCGGCGGGATCTGGATCTCCTCGAAGTCCAGCTTGCGGCTCTTGTCGGCCTCGGCGGCCATCTCCTCGTACCGCTGCAGCCTGGCCTTGCTCTTGGCCTGGCGGGCCCGCGGGCTGGCTCGGACCCATTCGAGCTCGTCGGCCAGGCGCTTCTGCTTCTTGGCGTCCTTGGCGCCCTCGACCTTGAGCCGGGCCGCCTTGGTCTCCAGGTAGGTGGAGTAGTTGCCCTCGTAGGGGTAGGCGTGGCCGCGGTCCAGCTCGAGGATCCACTGGGCCACGTCGTCGAGAAAGTACCTGTCGTGGGTGACCGCGACGACGGTGCCCGGATACTTCGCCAGGTGCTGCTCGAGCCACTGCACGCTCTCCGCGTCCAGGTGGTTGGTGGGCTCGTCGAGCAGCAGGAGGTCGGGCTGTGACAGCAGCAGCCTGCACAGCGCGACCCGGCGCTTCTCCCCGCCAGACAAGCTGGTGACGTCCGCGTCTGGCGGCGGGCAGCGCAAGGCGTCCATGGCCTGCTCGACCTGGCTGTCCAGGTCCCAGGCGTCCCTATGCTCCAGCTGCTCCTGGAGGCGGCCCAGCTGTTCGAGCAGTCCGTCCGAGTAATCGGTCGCCATCTTCTCGGCGATCTCGTTGTACTCGTTGAGCAGCCTCTTGGTCTCGGCCACGCCGTCCTCGACGTTGCCGAGGACCGTCTTGCTCTCGTCCAGCCGGGGCTCCTGATCGAGCAGGCCCACGGTGAAGCCCGGCATCAGGCGCGCGTCGCCGTTGGACGGCTGCTCCACACCCGCCATCATCCTGAGCAAGGTGGACTTGCCGGTTCCGTTCGGGCCTACGACGCCGATCTTGGCGCCGGGAAGGAACGCCAGCGTGACCTCGTCGAGAATGACCTTGTCGCCGTGCGCCTTGCGCACGTGACGCATCTGATAAATAAATTCCGGCATGTCTCGTATCCTACCTATTGCAGCAGGCCAACAGCCCGCTACCCTCGTCTCAGTCAGGGGAAAGTCAGGGAAGGTTGGAAGTCATGACTCTGGCCGTCAGCCGGACCGGCACCATCTTCAAGAAGTGCGAGCGCAGCAACCATAAGCCCGACTCCAACAAGCGCTGTGCGACTTCCACCTGTCAGCATACGTGCGACAACCCCGAGCGCTGCGCGCACGCCTGGACGCTTCGCTACTGGGTGAACGGCAAGCAGGTTGAGAAGTCGTTCAAGGACACGACGCACCCCGCCACCGGGCGCGTCAACTACGGCAGTGGCAAGAAGCTTGCCCAGGACTGGCAACTCAAGACCACCGTGGACAAGCGCTCAGGGGACATCACCTTTGCCGACCACGGCAAGAGCGGCAAGAGCGGCAAGCAGAATTTCGGCGAAGCGTGCGAGCAGTTCATCGCTCGGATGCAGGTCAGCGAAAACAGTCGCGCCATCTACCTTCACTCGTACCGCGCCTACGTCCAAAGGGTGTTCAGCGACAAAACGCTGGCTCAGGTAGCGCAGGACCGCGACGGGGTTACCGAGCACCTGACCGTAACCATGAGGCACCTGAGCAACACACCGCGCCAGCAAACGCGCATGGTCATCGTCGGCACCTGCGATGAGGCTGTCAAGGCCGGCAGGCTCGCCAAGCACAACCTCGCCGACATCACGCTGGCCGACCACGGCCCGAAGAATCTGCACTCCGATTTCGTCTTTCCGACCTATGAGCAGGTTCAGTTCGTTGCCAACGGCGGGGTCAACCCCGAGACCAAGCGCGTAGTAGGTGGTGCGGGACTCTGCGTCTGGCTCATGCGCGGGTGCGGTCTCCGGATCGAAGAGGCTCTTGCCGTATCTAGGCAAGACTTCATTGAGGGGGGCACGGTACTGCGAGTCATGTGGCAGGCATCGGGGAACGGGCGCGAGCGCGACCCACTGAAGCACCGCAAGCGCGGTGAATACCGCGACGTGCCCGTGCCGTCATGGCTGTGGGCGATAGTCAAGGACCTACCCGACGGCCCATTGATGCCCGGACTGGGCGGCAAGACGTTTCAGCGGTACGGGACGATCTACTTCCGCTTCATGCGAGCGGCGGAGGTGGCCGGAATCCCAGACGGTTTCACGCCGCACAGCCTGCGGCACGCCTTCGCGTCCGCCATGCTCGCCCGTGGCGTCCAGATCACCGAGCTAGCTCACTTCCTAGGGCACCGGGACATCAACGTTACTCACCAGGTGTACGGGCATCTCCTGCCCTCTGCTGCCAAGAGAGCCGTAGCGGCGCTAGACGCTGAGTTTGCTGAGTGGAGCAAGGGCTAGGGCCCTCCGCGCGGCTCCCTCAGGGCGGCCGCACTGACCGGCGGCCGGGCCTGGCATGCTGCATCCCATGACTTCCTCCCGTCGGCTGGTGAGCTCGGGCTCGCCTCTTGAACCAGAAATCGGCTTCTCCCGCGCCGTCCGCTCCGGACCCTACATCTGCGTCGCCGGCACCGCACCGATCGCCGAGGGCGGCGGCACCGCAGCCCCCGGCGACGTCTACGCGCAATCGGTCCGCTGCCTCGACATCGCCGAGCACGCGCTCCAGGAGGCGGGGGCGTCACTGGCCGACGTGGTCCGGACCCGGGTAATGCTCACCGACATCGGGCAATGGCGGGACGCCGCACGCGCGCATGCGCAGCGATTTGCCCAGGTGCGACCGGCCTGCACCTTCATCGAGGTGTCACGCTTCATCAACCCGCAATGGCTGGTGGAGTTCGAAATAGACGCGATCGTCCCGGACTAGCACACCACCCACCGCCCAGACCCCGGCCATGTATATAAGCCTACGGGCACGCGTCCGTAGGCTCGTCCTCCTCCTTGGCAGCTTCAGCCGGAGCGGAGCCTGCTTCATTCTCGGCGGGTGCCTTGCCTGGCGCGCACAGCTGCACCTGGTCGCGGCCGGCGTCCTTAGCCCGGTACAGCGCCAGGTCAGCCGCCGCGAGCAACTCAAACAGGTCATTGCCGTGCTGGCCGAGCGCCGCCACCCCGATCGAGACCGTGACCTGGATTCTCGCCTGGGCGGTGGTCACGCTCAGCCCGCTCGCGCTGCGCCGCAGCCGTTCGGCGATCCGGCACGCCCCGGCGGCGTCGGTGCGGGGCAGCAGGACGGTAAATTCCTCCCCGCCGAACCTGCCCACCACGTCCGACTCGCGGACCTGCCGCCTAAGCTCGGTGGCCAGGGCCCGCAGGACCTCGTCCCCGACCAGGTGCCCGTGGCTGTCGTTGACCCGCTTGAAATAGTCGACGTCGACCAGCAGCAGGCCCAGCGGCGTATCCGACCGCAGCGCCCGGGTGACTTCCGCGTCGGCTTCACGCTGCCAGGCGGCGGCGTTCAGCAGGCCGGTCTTCGGGTCGGTGCGGGCCGCGGCGGTCAGTTGCTGGTGCATCATACTTCGCTGCAGCATCATGACCGGCGGCAACACCAGCAGGAGCAGGAAGAAGCTGAGCGTGCAGGTGATCGCGATGAGAACGCCGACGCAGGTTTCCGTCAGGTCGAGCAGCAGGCTTTCGGAGTCCCAGACCGCCTTCGCCAGCGGCGCCTCGGGCTCGGCCAGGTGCGCGGCGACCGCGACGACACCGGTGTTCACCACGGCGAACAGGACACCGCAGGCGATGGCGGTGAGCACCACCGACGGGCGGGTCAACCAGGCGTTCGAGCCTCGCAGTGTGACCACCACGGCGTCAGGGACAAACCGGTGGAATGTGCCCGAGGCCGCGGCGCCCGCCAGCCCGAGCGCAGCTGAGCTGAACATCCGCCGGTAGAGGGGTATCCGCTGCGCCCGCAGGTAGAGCACCCCGCCGAGGATCAGCGGTGCCAGCAGGGCATATAGCGGCGGCAACAGCAGCGCGATCGGGAGCCACCAGGCGGAAAGCAGATCACGGGACACGCCGGACGGATGGCCGAGCCGCCGCATCGCCTCGATGCAGATCACCGCGGCGGCCAGCAGGGCGGCGAACAGAATCACGTTGTCCGTCTGCGGTTCGCGGAGGCCGGCCAGCTGCCAGCCGATCAAGGCCAGGTCAATGCCCAGGACAGCGACGATGTACACAATGAGTGATGTAGGCATGGCAAGCAGCGGCCAGCACGACGGCCACTTGATCAGGCGCGACAAGCGCTTCTCGCGTTGTCCTATCGCCTCTTGAACAGCTGACATGCCCTCTGCCCATCATGAGCGACGCCTCTGCGGACCCTCAAAACCGTGGCCGCCATCACTTTAGGTAACATCATAAGTGCGCTTCGTGCTGCCAGTTAGCCGAACCAATATGTTCGCTGGCGCGGATTTCCCGGCCTCCGCCTACCTGCAGGCATGCCGGAGCCGCTGCGGACGACACGCCCGTGACTACGGAATGTGCCGCCGGTGCCGCACAGTGTAGCTACACTATGGTTCCGTTGTATCCGTTCCATGCGGCACCTGGCAGACCCGCGAGGCGCCCGACAGACCCGCGGTCGGCCCGGCAGACCGTCAGGAGAGTGGACTCGATGCGAGGCGTTATCTGGAGCTAGCGCTCAGAAGGGCGTGGTGGCGCTAGCCTCCTCGTCCTCGTCGAGTGCCCGCGCGGCTTCGTCTAGGTCCCGGCCGAACCGCTCGACCGCCTCTTCGTCGATCATCTCGCCCGGCCCTTCGGCCATATCCGGGGTTTCCCCGGCGTCCGCAGGCCAGTTCCCGGCCGGGTCGCCTTCGGTGGCCACGGGCGGAGGGCTCGGGCGCATGTAATTGGCTGGGCCACGGTTCAGGTCGTGCCCCACGGTGTCCGCCACGATGGAGATCACGTTCTTGAGCTGCCCGTTCTTATCCTCGTAGCTGCGGGCCTTGAATCGTCCTTTGACGAAGACCGGCTCGCCCTTGTGCATGCTGGCGCGCACGTGGTCACCTAGCCTGCGCCAGCAGGTGACGTCGTAGTACGAAGTGTCCGCATCCCGCCACTCGTTGGTCACCCGGTCCTGGACGCGGGTCGTCGCGCCGACCCGCAGGTCGGTAACCCGGGTGCCATCCTTGATCTGGCGCTGCCTGGGGTCCTGGGCCACGAAGCCGACGAGGGTCACGTATCCGCCCTGGTTCATTACGATCCTCCTTGGGATTCCCGG
>Ga0302181_10003308_pt1 | contig 11075 bp, 13 predicted proteins | sample I_Palsa_E3_3_FD_198786 | JGI IMG/M metagenome (GOLD analysis project Ga0302181, IMG submission 198786) | Peat permafrost microbial communities from Stordalen Mire near Abisko, Sweden - I_Palsa_E3_3 | ecosystem: Environmental > Terrestrial > Soil > Palsa > Peat permafrost | place: Sweden... | reverse complement strand
TCTGCTAGCGGCCACGAGAAAATACTGGTGTGCGGTCAGTTAGCTCCAGGTGCGCGGTCATCAGTTTTCCAGTCCTGTGGCCATCTGAGGTCCAGGTTGCTGGCCAGTTCTCTTGCCGGGTTACGGCGTGTCGTGATGCACGGGGTCCCTCCGGTGTGGATGGGTTTGAGGTGGTTCGCCTTACCCATCTCGTTCCGGAGGGACCTGTGACCAAGTCTGGCAGGGAGATCATGGAGATTTTCGAGGCTTACGACCTGACGGGGACGGCCTGGTCGGCGTCGCAGCTGGCTGGCTGCGACGCGAAGACCGTCGCCCGTTACGTGGAGATCCGGGCGGCGGGCGGAGACCCGCTTGCCAAGATGGCGCGGCCGAAGGCGGTCGACGCGTTCATGGAGAAGATCGAGGAGCTGGTTGACCGGAGCAAGGGGAAGATCCGGGCGGACGTGGTGCACCGGAAGATCACGGCGATGGGCTACCGGGGGTCGGAGCGGTCCGCGCGGCGCGCGGTCGCCGAGGTGAAGGAGGCGTGGCGCGCGGGGCGGCGCCGGCGGTACCGGCCGTGGATCCCGGAGCCGGGGATGTGGCTGCAGTGGGACTGGGGCGACGGGCCGGTGATCGGCGGCCGGAAGACGCAGCTGTTCTGCGCGTGGCTGGCGTGGTCGCGGTTCCGGGTGGTCATCCCGGTCTGGGACCAGCAGACGGGCACGCTGACGTGGTGCCTGGACCAGGCGCTGCGTGCCGTGGGCGGGGCGCCGACGTACCTGCTGACCGACAACGCGCGGACCGTGACGATGGATCATGTCGCGGGGATCCCGGTGCGGCACCCGGAGATGGTCGCGCTGGGCCGGCATTACGGCTGCAAGGTGGAGACCTGCGTCCCCTTTGACCCGGAGTCCAAGGGCGGGGTGGAGGCGACGGTGAAGATCGCCAAGGCCGACCTGGTGCCGTCGGAGGCGAACCTGCTGCCCGCTTACGGGAGCTTCAGGGAGCTGGAGGACGCGTGCCGGGCGTTCTGCGACCGGGTCAACGGGCGGGCGCACCGGGAGACCGCGGCCGTCCCCGCGGGCCGGCTGGCGGCTGAGCGGGAGATGCTGCACCCGCTGCCGGCCGAGCCGTATGCCCTCGCGCTGGGCGAGGAGCGGCTGGTCAACGACGACCAGACGATCCGGTTCGGGTCAGTGCGGTATTCCACGCCGCCCGGCCACTGCGGGACGCGGGTCTGGTGCCGGGTCGCCGGGGAGGAGCTGGTGATCACCGCCCGGACCAGGGCCGGGGCGGCGGAGATCGCCCGGCACCGGCTCTCGGTGCCGGGCAGCCCGGTCATCCGCGACGAGCACTACCCGGACCACCCGGGCGGGAACGGGCCGCGGCAGCCCCGGCCCCGGCCCCGGACGGAGGCCGAGGCCGCGTTCCTCGCCATCGGGGACGGCGCGCACCGGTGGCTGGCCGAGGCCGCCGCCTCGGGCGCGTCCCGGATCCGCTCCAAGATGGCCCGCGCGGTCGAGCTGGCCGCGGTCGTCGGCACCGACCGGACCGACGCGGCGCTCGGGCTGGCCGCGATCGCCGGCCGGTTCGCCGGCGGCGACCTGGCCTCGATCATCGACCACCTGGCATCCGAGACCGCGATCGGGGAGGTCGTCATCGCCGGCGAGGCGCACTCGGCGCAGCCCGGCACCTCGGGGTGGTCCCGCCTGGGCGCGGACGGGGCGGGCTCGTGAGCGCCGGCAGCCGGCCGAGCGCAGCCGACCTCACCGCCATGGACGCCGTCCTCGCGGCGCTGGGCGACTGGCTGCACGACGCCGGCCCCGCCGCCCGCGAGGAGCTCCGCGCCTGCCTGCACCGCATCATCACCTGGCCCTGGCCCGAGGACATGCACGCCGCGGTCATGCTCTGCCGCAGCGTCCACTGGCAGGGCGCCACGATAGGAGGAGAACACCAGTGACATCCCCCGACGGCCCTGACGGCCTGCCCGTCACGCTGCCCGGCCCGCTGGCCCGGCAGGTCCTGGACCTGCTCCAGGCTGCCGGGCACGTCATCTCGGCGCTGCGCGCCCGCGGCCTGGAACGCGATCTCGCGCTCGCTGACCTGGAACAGCTCGCCGCCCTGCTCACGGCCGGCGGCGACGCCGCGCAGCTGGCCGCCCGGCTGGAAGAAGCCCAGCGCGGGCTGGCCGCCGCGATGCTCGCGAGGCAGGCACCGTGACCGGCCCCGCAGCCCCGCCGCTGCCCGCCGAGCTCGACGCCCTGGTCCGCCGGATGCGGCTGCCCTACCTGCGCAGGGCCGCCCCGGACGTCCTCGCGACCGCCCGTGCCCAGCGGTGGGAGCCCGCCGAGGTACTCCGGGTCCTGCTCGCCGAGGAAGTCGCCGGCCGCGACGCCGCCACCCGGGCGACCCGCCGCAAGATCGCCGCGTTCCCGACCGGGAAGACGCTGTCCTCCTGGCGGCCGGAAGAGTCCTCCGTCCCCGAGGCCACGCAGAACGCCCTGGCCACCCTGGAATGGATCGGCCGCGCCGAGAACCTCGTGGTAGCCGGGCCGTCGGTTATCCACGGTTTCAGCTCGCATGAGCCGTGTTTTCGCAGGTCGCATCGTTGTTGCGATTGATGTGACGTTACTTCGTCGTTGAGGGCTGCGGGTTCCAGCCGAGCCGGGTGAGCTCGCGCCGGAGTTCCAGGTTCTCGCCGTGGGCCTGCTCGAGCGCGGCTCGCAGGGCGGCGTTTTCGTCGCGGTGCTGTTTCTTGAGATGGGTGATCTGGCTGGTGAGCGCCTGGATGATCGTGTTGTCGCCGCCTGTCTCGTCGGGCGGCGGCGGCTTCGGGCGGGCCTGGTCGCGGAGCCGTTCGATCCGGCTCCGGAGCTCGGCGTTTCCGTAGAGGAATGCGTGGGAGACCCCGGCCTCGCGCTGGACGGACTGGAAGGTGACGGGCTCGCCTTTCTTGACCAGGCGGCGGATGGCCTGGTCGGCTGCGGCTGCTTTCGCCTCGGACTTGGCCCTGGCCGCGGCGGTGAGGACGGCGGTGCGGCGGGCGCGGGCGTCGTTCACGGCTGTTCCCCTCGCGGCTGCCGGGTGTCGATAGTGACCGGCACCGGGCCCTCCGGTGGTGCGGACGGGCATCCGGCGCCCTGGACCGCCCGGTCCGGGGCATTGTCCATGGCGGCCAGGACGCGGGCGAGCGCGTCGTGCTCGGCCTGCCGCTGGGCGAGCCAGACATTATCGCCGGGCATGGGCCGGCCATGGCGCTCCCGGAAGTCGCCGGTGGCCCGGTCGATGAGGGCCTTCGTGTCGGCAAGCTGCCGTTCCAGGGCCTGCTGGTGGCTGTGATCAGTTACGAAGACCGCGCAGGTGAGACAAGCGTTGCCCTTTCCGCAGGTTTGCAGCGGCGGGAGCAGGCACCAGCCGTTGGGCAGGATCCGGTCGGCGCGGCCGAGCAGGTGCATGGCATCGTGGTCCTCGCGGGAGAACGTCACCCGGGTGCCGTCTGCCTTCAGCCTGACGGTCGCCAGGAACGCCTGCTCGGCGTGTTCCTCTCGCTGGGCGATGTAGTGCATGGTCATCGTCGGGGTGGCATGCCCGGCATAGCGTTGCAGGACGTGGACGGGCAGGCCGAGCTCGGCGAGCCGGGTCAGCCTCGTGTGCCGGAACCGGTGGGTGTGGCTGAGCCGGACCGGCCTGTTCTTGCTGTCGGTGAACCGGGCGAGGTCGCTGAACTCGCGCAGGATCGCCTTGTAGCTGCCGCAGGCATACGGCTTGCTGCCGTGCCTGTTGCCGATCCGCTGGATGAACAGGTGCCGGCGCGGGAAGTCCGGGAAGGTCCCGCGCAGCCATGCCTGCTGCTCCTCGATGACCGTGGTGACCTCGTGGTCGACGAGGATCGTGTCGGGGGCGATGTCGATCTTGCTCTGCGCGTAGCGGAACCTGGTGACCTCGCCGTCGTGGCCGGCGGCGGTCCCGGCCGGGGACAGGCAGTCGTGGTCGCAGGTGCGGATCTCGCTGGCGCGCCGGCCGGTGAGGATCTGCAGCAGGATCATCCGCATTGCCTGCGGGTCATCCAGCCCGGCGGCCGTGACCTGGGTGCCGTCCCCGCGGGTGATCGTCATCTGCTGGCTGCGCGGCATGCCGAGCAGCGGCAGCGCTGCGGTGATCTGGCTCAGGGCATGGTCATCGACGTAGTGGATGCCGGTCCGGACGGGCTGGTCCGGGATACGGGTCACCTGCCGGTACCAGCCCGCCGCGTGCGTTTCGGTGACGCCGCCCCACGGCGACGGGCCCAGCACGCGCCGTGCCTCGGCCGGGCTGGCCGCCATGAAGGCGAGCAGGTCGGCGACCGCGCGCAGGTCGTCGTTGACCAGCCGCGGCCCGACGATTCTCGCCGGCTGGCGGCTGCTGGTGACGGTGCGGTTGGCCGGGTCGGCGTCCCACCGTGCGAACGCGGCGGCCTGCGCGGCTGCCGCAGACGGGTCGCCCAGGATGTCGCGGGAGTCGGTGAAGCAGGCGGCCAGGTGCCGGCTGAAGCGGGCCAGCGACGGCATCCGCTCCTGGCTCACCGTCGACCAGCGCAGTGTCCCGGCTTCCAGCATCGTGCCCAGGTGCCATTTGACCGCGTCCCGCAGCCACGGCTGGCTGATCTGGCCGGGCTGGCACCCGTAGTTCGCCTGGGGCTCGCGTTCGGCCAGCGGGATCCGCGGGTCGCAGCGGGGATGCCAGTAGTCCAGCGACCACCACGGCCCGGCGGAGGAGCGGGCGAGCAGGGCAAGCCGGGCGAACCGGAAGATGACCCGCAGGCCAGTGCGGGCGCCTTTCGACGGGAGCCGTCCCCAGCGGGTGGCATAGAACCATCCCTGGAGCGCTGAGGCGGTGTCCCAGTTCATGTCGAGCATCGAGCCGGGGAACGGCCGGCGCTCGGCGGTCGCCCGGCGCAGGATGCCGGCCAGCTGGTTCATCGCCAGCACCGAGGACCTGGTGCCGTCCATCGCCTGCCAGTGCGCCATCCACGCCAGTTCACGGGCGATCTGCTCCGGCAGCCCCGTCAGGTCGATCCGCCGTTCCCCGTTCCGGGAGAACTTCCGCCAGTCCTCGATGCCGGGGCCGATGACCGGCCCGCGCCACTCGGCAGGAAGCGCGAGCCACAGCCCGTCGACGGGGCCGGCGGACCCCGCCGGCCGCAGCGCTCGCGGGCCTTCAGCGCTCACCGCTCACCTTCCAGCCGGACGCGTACGACTTCCAGTTCGCCGCAGCCTGCAGGGCCTCGTCTTCCCGGACCCACCCGTAAAGGTCGATCGTCGTCTGTACGTGGGCATGGCCAAGCCGGCGGGACACGACCCACTCCGGCGTCCCGGCCAGCAAGAGGGCCGAGGCATGACTGTGACGAAACCAGTGCGGGGTCCACCCGGCCGGGCCGATGCCCTTGTTCTTCAGCGCCGTGACCTTGTCGCGGACGGTTCCCTCTCGCATCGCGGCCAGCAGCGGGGGCCGGTCCAGGTTGACCAGCAGCACCGAGCCCGGAGTGATCTCCAGGCCGAGCGACGCGGCCCGGCAGGCCAGGTGCGTCAGGTAGCCGGCGAACAGCCGCTCCAGGTCCGCGCCGACATGGACCCGCCGGGGCCGCATCATCTTCACCCGGGCGCCGTTGGCGTTGCCGGCCCGCGGCACCACCTCGATATACGCGGTGCCGCCCAGGCCCATCACGAAGTCGCCGATCGTCATGCCCAGCACCTCGCCCAGCCTCATGCCCGTCTCGGCCAGGATGGCGAAGATCAGCCGGTCACGGAGGTTGCCCTTCCAGTCTCCCGCCGTGGTGTCCCACGACGCGCAGCCGTCGATGATCGCCTGGATCTCCTGCGGCAGCAGGAGAGGAGGACGGTCCCGCCGCCGGCGCCGGACCTTGACCAGCGATGACGGGGCCGGGCCGCGGCGGGCGTCAAGGTGGGCGAGAAGTCCCCGTGACGGCGCCCGCGACGGCTGCCCCCGCAGGAGCCGGCCCGCGACCGGCACGTCATGAACCGACGCCTGCCACTGGTAGAACGAGATCAGCGCGGCCAGCCGGGCATGCAGGGTCTCCGCTGACGGGACGTCGTCCGGCAGCGCGAGGGAATGCTCGACAGTCCGGCCGTTCCGCAGCCAGGACAGGAACCCGGCGACGGCCGGGACCCCTGCTTCCGTCCACTGCCCGGTCTCATCGCGCTGTTCGAGGAAGGACCACCACTGCGCCAGCGACGTCGCATAACCGCGGACCGTGTTCGGCGACCACAGGTACCGGTGCGCCTCCAGCCACTCCTCGACCGGGCCGACCGTGGCATACGACGCGTCGACCACCGTCCATGTCCGTTCCCCGGATGCAGGGCGCACTGCCAGGCAGTAAGCCACGTTCCTCGCTCCTTATCGCTGCTGAATCCCCGTGGATAAGACCGCAGCAACGATGACAGAGAGTGAACGTCACGATCGTTGAAGACATTAATGAGGGCGGGTCAGGTCCCGTGGATAACGTCGGGAACAGGCAAGTCGCACCTGGTCGAGGCCCTGGCCCACGCCGCGATCGAGAAGGACCTGCGCGTCGCCTGGTTCACCCTCGAGACCCTCACCGCCGCGATCGGCAAGGCCAAGGCCGACGGGTCAGTCGCCCGGACCGTCACCCGGATCTGCCGCAGCGACCTGATCGTCGTCGATGACATAGGCATGCTGCCGGCCGGGCAGGACGCCGCCGAGGCGTTCTACCGCATCACCGACGCCGCCTACGAACGCAGATCCGTCGCCGTGACCAGCAACATCCACCCCTCAAAAGCGCACATGTTCGCGGCAACAAGTGCAAGGCAGCACCTGAAATTGCATGGGTTCGGCGTGATCGTCCCTCCCGGCCGTCAGCCGATTGCCTGAAGGCATTGCTCCATCAGTTCGGCGGTTGACGGGGCGGTGCTGGTGTCGATGCTGGTAAGCCCGAGGCTGGTGACGGCGCTAAGGATGAGCTGGTCATAGCCTCTGGTCCGTCCCAGGAACTTCTCGACGATGACCTTCTCCTCGGGGGCCAGCTCATCGAACCGGCTTGCCGAGTAGATCCGGTCCCTCAGGACGTCGGCGCTGGCGGTGAGCCACACCGCTGCCGTGCTCTTCAAGGCAGCGGCATGCTGCGGGAGTATGCCGGATCCTTCCAGGACGAGCTGCCGGGCACCGGTGTCCGCTGCCCGTGCTGCCGCCATCGCCTCGAGACAAGGCCATAGCCGCTGATAGTGGCGCAGTTGCTCGATGGTGAGCTCATCAGCTGAAAGGGAAAGGTAATGAGCCCTCAGGTGCTCGGGGAAGGGCCCGCTGCTTGTTGCCCAGGGCCGGCCGGGATGCCGGGCGAGGCTGTCTGTCGACACGTGCTCCCCGCCGAGCTCGGCGGCCAGTGCCTGGGCGAGAGTGGATTTCCCCACGTGGGACGTTCCGCCGATCAGCACAACCCTGATGTCGCGCACCTAGCCGTCCTCAGCTTTCTGCTGCGACGGCAGCCGGCTGCCGTCGACGTAATCCGCAAGATAGAACATGACGCTTTCGGGCTTCATGCCGAACGCGGCGGCGACTAGCTTGGGATCCATCGTGTTGACCAGGTCCGCGAGGCGGGTGCACCGCAGCGCCCGCGGCGGAACGCCGCAGCCGTCGAGGACATGGCTGATATACGCGGTCGAGGCCGGCGATCGTCCGGCTTTGGTGCCCTTGGTGACGATCACGTGCGGGTTCGCGGTCCGCTGGGTCTCTCGGTGGTCCAGGCAGCGCTGCAGGACCTGCCAGCTCGCCGGGTCGAGCGGCACTGGCATGGGGCGGCAGCCGAGTCGGGCCGTTCTCGCCGTGTCGTCGATCTCGTTTATGCGCAGGTGCCGGACCTCGTCGCTGGAAGCACCGTGGAGCAGCGCGAGGATCCCCAGCAGTGCCTCGTGCGGGTGAGCGTCGCCGCCTGTTGTCCAGCGGCGGAACAGTTCGCGCTGCTTGTCCAGGAGAAGGGTCTGGCCGGTGAACCCACGGGGTTCACGGGCGGTCAGGCCCCGGGTGGGGTCGGCGAGGATGATCTTGCGGCTGCGGGCGAAGCGGAAGAACTGCCGCAGCACGGTCAGCCGCCGTTTGCGCCCGCGGGGCAGGACGGCGAGGAACGCCTCGATGTCGTGCGCGTCGGCCAGCGCCCAGTCCTGCTTGCCCCGCTCGCCGGCGAGGAACAGTGCCAGGTCCCGGATGGTCGCCAGGGCTGTCTCAGTGGTGTGGTCGCTCCTGGGCTTGGTGCCTGCGCGGCGGGCGCGCTCGCGGGAGGCGAGCATGAAGGAGGCGAACCCGTCCACGGCCGACCGCAGCGGGCCGGGAACGGCGTCGACGCGGCGCTGCCGCCGCCCGGCGGCCAGCTGCCCGGCGTGATCAGTCGGGAGAGCCAGGCCGTGCTCGGTGAAGAAGGTCTCGAGGCTGCGGGCCAGCGGCCCCATCGACCGGCCCTGCCAGCGGGCCCGTTCCAGCAGAGCCTGCGGGTGAGCGGGCTGCCGGTCTTCCTCGAGGAGCCGGCCCAGGGCGGTGATCAGCTGGCAGGCCACGCTGGGCGAGTAGGCCCCGGCCAGGTGGGCGGTGAACCCGTCCAGCCAGTCCGGCGGGCTGGCGAGCCGGGCGGCCAGGCCGGCGCCGGCGACGAAGGGGCGGTCCGGACGGCTCTGCCAGCAGGCCGAGCACATTCCCATTGCCTCATGCTGTTTGACCTGCCCGCACTGAGTGCATTTCCGGGGCGGGTCCTTGAGCTGGCGAGGCCGGGAGCACGGGCCGCACCAGCCGGTGGCCTCCCGGAGATACCCGGGGCGGCCGCATCGCGGGCAGGGCAGCTGAGCCGCGGCCTGACGGGCCTTGCGCCGGCAGTACCGGCACAAGGTGTCCTCGCGGCGGCGGACCGGGTGCCCGCACTCGCGGCAGCTCCGGGAGCACTGGATGCACCGGCCGCTCTCTTCCTGCAGGACCCGCTGCTTGCCGCAGCCCGGGCATTCCGCCTTCGCCGCGGCCTCGCGGATGTCCCGCTCGCACCGGCAGCAGTGCTCGCGGCCGATGATCCCGACCGGGGCGCCGCACCCGACGCAGTCCCGCTGCTTCTTGCCCATGCCCGCCTCAAATCGGCGGCAGGGACCGGCCGCGGGCCGATGCCGCCTTCACCGGTGCCGGCTGGGGCTTCGCAGCAACGGCGGGCTGCTCGACCGGGGCGGTGTCGACGTCGAACAGGTCGTTGGGCGTGCAGTCCAGGGCGGTGCACAGTGCGGCGAGGGTGGAGAGCTTCACCTGAGACGGCTCCTTGGTGAACAGCGCCGACACCGACGCGGCCGACATCTCCAGGCCGGCCTTCTCGGCCAGCAGCCGCCGCAGCTGGCTGCCGGTCCACACCTCGCGCTGCGCCGCGGCCATCCGCAGCTTCCACCGGATGTTCACTCCGGCCCCTCCCCGGCGATCTCACCCAGCGCGCCGGCAACCGCGCGCCGGTAGGCATCCTCGATGAACGTGGCCGAGGGCCGGACATACCGCATCGTCGAGCTGACCGTCCAGTGACCGAGCAACTGCTGGATCGCCACCAGGTCCACGCCCCGCTCGTAATTATGGGTCGCGCATGCCCGCCGCATCGCGTGCGGGCTGAACCTCTCGGCGGGAGGGCGCCCTTCCAGCTCCATCAGGTAACGCAGCCGGTTCCGGACCGTCCCGGGGTGCATGCTGCCGCCCGACTCGTCGGCGAACAGCGCCGGCGAGTCCGGGAACTTCCCGCGCACGTCATCGAGGAACCAGCGCAGCACCAGGTCCAGGCCGTCCAGCATCGGCACCCACCGCGGCCGGGGCCCCGAGGTCCGGGCGCCCTTCCCGAACCGGACGTGCAGCTTGCCGAACGGGCCGCGGCTGAAGTGCGCGTCGGGCTGGTCCAGCCGCACGGCCTCCTCCGACCGCAGCCCGGCGTGATAGAGCGTCCGGAACAGCGCGTAATCGCGGGCCGCGGGCGCGTACTTGCGGGCGGTCGCGATCCTGGTCTTCAAGAAGCCGAAGAACTCATCCACCCGTTCCGGAGTAGGAGGCGGCAGCTCGGCCGGGGAGTCGTCACCGACATGGCGCGAGGCGTTGAACTCATCCACCGGGCAGACCAGCCGCACCCCGAACGCCGCCTCGATCTCCGCCGCCTTGCGGACCTGCAGGAACCGGTGGAACCCCTTGAAGATCTGCACGTACTCCCGCCGCGTCGAGGACGCCCTGCCCAGCACGGCGAGGTCGCCGACCACCCGGTCGATGTCCTCCGTGGTCACCTCCCACGCCGGCCGCCCGAGCGCCCGCAACGCCCGGTCCAGCAGGCCGATGTCGTTCTCGATCGTCACCGGGCTGAACCCGCGGGCCCGCCACGACGCCACGAACGCCTCGACGCACTCGGCCTGGTACTCCAGCGGGTCCGTCGCCAGCGGCCCGGCCGGGACCGCGCCGCCCTGCACCACCCGGAACCGGGACGAGGTCACGGCACACCTTCCTCACACCTCAACGATTAAGGTGCTGCCTAACATATGACCCTCAAACCTCAAAGATCCCGGAAACGAGAAAGAACCCCGCACCCGCAGGTAGCAGGGAAGATCAGCCGGAACGAACATGTGCCAGCCCCGGATGGATTCGACACCATCATGCCGAAGACCCTCGCCACCGCCACCGTGGACAGGCTGCTCCACCACGCCCACCTCGTCCTGACCAAAGGCGACTCCCACCGCCTCGCCGAGGCCCTCACCGGGAAAGGGGTGATCCCCTTGACGAACTGACCCCGCCCGCCGGGAGAGAACAACGGCCACCAGCCTGGAAAACTGATGGCCGCCAGCCCGGAGAAACCAAGACCGCCCAACCGGATTTCCCAAAGGCCGTTGACACCGTGATAGGAACTGACCATGACCCTGCTCACCGGTCCCGGCGAGGGCCCGGACTTCAGCTATGCGGGCCAGTCGCTGCACATCCTGGCCGGCCACGATATCCAGCCCGCAGGGTTCGCAGCGATGGAGATCACGATCCCGGCTGGCTTCGTCGGCCCCGTCCCGCACGCGCACGACGAGTTCGACGAGGCCATCTACGTCCTGACG
>Ga0302181_10003304_pt1 | contig 11080 bp, 9 predicted proteins | sample I_Palsa_E3_3_FD_198786 | JGI IMG/M metagenome (GOLD analysis project Ga0302181, IMG submission 198786) | Peat permafrost microbial communities from Stordalen Mire near Abisko, Sweden - I_Palsa_E3_3 | ecosystem: Environmental > Terrestrial > Soil > Palsa > Peat permafrost | place: Sweden: Abisko... | reverse complement strand
CCCTGAACGTGGGTCCCAAAGAGCACTACCTGCGCACGATGCTCGTCTTCAACCCGGAAAGCCTTGCGGTCTATCCGCAGCGGATCGGCACGAACCGCTCGAACCCCTACTTCCAGCCCGGAGCCTTCGGTGCCCTCGGCAACGGCGGCCTGCAGGTGTTCAGCAGCGGCACCTGCGCCAACACGGCCCCCTCGGTCAGCGGACCCGCCAACGAAGCGGTGTCCCAGAGCCTGATCGAACTGATCACCCAGTTCAAAGCGGCCAACACGCCGGAAAGCGCCAATGACGTGGCGGCGCCGGCGTGCAACCAGCAGGGCCCGTTCACGTTCAACGGCAAGACCAGCCAGTTCCCACAGGTCACCTATGGAGGGAAAGGATGAGCGAAGAGCCCGCCCAGGCCGACGACTATCAGTACCACTCCGGAGGGGCCGAGCTCGCCGGCGATCCGGATTCGGGCGACTGGTCGATCCGCTGCATAGACGTGCACAAGCGCCTGGGCGGGGTTTCCGTCCTGAATGGGCTGAACGTAGCCTTTCCCGCCGAGACGATCACCGTCGTGCTCGGCCCCTCGGGGACGGGAAAGAGCGTGCTCATCAAGCACATCATCGGGCTGATGTTCCCGGACTCGGGCGACGTCATAGTGCAGGGGCAGTCGGTTCCCACCCTGACGATGCCCCAGCTCCTGGCCCTGCGCCGCAAAGTCGGCGTGCTGTTCCAGGACGGCGCCCTGTTCGGGTCGATGTCGGTGTTCGACAACGTCGCCTTCCCGCTGCGCCAGCACACCGGCTCCTCTGAGGCGCAGATCTCAAAGCTGGTCAAAGAACGCCTGGCCGACGTGGGGTTGTCCGAGGCGATCGACGATCTGCCCTCGCAGCTGTCGGGGGGGATGCGCAAGCGCGCCGGGTTTGCGCGGGCGCTCGTGATGTCGCCGGACATCGTCATCTTCGACGAGCCCGACTCGGGGCTTGATCCCGTGCGCACGGCGCTGCTGTGCGAGCTGATCCAGGAGATGCACTCGCTCCACGGAGGCGCCTATATCGTCGTGACGCACGACATCGCCTCGGCGCGCAGGATCGGCGAGTACATCGCGCTGCTGTGGAGGGGGCGGATCGTGGATGCGGGCGACGCGGACAGGATGTTCTCCTCGGAGAACCCGTTCGTGCGCCAGTTCCTCAGTGGGGCGGCAGAGGGCCCGCTGACCATGGATTGAGTCGCCCGCGCCTGGCGCCGTCGGGTTCTGAGGGCCACGATTTGACAGGCGTGTAAACTGCGAACGTATGTTCGTACGAACACCTGTTCCCCCAAGCGTGCTCTGAAGACGCACCTGCCATGGTCGTATGCGTCTACCTGCCCCGCTTCGAGTTGGTGGTTGCCGCCGGAGGGCCGCAGGCGCTGAGCGGGCGCGCCCTGGCGGTGGCGCCGCAGGTTGGCTCAGAACAGCGCGTGGGGGAGGTCTCCGGGGCCGCTGAGGCCCGCGGCGTGGCCCGCGGGATGGTGCTAGGGGAGGCGCTGGCCCGCTGCCCCGATCTACTGCTCCTACCAGCCGATCCGATGGGGGTCGCCGACACCTGGGAGGCCCTGCTGCGCGCCCTGGAGTCGATCGGCGCGGCCGTCGAGCAGGCACGCCCGGGACTCGCCTACTTCGAGGCCGGCGAGCTGCGCGGGCTCCACGGCACGGATGCCGCCACGATCGCCGCCGCCCGGCGTGCGCTCGACCGCCCCGCCCGCATGGGGGCTGGGCCGACGCGCTTCTTCGCGCTGGCGGCCGCCCTGGCGGTGCGCTCGCGCCGGCCGCTCGTCCTGGACGGGAAGGATGCCCGGCGCTGGCTCGCCGGCAGACCGGTCGGGCTGCTCGGCTTTCGCGAGGAGACCGAAGAGCTGGTCGAGCCGCTGGGCCGCCTCGGCGTGCGAACGCTCGGCGAGCTGAGGGAGCTGGGACGCCCGGAGCTCGCCGACCGCTTCGGAGCGGCGGGCGTCTTCGCGCATCGGCTCCTCAGCGGCGAAGAGGGGTCGCTGCGGACGCGCCCCATCGAGGAGCGCCTGCAGGAGACGCTGGGAGTCGGCGACGCGAGCTCAGGCGTTGCCCTGGAGCGCGTGCTCGGCGTGCTGGTCGAGCGGCTGCTGGCCCGGCCGGAGCGCCGTGGGCGCACGCTGAGCGTCGTCACGCTGTCCGCGCGTCTGCTGGCCGGTGGCGCCTGGCGCGAGCGCGTGGTCTTCCGCCAGGCACTGTCTGACTCCAAACGCATCGGGCTGGCGCTTGCGGTGCGCCTGCTGTTGCTTCCGGCCCCGGCCGCGGCATTGCGTTTGACCGTCGAGCGCTTCGGCCCGGTGGCGGGTGAGCAGCGGACGCTGTTCGACAAGGACCCCGCTCACAGCGCCGCCCGCGTCGCTCGCCTGCGCGAGGCCATCGCCCAGGTGCGCGCCGTGGCCGGACCGGACGCGGCGCTGCGTGCCGTCTGCGTGGATCCCGACTCGCGTGTGCCCGAGCGGCGGGTGGTGCTCGCGCCGTTCCCGGGTTGATGGCTCGTGCTCTGAACCTGCCCCGGCCTGCACGCGTGCGCTTCCGAGACGGAATGCCGATGCAGGTGAACGGCGAAGCGGTCGAGTTGCTGCGCGAGTCCTGGCTGGTGGAGGATCGCTGGTGGACCGCCGAGCCGGTGCGCCGCCGTTACTGGGAGCTCGTGAGCGAGCGGGGGCGCAACTTGATCGTCTTCCACGATCTGTGCTCGGGCCGCTGGTTCCTGCAGGGTCCGTGAAGGGGGTGTGAGAGTGACAGCGCCCTCCACGCCCCCATATGTCGAGCTGCACTGCCACTCGGCGTACTCGTTTCTGGATGGCGTCTCGCTGCCCGAGGAGCTGGTGCGGCGCGCGAGCGAGCTGGGCCATGGGGCGATCGCGCTGACCGACCACAATTCGCTCTCGGGCTCGATGGAGCTGGCCCAGGCCGCCAAGTCCTATGGGGTGAGGGCGATCCACGGCGCCGAGATCGACCTGACCACGACCTGCGTCCGCGACCAGGAGGGTCCCCGCCACATCACCCTGCTCGTGCGCGACCGGCGCGGCTGGAGCAACCTCTGCCGGATCATCACACTCGCTCATGCGCACACTCGCGAGGGGGCCGATCGGCGCGAGATCAGCGGCCCCTCCGTCGAGTTGCAGACGGTGCTCGACCACGCCGAGGGACTGGTCTGCCTGACCGGTTGCGCTGATCGATCTGCGATCGCCGGCGGCGGCGAGACGACGGCCCGGCGTCTGCTCGACGCGTTCGGGCCAGAGGACCTGTACGTGGAGCTGCAGCGCCCCTATGCCCGCCACGATCGCGCGCGCAACAACGCGCTGGCTGCGCTTGCCGGGCAGCTGGGCATCAGATGTGTGGCCACGGGTGATGTGCACGCGCACGCGCGCGCCAGAGCCGAGCTGCAGGATGCGTTTGTGGCGCTGCGCAATCACATGACGCTCGACGCCTCAGAGCCTGTGCGCCGAGGCAATCACAGCCACGTGATGTGCACGCCGCAGGCGATGGCCAGCCGCTTCTGCGATCTGCCCGGGGCGGTCTCAGAGACGCTGCTGCTGGCCGAGCGGCTGACGTTCGATCTCGACATGGATCTCGGATATCGCTATCCCGGCGCCGAGGATAGAGGCGCCGGGCGGCGCCTGGCCGAGCTGTGCGGCGCCCGTCTGGAGGATCGCTTCGGCGCGTCCGGGAACCGCACTGAGGCTCTGGGACGCCTGGAACAGGAGCTGCGCGTTATCGGAGATCTGGGGCTGGCCGGCTTCTTCCTGCTGCATCACGACATGCTCGAGCTCGCCAGGGAAGTTGCCATCGAGGTGCGCGGCCGGGACTCGGTGCGCGCGCTGCTGGCGCCGGGGCGCGGGCGCGGATCATCCGTCTCCTCGCTCGTGTGCTACCTCGTCGGGCTCTCTCATATCGACCCGATCGCCAACAGGCTGGCGCTGGGGCGCTTTCTGAACGAGGACCTGCACGGGCTGCCCGACATCGACCTCGATTTCCCGCGGGATATCCGCGAGGTGCTGATCCCGCGCGTGCACGAGCGCTACGGGCGCGACCACACAGCGCTGGTCGCGGCCTTTCCGACCTTCCGTGCACGGGGGGCGATCCGCGAGCTGGGAAAGGTCCTCGGGCTGCCCGCCGGGGAGATCGAGCGCGTCGCCCGCGACGCCGATCGCTACGGAGGAGATGCCGAGCACGACATCGCCTCGGTGCTCGCATCCGTCCATGCCACCCAGCCTGCGGGATCCCCGGCGAGCAGAGGAGGTGCCGATGCTTCCACGGGTGCGAGACCCCTCGCCTCGGAGCGCTGGCAATGGCTGGGACGCCTGGTGGCACAGGCATACGGGCTGCCTCGCCATCTCTCTCAGCATCCGGGTGGGATGATCGTCGCGACCAGGCCGCTGATCGACTGCTGCCCGGTGGTGCCGGCCGCGATGGAGGGCAGGCAGATCGCCCAGTGGGACAAGGACTCCTGCGCTGACGCGGGCTTTTTGAAGATCGACCTGCTGGGCCTGGGAATGCTCTCGGCGGTTGAGCGCTGCGTGGAGGAGATCGCGCGCGTGCGCGGCGAGCGCATCGATCTCTCACGCATCCCGTTTGACGATGAGCCCACATTCAGCGCGATCCGCGCGGCCGATACGGTTGGCGTCTTCCAGATCGAGAGCCGCGCCCAGATGCAGTCGCTGCGGCGGACGCGGCCGGCGAACCTCGAGGACCTGACCATCCAGGTCGCGATCGTGCGACCCGGGCCGATCCAGGGTGGGGCGATCAACCCCTACATCGAACGCCGCCGGCGATTGCGCGAAGACCCCGGTTATGAGGTCCCCTACGACCACCCAACGCTTCGGGAGGTCCTGAAGGAGACGCTCGGCACGATCATCTTCCAGGATCAGGTGATGCAGGTGGCCGAAGCCTTTGCGGGCTTCACGCCCGGTGAGGCGGACGGGCTGCGGCGGGCGATAAGCCGCAAGCGCTCGCACGAGATGCTCCAGCGCCACCGCGAGGACTTCATAGCGGGTGCGCTTGAGCATGCCGGTGCCGAGGAGCGGACGGCGAAGCGCGTCTGGGAGATGGTCGAGGGCTTCGCCGGCTTTGGCTTTCCCAAGGCCCATGGCGCCGCCTTCGGCCTGCTCGCCTACCAATCGACGTGGCTGCGTGTCCACTATGGCCCGGAGTTCCTGTGCGCGCTCTTGAACGAGCAGCCGATGGGCTTCTACGCCCCCGACAGCCTCGTGCACGATGCCGGGCATCGCGGGATCGATGTGCTCGGCCTCGACGTGAACGCCTCACATGTGCAGTGCACCGTGGAGGCCGAGCCCGGCGGGGAGAGCCCCCGGCTGGGCGTGCGCCTCGGCCTGGGCTACATCAAGGATGTGGCCGCGGCCGAGGCGCGCGAGCTCGTTGAGGAGCGCGAGCGGAATGGACCCTTCCGCAGCCTCGGCGACCTCGCCGCGCGCGTCGCCGCGGGGCGAAGGACGCTCGAGCAGCTGGCCTGGTCGGGCGCCTGCGACGGCCTCATGACCGCAGGGTCGCGACCGGGCCGCGACCGGGCCGGCGCCGCTCGCCGACCGCTCGACGAGGTGGACAGGCGGACGGCCCTGTGGCGGCTGGGTGTGGCTGCCTCGGGCCAGGAGGCGGGGGAGGGCACCCAGCTCGCGCTGGGGATGGATTTGCCGCCGGCGCCGCGCCTGCGCCCGCTCGGTCGCTGGCAGCGGCTGATCGCCGACTACTCGACGAGCGGGGTGACGGTGGGCGACCATGCGATGGCCGTCCTGCGCAAACGGCTTGAGGTTCCTCTGCTCGCGACCAGCGCCCAGCTGGCCCGCATGCCCACGGGCTGTGCGGTATCGGTGGCCGGGCTGGTCATCGCCCGGCAGCGGCCGGGCACCGCCAAGGGCACGATGTTCCTGCTGTTCGAGGACGAGTGGGGCACGATCAACCTGATCGTGGGAAAGGCGGTCTACGAGCGCCACCGCCACCTGGCGCGGGCCGAGCCGCTGCTGCTGGCCAGGGGTCGTCTGGAGCGCGCGGAGGGGGTGGTCAACGTGATCGTGCGCGAGCTGGACGCGCTCGAGCGCCACCTGTCCGACGGGGCGGCCGATGCGCAGGAGGCGGCTGCGCGGGCGCGCGTCCATCGCCTGCCGGACCCCGAATCCTCGCCGCAGGATGCCGAGGTGGGATCGACCATGCGCGCGGTGGTGCCGCCGATGCAGAGCTTCGGGGGAGGCCGGCGACGGTAGGCATCGAGCACCTGGACCGGGCCCATGCGAAGGGGGAAGCATCCCGGCCCGGCCGGCCCGTGCGACCCGGGCGGCCCCGTCGGCCCGGGCGGCCCCGTCGGCCCGGGCGGCGGCTACCCTTGAGGCATCGCACGCCTGGGCAACACCGGCCTGGATGTCTTCCCCCTGTGTCTGGGCGGAAACGTGTTTGGCTGGACACTCGACGAGGAGCGCTCGTTCGAGGTGCTTGACGCCTATGTGGCGGCGGGCGGGAACTTCATCGACACGGCCGATACCTACGGGCGGGGTGGCCCCGGCGGGGCGGGGGAGTCCGAGCGGATCATCGGCCGATGGATGGCCGCGCGCGGGAACAGGGAGACGCTCGTGATCGCCACCAAGGTGGGTATGTCACCGGATCTGCCGGGGCTGTCCGAGGCGACCATCAGGCGGGCGATCGAGGGCTCACTGGAGCGGCTGGGCATCGACACCGTGGATCTGTACTACGCCCACAGGGACGACCCCGCCACCCCGCTCGCCGAGACGCTTGGGACCTTCGGCGCGCTGGCTCGCGAGGGAAAGATCCGCCACGCGGCGGCGTCGAACTACAGCGCTGCGCGCCTGAGCGAGGCGCTGCGAATCGGCGAGCGCGAGCAGATGGCCCGCTACGTTGCCCTGCAACCGCACTACAACCTGGTGGAGCGCGGCGAGTACGAGGGCGAGCTGGCCGACGTCTGCCTGCAGAACGGTCTCGCGTGCTTCCCCTACTTCGGACTCGCGCGGGGTTTTCTCAGCGGCAAGTACAGCCGCGACGGTCCCCTGCCCGAGGGTCCGCGGGCGGCCGGCGTGCGCGACAGCTACTTCAACAAGCGTGGCTTCGCCGTGCTCGACGCGCTGAGGCGGATCTCTGCGGCCCACGACACGGCGGTGGCGGCCGTGTCGCTGGCCTGGCTGCTGGCAGCGCCCACGGTGCTCGCTCCGATCGCGAGCGCCACCTCACCCGGGCAGCTGGCCGAGCTGCTGCCGTCGGTGGCGCTCGAGCTGTCCGCCGAGGAGCTCGCGCAGCTGAACACCGCGAGCGCTTGACCGCGCGGCCTCAGCGATGCCGGAAGGTGAGCAGCTGCGTGTCGGGGTCGCGCACGGATAGACGCCCATCCTGCCCGCGCGTGGGTCGCGGTCCATCGTAGGCGTCGGCGAGCCTCCGCTCGAGCGCCTCGAGCGCGTCTGGGCCGCCGAGCTCGAACTCGACCCGCCGCAGTCCCGGGGCGTCCTCGGAAGGGGGGCCTTCCCCGGCGCTCTGCCAGGAGTTGAGGCCCACGTGGTGGTGGTAGCCGCCGGCGGACAGGAAGGCCGCCGAAGGCAGCTGCGCCTGCTCCTCGAAGCCGAGCGCGTCGCGGTAGAAGGCGGTTGCGCGGGGCACGTCGGCGACCTTCAGATGCACATGACCCACGGCTGCGTCGGGTGGCATCTCGCCGGAGGGCTCCTCCCGCGATTGGGCCAGCAGGTCCTCGACGTCCAGCGGCAGGGTGACCATGTTCACGCCCCTCCCGCTCGCCGGCCGCTGCCATTGCGCGCGCGGGCGGTCGGCGTAGACCTCGATGCCAAGTCCGTCGGGATCGCTCAGGTACAGCGCCTCCGAGACGCCGTGGTCGGACGCGCCGTCGATCGCCCAGCCCGCCTGGGCGATGCGCCGCACCGTGTCGGCGAGCGTCGCTCGCGACGGGTGCAGCCAGGCCACGTGAAACAGGCCCGTGCGGCCGGGCGGCGCCGGTGCGGGCGCTGCGATGCCGGTGAGCTCGAGCAGCGGCTGCTCGGCGCTGCCACCCAGGCCCGCACGGTCGCCCTCGCGGAAGACCACGGGTAGCCCGAGCACGCGCTCGTAGAAGTCCGCGCTGCGAGACAGGTCGCTGACGGCCAGCGCCACCGAGCCGACGCTGAGCGTGGGGTCGATGGGGGTGAGTTCAGGCGCCATCGCGGTCGAGGCTACTACTCCCCGGTAAGCTCGCGTGCGTGAACTTCCGCACGCTCGGCTCGAGCGGCATCGACGTTTCTGAGATCAGCCTCGGCTCATGGCTCACCTACTCGGGTGGCGTGGCGCGCGAGCAGGCGCAGGCGTGCGTGGAGGCGGCGTTCGACGCCGGCATCAACTTCATCGACACCGCGAACGTGTACGGGGCGGGCGCGGCCGAGACACTGCTCGGAGATGTGCTGTCGGGTCATGAGCGCTCCTCCTACGTCCTTGCCACCAAGCTGTACTTCCCGATGTCGGCCACCGACCGAGGCCTGTCGGCGGCCCAGATTCACAAGCAGATCGACGCCTCGCTCGAGCGCCTGCGCACCGATTATGTCGACCTGTACCAGTGCCACCGCTATGACGCCGAGACCCCGCTTGAGGAGACGATGGGCGCGCTCACCGAAGTTGTGCAGGCCGGCAAGGCGCGGCACATCGGCTTCAGCGAGTGGCCCGTTGAGGAGATCGAGGCATCGCTTCAGCTGACGGGCGCCGCAAGGTGGGTATCCAGCCAGCCGCAGTACTCGATGCTGTGGCGCGCGCCGGAGGCCCAGGTGATCCCGCTGTGCGAACGCGAGCAGATCTCCCAGATCGTGTGGTCGCCGTTGGCACAGGGGGTGCTGACCGGCAAGTATCCCCCCGGCGAGCCGCCTCCGCCGGACTCGCGCGCGGCAAGCGACAGCATGAGCGGCTTCATCGACCGGCTGATGGCGCCACCCGTGCTTGAGGCGGTGCAGCGACTTGAGCCGGTCGCCGCAGAGGCCGGGCTGTCGATGGCGCAGCTGGCGCTCGCCTGGGTGCTGCGCCTGGGAAACGTGGCGTCGGCGATCGTCGGCGCGAGCCGGCCCGAGCAGGTGCACGCCAATGCCTCGGCGTCCGGCATCGTGCTCAGCGCCGACACGCTCGAGGCCGCCGATCAGGCGCTCTTGACGGCCGAGATGTCGATGAGGAGCTTGACCTTGTCGCTGACGACCACGTTGCCCGAGCCGAGGGCAGCGTTGAACTTCATGTCGTGGTCGGAGCGGTCGATCTGCCCGGTCACAGACAGTCCGACGCGATCGTTGCCCTGGGGGTCGGTCTCGGTGCCCTCGACGGTGCCCTTCAGGGTAATGGCCTTCTTGATCCCGTGGATCTCGATGTCTCCGTCGATCTCGAACTCGCCGTCACCGCCCGGCCTGATGGCGGTGGAGCGGAAGCTGATCTTGGGGTAGGTCGCGGCCTCGAAGAAGTCGGGCGAGCGCAGGTGCTCGTCGCGCTGGGGCTCGCGCGTGTCGACGCTGTCGACGGTCACGGTGCCGTACGCCGTGGCGCCGTCGGGGCCGACCTCGAGGGTTCCCTCGAACTCGTTGAACTGCCCCTTGACGGTGGCGATACCGAGGTGTTTGACCTGGAACTCGACGCTCGAGTGGACGGGGTCGACGGTCCATGTACCCGTCGGGAGGCCGGTCGTTGAAGCGGCGGTGGCAACTGCGGAATCGTTGGACATCGGAGTTCTCCTTTGCACAAGGCCGACGCATATGGTCGACAATGATCGATTGTTGTGTTTCCACCATCATAGCCGTTTGCTTGCGCATGCAACGAATGGCACGGTGCGACTGGACGAACGAGCCACTCAGCGAGCCTGCACGACCAGCGCCTGAAAGGCGCGCCCGGCCGGCCCGGCGGCGTCGTGCAGCACGCTTTCGGCCAGGCCGGTGCCGCCGGCGCTCAACAGCGTGCGCGAGTCAAGGCCGATCCAGTCGCCGCTCGGCGGGCGGTGCAGGTGGATCGCGAGATCGGCATTGATGAACAGGAAGCGGTCGAACGGCAGAGTCGCGCTGACTCCGTTTCCGAAATCCGCGCTCGCCGCCAGGCGGGTCAGCGGGGTCAGCGACTCGCCGGGCACGAGCGGTTGGCGAAGGCGCATCCACACCCGCCCCGGTCCGGGCGCATGCGCGTCGCCGAGCCAGCGCATCTCCATCGCCGTGGCGGCAAAGCTGGCCTCGCGTGAGCCGTCGAGCGAGAAGCGCACCGGCTGGCCGGACTCGGGCGGCGGCAGCGGCGCGTCTGGCGGTGGAGCGGTCGCCCCGGGCACGCGCGGGTCGGGCATGGGCAGGTCCGGCGGGACCTGCTGCATGCGCAGTGCGCTCGCGCGACAGACGAGCTCCCCGCCGGCGCGCAGCTCGCCCGCCAGCTCCTGCACGCGTCGGCCGGCGCGCAGGATGCGCGTCGACAGCGTGAGCGGCGCGAACGGAATCGGGCGCAGGAACTCAAAACCCAGACGCGCGATCGCGAGCTCCGAACCGGGCTCCATCCGCTGGAACGCGTCGGTGAGGAGCGCCGCGGGCGCGCCACCGTGCAGTGCCCGCGGATCCCAGGGCCCGCGGGCATGCTCGGTGGGGACGAAGCGCTCGCCGTCGCGAACGAAGATGCTGTCGGCCATCGTCGCTCAGGCGGGCAGTCGAGACGCGAAGTCGGCCAGCTCGCCAGGGTTGCGCAGTGGTGGTCCGTGGCCGAAGCAGACGAGCGCCGGCTCGAGTGCCGCGAGCCTGCGCGCCGACTCGCGATTGCGCGGGGGGTCGGGCGTGAAGATCGCCGGTGGCTCGTGCAGGCCGCGGACGCCCGTCCTCACGTTCATGCCGTTCAGCACGTCGCCGAGGATCAGCACACGGTCGGAGGCGCGCCAGTAGGCGACGTGCCCGCGCGAGTGCCCCGGGGTCTCGAGCACCGTGAACCCGGCCACCTCGTCGCCCTCTGCCAGGGCGCGGGAGACCGGGTGGGGAGGGCCCGTCCAGAAGCGCTCCTGAAAACGATTCAGCCAACCCGGTGCCTGGCTGTTTTTGATCCCGCCGGGAGTCTCCA
>Ga0302181_10003301_pt1 | contig 11083 bp, 7 predicted proteins | sample I_Palsa_E3_3_FD_198786 | JGI IMG/M metagenome (GOLD analysis project Ga0302181, IMG submission 198786) | Peat permafrost microbial communities from Stordalen Mire near Abisko, Sweden - I_Palsa_E3_3 | ecosystem: Environmental > Terrestrial > Soil > Palsa > Peat permafrost | place: Sweden: Abisko... | reverse complement strand
TTCTTACGGTCGGCCGATCCGATGCCCCGGAAGGACAAATTCAGCTTGCGGCAGCGAGTTGCGCTTGCTCGGATCAGGCCCGAGGGCCACCGCTATCTCTTTCACGCAGACCAGGGAGACTCATGTCAATTTCGATCACGACGCCAAGGAATAAGCCCGCAATGAAACGGGCTGGACTACGGTCGCTGGGCCACCGGTTGCTGACAACAGCTGTAGCCATCAGCCTGTCAGCTGTGGGAGTCTTCACTCTCATGGAAACACCGGCTCAAGCAGCATCGAGTGGCTCTCTCAGCTTCGCGCAGGTCGAAGGGTTCGGTGGCCACCCCCTGATCCTGCCCGCTGTGCAACGGCCGCGGAAGCGAGGATTCCCCGGATAGGGTACGTGGATTACCGCGTATCCGGCAAGGATTTTCAGGGACCTGGACCGGGTGTTCCGCCGGGCGTCCAGCGCGGAGCTCACGGAAGAAAGAGAAGAACTTCCTCCGTGTCATCAAGGCTTCCTTCCGGGCAGCATGGAAGAGAAATGAAAGCCGTTCAGGCGTTACCTGCAATGAGCTAAACGGCATCACACGATTCATTGACGCCGTAATTGGGGCCATCGTTCTGTCAATCTATCCACCTCGAATCCGGTAAACCGCCAAACCCCGCCAGCGGGAGGATGTCATGTCAGAATCAATGCCAAGAACGAGGTCGTATGCCGGACGCCTGCGACGGCGGGCCCCGCACCTGATCAGTGTCGCCGCAGCGCTTACAGCGGTAGTTGCGCTCGTGTCGCTGACCGGTTCGGCAAGTGCACGCGCCGCGCCAGAGAACGCAAGCATCACCGGCCAGATCATCGGGATCGCTGGCAAGTGCCTGGACAACAGCGGCGGCAGCACCGCCAACGGCAACCCGATCGTGCTGTCCACCTGCAACGGCAGCGCCGAGCAGCAGTGGACGCTGCCCGGGGATAGCACGATCCGCAACCAGGGGCACTGCCTGGCGGTCCAGCATGCCGGTCTCACCTCGATGACCCCGGTATGGCTGTATGCCTGCGACGGCGGCCCCGCCCAGCTATGGCAGGCGAACAGCAACCAGACGCTGCTGAACCCGCATTCGGGTCTGTGCCTGGCGGACTCCCACTCCGCGACCACCGACGGCAACCCGATCTGGGTTTACACCTGCGACGCCGGGCCCGCGCAACTGTGGCAGGCGCCCAGCCTGGCCATCGACCCTTCCGGGCAGGCGATGCCGGTCGGGAACATCCCTGGCTGGACGCAGATCTTCGCGGACAACTTTACCGAGAACGTGCCCGTCGGCAGCTTCCCTAGTGCGGTTTCGGGCAAGTGGACCGCCTACCCCGATGGGTGGCACGACACCAGCGGCAACGGAACCTACGAGCCGTCCAAGGTCGTCAGCATCCACAACGGCGTGATGAACCTCTACCTGCACACCCAAGACGGCATCCACATGGTCTCCGCCCCCGAACCGGTGATCCCCGGCGCTCCCGGCAGCGAAGGCGGCCTGCTCTACGGCCGGTACGCCATGCGCTTCAAAGCCGACCAAATCCCGGGGTACAAGACCGCCTGGCTGCTGTGGCCCGACAGCGAAAATTGGTCCGACGGCGAGATCGACTTCCCCGAAGGCAACCTGACCGGCACGATCAGCGCGTTCATGCACCACAAAGGCAACCCCACCGCCCAAGACGCCTACCCCACCAGCGCCACCTACGCCACCTGGCACACCGCCGTCATCGAATGGACCCCGCAAGCGGTGGCCTTCTACCTCGACGGCCAGGTCATCGGCACGTCTACGAACCCAGCCAACATCCCCAGCACCCCCATGCATTGGGTCCTGCAAACCGAGACCCAGCTCAGCGGCGGCCCACCGAGTAACTCAGCCGCCGGCAATGTCCAGATCGACTGGGTCACCGCGTATCGCAGTAACTGACAACCGCGGCCGACGACCACCCTGCCTCGTTGCAGTTCCTCGGCCGGGTTAAGCAACCTGTTCACCGATCAATCACCTATGGAGGTTATTCATGCCTGGACGACCGTCACGCGCTCGGATGTCGTGGCGAAACCTGTTCCTGCTCTTCCTCAGCCTGCTGTTTCCGCTCGGCCTCCTGGCCGCCCTGCTTCCGGCGTCAACGGCCAGTGCGGCGGCGCTAAACGCTCCTATGGTCGGCATCGCCAGTGCCCCGAACGGGAGCGGTTACTATCTGGCAGGCGGTGACGGCGGAGTCTTCGCCTTCCCGAACTCCCTCGGGTTCCACGGCTCCATGGGCGGCCAGCACCTGAATGCCCCGGTGGTTGGCATCGCGACCGACCGGGCCAGCGGCGGATACTGGCTGGTCGCGGCCGACGGCGGCGTGTTCAGCTTCGATGCGCCGTTCTACGGCTCGATGGGCGGCCAGCACCTGAACGCTCCCATCGTCGGCATGGCCGCCTCGCCTGACGGCAAGGGATACTTCCTCGTCGCGGCCGACGGCGGCGTGTTCGCTTTCGGGGACGCAGCCTTTCATGGCTCGCTCGCTGGCCAGCACCTGAACGCGCCGGTCGTCGGAATGTCCGTCGACCCGGCGACAGGCGGATACGACCTGGTCGGTGCGGACGGCGGCGTGTTCGCCTTCGATGCGCCGTTCTCCGGCTCGATGGGCGGCCAGCACCTGAATGCTCCGGTCGTGGGCATCGCCGTCGACCCGGCCACCCAGGGGTACTGGCTGGTCGGTGCGGACGGCGGCGTGTTCGCCTTCAACGCGCCGTTCTACGGCTCGATGGGCGGCCAGCCTCTAGGTGCGCCGGTTGTCGGCATCGCCGCTGATCCCGCTACCGATGGCTACTGGCTGACGGCTAAAGACGGTGGCGTGTTCAGCTTCAACGCCCCGTTCTTCGGCTCGCTGGGCGGAAGCACCTATCCCGTCACGCCGCCACCGCCAACCGCCCTGGCTCAGAAGATCATCAATGCCGCGTACTCGCAGCTCGGCGTGCCGTATAAGTGGGGCGATGAAGAGCCTGGCGTCGGATTCGACTGCTCTGGCCTTGCGCAGTGGGCGTACGCGCAGGCGGGTCTCAGCATCCCGCGCACCACGGAGACCCAGTGGCCTGTCATGCAGCACCTGAACCCAGCGCAAGCCGTCCCAGGTGACCTGGTCTTCTTCGATACGCCCGGGGATAGCCAGACGTCGCCGAACCATGTCGGCATCTACCTTGGCGGCGGCCTCATGATCGACGCCCCATACACCGGCACGGTGGTCAGGAAGGACTCGATCAGCTCCGATGTCCTAGTGGGGTTCGGCCACCTCGCGGGCGTCTAGCCGGCACGTCCGGTAAGAGCGGCAGGAGCGTCACGGCGGGGACGGCGCTCCTGCCGCTATCGCTTGCACTTCGGCGGCAACGTCGCTGGCCTCGGACGCGCCGATCTGCTGGAAGAATGCTCGTGCCTATAGCAGCCGCTCCAGCGCCTCGCCAGCGTGCCCGGCGGCCAGGGCGCAGCGGCCCAGGCCGGCCAGCGCATGAGCCTCATCCCCCGAACTGGAGATCTCGCAGACGATGTCCAGTGTCTGCTGGCGCGACCGAGGTCGCCGAGGTCGCGATGCAGGATCCCCACCTGGTTGAGCGCCTCCACCCCACCGCTCCGGTCACCGAAGTGCCGGTAGATGGCCAGCGCCTCCTCCAGAGCGTCGGCCGCGCCCGGATAATCCCTCTCACACCCGGCCTCAACCCCAAACCCCGACGACCGTCGAACGGCTCGTCAAAGCAGAAAGGTCAGTCGAGACGACACAGACGACAACGACGCCTGGAACCCCCTGCCACTAACCAGACCTTGGCCTAGACTGCTGCCATCTCTACACTTGAACGACATAAGTGACAATCTGTTTCAAGGAATCCAGAAAGTCGGCTTCCTCTGTCAGTGCAAATAATCGGCGATATGCGCGGTTTGGTCTATTGACGGCCCTTCGAAGTTAACCGGGATGGAGTTTCTGGCCGGTTACCTGGCGTGTTTTCCTGCTGGTTGCGGTGCGTGATGGGCGTCTTGTGCCGCGGGTGCAGGCGATGCGGACGCGCCTGCGCTGATTCGCCGGGTTACGGAATCCGTAGGCCAGGCGGGCTTCGAGCTTGGCGAGCCGGTTCAGGCTCTCGGAGGTGGCGTTCGTGATCCCGGTCAGGACGGCGCAGATGATCTGGTCCTCCCACCGGGAGATCGTCCGCGCGAGGCTGAGCAGTTCGGGAATGTCGTCGTTGCAGGCGCACCAGTCGTAGAAGGCGAAGAGCCGGTCCCGGACGTTGCGCTCGCACGGGACCGAGCCGGTGACGCGGGCGCGCAGGTTCAGCGCGTGGCGGAGTTTCTCCTTCCCGATCCAGGCGGCGGCGATCTCCTGCCCGCCCGGATCTGCCTGCAAGGTGCCGGTGACCTTGGCGAACTGGGCGGGTGACAGGTGCTCCAGGTTCCGGACCAGCAGGTTCTTGATGCCGTACTCGGGGTCGCCGGACCGGCCGCGCCGCCCGTACTTGCCGCGGACTACCCGGCGGCGCACGTCGCCGGTCATCTTCACCGCGAGGTGGACGACGTGGAACAGGTCCACGGCGATCTGCGCGCCTGGCAGCATCCGGCGCACCGCGGAGGCGTAGATGGAGCACATGCCGATCGCGACGACCCGGATCGCGTCCCGCCAGGCCGGGGTGGCCTGGGCCAGCCAGTACGCGGCGTCATCAGCGGTCCGGCCCTCCACCTGGCCCAGCAGCCCCTGCCCGCCGGACAGGTCAAAGAAGCAGGTGTGCCACCGGTCTGCCAGCAGCAGGTACTCCCCGGTATCCGCGTCGAGCTTCCACCGGGGCCGGCCGCGGCGGTGCTCGTCGATGCCCAGGTGCGCCACCGGCGCGGGGGCCTGATCCAGCACCGGGTCCGCCGCGGCGGCGAACGCGTCATGCGCCACCGGCCACGACACCCCGGCGTGCCGGGCCGCCTCCGCCGGGGTGATCCCCCGCCCGGCGACCTCGGTCCCGGCCTGCTCCCGGAGCCGCCGCGTGAGCCGGCACCGCGCCGGCACCTGCGGCACCCGCTCGGTGAACGTCTTGCGCAGGCAGCCCGGCGCTTCGCATTTCCAGCGGCACTTGACCCACCACACCGCCACCGGGTCACCGCCCCGGCGGACATCCCGCGGCCGGGCCAGCACCGTGTCATGCCGGCGGTCTGAGACCGCTCCGCAGTCCGGGCATGCCGCCGCGGCCGGATAACCGGTGACCGCCCATACCTCCAGCGTGCCGTCCGGCAGCGCCTGCGCATCGGTGACCTGCAGGCCCTCCACGCCGAACAGCACAGACGCCGTATCCTGGAACACGATGCCCGCGGCTTTCTGATGATCTTGAAGTCCTTGGTAAGACCCAAGATCGTAAGAGCCGCGGGCTCCCTGTTCACGGCGGCACGCCGCACGCACCTCAGGCCACCCGGATCAGGCAAGACGTAAGCGCCCGGCGCGTTCAGTAACACCCTGAGATCACTCAAAGTCATCAGGCAGCAACGACGTCCCGGTTAACTTCGAAGGCCCATTAATGCCGTCGCGAACCGTCTTCGGCTACGACGCCGGGGCGCTGAGTGAGGATGCCTCGGGGGTGGTTAGCAGCACGTTCCTTTTAAGCGCTTTCACGACGCCCGTTCTGCTGGTCAGGACGGCCTCGAGCTGCAGGGACGCGACGGATGGGTGCCGGGCGCACGCACCGCTGCCCGGTCGGATAATTGGTGGTGTTTCATGCTTTTTGCTGATTTCCGGAACGCAGGGAACCGGGCACGGGGCGGGCTCCGGCGGCGCTTACGGAGCCGACCGGGCCCAGCTGGAACTCACGGGCAACGGCGTCACCGGGCAGTGCGCAACTGTGGGTGTGATCCCGTGGGTGCTTCTTCGTGGTGGCCATCAACACCAGTCCCTGAACTTCGCCTCGAACACGCCCTCAAGGCCTGGCCGCCCTCCCCTAGCACGCCGCTGTCCGCGAGCTTCTGAGCGAGAAACTCGCCGAGGTGCTAGCCGAGCAGGAAAGCCGCGTCGCCATCGCCGACGCGCCCGCCGGCCGGAACCGGGTAACAAGCCGCGGCCGGGACGGCGGTGACGCAATGTAACAACGTCCAGCGGACAAAACATTACGCCGAGCGGTAGCGCGGCCACGCTCCGGAAAACCGCGACTGTAGCACCATGCGGGGCACAAATAACACCAAACACATCAGTTACACGAAAAGTAACAGACCCTACATAATCTTCGCTGGCTAAACCACTTATGCTGAAGCTACGTAGCATCCGCATCTGCTATTTCTACGCGAGGTTGGTCACCTTGGCCGGTGACAGAGGGAACCTGTTCGTCCTCATCCACCTCTGCGTCTGGCGGGGGATAACTGGCGGGGAGGCCGGGTTTGCGGGCGGGAGGAGTACGGCGTGGATTTCTCGCTCAGTGCCGAGCAGCGCGAGCTGACGGAGGCGGCGGCCGCCTTCGCCCGGCAGGAGCTCAACCAGGACCTGGTGAAGCGCGAGGATGCTGGGGAGTTTCCGCGGGAGGCGTGGCGGAGGTGTGCCAAGTTCGGGGTCCAGGGCCTGCCAGTTCCCGCTGAGCTGGGCGGGGCCGGCGCCGACATCGTCACGACGACCCTGGTCATGGAGGCGCTGGGATATGGGTGCCAGGACAACGGGCTCCTCTTCTCGCTCAACGCGCAGATGTGGAGCATCGAGCTGCCGCTGGTGATCTTCGGTACCCAGGCGCAGCAGCAGGCGTACCTGCCCGGGATGGTGTCTGGGGACCTCATCGGCGCGCACGCGATGACCGAGCCTGACTCCGGTTCCGACGCGCTGCACATGCGGACCCGCGCCAAGCGGCGAGGTGACCACTACCTCCTCAACGGGACCAAGCAGTACATCACCAACGCTCCGGTGGCTGACGTGCTGCTGGTTTACGCTGCGGACCCGGGTCGGCCCGGGCTGGCCGGGCTGTCCGCCTTCCTGGTCGACGCGGCGACGCCGGGGATCTCGGTGAGCAGCAGTCTGGAGAAGATGGGCCTGGCGACTTCGCCGATGGGGGAGATAACGCTGCAGGACTGCCTGGTTCCGGCGGCGGGCCGGCTGGGACCGGAAGGGGCCGGGATGGCGATCTTCAACTCGTCGATGGAGTGGGAGCGGAGCTGCCTTTTCGCCAGCGTGGTGGGCGCGATGCGCCGGCAGCTCGAGGCGTGTGTGGCCTATGCGCGGTCTCGTGAGCAGTTCGGCCAGCCGATCGGGAAGTTCCAGGGTGTGTCCGGCAAGCTGGCCGACATGTACGTGCGGCTGGAGGCGGCGAGGTCGCTGATCTACCGGGTGGCGTGGCTGAAGCAGCAGGGCCGGTCCGCCCCGGCGGAGGCGGCCGCGGCGAAGCTGTTTACCAGCGAGGCATGGGTGCGCTCCAGCCAGGACGCGATCCAGATCCACGGGGCCTGGGGCTACATGAAGGACGCGGGGATCGAGCGGGACCTGCGCGATGCGGTCGCCGGCACCATCTACTCGGGCACCTCGGAGATCCAACGGGTGATACTCGCCCGGATGCTCGGGCTCTGAGCCACCCGGGCAGGCGAGGGATCCCGGCGGGGCACCAGAAAGGAAGCGTGGTGGCGTACCTACTGCAGCGGCTGCTGACTGAGGCTGCTGCGCGGCAGCCGCAGCGGCCGGCGGTAGCGTCTGACGGATGCCTGCTTACCTACCAGGAGCTGGACCGGCTGAGCAACAAGGTGGCCCGGGCGCTGCTGCGGCTGGGCGTGGCGCCCGGCGACCGGGTCGGGATCCTCGCCCCCAAGTCGGCCGCCGCGGTCATCGGGGTCTACGGGGCGTTGAAAGCCGGGGCCTGCTACGTGCCGCTCGACCCGAAGGCACCGGCCGGGCGGCTCAGCCACATCGTGCAGGACAGCGGCTCCGCCGTGATCGTGGCGGACGAGGCGAGGGCGTCCCAGGCAGCCATCCTGGCCGGCAGCGTTCCCCGGTCGCGCGGCGTGGTGGTGGCGGGCGTTCCCGGCCGCCCAGCGGGCGAGGCGGCGGTTGCCGCGGCGCAGGGCGCGGCCATCGTGCCGTGGGCCGCGGTGGCCGGGGAATCAGGAGAGCCATTGGCGCAGGAGTTTTCGATCGAGACCGACCTGGCGTACATCTTGTACACGTCGGGATCGACCGGCACCCCGAAAGGGGTGATGATCTCGCACCGCAACTCGCTCACGTTTGTTCAGTGGGCGGCAGCCGCGGTGGGGCTCAGCGAGCAGGATCGTGTCTGCAGTCCCGCGCCGCTGCACTTCGACCTGTCGGTCTTCGACATCTTCGCCAGCTGCCGGGCCGCTGCCTGCCTGGCGGTGCTGCCCAGCGGAGCAGCCACCTTCCCGGTCTCGATCGCCAGATGGCTGGAAGCCGAACAGATCTCGGTCTGGTACTCGGTGCCCTCGGTCCTGACGCTGCTGGCCTGTTACGGCAGCCTGGCTCAGTTCGACCTGTCGGGTCTGCGGACGGTGATCTTCGCCGGGGAGGTGTTCCCGCCCAGGCACCTGGCCCGGCTGATGGCGGAGCTGCCGCACTGCCGCTACCTCAACTGGTACGGGCCGACCGAGACCAACGTCTGCACGGCGTTCGAGGTGCCCGCGGGCTGTTGGGGCGGGGCCGGCGCCGGGCCGGCCCCCATCGGGAAGGCCTGCGCCAACACCGAGGTGTTCGCGGTCACCAGCGAGGGCCGCCGCGTCTGCAGGCCCGGCGAGGTGGGCGAGCTGTACGTGCGGGGTCCCTCGCTGATGCGCGGGTACTGGGGACAGCCGGCCGAGACCAGCGAGGCGCTGGTCCGGCACCCGTTCCGGGACTCCTGCGACGAGCTCGTCTACCGGACCGGAGACCTGGTGACCCTGGAACCGACAGGGAACTACGCCTATCTGGGCCGCCGGGACACCATGGTGAAGGTCCGCGGCTACCGGGTGGAGCTGGGCGAGGTAGAGGCCACGCTGTACCGGCACCCGGCCATCCGGGAGGCGGTGGTGCTGCCGGTGCCCGATGAACTGCTCGGCAGCCGCCTCCGGGCGGTCGTCACCGCCGACGGAACTGGCAACCTCACCTACCAGAACGTGCTGGACCACTGCCGGCAGTGGCTGCCGGGGTACATGGTGCCGGACATCATCGAGTTCCGCGAGGCGCTGCCGAGAACCTCGACCGGCAAGGTCGACCGGGCCGGCCTCGCCCAGGAGCAGCACGAGCTGGAGCCGGCCGCAGACGGCCGGCCGGACAAGCGCTAGCAGAGACACGGAAGGAAGGTGCTCAGGTGGAGACGGTCATCAACGATTACATCAGCCGGGAACTCGTCCAGGACCCAGCGCTGCTGCCGCTGGCGGACGAGACATCACTACTGGAGACCGGCATCCTCGACTCGCTGACCTTCCTCAGGCTGGTGATCTTCCTGGAAGAGCGGTTCGGGATCACGATGGGCGACGCGGACCTGCTCCCAGAGAATTTCACCAGCGTGAACACCATCTGCGCCTACCTCCGCGCCCGGGAACCCGGAAAGCGGCAGGCCTCGCGTGGGTGACCTCCCCGCGGAGAGGCTGCTGCGCAACCTAGAAGGCGCGGCCTACTGGGCGGCAGCCGCGCCGGTCCTGGCCCGCCTGCCGGCCGCCCTGGGCTACCGCCTCGCATGCTGGCGCGGCGACTGGCTTTTCCGGCGCCAGGACGGGAAGCGCAGCGAGATAGCTCGCAACCTGCAGCTGGTGCTCGGGAACGAGCTCAGCCCGGCGGCGGCGCAGCAGGTGACTAGGGACTGGTTCCGGCTCCGCTCCTGCGAGGCGGTCGATGTGAAGCGGCTACGGCACGGGGCGCGGCCGCTGCGGCGGCTGGTCGAGATCCGCGGGCGGGAACACCTGGAGGCCGCGCTGGCCGCGGGCAAGGGAGCCATCCTTTGCACCGGCCACTTCGGCTCCTGCTCCAGCGGCTTCTCGGTGCTGCACGCCAGCGGCTTCCCGGTCACCGCCATCGGGCGCTGGCACCACAACTACACGGCCGGCCTCTCAGCCGCCGAGCGGTGGTTCTGGGACCGCGTCTACGCCACGCCGCTGCGGCGCCACCGGCAGCGGCCGAACATCGAGCCATGGCCCGGCCGGTTCGATGTCGCGGTGCGGGCAGCCGCCGCACTCCGCGCCAATGAAGTGGTGACGATCTCGATCGACGTGCCGCCGATGGACAGCGACCGGGCCCGCGCCGTCCAGGTTCCCTTTCTCGGCCGCCAGGTCTGGCTGCTGCCAGGGGCGGTGACCCTCGCCCAGGTGACCGGCGCGCCGCTGCTCATGGGCTTCCTGTACCGCGCGGCCGACTACCGCCACCAGGTGTGGGAGATCTCCGCGCCAGTGCCGGTGGAGGGAGAAACGGCGACGGCATTCGAGCGCTGCGCCGCCGAGCTGAGCGCCGCCATCCGGAGCAGCCCGGCCCACTGGGACTTCTGGCTGACGCGCAAACCGGGACACGGGGCAGCCGGGTACGGCACGGGCAGCCTGGCCCGCCTGGGGCTGATCCCGCCGCAGCGGGACAGCTACGAGATGGACCCCATCGGCTGATTCTCGATCAAGTGAAGGTTGCCACATGGTTGCCATGCCACGAGACCCGCAGCTCCCCACTCACTGGTTCAACATCCTGCACGACCGGCCGCAGTACGTGACCTCGGCTGTGTCGAGATCACGATTGGCAGGACAGGTGAAAGCGGCGGGACACAGCGTACTGCTCCAGCAACCGTTGTCACTCGCACGGCAGTCCGTCAACACGGCCGATCGGTTCATATCGATCCCCGAGGAGGTCATCGACCTGTATGCGCAGTACCGTCCGACGCCTTTGCGCAGGGCGGTGCATCTGGAGGAGCGCCTCGGCGCCAACGCTCGCATCTACTACAAGTACGAGGGTGCCAACCTCACTGGAAGCCACAAGCTCAACACCGCCCTGCCACAGGCCTATTACTACGCCCGCGCAGGCGTGAAGCGGATCGTCACGGGCACGGGCGCGGGCCAGTGGGGGGCCGCCCTCGCCTACACGTGCCAGGTCATGAACCTGGGCTGCACGGTCTTCATGGTCAGATCCACCTTGCGCCAGAAG
>Ga0302181_10003295_pt1 | contig 11099 bp, 8 predicted proteins | sample I_Palsa_E3_3_FD_198786 | JGI IMG/M metagenome (GOLD analysis project Ga0302181, IMG submission 198786) | Peat permafrost microbial communities from Stordalen Mire near Abisko, Sweden - I_Palsa_E3_3 | ecosystem: Environmental > Terrestrial > Soil > Palsa > Peat permafrost | place: Sweden: Abisko... | reverse complement strand
GCTGTACTTCGGCAACCACGACCAGCCGCGCTCGCTGTCGCGGTTCGGCGACGACGGCGAGCACCGGGTGGCCTCGGCCAAGACCCTGGCCACCGTCCTGCACCTGCACCAGGGCACGCCGTACGTGTACCAGGGCGACGAGCTGGGGATGGCCAACGCGCCGTTCGCCGCCATCGCCGACTACCGGGACATCCAGGCGCTCAACTTCTACGCCGAAGCCGCGCGCGCCGGTGCCGACCTGCCCGCGCTCCTGCTCGCGATGGCCCGGATGAGCCGTGACCAGGGCCGGACCCCGGTGCAGTGGGACGCCTCGCCCGGCGCCGGCTTCACCGCCGGTACCCCCTGGATCGCCATCAACCCCGACTACACCGAGGTGAACGCGGCCGCCGAGGTCGGCCACCCCGCCTCGGTGTTCGAGCACTACCGCCAGCTCATCGCCTTGCGCCACGCCGATTCCGTGGTCACCGAAGGCGACTTCGAACTCCTGCTGCCAGATCACCCGGCGATCTGGGCTTTCGTGCGCCGCGGGGCCGAGGCCGAGCTGCTGGTCGCCGCGAACTTCTCCTCCGCCGCGGTCAAGGCGCCGCTGCCGCTTGACGGCGGCTGGGCCGCCGCCCCGGTCGTCCTGGCCAACCTCCCCGGTGTCCCGCTCCGCCCCCTGCCCGACCTGGAACTGCGGCCCTGGGAGTCCCTCGTCTGGCGCCGGGACGCAGGCTAACCTCCGCCACCATACAACGCACCGACGATATATAGGCCCGGAGAAAGAACGTATATAAGTCATGGGAAAGGATGTATATAGGCCTGGAGAAAGGAGGAGTCAGGTTCTTTAAGAACGGCGCCTGAGCGGGCTTATGCGGCGCCGGGAATTCGTCTCGTTGGGTATTCATGACACGCCGTGTGACCTGGACATCTGCGGTATGAAGGCGGCAAAGGGGGAGCATTAGCGCTGTGCAGACAATCCTGGGACAGGAAGGTCACGCTAATGCTCCCTGAGCCGACCGCAGGAAAATCGGCCGCCGCCAAGGTCCGGCCGCAGCCGGGGGTAATGACCCCGCTGTTCGCCGTGCCTGGCGGCACTGAGCCTGAGGTATCCCCGGCCGCCGGGCGACGGGTGCGCCCGGCCGCACGGACCAGGCCACCCCGGCGCGCGAGTTCACGCCTTCCCGCCGCGGGCCGCGCTGACCGCGGCGGCGCGACCGAGAACTCCGGGCCGCATAAGGACGCCGCGGATTTGCTGACCGTCACGGCCGAGCGGCTCCGGCGGGCGCTGGGCCGCAGTTTCCTGCGCTATGGCATCGCCTCCGATCTCGAGGCCGCCGTCCATGCCGCCATGAACGTCATCGAGCCGGTGCTCGACGCGCGGGACACGGAGATCCTGCGGCTGCGCCGGATGATGGCCGGCCAAGTCCCCGGCCAGGGCTCCCGGTAGAGTCCCGGCAAAGGTCCACGTCCCGGTAAGGAGTCATGCGTGCCCGAGCTGGGTCCCGAGGTCGAGCGTGAGACGAGGTCGCGGCTTCGGTTGGAGGAGGCCGACGCGTTCCTGGGGCGGCTCGAACAGCTGTCCTTCGACATACTCGGGCCGCTCAGCGGTGTGTACGGCGACGTCACCGACGTCGGCGCGTTCGCCACCGACCTGGTGCTTGACGCGCTGCGGGCGACGGCCGGCCGCCCGGCGCCGCTGCGGCGTCTGGATCGCCGCCGTGAGATCGATCCGGCCTGGTTCCAGCGCTCCCGCATGATCGGCTATGTCTGCTACGCCGACCGGTTCGCCGGCTCGCTGCAGGGGGTCAGGCAGCACCTTGACTACCTGGCCGAGCTCGGCGTCACCTACCTGCACCTGATGCCGCTGCTCCGGCCGCGCCCGGGGGAGAACGACGGCGGCTACGCCGTGGCGGACTACGACACGGTGGATCCCCAGGTCGGCACGATGGCAGACCTGCAGGCGCTCGCCGCCGACCTGCACGATCGCGGCATGGTCCTGTGCATCGACCTGGTGCTCAACCACACGGCCACCGAACACCAATGGGCCCGCAAGGCACTGGCCGGCGAGCCCGGCTACCGCGAGATGTACCTGGTGTACCCGGACCGGACCGAGCCCGACGCCTACGAGCGCACGCTGCCCGAGGTGTTTCCGGCCATGGCGCCGGGCAGCTTCACCGAGGTACCGGACCTGGGCTGGGTGTGGACGAGCTTCCACGAGTATCAGTGGGACCTGAACTACGCCAACCCGGCGGTGTTCCGGGCCATGCTCGGCACCATGTTCACGCTGGCCAACCGGGGCATTGACGTCCTGCGGCTGGACGCGGCGCCGTTTCTGTGGAAGCGGATGGGTACTGACGGCCAGAACCAGCCCGAGGCCCACCTGCTCGTTCAGGCGTTCCGGGCGCTGACCCGGCTGGCCGCCCCGGGCCTGGTCCTGAAGGCGGAGGCGATCGTCAGCCCGGAGATGCTCGTCCAGTACCTCGGCCGTCACGACCAGTTCCGGCCGGAATGCGACCTGGCGTACGACAACCAGCTCATGGTGATGCTCTGGTCAAGCCTGGCCACCCGGGATGTCCGGCTGGCCGAGCGCGCGCTGTCGCACCGCCGGCCCGCGCCCTCCCCTACCTCATGGGTCACTTACGTCCGCTGCCACGACGACATCGGCTGGGCGGTGTCCGATGCCGACGCCGCCGCCGTGGGCCTCGACGGCTTCTCCCACCGGCATTTCCTTTCCGATTACTACTCAGGTGCCTTTCCCGGTTCGTTCGCCCGGGGCGCGCGATTCCAGGACAACCCGGCGACCGGCGACGTCCGTATCTCCGGCAGTGCCGCGTCGCTGTGCGGCGTCGAGGCCGCGCTCGAAACCGGGGACTCCGCCGCGCTCCAGGCCGCCATCAGGCGGCTTGAGTCGATGTACGCCGTCGCCTTTTCCTTCGGCGGCATCCCGCTGATCTACATGGGGGACGAGCTGGCCGTGCGCAACGACACCCGGTGGGCGCAGGACCAGGCGCACGAGCACGACAACCGGTGGATGCACCGGCCCGGGATGGACTGGGCCGTGGCCGCCAGGCGCCACGATCCGGGCTCGCTGGAAGGCCGGGTGTTCGCCGCGATTCGCGGCATGTCCGACGCGCGGCGCTCGCTGCTCGCCCTGCGCGCGGGCGGCAGCACCGAGATCCTTCCGACCGAGAGCCGCAGCGTGCTGGCCTACCGCCGAGTGCACCCGCGCAGCACCCCGTTCCTGGCGCTCACCAACTTCAGCGACGTCACCTCCTCACCCGACGCCGGGATCATCGCCCGCGCGGGCCTGCGCGAGCCCGCGCACGTGCACTCCACCACGGGCAAGCTCACGATAAGCGCCGGGCGGATCGAGCTGCCGCCGTGGAGCTTCGTCTGGCTCACCGGCACCTGAAACCGAGCGCGCGGCCAGGGTAGAACCTTATTTTTTCGGAACGGGCCGGGCCGCGTGCCCGAGGCCCCTCACTCCGTGCGGCCGTCTTCCGCCCAGCGCAGCAGGCAGGCGTACAGGGTCAGGCCGGGCCCGAAGGCCATCGCGACCACCGGTGCGCCGGGCGGCAGCGCCCGGCCGCGGAGCTCGGAGAGCACCAGCAGCAAGGTGGCCGACGAGCAGTTGCCATGCTCGGCCAGGACCCGGCGGGACGCGTCCAGGTCGCCCTCGGCCAGGCCCAGCCGGTCGGCGACCACGTCCAGGATCCGGGGGCCGCCGGGATGGACGGCCCACGCCTGCACGTCGCCGCGCCGCAGGCCGTTGCGGGTCAGCAGATCGTCGATGGCCGGACCGACGTGCCTGGCCAGGATATCGGGGACCTGCCGGTCCAGGGTCATCCGGAATCCGGTGTCGGTGATGGACCAGGTCATCAGCGAAGCGGCGTCCGCGACAGTGTGCGCGGCGATGTCGATCACGGCCAGGCCCTCCGTCAGACCAGCCCCAAGACCGTCCAGGCTCCCGGCCGCGGGCTCAAGCACCACGGCGGCGGCCGCGTCGCTGAACAGGGCGTGCGCCACGATCTGTTCCAGGTCGGTGGTCGGCGGCTGCAGGTGCAGGCTGGACAGTTCCACGCACGCCAGCACGGCGGGCCGGCCGCGGGCGGTCACGTAGTCGGCGACCGCGCCGAGCCCAGGCACGGCACCGTAGCAGCCCATATGCCCGATGAACAGCCGCTGCAAAGACGCCGGGAAGCCCAGCTTGGCCGCCAGCTGGTGATCGACGCCGGGGGTGGCGTAGCCGGTGCAGGACACCACGGCGAGCAGCCCGACCTCGGCTGGACTCAGGTTCGCCGCGGCCAGCGCCCTGGTCACCGCGTCGGCCGCGAGCGGGACGGCCTCGTCCTGGTAACGCTCCATCCGCCGTGCGGTGGTCCAGGACGACACGTCCTCCTGGAGAGGATCGACCGCGCAGTGCCGGTGGCGGATCCCCGCCGACATGAACACCCGCCGGGCCCAGCGGTCCTGCTGGTAGTGCCGGGCGAAGAAGCCGTCCCACAGCTGTTCCTGGCTGCGCGACGGCGGGCACGCGTTCGCCGCTCCGGTTATCACCGGGAAAGAACCGCCCACCCGACCCAGGATGCTCACCACATGCCCCTCTTCCCGATCATCTCGCTACTCTCGCCCGATCGCGGCAATCGCTTCTCCTTCCAGCGCCGAGCGCAGCGCGTCGACCAGCCCCGCGGCCGCGCCGGGGCCGGACGCCGTGCCGAACAGGTAGAAATCGGGGCGGATCAGGACGGTGTCCCGCTCCAGCGCGCCGAACCACCGGCCGTAAGCCCCCGTGCTGTCCTGCAGCGTCCCCGTGCTGTCCTCCAGCGTCCCCGTGCTGTCCTCTAGCGGTCCGTCCGGGGCGAGCTGGAAGCAGCGGCCGCCCAGCGAGGCCCACCAACGCGCCAGCTCGGCGGGCAGATCACCGACCGGATCCACCCCATTCGACCCATCCGCCCCATGCCCGAGCAGGACCCAGCCGCCGCCCGTGGCATCGTCCAGGCGGGCTTGCGATCCGTCCTGGCCTACCGGTGCCTGCAGGGCCAGGTGGCCGGCCTGCGGATCGCCGGGAAGCCAGACGCCGGGCCCGGGGGGTGGCGGGTCCGGGAGCGGCATGGGGCCCGCCTCGGCGATCGGCGCGAAGTCCCGGTCCCTGACCGCGGCCGCGGCCGGGTCGAGCACGCAGATGATCTTCCCTAGCTCGACGGAAAAGTCGATCGCGGTGCGGACCTGGCTCCATCGCTCGGTGCCGTAGCTGTCAAGCAGGGTCTCGGGCGCGCGGCCGGCCAGCACGAGGTCGAGCTTCCAGGTCAGGTTGGCCGCGTCCCGCAGGCCCGAGCACAGCCCCTGGCCGGCGAACGGCGGCATCTGGTGGGCGGCGTCGCCCGCCACAAGCAGCCGCCCGCGGCGCCATCGGTCGACCAGGCGGGCACCGAAGGTGTACAGCGCGTGCCGCTCCAGGACGGCGTTGGCCGGGGTCAGGCCCCAGGGCTCGAGCAGCCGCCAGGCGGTCGACGGTGAGTCGAAGCCGTCCTGCGGGTCCTCCGGCAGGCGCATGAACTCGAACCGGCGGCGCTCAGGACCTCCGGACACCGCGGTGGTCGGCCGGGCCGGGTCGCAGACCTGGATGTTCAGCGGCGACCAGCGGACCGGCTCGGCCGGGCGGACGTCGACGATCAGCCACTGGGCCTGGTAATGATGGTCGGTGACATCCAGGCCCGCCAGCTGCCGGATGCGGCTGTCGGCGCCGTCGCAGCCGACGACCCAGCGCGCGCGGACCTGAGCGCTGGCGCCGCCGGGACCATCAGCCCGCACGCTGACGCTCTCGCCCGCCGCAGTGCCGCTCGCTGTGCCGCTCGCCGTGCCGCTCGCTGTGCCGCTCACTGGGCCGACCATGACATCCCGGACGTCATGGCCCGTCCTGACCCGTACGCCTGGCTGCCTGCTGACCGCCTCGGCCAGCAGCCGTTCCAGGTCAGGCTGGTGGAACATGCTCGACGCGGGCCATCCGGACACCGTCGGGACCTCTGGGGCGCCGTCCAGCCACAGCAGCGGCGTCCCGTCGGCATTGCGCCACAGGTAGCTGTCCATGACCTCGGTCTGCGGCGCCAGGTCGTCCATGATGCCGGCGTTCTGCAAGATGCGGGCGGCCTCGTGGTCGAGGTGGACGGCGCGGGGGCGCCCGTACGCGGTGGCCTGCCGCTCAAGCACCTCCACCTGCCAGCCCCGGCGGCCGAGCAGGAGGGCGGTCAGCAGGCCGACCGGGCCGGCCCCGATGACGGCCACGTCCGCCGCCTCTGGCGGGGGAGCGGTCGTCACAGGCGGCTGCCGCGGGCGACGAGTTCGGCGACGTCGATGGCCGCGGCCAGCAGAACGGCGCGGAACAGCCAGCGCGATCCGGGCCGGCGGGCCAGGAAGACCCCGGCCGTGATGACCGCGGCCACGCCGATCATCGCCCCCGCCGCTCCCCAGCCGGGACGACCGGGACCGAAGGACTCGATCACGGTGGCGGCCAGCAGCAGCAGCACCGTGGCCGCCACGCTGCGGGACCGGCCGAGCATGTGCGGCAGGCCCCGCACCCCCGTGGCCAGGTCGTCGGCCAGATCGGGGACCACGTTGACCAGGTGCGCGCTGCAGCCGAGCAGGCCCGCCGCGGCCAGCGCCCACCAGGGCGGCCACGAGGCCGCCGGACCGCCCAACGTCACGAACGCGACCAGCAGCGGGAACGCCACGGCGTACGGGACGAAAGACACGACGGTCGCCTTCAGCCGCGCGTTGTAGGTCCAGGCCAGGAGCACCGCCGTCAGGTGGACCAGGCCCGCCCGCCACCCCGACGCGAACGACAGCGGCACGGCGGCGGTCAGGGCCGCCAGCGCGCACCGGGCGACGGTGCGCCGGGAGACGTCTCCCGCCGCGACGGGTTTGTCCGGCCGGCCGGAGGCCGCATCGCGGCCAGCGTCCAGCCAGTCGTTGTGCCAGCCGACGGAGAGCTGCCCGGCCAGCACCGCGGCGGCCACGGCCAGCACGCCGGGCGCGGCGCGCCCGGTGCTCACGGCGAGCGCCACCGCCAGGGCGGTGACCATGACCGTCGGCTCGGGGTGGGAAGCACGGAGCAACGCGAGGGCCGGGCGGGTGCGCCGGACGCCGGCCACCTCGATCTGCCTCTCCCCGCCCATGGCGCCAACCTACGCGATGCCAGGATCAGGGGATGACGCCAGTACCATCGCGAGCCAGGAACGACCCGGCCCAGTACGACGACCTAGCCGATCAGTGGTGGGATCCCCGCGGGACGTTCGCCATGCTGCACTGGCTGGCCCGGGCCCGCGCGGCGCTGGTCCCGCCGGCCACCCGTCCCGGCGCGGTGCTGGTGGACATGGGCTGCGGGGCGGGCCTGCTCGCACCGCATGTCGCCGGGCTCGGCTACCGGCTGGCCGGCCTGGACCTCACCAGGTCCGCCCTGGTGCAGGCGGCCGGGCACGGCGAGGCCGCGGTCCAGGCCGACGTCACCGCCCTGCCGCTGGCCGATGCCTGCGCGGATGTCGTCTGCGCCGGCGAGATCCTCGAGCACGTCACCGACCTGCGCGCCGCGGTGGCCGAAGCGTGCCGGGTGCTGCGCCCGGGCGGGGTCCTGGTCGTCGACACCCTGGCCGCCACCTTCCTGGCCCGGCTGCTTGTCATCACCGTGGCCGAGCGGATTCCCGGCGCCGCGCCCCCGGGCCTGCACGATCCGGCGCTGTTCGTCGACCGGAAGGTCCTGGTCGACGAGTGCGCCCGCCACGGGGTCCGGCTCCAGCTGACCGGTCTGCGCCCCTCGGCGTGGTCGGTGCTGCACTGGCTGCTGCGCCGGAACACCCCGGCCGTCACGATGGTCCGTACCTGGTCCACCGCCGTGCTCTTCCAGGGCCGCGGCACCAAAGCCCCCGGTGCGTTAGCCTCGGCCTGTGCCTGACAAGCGAGCGGACACCCGTCATGGCGGCTAGATCGCGCCGGGCGCGGATCGAGGACGTACACGAACTGGCCCTGCGCATGCCCCATGTCACGGTCGAGTACGGACCGCACGGCAATCCGGTCTACCAGGTCGGGAGCAAATCCTTCGTCTTCTTCCGGAATCCGCGGCCGGACGCCACCGATCCCGGTACGGGCGAGCGCTACCCGGACGTGATCGTGTTCTGGGTGCCGTCGGAGGCTGACAAGCAAGCGTTGGTTCAAGACCAGACGTCTCCGTTCTTCACCACCCCGCACTTTGACGGCCACCCGTCGGTACTGGTGCGGGGCAGCCAGCTCGGCGAGCTCACCCTGCCGGAGTTGACCGAAGTTATCCAGGACGCCTGGCTCGCCCGAGCCTCGCCGACAAGAGCCGCCGCCTGGCTCAAGGCGCATCCCAGCGGGTAAAGGGGCGGCAGGTCTTGAACGACGCATAGTCGATGCGTTACAGGTTGGGGGAGCAGCTATGGCCTTAGGTCACATGCCCGGGTCGTGCCGCGATCAGATAGGACAGTCGCGGCACGGGTCAGGTTGTTCCTGGAGGTGATGATCCATGAAACCGTTCGTGATCAACCGCTACGGTCGCCTGGTGTTCCCGGCCAATTTCCTCGGTGACCTGGACTTCTCGGTGCTGGGGACGCTGGACCAGTTCGCGGCGGTCATCGGGCGGGATTTCGAGGCGAAGGCGCCGACCGGCACCGACATCCTGGCGCGTGTCGAGTCCGGAGCTTACCCCGGGCGCTTCGAACTGCTGCGGGACCTGGGGCAGAACTTGTACTGGGTGAACCGGTACGCGATCACCATGTTCGACAAGCGGCCGACGCGGTGGCGTGACCTCGCCAAGCACCGCGACGACGTGTTCCTGCCGGTGCTGACCCCGTGGGAAGACAGCGAACGCAAGGTGGCCGCCGTCGAGCGCGCCTTCCGCGCGCTGCCGGCGACGTGGGACGCCGATACCGAGAACAGAGTGTTTGACCTGCTGTTCGACTTGTTCCGCACCAAGCTTCACCACGCCACCGAACTGCCGGCGGTCAAGCCGACCGTGGCCGAGTTCCTGGCTCAGCCCGGCGCGCTGACGTTCGTGATGCCCGCGTACGACCCGGACTATCCGGTGTTCCGGACCGAGGACATCATCGATGCTCACGAGAGCGTCCCCGAGCTGGAGGCGCTGATGCGCTGGGCCATGGTGCTGCACAACCAGTACCCGTGGGACCGCTCCCGGACCGAGCTGCGTGCGGCCGCCGGAATCGGCGACGACGATTTCGTGGTCGCCTTCTACCCGCGCCACCGCGACGTGCTGGCCTTCATCGACCGGGTCAAGAGCTCGGGCCGCGCTGGCTCTGGCCAGGACGCTCCGCCCGGGCGCAAGCCGGTCAAGCCGGTCGAGGCAGTCGAGGCGGTCGAGGCGGTCGAGGCGGTCGCGCCAGCGACGCCCTACCCGCCGGTGCGGGTCCGGGAGGCGTTCGCGATCCAGCCGAAGTTCGAGGCGCTGGCCATCGCGCGCGGCGAGCATGTCTGCGACAACGCCGACGTCATCAGGAACGCGAGCTTCTCGTGGTCGCCGATGAGCGCCAGCGAGATCAGCGCGAAGACCGGCATCGAGCAGCGTCGTTACACCAGCCGGGAGCCTGAGCAGCTGGCCTTGCACGCGGCCCGGGCCGCGCTGGCTAAATCCGGCCGTTCCGCCGCGGACATCGGCGCTGTCCTGGTCAGCACCTGCACGAGCAACCGGCAGATCCCGTCGATCGCGTGCTGGCTTTCCGGCGAGCTTGGCTTGCTGCAGACGCATGCCTCGATCGACATGGTCGCGGCCTGCGCGGGTCTGCCCTACGGGATGGCCGAGGCTGTCCGGCAGCTCCAGGAGGTCAGCCGGCCCGTCCTGCTGGTCTGCGTGGAAAAGTTCTCCGACAAGATCGGCAGCGTCCGCACCTCCAGGATGATCTTCGGGGATGGCGCCGCGGCGATGGTCATCGGCCCGGCCCGCGCCGGGGAGGCCGGGGACGTGGAGGTCGTGCAGACCTACGCGAGCGGGCCGCACGGCGAGGTTAACTCGATCATCTGGCCGAACTCCGAATTCGACGGTGACATCACCGTGTACGGGCCTGAGGTCAAGTCGCTCGTCCAGCGCTACCTGGTCCAGATGCTCGACGAACTCAAGGCTCAGGCAGATCCGGACAACCCGGAGCGGACGTTGCTTGAGAGCATTGAGCTGATCATCCCGCACCAGGCCAACAAGACGATGATCCTGAACCTGGCCGGGAAGGCCGGGCTGTCCGCGGACCAGCTGTACTTCAATGTCGAGAGGATGGGCAACGTGTCCGCGGCGAGCATCCCCATCGCGGTCTATGACGCCGTCCGCGACGGTGTGATAACCCGCCCGGCCCGGATCTTCGCGCCCGGCTTCGGGGCGGGCGCGGTCGGCGGTTACGCGGTGATGCGCATCGATCCCGCGATCGTCGCCGACGAAGTCGTGCTGGACATCGTCGAGGATGCCGGAAGATCCGCGGCGGCGCAGTCGGCCGGGAGCACCAGCGACGACATCCGCGCCGCCTTCGGAGGGTGACCGATGAGCCGCCCATCCCAGCCCGCCTTCGCCTTCAAGCGCGCCGCGATCGTCAACCGGGGCGAGCCGGCGATGCGGCTGCGACCGCCTACGCAGCCGCCTCGGCCATGTCAGCCAAGCCGGCCGCGTCGGCCATGTCGGCTGCGTCGGCCATGTCGGCTGCGTCGGCCAGGTCACCGGAACCGCCGAGGCTGGCGGCCCCCGCGAGGCTGGCGTAGCGGCCGTGGCCGGCGATGAGGCTGGCGTGGTCGCCGGCTTCGACGACGTGGCCGTGATCCAGCACGACGATCTGGTCGGCGTTGCGCACGGTGGAGAGCCGGTGGGCGATGGTGATGGTGGTGCGGCCGCGGGCGAGGGCGTCGAAGGCCTTCTGGACGGCACGCTCGGTTTCGGTGTCCAGAGCGCTGGTGGCCTCGTCGAGCACGAGCACGCGCGGATCGCGCAGCAGGGTCCGGGCGATGGCGATGCGCTGCTTCTCTCCGCCGGAGAAGCGGTACCCGCGGTATCCGACCATGGTGTCGTAGCCATCAGGGAGCCCGGCGATCAGGTCGTGGATCTGGGCGGCCCGGGCCGC
>Ga0302181_10003291_pt1 | contig 11105 bp, 9 predicted proteins | sample I_Palsa_E3_3_FD_198786 | JGI IMG/M metagenome (GOLD analysis project Ga0302181, IMG submission 198786) | Peat permafrost microbial communities from Stordalen Mire near Abisko, Sweden - I_Palsa_E3_3 | ecosystem: Environmental > Terrestrial > Soil > Palsa > Peat permafrost | place: Sweden: Abisko... | reverse complement strand
TCGGCGTTCCAGGCCAGGATGTCGAACGCCGGCGGCTTATCGCCCATCAGGTAGTTGTTGACCCAGGACTTCCACACCAGGTCGTCGGGCCGCATCCAGGTGAACGCGCCGCCCATGTCGCGGGCACTGATCACGCCGGCCCGCGCGGAGTTCCACCGGGCCAGGGCGAGCAGCTTGGACGCCGAGAACGCCTTGATCGGCACCTCCTGCCCCCAGTCCAGCAGGGTCACCGCGTAGCTCGCGGAGTGCACGGGCGTCTGGCCGAGGGCGGCGAGGTGGTTGAGCGCCAGCGTGGTCAAGATGCCGCCCGCGCAGAAGCCGATCACGTCGATGTCCTGCGCTCCGGTGACCTCGCGGACCGCCTCGATGGCCGTCAGCACCCGTCCGGCGTACGTGTCGAGCGTCCAGTCGGCCTGCTCGCGCGTCGGGTTCCGCCAGCTCAGCATGAACGTCTGCAGGCCCCGGCCGACCGCGTACTCGACCATGCTGCGGCCCGGCCGCAGATCGAGGAAGTAGTAGCGGCCGATCGGCGGCGGCACGATCAGGACCGGGCGCGCCTGCACCTGCTCGGTGGCGGGCCGGTACTGGATCACCTCGGCGTACGGGTCGCGGTCCACGACCGCCCCGGGCGTGAGCGCGAAGTCGCGGCCGACCTTGAACACGCTGCGGTCCACGGTGGACGGCATGCCGCCGTTGTGCCGCACGTCGCCCGCGAAGTTCTTCATGCCGCGCAGCAGCGACAGGCCGCCGGTTTCGTACGCGCGCTTGACCGCGGCGGGGTTGCCGAGCAGCGTGTTCGTCGGTGCGGTGGCACTCTCGAGGATGGTGAGCAGGAAGCGCGCGGCGGGCGTGGCTCGCCCGTTGCGGGCCAGCTCGTCGAGCGTCTCGTCCGCGACGGCACAGCTGGCCGTGTAGGCCTGCCCCAGCCTGCGGTAGAAGGGATGGTCAGCCCAGGCCCGGTCGCGGAACCGCCAGTCCTCAGGCGCCGGGCTCACCGGCGACGCGCCCATCGCGATGCCCGCCAGATCCCCGGCCAGCCTCATGTAGCCGCCGTAGAGCGCCCCGATCCGAGCCAAGGCGCCACGCCGGCCGGTAACCGGTCCATCTGGAACCACTGTGCCACCTGACGTCACGTGGGCCTCCTGCCTATTCACCTTTTTGTAGTCTAACTCTAATTTAAGACATGAATCGGGCTGGCGAGGCAGCCGGCCCGCACCCGCCTCAGCGGCCCGTGAACGCCGCCGGGCGCTTCTGGATGAAGGCCGTCATGGCCTCGGTCATGTCTTGGGTGCCGGCGGCCAGCGTCTGGTTGCGGTTCTCCAGCTCCACGGCGGCCTCCAGCGACGGGGCATCGACGTTGACCTGCACCACCTGCTTGGTCAGCCGCACGCCGAGCGGGCTGTTCGCGGCGATCAGCTCCGCCGTCTCCAGGGCGCTGGCGAGCAGGTCCTCGGCCGGGACCACCCGGTTCACCAGCCCGATCCTGGCCGCCTCGTCGGCCCCGACCAGGCGGCCGGTCAGCAGGATCTCGTACGCGTGTCCCAGCCCCACGATGCGCGGCAACATCCAAGAGCTTCCGCAGTCGCCACCGGTGAGCCCGATCTTGATGAAGGCCGCGTTGAAGCGAGCGGTCGGCGCGGCGATCCGGATGTCGGCGGCCAGGGCCAGCGAGAAGCCGGCCCCGGCGGCCGGGCCGTTCACCGCGGCGATGACCGGCTTGGGCAGCCGCCGGAACGAGGTGATCGCCCCGGACCAGGTCTCCTGCCCCTCGAGGAAGGCCGCCGCGGTCATCTCCGGCAGCGTCGCGGCATCCGCGAGGTCCAGGCCGGCGCAGAATCCGCGGCCCGCGCCGGTGAGCACCAGCACCCGCGTCCGCTCGTCGGCGCCGACCTCGGCCGCCAGCCGCGCGAGCTCGTCGAACATCTGGAAGGTCATCGCGTTGAGCCGGTCCGGACGGTTCAGCGTGGCGACCGTGATGCCCGCTCGGGGACGGTCGACCAGCAGCGTCTGGTAGTTCACCATGGGGCCTCTCCTGCGGGCGTCCGCGACATCCGAGGGGTGCCGCCGGTGCCGGTACCCAGTCGCTTTATACCCCGAGTTTCTTGACGTTGACCACAGGAAGGTCAAAGATGGCCGTACCCGTGGTTCCCCGAGCCCAAGGAGGTGCCGTGGCCGCGCCCGCACCGACCTCCCCCCCCGACCCGATCCAGCAGGCCCAGATCCAACAGGCGCTAATCTCGCTGGTCATCCGCGGCATGGCGCGCGGCGCGCCGGACGAGGCGACGGCCGCGCTCGTCGAGCAGGGCCTGGCCATGACCAAGGGGCCGATCACGATGCCGACGGCGGACGGCACCGCCGCCGCCGCCGCGCTGCTGCGCCTGACGCCGAGCGGTCCGCAGGAGCAGGACCTGGACAAGCTCTTCGACGGCTTCTTGCCCATCAACCGGCGGCTGCGCGACGTCTGCTCGGCCTGGCAGACCCGCCCGGACGGCCAGCCGAACGACCACAGCGATGGCGCGTACGACGACACGGTCCGGGAACGCCTCGACGAGGTTCACTCCGCCATCGGCCCGGTCCTGCGCCGGATGGCGGCGGTCGAGCCGCGGCTGGCCGTCTACCGTCCGCGCTTGCAGGAGGCACTCGACAAGTTCGACGACGGGGAGTCGGCCTGGCTCGCGTCCCCGCTGATGGACTCCTACCACACGGTCTGGATGCAGCTTCACCAGCAGCTGATCTTGATGCTCGGCCTGACCCGCGCGGTCGACGAGGCCCGCGAGGAGCGACTCGTCAGCGGCCGGACGTGACGACCGCCCAGCAGGACGCCGAGCGCGCGGAGGAACTGGCCGCGCTGCGCGAGGCCGTCCATGACCTCATCGAAGGATCGGGCGGCATCGCCCCGGCCCGCCGTCGGCTCGACACCGTGCTAGGGGCCACCGGGCCAGGCGACACCCAGCCAGGCGACACCGACGCCGGGCCCGGCTACGACGAGCAAGCCTGGCGGCTGCTCGGCAGCGAGATGGGCCTGGCCGGCCTGGGTATCGCCGAGGACCTCGGCGGGGTCGGCGGCGGCCTGGCCGAGCTGACCGTCGTGGCCGAGGAGCTAGGAAGCTCACTGCTCCCGGTCCCGTTCTTCTCCTCCACCGTGCTGGCCGGCCAGATCCTGGCCCGGTGCCCGGGCACCGAGCCCGACGTGCTGGCCCGGCTCTGCGCGGGCGACGAACTCGCCGCGTTCGCCGGCACCGACTCCGACGGAGTCTGGCGCCCCGACCGCGTGCCGGTGCAGGCGCAGGAGGCCGGGACCGGCTGGCGGCTGCACGGCCGGGCGGAGTTCGTCCTGGACGGGGCGAGCGCCGCGCACCTGGTCACCGCCGCGCGGACGCCGGCCGGCTGTGACCTGTTCCTGGTCGCGGGCGACGGCGAGGGCGTCCAGCGCCGGGCGCTGCCGACACTGGATCCGACCCGCGGGCAGGCCGCGGTCAGCTTCGACGGCGCGGCCGGCACCCCGCTGACCACCGCGGGCGGCGGGACCGCCGTGGTGGACGCCGGCCTCGACGTCGCCTTGGTGGTGCTCGCGGCCGAGCAGGTCGGCGGCGCCGCGGCGTGCCTTGACCTGGCCGTCGAGTACGCCAAGATCCGCCACCAGTTCAGCCGTCCGATCGGCAGCTTCCAGGCCATCAAGCACAAGCTCGCTGACCTGTTGCTGCTGGTCGAGATGGGCCGTTCGGCCGTCGACCGGGCGCTTCAGGCCGAGCAGGACCCCGCGCGGCTGGCCGAAGCCGCGGCGGTCGCGAAGATCTGGTGCAGCGACGCCTACACCACCGTCGCCACGGAGAACGTGCAGGTCCACGGGGGCATCGGGTTCACCTGGGAGCACGACGCGCACCTGTACTTCCGCCGCGCCCGGGCCGACGAACAGTGCCTCGGCGACGCGACGGTACACCGCGAACGGCTGGCCACCCTGCTCGGCTGGTAGGCCCTGGCCGGACGCGTGCCACCCCGGCCGTTCGGCCAAATCATTTTCATTCCGAACGGCCGTGGTGCGTGCCCGCTGCCCCTGCGTGCTCCGCCCCCGAGTGGCCCCCCGGTCTGGTTGCTGAACTAGATTCCGACTACAGTTAGGTGGTAACCAGCGAGGTTGCCGGACGGCGGTCGGTCCGTCCAGCCGAGGTGGAGGAGCGCGGTGCGCAGGATCCAGCACGCCCTGAGTGGTGCGGTGTACGAGTGGGCCGAGGACGACATCGGTCCCGTACTGGTCACGGACAAGCGCGGGCGGCAGGGCCGGTTCGACCGTAACGGGCGCTGGGTGGACGGTGAGCTCCGCGTCGCCGACCCCGAGCTGTGCCGCTGGATCGAGAGCGGCGGGCCCAAGCCGGGTGGCGCCGCGGCCCGGAGCCGGCGGTTCGAAACGGAGGAAACCTTCTCATGAGCGCGCCGACCGTGCCGAACGGCCGGACCGGGTTCCGCGGGAACGGCCCGAGCTACCAGGACCTCCTCGACCTCGACAGCAAGCCGGTGCCGGCCTCGCTGCGCCGCGACGAGCCCGGCTACTTCGGGGACGCCGACATCCCGGTCGAGCGCTACCTCTCGCGGGAGTTCCACGAGCTGGAGAAGGCCAGGCTCTGGAGCCGGGTGTGGCAGCTCGCCTGCCGCGAGGAGGTGCTCGCGGAGGTCGGCGACACCGAGATCTACGACATCTGCGACACCTCGATCCTGCTGGTCCGGGCCGAGCCCGGCCCGGATGGCATCAAGGCGTACTACAACGCGTGCCTGCACCGCGGCCGGGCGCTGCGTGACGAGCGCGGCCACGTCGACGAACTGCTGTGCGCGTTCCACGGGTTTTGCTGGTCGCTGAACGGGCGGCTCAAGCGCGTCCCGAGTGCCTGGGACTTCCCGCAGGTAAAGCCGGGGAAGTTCCAGCTGCCCGAGGTGCGGACCGGAACCTGGGGCGGCTTCGTGTTCGTCAACATGGATCCGGACTGCGAACCGCTGGAGGACTTCCTCGGCGAGCTGCCGGCCTTCTTCGATCGGTGGCCGCTGGAGGACCGGTACACCCGGGTGCACATCTCCAAGGTGCTGAAGGTGAACTGGAAGGTCGCCCAAGAGGCGTTCATGGAGTCCTTCCACGTCATCACCACCCATCCCCAGCTGCTACCGGGGTTCGCGGACGCCAACAGCCAGTACGACGTGTTCGGCAACGTCTCGCGGGCCGTCTCGGCCCGGGGCGTGCCCAGCCCCTACCTGTCCTGGGCGCCGGACGAGCAGCAGCGGCTGAACAGCCAGATCGACCAGCGGATGGACGACCCGCCGATCCTGGAGGTGCCGGCCGGAAGCACCGCCCGCAAGACGCTGGCCCAGGCCGCGCGGCGCTCGCTGGGTTCGGTGGTGGACCCGGCGTACGTGGAGTCGCTGACCGACGCCGAGCTCGTCGACAGCTACTACATGACCGTCTTCCCGAACATGCATCCGTGGGGCGGGTTCAACCAGATCACCTACCGCTTCCGGCCGTATCGCGACGATCACCAGAGCTGCATCATGGACGTGCTGCTGCTCTCGCCGTTCCAGGGCCGGCGCCCGCCGCCCGCCACCGAACGCCGGCTGAGTTCGGACGAGCCCTGGCGCGGCGCCGTCGACGAGCTGGGGTCGCTGGCCCGGGTGTTCGACCAGGACGAGTTCAACCTCGAAGCGGTGCAGAAGGGGCTGCGGACCACGCGCAAGGCGGGGGTCAGCTTCAGCGTCTACCAGGAAAGCAAGATCCGGCACTTCCACCACCTGCTCGACCGCTGGCTGTCCGACCCCCCGGCGGAGGATGATCGTCACTTATCCGGTGGCCCGGCCGGTTTTGCGGCCTGGAGGGTAAAGAAGAAGGTAGCGCCGTGGCTGACGGTGCCCTCGGCCCAGGTGCGGCCGTTGTGCCGGTCCACGATCTGGCGCACGCTGGCCAGGCCTATGCCGGTGCCGGAGAATTCGCGTGTGTTGTGCAGGCGCTGGAATGGCTGGAACAGCTTGTGTGCGTATGCGGGGTCGAAGCCCGCGCCGTTGTCGCGCACGTAGCAGCAGACGCGGGCGTCCGCGGCGGGGGTCATCCCGAACTCGATCGAGGCGTTGTCGCGGCCGCTGGTGAACTTCCAGGCGTTGTCCAGCAGGTCGTGCAGTACTTCGCGGATCAGGACGAGGTCGGCCAGGGCCCAGGCTGGCTGCTGGATGGTGAAGCAGGCGCGACGGTCCGGGTCCTGGCGCTGGAGTGCGGCGGCGATGGTGGCTGCCTCGGCGCCGAGATCGACACGCTGGAGACTGATCTTGGCCGCAGAGATGCGGGACATGCGCAGCAGGTCGTCGAGGATGCGTCCCATGCGCTCGCTGGCGGCCTCGATCCGCTGAGCGTAGCCGCGGCCGTCCGCACCGAGGTTATCGGCGTAATCCTCGATCAGGGCGGTGCTGAAGCCCGCGAGCGCGCGCAGCGGCGTCCGCAGTTCGTGTGCTAGGGAGTAGGAGAAGGAGGTCAGGTTCTGGTTGATCCGCCGCAGATCGTCGCGGGCCTGCCGCTGCTCGGTGACGTCGCGGACGGAGGCGGATACCAGCAGGCCCTGGTCGGTGTCGAGGGCGGACAGGGCGATCTCGGCGGGGAAGGTGGTGCCGTCGCGGCGGCGGCCGGACAGTTCCAGGCCTGCGCCCATCAGCCGGGGCCGGGGGTCGGTCGCGTACCCGGCGCGCAGGCCGGGGTGGGCGGCTTTGAAGGCGTCGGGGACCAGGATCTCAACCGGCTGCCCGGCCAGTTCGTCGCGCGGGTACCCGAACAGCCGCTCGGCCTGGGCGTTCACCAGCACGATCCGTCCGCCGGAGTCCGCGCACACCATCGCGTCCGGTGCCGCCTCCAGCAGCCCACGGAACCGGGCATTGGCGCGGTTACGCTCGGTCATATCCCGGGTAATTGAGGATGTCCCAACCACGACGCCGTTGGCGTCGCGGATCGGGAAATCAGTCAGCGACACCTCGATGATGCTTCCGTCCTTGCGGCGAAGCCGGGTCTCGAACTGCTCGATCTCCTCTCCCTGCCGCACGCGCTGGAGGACGGGCATCAGCTCTGCGGCCGTCTCCGGTGGGATGACCAGGGATGCGCTGCGCCCGATGATCTCGGCGGCGGTGAAGCCGTACATCCGCTCGGCAGCCGCGTTCCAGCTGGTAATCACGCCGTCCACGGTCGAGCTGACGATCGACTCGTTCGCCGACCCAACGATGGCCGCCAGCAGGGTCAGCAGCTCAAACTCGCGGCTGGCCCGTACCTCCCGGCCTGCCCCCGGGCCGTCCTGACCTATTTCGTTGATCTCACGGCCCCCACGCGATAACATAAAGTAGCCCTTTGGCTACTGTACGCCCCGAGGGCACCAGGCGCTCAGCCGCTGCGCGGCGGCTTCGGGGACTTGTCCACCCGCGGCTCCCGGGGCAGCCTCAGGACGCGCTCCCCGATGATGTTGCGCTGGATCTCGTCGGTCCCGCCCGCCAGCCGGTAACCCGGGGCGCCGAGGACGTGCTCGGTCCACGCGAACGCGTCCGGCTCCCCGGTGTCCGCGGCGATCCGCGCGCCCAGCAGCCCGCTGGCCACCTCGGCGATCCGGATCAGGTTCGCCGACGCGACGAGCTTGCCGATCGACGCCGCGGGGCCCGGCGAAGCGCCGGCCGCGGCCGCCCGGGCGACACGCTCGGTGGTGGCCGAGCGGAGCTGGGTTCGCACGTAGACGTCGGCCAGCTGCTGCCGGACCACCGGGTCGCCCGACTTGCCCAGCCTGGTCGCCAGCCGGAGCAGGTCCTCGAAGGAGCCGCCCTTACGCCGGGTGCCCTGGCCGCTCGCGGTGCGCTCGAAGCCGAGCGTGGCGTTGGCCACCTTCCAGCCCTCGCCGACCGCCCCGACCCGCATGTCGTCGCCGACCCGCACCCCGGACAGGAAGACCTCGTTGAACGACGAGGCCCCGCTCATCTGCCGGATCGGCCGGACCTCCACGCCGGGCGCGTCCATCGGGATCAGGAACATGGTCAGCCCGGCCTGCTTGGCCACCTCCCGGTCGGTCCGGGCCAGCAGCAGGCCGTAGTCCGCGAACCGGGCTCCGGACGACCAGACCTTCTGCCCTTCGAGCAGCCAGCCATCCTCCTCGGCGAACACCGCGCTGGTCGCCACCGCCGCCAGGTCCGAACCGGCGCCCGGCTCGCTGAACAGCTGGCAGCACAGCAGGTCCGAGCGCAGGAACGCGCGGGCGTACTTGGCCCGCTGCTCGGCGGTGCCGAACGTCGCGATGGTCGGCCCCACCAGCCCGCAGGTGACGCTGATCAGCTCGGTCGACTGGGGCGGGTCGAACGCCTGCTCCTCCTCGGTGAAGGCCACCACGTACCGCATGGACAGGCCCGCCCCGCCCAGCTCCTCGGCCAGCGCGATCGCGCCGTAGCCGGCGTCGTACCGCTGCTTGCGGTAGGCCCGGACCTTGTCCAGCAGGTCGCGCTCGGCCTCATCGGTGATGTTCTGGAACACCGCGTAGTCCGCGGGGCCCTCGGGCCGTTCGGACCGCCGCGGCAGCGCCGAAGCCAGCCATCCGCGCACCTCGGTCCGCCAGGCCTGCATCTGCGGTTCGCTCATCAGGATCGCGGCGTGGACACTCCGGCCTTCAGGCCGGGGAGGAAACGCCGCTTCACCTCCCCGGAAATGTCAGTGGTATCCGATAGTGTGTTCGTATGGCCCGGTACCGGTTGCTCCCCAGCCCCGCCCAGGAAGCGGTGCTGCGGGACCACTGCGCACATGCCCGGTACGTGTGGAACCTGGCCGTCGAGCAGCACTCCCACTGGCACCCCGGCCGCAAAAGCGCGCCGGGCTACCTGGAGCAGTGCCGGCAGCTCACCCAGGCCCGGGCCGAAAACCCGTGGCTGGCCGCCGGCTCCCAGACGGTGCAGCAGCAGGCCCTGCGGGACTTCACCCAGGCGATGACGGCGTTCTTCGACCCGGGCAACCCGGCCGGGCTGCCGTCGTGGCGCAAGGCCGGGCGGCACGAGGGGTTCCGGATCGTGGGGCGCGGGCGGCAGTGGGACGTACGCCGGCTCAGCCGGAAAACCGGCCAGGTCCGGGTGCCCAAAGCCGGGTGGGTCCGGTTCCGCTGGTCCCGCGCGGTACCGCCGGGCGTCAAGTCCTATCGGGTGACGATGGACCGCGCCGGGCGCTGGCATGTTGCCTTCGCCGTGCTCCCCGGGCCGGTGCCCGCACCCGGTAATGGCCAGGTGGTGGGCATCGACCGGGGCGTGGCGGTCGCTGCGGCCCTGTCCACCGGCCAGCTGCTGCACTGCCCCGCCCTGACTGGGCGGGAGCGGACCAGGCTGCGGCGCATGCAGCGCAGGCTGGCCCACGCGAAGCGGGGCTCCCACCGCCGCGGCCGGGTCAAGCACGCGATCGCCCGGCTGCGGGCCCGCGAGACGGACCGGCGTAAGGACTGGGCGGAGAAGACCAGCACCGGCATCGCGCGGCAGTTCGACGTGATCCGGGTCGAAGACCTCCAGATCACGAACATGACCCGGTCCGCGAAGGGCACCCGGGAGAACCCGGGCCGGAACGTCCGGCAGAAGGCCGGGCTGAACCGGGGCATCCTGCGGTCGGGGTGGGGGCTGCTGGTGCGGCGGCTGGAGGAGAAGGCCCCGGGCCGGGTGGAGAAGGTCAGTCCCGCGTTCACGAGCCAGCGGTGCTCGGCGTGCGGGGAGGTGGACCGGGCTTCGCGTGAGAGCCAAGCCGTGTTCCGGTGCACTGCCTGCGGTTTCGCCGGTAACGCTGATGTGAATGCGGCCATCAACATCGCGGCGGGGCACGCCGTGACTGCGCGGGGAGGCGACGGGGTTGCCCGGCCTGTGAACCGCGAACCTCAACTGCTGCTCCAATCGGCGTAGTGGCTGGAATCCCCCACCCCCTCAGGCGGGGGAGGATGTCAAGGGCGTCTCCTCAAGCGGTCAGGACCGTGCACGCGCTGATGCCCGGCGCGCCGTAAACGTGCGTGAAGCCGACCCGCGGCTGCCGGGCCACCTGGCGGGCGCCGGCCCGTCCCTGCAGCTGGAGCACGATGTCGATGACCTGCCGCAGCCCGGACGCGCCGACCGGCTCGCCGTTGGCCAGGCAGCCGCCGTCGGTGTTGACCGGCAGCCGGCCGGTCGGCGCCGTCTCGTTCAGGTCGATCAGCTCCTGCTGCGCGCCGTCCTCGCACAGGCCGGTCTCGGCCATGTGGTAGATCTCGGCGCCCGCATCGGTGTCCTGGAGCTGGGCCACCTGCACGTCCGCGGGGGACAGGCCCGAGGCCGCGAACACGGCCCGGGCCGCGTCGACGGACGGACTGTGCCCGGCCTCGGGCGGCAGCCACGGCGCGAAGACCTCGAACGAGCCGAACCGCCGGGTCCGCTTGGCCACCGCCGCCAGCCGGACGGGTCGCTCGCACAGGTCCGCGGCCCGGTCGCCGCGGGCCAGCACCACCGCGGCGGCCCCCTCGCTGGGGGAGCAGAGCATGTACTGGGTGAGCGGCGCGTTGATCACCCGGGCCCCCATGATCTCGTCCTCGCTGAGCGCGGTCCGCCGCCAGGCGCTCGGGTTGAGCTCGCCGCACCGGAACGCCTTGGCTGCCACCTGCGCCAGGAGCCGGTCCTTCAGCCCGTGGGTGTGCAGGTACCGGCGGTCCTTCATGGCGAAGAACTGCGTCGTGACCATCAGCCCGGTCTCGCCGTACCAGGCCGCATGGCCGTAGTCCGCCGGGCTGGCCGCGAAGGCGCCGCGGGCGTGCTTGTCGAACCCGACCACGAGCGCGAGATCGGTCTCGCCCGCCCGGATCGCGTTGGCCGCCGTGGCCAGCGCCACGCCTGCGGTGGCGCACCCGTTGCGCACGTTGACGAACGGCACGCCGGTCAGGCCGAGCACGCCGACCAGCGTGTCCGGCTTGCCCGAGACGTTGCTCCCGCCCACCGCGTAGCCAATGTCGGCCCAGTTGACTCCGGCGTCGGCCAGCGCCAGCCGGCTCGCCTGGGCGCCCATCGTCATGCCGGTCAGGTCGGGGGCGTGCCGGCCGAACGGATGCAGGCCGACGCCGACGATGGCCACC
>Ga0302181_10003289_pt1 | contig 11109 bp, 10 predicted proteins | sample I_Palsa_E3_3_FD_198786 | JGI IMG/M metagenome (GOLD analysis project Ga0302181, IMG submission 198786) | Peat permafrost microbial communities from Stordalen Mire near Abisko, Sweden - I_Palsa_E3_3 | ecosystem: Environmental > Terrestrial > Soil > Palsa > Peat permafrost | place: Sweden... | reverse complement strand
TTGATGAAGAAGGTCGGGGTGCCGGAGACACCGCTGAGGTCGGCGGAGTCGACGTCCTCGGCGATCCGCGCGGCGCCAGCGCGCTTGCGGAGGTGCTCACCGAATCGCTCGCTGTCGAGCCTGAGGTTGCCAGCGTAGCGGATCAGGTCGCGCAGCTGGAGGCGGTCTTGATGGCGCAGGAGCAGGTCGTGCATCTCCCAGAAAGCGTCCTGGGCGGCGGCGGCTTCGGCGGCCTCGGCTGCGAGCTGGGCATGGGGGTGGACATCGCCCAGCGGCAGGTGCCGCCACACGTAGCGGACGTCACCGTGGCCGGCCAGCAGTCCCCGGAGGACGGATTCGGCCTGGCCGCAGTAGGGGCACTCGAAGTCGCCGTACTCCACGATGGTGACCGGTGCCCGCGCGGGGCCGCGGATGCGGTCGCGGCCCGGGTCGACCGGGGCGCCGAGGTCGGTGATGAGCTCGGCGGTGCCGAGCGCGGCCCGAATCTGCAGCCGGGCCGGAAGCAGGCGGGTGGCCCGGAAGACCAGCCAGGTGACCGCGGGCGCGGCGACCACGGTGGTCAGAACGCCGAGCTTGGCCTCCTGCAGCTGGGTGCCGGTGAAGGCGAGGGTCGCGATCAGGATGGACACGGCGAACCCGATCCCGGCGATCGCGCCGACCCCGGCGACGGTGGCCCAGCCCACGGGCGGGCGGAGCCGTCCGCGGCTGAGCCGGGTCAGCAGCCACGACGCGCCGGTGATGCCAGCCGGCTTTCCCGCGACATAGCCGATCAGGATGCCCAGGGTGATAGGGGAGGTGTAGGCGCGGGCGAGGAAGGCGCCGTTGATGACGATGCCGGCGTTGGCGAGCGCGAACAGCGGGACGATGACGTAGCTGGTCCAGGGATGGTAGAGCTGCTGGAGCCGCTCGTTCGGGGACAGCGCGGTGGCGAGCCCTGCCCGCGCTGACTGTGCGAGGCCGGGGGTGGGCTGTTCCCGGAAGCTGCGGAACGCCTCGCTCGCGCGCTCCAGGTCGGTCCGGGCCGCCGGGTAGGCGTAGGTCAGCAGGCCCAGGACCAGGCCGACGACTACCGGGTCAACGCCGGCCTTCAGGACCGCGACCCAGGTCGCGATCCCCAGCAGCAGGTAGATGATCCCGTACCGGATCCTGGCCCGGCGCAGGGCCAGGACCAAGGCGAAGATCCCGGCCGCGACGGCCAGCGGGACGGCCGTGACCGCCTTGCTGTAGGCAGCGCCGATCACCACCAGCGAGACCAGGTCATCCACGACCGCGACCGACAGCAGGAACGCGCGCACCCGGTCGGGGAACCGCGGCCCGGTCACCGCCAGCGTCCCGAGCGCGAACGCGCTGTCGGTGGACATGGCCGCGCCCCACCCATGAGCCGCCGGGCTGCCGGCGTTCGCGGCCAGGTAGATGAGGACCGGGATCACCAGCCCGCCCAGCCCGGCCGCCACCGGGAGCGCCAGCCGCGCCCGCTCCCGTAGTTCGCCCATGTCGAACTCGCGGCGGGCCTCCAGGCCGAAGACGAAGAAGAAGAACGTCATCAGCCCGCTGTTCACCCACTCGCGCAGGTCCAGCGACACCCCGGCTCCGGCCAGCCGCACCGACAGCCGGGCGCCCCAGAGGGCCGTATACGACGACGCGTCGATGTTCACCCAGGCCAGCGCGGCCACCGCCATGGCCAGCAGCACGGCGGCGCTGCCGGTCTCGGTGCGCAGGAAGATCCGCAGCGGCGTCTGCAGGTTCCGCGCCCACGCCGTCCGCCCGGACAACGGATCCACCGCAGCGGGCGGCCCGTCCTCGGGCACGGCGTCCTCCTCACGGCCAGCAGCGGCCTCACCCGGGCAGGAACGTAGCTGCCTGCCATGACGAGCGCTCAGCCAGTCGCCCGGCCGGTGGCGCGTGCCTTGCTGAGTTCCCCGCGTCGCACTTTACAGATCCGCTGTGCCGGGCTGGCAGCGGTCGGCGGTTAATTGGCGGCCGGGCAGGCGTGGTCTACGCTCGTGGTCAGGTGAGCAGGGAAGCCTGGTCGGCGTGACGTTCGTGACTCTCGAATCCGGCCGCCAGGAGCGCGCAAACCTCCCCCACCACGAGCACCCGGTAAATACTCCGCCTGTGCCTGCTCCGCCGAGCTGGGCGTGGCGGCGGGGTGTGCTGATCCTGGCTGGTGCCGCTCAGCTGATCACCATTTCGGCGCTGACCAGCGCCGACCCGCTGGCCGTGACGTGGTGGTCGCTGCTGCTGGCCATCGCCCCGGCGCCGCTCGCCGCGGCTGCGCCGCTCGCCGCGGCTGCGGCGGTCGCCCGGGCCCCGGTGAACCGGCTGGCTGCCGTCGCCGGAGTGCTGGTCCTGGCCGCGGGTATCGCCGGCGGGATCTTGCACATCGGGTTGTTCTTCGTCCCGCCGCTGGCGGTGCTGGCCGCCGCCGGGGGGACGCTCTGACGCGAGCTGTCCTGACCCGGCCAGGAGGTTATTGGCGATGAGTCGCTACCTGACCAGGGACCGCGTCGCGATCCTGGCCGCGCTGGCCGCGCGCACGTTCACCCTGCGTGACGGCCGACACTGTCCGGGCTTGTTGGGCTGTCGACGGGCAATGCCCTATGGATGGCCGCAACTTGATTGGAGCGGTCGAGAGCGGCCAGCTGGCGCGGGAAGATGAGCTGCCGCTGCTGTCAGGGCCACATCACATCAAGACCGGGCTGGCGTGCTTCGCCGGTCGCATCTGACCTGGGCGGACGTGTGGTGGCCAGATGCCGATGAGTGCTGTTTACCAGTCGTTGCTAATCCGAGCCCTGGTCCGGGATGGCGGGTCTGCGGCGTGCCGCACCATGCGAATCTCGTCGAGGTCGCGGTCGCGGTCGTGCTTCCTTGCTCCGTCCGGCCGGAAGCCATGCTTGCGGTAGAACGCCTGGGCACGAGGGTTCGGATCGGCCACCCACAATGCTGCTTGATCGTTACCGATCACGGCCGCAAGCAGGCCATGGCCAGCTCCCCTGCCGTGATCGGCTGCCAGCACGTAGAGAACGAAAAGCTGCACCGGCCAGTGAGCATCAGGGTCTTCTGCTGGTCCTGCCATCGCAATCCCGACTGGCTCACCGCCTCGCTCAGCGACGGCCACGCGGTTCGCGGAGTAACGCTCGTCACCCAGCGCGGCGGCCCAGAATCGCTCGCGCCGTTCCACGAAGCCAGGGCGGTCAAGGATCTCGTCTGCCATGAGTCCCCGGTAAGTCTCCTGCCATGACTGCACATGGACGCGGGCCATCGCCTTCGCGTCTTTAACGCAGGCCTGGCGGACTGTTATCGAGCCCATGTGGCGATGGTAGGACCTCGCTGACCGCGGCGAGATTGCCAGGCGGGATGCAGGTGCAGGCGCGGAGCCGCGTCCAAAATCACGGTCCAACTCGGCGTGCCGCATCCTTGTTCCTGCGAGTCAACCCCCCGACATCATGCCTGGCGGACGCGTACGCCAAAGATACTGGTAGGACTCACCCGGATGAAGTGCGAAGGTACATCCTCGACCCACGGCTCGAGCCCGGCGTTGATGAACGGCGCGCGCTCGGCCTCGGTATCCAGATGATGTGCCGCTCCCCGCGCCAGCACGATCCACCCCTCGTGTGCTTGTTGATCGAGCTGGTCGGCCTCTACGGCGACGTGGTAGTCAGCGTAGGCAATACCGGTGCGCAGGTCCTCGTCAAAGACGGGGTCCCACGTGCCCAAGACAATTGACTCTCCGTCGATCTTGTACGCGACCGGCAGCGCCGTGGGCCCATACCGGCTGTTGAAGACCAGACGCCCCATCCCCCCATTGGCGAGCAGCTCCATGCATTCGGCCTCACCCAAACGCTCCAGCACGCGCCGGGCATTCGCTCCCGGGTCGGGCGAACCAGAACCGCTGGGAGAACTGAAGTCGGCTTCATCATCCGGCATAGCTCCAACCTAGCCCCCTGTCCGGTGATAGCACGCGGCCGTCGCAGTCTGTCTCAGCCGATCTTCTAACCAACCGCTCACGGCACCGGCTTGCAAGCGACCGAGTAACGAGATGAGTAACAATCGCCACCGTCAGTAGTGGACAACAGCGCCATGTCTCGGCGCTGACCGGCGCGGGCATCACCGGCGGGTACCTGGCGAATCCGCGGCTGAAGGAGGTGCACTGGCAAGCAAAGGGCCGGACAGTGGCGCCGCTGCGCACTGTTCCCGCGGGAGAGTCCGTGCTGTTCGTGGATCCCGGCGAGATCCCGGCGGCTGGGGATGTTGCCAGGCTCGGGCAGGCTCTGGCCGCGCCGCGGTGCGACTTGTATGAGCTGATGGTGCATTTCGCGGCGTATACCGGGTTGCGCTGGGGTGAGCTGGCCGCGCTGACCGCGGCCCAGGTCAGCCCGGAAGCGCGGGCGGTGGCGGTGGACCGCACGGTGATCGAGGTCCGCGGCCGCCTGTACGTGGAGGCGCCGAATAACCGCAAGCGGCGGCAGGCGGTCTATCCCAGCCTGACCCCGCAGGGGCGGCCGCTGGCAGATATGGTGGCCGCGCGGATCGCCGCGGTCAGCGCGGAGCGGGCCGCCGGGACCAATCCGCTGGGGCTGATGTTCCCGGCCCCGGCCGGGGGGTACTGGCGGTCGTCGAACTTCCGGCGCCGGGTTCTCGAGGGCGGTTAGCTGGCCGCCGGATGGCGCGCCGCCGATGGCGCCGATACTCAAGCTCTTAATCCGGTGGTGGAGCTACAGCGCGTCTCTGGCGTTCCATCCCGGCGCAATCACTTCCGAGCTTGCCGGTGTGCCGTGCGCGCCGAACAGGATCCGCCCGAACGAGTCACGGTGATCCATCGCCAGGATGAACAGCGGCTGCGCCGCCGAAGGCGGCCCCGGTGCGTGCCGGAGTGCTGCCGGTCATGATCGCTGCCTTTCTGGTTGGCGTCCCCGCCGCCCCGGGCACGCCAGATGATCGGGTCAGCCGCTGCCGTGCCCGTCCCAGGCGGACGTAAGCGGCGGCTCGCCATCCACGGCGCCGGCCAGCTCGGCGGCATTCCCGGCGCCCACGATGGGGGATAGCCAGGCCCGCAGCTGCCGGGCGTCGGGCCTGAGGAACCGCTCGGTGCCGTAGAGATCCTCGGTACCGCCGGGCCCGGGCAGCAGAATCTTCCAGGCCGCCGGCTCGCCCGCGGGTCCCCCAAAGGTCAGCGCGCACACCAGGGCGGCGCCATCACGAAGCGCATACCTGGTCTGATGACCTGCGTGAGTTCTCTCGACGCTCATGTCTTCATCTCCCGTTTCTCCCGTCCCGGCGGCCGTGCCAGGCCCGGGGTAGACCAAGCGGAGTCCGGCTTACCCAGGATGTGGCTGGGCACGGCGCCGAGGATAATCATGACGAGGGCGATGGCGGGCGGATAGCAGATCGGGGCGTGGCGGACGAACACGGCACCGAAAAGCGCGCCGGTGAGCATGGTGGCGGCCCGCGATCAGCCGGTCGCCCGTTCTTGAGCACTGTCCCGCGGACAGGGCGCTGTCTGCGGCCATCCCGGTGACTGGCCAGCCGCCGCACGGGGTCGTCCTGCACCCGCTGGTCGGTGAGGCGCTGGTCTTCGCCTGCCGGCCAGATCACCCGTTCGGCGGCCGGTCCGAAGTGGGTGTCTCGGACCTGGCGGACGAGACAATCCTGCGGTTCCCGCCCGGCTGCGGGTCCGCGACGCCGTCGACCGCGTGCTCGGCGCCGCCCCGAGGCAACCGGGATCTGGGGCCCCGCCCAAACCCCATCTACGGCAAATTCGGACTCCCGCCCGAAGCGCTGGAAGAGATCGCCAACACCATGGTCTCCCGGATCTCCTCGGAAGGTTCAGGACCAGCGAAGAGATCGCCGAAGTCGTAGCGTACGCAGCTCACTTGATCGAGGAGCACGTGGTGCTGCCGCCAGACGATCCAGAGTATGGAGAAGGCGAGGACGTAGGCGTAGTAGGCATTGTGCTGAGCCGCCAGGAACCGCCAGAGCCGCTCGAAGGCCTGGGCCTTGGTGATGCCGTCTCCGGCCTCGAATTCTGCCGCCTCTGGACGGGGAATCTCGATTACCAGCAGTGTCATGGCGATGGCGAAGACCGCATCGGTGAAGAATCCGAATCGCTCGGCGGTATGCCCAGGGGCGGTCGGTCCTCTGGCGGGGTCGTCAGGCATGGCTTGCTACCTCATCAGTCGGGTGCCGATTCCAGCAGAGCAGCTCGATGCCGGCCGTGATCGCGACGATGAGCGGCCGGTCGGTTTGAGGCGACCCTCGCCTGTCTCACGCAGTTGGCGAGGGCCGCCGGGTGACAAATAGAGCGGCAAGACCAAGCAGTATCAAGGCGAGCGGAATCGGGCACCACCAGTGGTCCCAGAAGGCATCAAGACCATGGGCAGTCTCACGCCCGGCCCAGAAGACACCAAGAAGCAGGACTACGGCTCCCGCTGCCTGGCCGGTGCGACGCATAGCCTGAAGACTATCCGCGCGGACATGCTTGCAATGAGCAAGACGCCGCCCAGGCCGGCCAGGGCGATGGCCAGCCGCATCGCCACCGAACGGCCCGCGCGCTTGGCCGGCGTGCTCATGCTCCCACGGTAGGCGCCGCAGGCCCGGCGCGACAACCCGGAGCGATCTTCAAGTGCCGCTGTGGCGCGCCCGAGTAAATGGCGCGAACTGCGCCGCCAGGTAGCCGCTGACCTCGCCGGCGCGGGGCACGAGCCTGAAGCCGTAGCTAGCGCGGTCCACCTCCGCGGCCGGGGGCGGGGGCGTGGCGTGGCCAGTCCCAGCAGGTAGCCGGTGGCCGCCTGGTCGAGGCGCAGGACGCTGGCGAGCGATTCGAGGACCTGGATCGACGGGTTACGGTCGCGGCCCTGCTCGAGTCGCAGGTAGTAGTCTGAGCTGATCCCGGCGAGCATGGCGACCTCTTCGCGCCGCAGCCCGGCGACGCGTCGCGCTGGCGGGCAGGCCAACGCTGCCGGGCTGGACGAGTTCGCGGCGGGCCCGCAGGTAGTCGCCAAGCATGTTGTTCTCGCTCATATCAATCGCGGTGACCGCGTGGATCGTGGCCTGCCTGTCCCTGCCGCTCCCAGGATCGCCGGGGCTCTGCCTGTTCCGCGCCGCCTGGCGGAAGGTGGGGTGGGAGGTGGAGTCGGCACGTGCTGACGCCGCCGCGGGCCGGCCGCATCGTCCGGGACGGACCCGGACACTACGAACTAGGAGAAAGAGTTCTCATGGCAGCGAAGACACTTCCCGGCGGGACGTTCACCCTGGCCGAGGATCTAACGGTCACCCGGATGGGGTACGGCGCGATGCAGCTGGCCGGCCCGCACGTTTTCGGCCCGCCGGCCGACCGGGACGCTGCCGTGGCCGTGTTGCGCGAGGCGTTGGAGCTGGGCATCACGCACATCGACACCAGCGACTACTACGGCCCGTACGTCACCAACCAGATCATCAAGGAGGCCCTGCACCCTTATCCGGACGACCTGCACATCGTGACGAAGGTCGGAGCGCTGCGAGACGCCGAGGGCGGCTGGCCGCAGGCGCTGGCTCCCGGGCAGCTGCGCCAGGCGGTGCACGACAACCTGGAGCGCCTCGGACTAGACGCACTCGACGTCGTCAACCTGCGCGTCGGGGGGTTCGACAGCCCCGCTCCCGGCTCCATCGCCGAGCCGTTCACGGTCCTCGCGCAGCTGCAGCAAGAAGGACTGATCAAGCATCTCGGTCTCAGCACCGTCTCGGCCGGGCAGATCGCCGAGGCACAGTCCATCGCGCCGATCGTGTGCGTGCAGAACTTCTTCAACCTCGCCCACCGGGCCGACGACGACCTGATCGACTCCCTCGCCGCGCGCGGCATCGCCTACGTGCCCTACTTCCCGCTCGGCGGCTTCTCCCCGCTCCAGTCCGGGGAACTGAACGCAGTCGCCGCCCGTCTGGACGCCACGCCGATGGCCGTCGCGCTGGCGTGGCTGCTCCAGCGCGCACCGAACATCCTGCTCATCCCCGGAACCTCGTCCGTCGCCCACCTGCGCGACAACGTCACCGGTGCGGCGCTGACCCTTTCCGGGGACGACCTGACCGAGCTGGACAGCATCGCCTCATGAGCAGGCGGCCGGAGGATCCGCGCCCTTGCCGCCTCGGCTACCCGTAGGTGGGATGCTGCGGCCAGCCGGGCGGGGAATCTTCCCAGTCTTCCTGGCGGCCGTACGGGGTGAGGTCGAGGATGTTGTTGGCGAAGAGCAGCCGGTCCACGCCGCGGGCGGTGGTGCTGTAGGTCCGGTAGACATCCTCGCCGTCGCGCAGGAACACGGTGAGCATGAAGCCGCCGCCTGCGCCGCAGTCGTCGGCGAATGTCGTGCCGTGCGACGACACGAACGGCATCGTCCAGCCCATCCGCGCCTTGTAGGCCTCGATCTGGGCGAGCGGCATGTTGGACACTGTTGCCCAGCTGACGCCCGTTTCGGCGAGCGCGGGCAGGCCGGCGACGCTGCTGGTGAAGTGGGTGCAGCCCGGGCAGTAGCTGTCGGGCCCGTTGTCCATGAACTGGTAGACGGCGAGCTGCCGCCGGCCGGCGAACAGGTCAAGCAGCGTTTTCGGGCCGGCTGGCGTGCTGAACACGTACCTGTTGCTGTCGAACCTGGCCATCGGGAGCCGGCGGCGGCGCGCGGCGAGCGCGTCAAGCGCGCGAGTGGCCTCCTTCTCGGCCTTGAGCAGCTCGTCGCGATCCTGCTGCCACTGCCCGGCTGACACGATCTCTGGGATATTGCTCATCTTTACTCCTGTGCAGTTGTCGATCCTGCGATGGAAAGCGTCTCGGGCCATCGGTGCCGCCTCGTTGGCAGGAGTTGCTCACACACTGTCAGACGCCCCGGCGCAACGGAACTCATCGGTGCGACCGCCACGCCTCCCGGCCGGCCGGCAGGCCGCGACACACGCTGCAGCGGTGACCGAATCTCCTGTCCAGCCGCCCGGCCCCAAGGTGCGCCACGGGGGCAAATCCTGGAAGTCGTAGAAGTCATGGTCTTTGAGGCACGCCGTTAGCAGGTAGAAGTACGTGAAGTAGCGGCCGAGTGAACGTCCGGCGGATAGCGCGGCGCAATGCGCCGAGATGTTGACCAAAATTTTACCCTGGGCACGCAAGGAACCCGGGGGCCTCTACGGAGCGCCCCACGGCGGCATTAACCGAGCGAGGGGCGCACGCCCAGTACTGTCCGGAATGTCCAATTATGATCCGTTGGTCCTGCCACTCCGTAATCACTGTGTAGCACGACCAGCCAGCATGGCGAACGGCCAGGTAGACTGCCCGGGCTACGGGATGCATTGCCTGGACGTTTCATCATCCAGCTGGCTCCCGCCCCCCCACGGCAGCGATCTCGGGCTGCTCTTTCAATGGTGGAACCTGATGGGAGTCGGAATGCGCGTTCTGGTTCTTGGCGGAGATGGCTTCTGCGGCTGGCCGACGACGCTGTACTTGTCGGATCGCGGTCACGACATCACCGTCCTGGATAACCTGAGCCGGCGGAAGATCGACGTCGACCTCGAGGTGGAGTCGCTGACGCCGATCCGGCCGATCGGCGAGCGGATCCGCGCCTGGCGCGAGGTCTCGGGCCGTGACATCGGCTTCGTGAACCTCGATCTGGCGACCGAGTACGACCGGCTGGTCGCGGTGCTGGAAGACCTCCGGCCGGACGCGATCGTGCATTTCGCCGAGCAGCGCGCGGCGCCGTACTCGATGCGGTCGCCGCAGACCAAGCGCTACACCGTCGATAACAACGTCCGGGCGACGCACAACCTGCTGACCGCGCTGGTCGCCACCGGCATCGACGCGGCGCTGGCGCACCTGGGCACGATGGGCGTCTACGGTTACGGCTGGTCGGGCACTGCGCCGATCCCGGAGGGCTACCTGACCGTGAAGGTACCCACGCCGGACGGGGAGCTGGAGCGGGAGATCCTGCACCCGGCGAACCCCGGCTCGGTTTATCACCTGACCAAGACACTGGATCAGCTGATGTTCTCGTTCTACGCCAAGAACGACCAGCTGCGGATCACCGATCTGCACCAGGGCATCGTGTGGGGCACGCAGACCGACCAGACCTGCCTGGACGACCGGCTGATCAACCGGTTCGATTATGACGGCGACTACGGCACGGTGCTGAACCGGTTCCTGATGCAGGCCGCGATCGGGCACCCGCTGACCGTGCACGGCACCGGCGGCCAGACCCGCGCGTTCATCCACATCCGCGACACCGTCCGGTGCATCGAGATCGCGATCGCCAACCCGCCGGAGGCGGGGTCCCGGCCGCGCGTGCTGAACCAGATCACCGAGACGCACCGGGTGCTCGAGCTCGCCAAGCTGGTCGCGGGCGCGACCGGGGTGGACATCGCGTACCTGCCGAACCCGAGGCAGGAAGCGGAGGAGAACGAGCTGTCCGTCCGTAACGACCAGTTCCTCGCCCTGGGCCTGCAGCCGACCACCTTGTCGGAGGGCCTGCTGGAGGAATGCACCGACGTCGCTGCCCGGTACGCCCGCCGCGCCGACCCGACCAAGATCGTGGCCCGCTCTGTCTGGCGGGCCGGCATGGAAACCTCAGACGACCTGCTGACCGCGGTCCCCGCCCGGGCCGAGGTGCCCGCCCAGGCCGAGATGCGGGCCCAGCAGTAAGCACCCGCGCAGGCCGAAGCGCGGGCGCAGAGTTAGCACCCGCCCAGGCCAGGTAACGGCGGCGGCGGGACGGTCAGCCGGCCCGCTGCCGCCGCGTCCGGCAAGCGCGCGATCGCCGGATGACCTCCGCGTGGCGTGGATTTCGGTGGGCGCAGCGGACGTCCGACGATCATGACTGCCGACGATAATGACAGTCATGTACATGGTCATGTTCGTCTGCTCTGGCAACACGTGCAGATCGCCGATGGCCGAGCATGTTCTTCGGGCCTGGCTCCGGCAAGAGGGTCTCTCCGATGTCGTGAAAGTGGCCAGCTCCGGCCTCCACGTCCGCCAGCCCGGCGGACAAGCGGACCCGCGGGCCGTCGCGGCACTCGGCGGGCGAGGACACGGCTGCGAGCATGCCGTGCGCCCATTCGAGCCAGGCATGTTCGGCCGCTATGACCTCGTCATCGCGCTGGACACCGGAC
>Ga0302181_10003286_pt1 | contig 11120 bp, 9 predicted proteins | sample I_Palsa_E3_3_FD_198786 | JGI IMG/M metagenome (GOLD analysis project Ga0302181, IMG submission 198786) | Peat permafrost microbial communities from Stordalen Mire near Abisko, Sweden - I_Palsa_E3_3 | ecosystem: Environmental > Terrestrial > Soil > Palsa > Peat permafrost | place: Sweden: Abisko... | reverse complement strand
GCTTCACCACCAATGAGGTGATCAGCTACGAGGCGCTCGGGCTGACCGATGAGGGCACGGCCGAGAAGTTCATCGCGGACGGCGACAACACCTACGGCGGGCGGGTGGTGACCAACCCGTCCGGCGGCCTGCTGTCCAAGGGCCACCCGCTCGGCGCCACCGGCCTGGCCCAGTGCGCCGAGCTGGTCTGGCAGCTGCGCGGCCAGGCGGGCGCACGCCAGGTGGACGACGTTCCGGTGGCCCTGCAGCACAACATCGGCCTGGGCGGCGCCGCCGTGATCACCCTGTACGAGAAGCTGTCCTGAGCACGGGCCAGCTGGCCGGCAAGGTTGCGATCGTCACCGGGGCTAGAGCGGTCGTCGGCATCTGCACCCGCCTCCTCGGCCTGCCCGAGGCCGCTGTCCGCTATCGGCTGGGGAGCGATCGCGGCAGGTTAAACCGGGGCAGCACGCTGTTCTCGAACCGGGTCATGGCGCAGATCCGATGGCCGGCGAGGGTGAGCACGACGAAGCCGGTCGCGTGCCGGATACCGCCAGGGGCCTGGACATAGAACCCGAACGCCGGCTGGCCGTTCGCGCGGGCCGGCACAAGCTCGTATGTGCGGTCGGCGCCGAAAAGGAGGGCGCAGAAGCTGGCTACGGCATCGCGGCCTTCGTATTCGAAGGGCATGGGCGGCATGGACATGAAGACGTCGTCGGTCAGCAGGGCCACCAGCGCGTCGAGATCGGCAGCTTCGTACGCGCGGGCGAACTTAGCCACGAGCGCCTCCTCGGCCGGTGACCCGGCCACGGGCGGCGGCTCGCGGCCGGCGCTGGTCGGCTGACGGCGCTGCAGGCTGGCCCGCGCCCGCTTGAGAGCGCTGGTGACCGACTCGGTGCTCGAATCCAGCATCTCGGCCACCTCGTTGGCGTGGAATCCGAGCACATCGCGCAGGACGAGTACGGCGAGCTGGCGCGGCGGAAGAAGCTGAAGCGCCGTCACGAAAGCCAGCGAGATCGACTCGGTCTGCTCGAAACGAGCCTCAGGGCCAGGCGGTACGTCGACCGCACCGTGGAGGAGAGCATCCGGAAACGGCTCCAGCCAGACGACCTCGCCGAGCCGCGTCGGTTCGGGTGGTTGCACGCCCGGCACATCCCACTCCTTGGCCGGGCGCCGGCTGGCCGAGCGGCGGGCCTTGAGGCACCGGTTAGTGGCGATCCGGTACAGCCAGGTGCGGAGCGAGGCCCGCCCCTGGAAACCGGCCAGGCCCTGCCAGGCGTCCAGCAGCGTGTCCTGCAGGGCGTCCTCGGCGTCGGCGAACGATCCGAGCATCCGGTAGCAGTGCACCTGCAGCTCTCGCCGGTACGGCTCGGTCAGCTCGCGGAACGCGTCGCCATCACCAGCCCGCGCCCGGTCGATCACGTCCGCTGTCATCGCTCCCACCTAGCGTCACCCCTCTCCTGCGCCTTTGCCGCACTTCCGATACAGATTCCGGCCGCGGCGCGAACTGGGCGGCCGGCGGCCGTCACTTTCCCGGCGCCGGAGTCTCCGTATCGGTGGCAGCTGACAACACCAGCAGCGACAGAACCGAATCGCGTGGTGCGGGTCATCCTCGCGGCTTACCCGCCGCCGCCTCGGCGGCGCTGGCTGCCTCGAACCCTGCGATGAGCACGTTCAGCCCGAACTCGAAGCGGTCGTCGGCAGCTGCCCCGGTCATGGCCGGAGCTATGGCGGACAGCACCGGGTACCGGTCCGGGGGCAACGTGGCGTAGAAGGCATGAACCCCGGCGAAGTAGCGTTCGACTTCGGCTGGGTCGGCCTTGCGGTAAAGGCCTGCCTCATGTGCGAACGCCGATACGTACAGGACGAGCTGGTCGAAGCCGAGGGCGATGACCCGGTCGGACAGTCCGCCGGCCCGCAGCACTCCCGTCAGCACCTCGGCGGCGGCCAGGGTTTGCGGTGCCGTGGGCACCCGCCCGAGCCCGGCCAGGGCGGCATCGGTGTGCGAGGCCAGGATGTCGCGCAGGTCCCGCATCAGCCGGTGCAGTTGCTCGCGCCACCTGGCCGGATCGGGATCTTCCAGCTTGACCTGGCCGACCAGGGCGTCGAAGACCAGTTCCAGCAGTTCCTCGCGGCCGGAGACGTGGGCGTAGAGCGAGGCCGCGCCGGTACCGAGCCGGTCGGCTACCCGGCGCATGGACAGCCCGGCGAAGCCCGCCTCGTCCAGGACTTCGATCGCCGCGGCCACGATCACCGGGACGGACAGCGTGGGCTTCCGTCCGGCCGCGGAGCTGCGCCTGGCCACCCGCGGCGGGGCGGCCGGGAGCGCGGCCCGGCCACCCGTGGTGACCGGGCTGGGCCGGGGCTGGCCGGCCGGCTGTTCCCGCTTGCTTGACGCAGGCATGCCAGCAGTGTAGAACAGTGTTCGTAATCCCTCAACGAACACTGTTCGGAACGATGATCGGAAAGAGGTACGGATAATGGCTGAGGTCGACAGCGGCTATCGGCACCGATGGGCCGTGCTGGCCCTGGTGCTGGCCGCGGAGTGCATGGACCTGCTGGACGGCTCGATCGTGAACGTCGCGGCGCCCACGATCAGGAACGACCTGCAAGCCAGCACGGCCGCGTTGCAGTGGATCATCAGCGGTTACGCCCTGGCCTTTGCCGTCGGCCTGATCACCGGAGCCAGGCTCGGTGACCGGTACGGGCGCAAGCGCCTGTTCGTGGCCGGATCCGCGGGCTTCGCCGCCGCTTCGCTGGCCGCCGCCCTGTCGGTCGGCCCGGCCATGCTGATCAGCTGCCGCCTCGCGCAGGGCGCCGCCGCCGCGCTGCTCATCCCGCAGGGTCTCGGCATCATCCGGGACGTCTTCGCCCCCGCCGAACTAGGCCGTGCCTTTGCCTTCTTCGGCCCGGTCATCGGGCTCTCCGCGGTGCTCGGGCCGATCATCGGAGGCGCCCTGGTCAGCCTCGACGCCTTCGGCACGGGATGGCGGCTCATCTTCTTGGTCAACCTGCCGGTGGCCGTGGCCGCGGCGATCGGCGCCGCCCGGATCATGCCGGAGTCCCGCGCGGCGCGGGCACCGCGCCCGGACAGCCTGGGCACCGTGCTCGCAGCGGCCGCGATGGGCCTGCTCATCTATCCGCTGATCCAGGGCCGTGAGGCAGGCTGGCCCGCCTGGACTTACCTGATGATGGCGGCGAGCTTGCTGACAGCCGGGCTGCTGGCCGCCTGGAGCCGTAGCCGAGGCCTGCGGGGTCGCGGCACCCTCATCGAGACCAGCGTCTTCCGGCACCGCGGCTATAGTGCCGGGCTCGCCTGCGTGATCGTCTTCTTCGCCGGGATGGCCGGAACCCTGCTTGCGCTCACCCTGTACCTGCAGTTCGGCGAGCATTTCTCGGCCGTCCACGCCGGCCTGACGCTCGCGCCGTTCGCCGCAGGCTCGGTGGCCGGCGCGGTCGCCGCCGCCACGGCTGTCGTGCCTCGCCTCGGCCGCGGCGCACTCCAGGTCGCCGCGGTGCTCATCGCCGCCGGGACCTGGTGGCTGCGCAGCATCATCGGTGCGCATGGGCTGGCGACCAGCTCGGCTGAGCTCATCGGCGCCCAGCTCCTGCTCGGCGCCGGCATCGGCATGCTCATCTCGCCGCTGTTCGACTTCATCCTGGCCTCGGTCTCCGACCACGAAGTGGGCTCGGCCTCCGGCGTCCTGAACGCGGCCCAGCAGCTGGCCAGCGCGATCGGCGTGGCCGCGATCGGCACTGTCTTTTTCAGCACGCTGGGCCGGTCCGGCTTCACCGCAGCCATCCGCGAGTGCCTGATGATCCAGCTCGGTGTCGCGGCCGTGCTCCTGGTGCTCGTCTGCGCGCTGCCACGCCGCCCGCGCGACGAACCGACGGCCGAGACCGAGCCGGCCACCGCCGCTACGGCTCCGGACCGGGGAGTTGCGGTCGGCCGCTCTCCAGCAGCGCCGTAGCCAGGGCCACGGTCTGACGGGCGAGGTGCTCGTCGTCGACGCTCGTGCTCACCTGGGCGCGGACCAAGCTGAGCCAGGCCTGCGCCGCGACCGCCATGGCCTGCTCGTCATCCTGCTCCAGCCGGACCGCCACCTCGTGAGCGGCCCGGGCCCGGTGCCAGCGCCGCCGGGCCCGGAACAAGGAGCCGGATTCCACGTGAGCCATGAGTACGGCCGCGCCGATTACGAGGACGAACAACGCCACGCCGGCGAGGACTCCGAGCAGCAAGCTCTCGCGGGACGCTGGCCTGCCCGGACCGGATCCCAGGCCGTGCAAGGACATGAGCAGCAAGCTGAGCAGCGCGGCTGCGGCGACCCCGGCGATGACTAGGGGCCAGCGCCGTTCCCGGCTGGCCACCGCGGCCAGCCAGGCTCCGGTCAGCCACATCGCGGTGGCGGCGAGGTCCGCTGGCAGTGACCACATCCCGCCCAGCTCGATGCCGTCAAGCAGCGTCATCCCGGCGCTCAGCAGCAACAGCACGACCAGTCCCGCGCCGAAGCCGACGGTGCGGCGCAGGCGCGGATCGAGCCGGTGCCGGAGTTCGGTGTAGCCGAGCCGGGCGGCCTGGGCCGCGAACGCCTGGCCGGCGTTCGCCGCGGAGCTGCGCGCCAGCGCCCGGCGGTGGCTAGCCTCGGCGAGCAGGCTGGCGGCCTCTGGGTGACCGGTCAGCAACTCGCCCAGGATCTGCGATGGGGTTCGCGGGTTACCTGGCAGCACTGTCGTTCCTCCTTCTGCCCTGGGTTACCTGCATAGAGGCGCCGGACCCGGTCACCTGACACCGGCCGAGGGTGTCAGCCCCGCGCTGGCCTGTCCTCATCACTGGTGAGAACAGACGTCGCGCGGCCTGGCCGCGGGACCTGGCGTAGGAGGATCGACGTGAGGAAGATCATCCAGTGGGGCGGGGTTGTGAGCGTGGCCGTAGCCCTGGCCGGCTGCGGGTCGCTGGACGTCGGCGGGCCGGCCGCGGCCCCCTCGGCCGGCCCGCCGGTCACGATCACCCAGGACGTGGCGCCTTCGGCGCTGCTGGCGGTGCTGAACGGGCCGGCCTTCGGCCCCTCACTCTCCGGCTTGGTGACCGCGACTGCGCGGCCGCGGGAGGACCTCACCGTCCTGCAGGCGGGTGCGCAGCCGCGGGCCGTTCTCAGCTCGACGGCTCCCGCTCCGCCCACGGTCGTAGTCGCGGGGCGGCCGGGCGCGCCCGGGAAGGGCGCGACCAGCTACCTGGCCGCGCAGTACGCCAGCCGCCTCAAGCACTGGCGTGGCGTGCTCGCCGCACAGCGGCGGGCCGAGGCGAACCAGGGCCGGGACACGATGACCGCGTGGCTGCGCGGTCTGGGGCTTTCGGCCAGGACCGATCGGCTGGCCGACCCGCCAGGTCCGGCGGACAGCCTGGTCGCGGAGAGCGCGGACGCGGCCAGCGCCCTGGCCGGCCTCGAGGAGGAGGACGGCAACGTCTTCGGCAGCCGTCGCGTGCTCGTGCTGTACACGCCGAACCTGGCCGGCCGGCCGCCAGCGGGCGAACTGACCGGCGACACGGTCCTCGTCGTCACCCCGTTCCTGCCGACCGCGGCCGTGGCCAGCGCCGCCCAGGCGGACCTGCTGGCGGCCGGCGCCGCCCAGGCCGCCGTGGTCGGGCCGGAGGTGACAGGCGCGCAGCTCGCCGCGCTGGTCACGGCCGGCCTGAGCCAGGGCGGGAGACGCGACTCCGTCTCGGCGCCGGTGCTGTTCGCCAACGCCAGCGCCGTCCTGAGCCCCAGGGCCGTCGCCCAGCTCACCGCGCTCCTGCCCCGCCTGCACGGAGCGGGGGTGACCGCGGTCATCAACGGCTTCGCGTCGGCGCCGGGTACCGCCGAGATGAACTACACGCTGTCGTACGAGCGGGCCTCGGCCGTGGCCGCCTTCTTCGAGTCCCGCGGTGTCCCGGCCGCCTCGCTGATCATCGTGGGGCACGGGGCCGGCGACCCGGTCGTCTCGGGCGGCTCGGGTCTGAACCGCCGCGTGACCGTCGTCATCGAGGCGTCCTGACGCCTAGGTCTCAACCGCCGGGCCAGCGGCCTCGCTGGCCCGGCGGCGTCGTTCAGTAGCCCAGGACCTCGGCCAGGTAGGCCGGGCCGGGAGCCTGGGCACCCGGGACCGGTGGGGCCGTGGCCCGGGCGGAGTCGCCGGCCGCGGCCCAGTCGTGACGGCACCGCTGCCAGGCGATGACGGAAAGCGCCGTCCAGTCCTCGGCGGTCGACTGCGGCGCGAGGCCCGCCGGGGCGCGTTCGGCCCGCAGCGCCGCGTCCGCCCAGCGCAGCGCCCGCCGGATCAGGTGTGCCTTGGCGCTGCGAACCGGACGATGCGGCCCCTCGACCACCTCGATCCAGGCTCCGTCGAGCTCGTCCCGCGGGAACGGGAGCCGTAGCTCCGCCCGGATCCGGGATTCCGTCAGCTGGCAGTCCGCCTGAGCCAGGACCCGCCGCACCGCCGGGTCGACCAGCCGGGCCTGGCACCGGCCGGCGTCCGCGACATCCGCGCCGGGCGCCAGCACGGCCTCCACCGCCACGAAGCCGGCGCCGCCTTCATGCCGGACGAGCAGGTCGGTGTGCGGGGACAACCCCGGCCGGAAGAGCCCGGCCGGGACCAGGGCCAGATCGAGCATCCAGTTCAGCCCGGGCCGTCGCACCGAGTCCTTCTCCAGTTCCTCCACCTCAGCGGCGACGTCCAGCTCAGGGGTACACGGCCGGTGCGGCACGATGCCGCTCCGCAGGCGGCCGGTTTCGGCACGGGCCCGGTCGTGCAGGCCAGCCTGTTCGGCGAGCACCGCGGCCTCGGCCGCCCACCAGGGCGAGCGCCGCGGTGCCGGACTGGTGTCCCGGGCCGCGTCGAGGCGGGCCAGGCTGGACAGCGCCGCGCACAGAACCGGCTCGGGCGACAGCGCGGGCACCCGGGCGCCCGGCTCTGCCGCACTGGTGACCAGTTCGTCGAGGACGCAAGCGGCCTGCGGGCCGAACAGGCGGGTCAGCAGCGCCGCCGTGGTCTGGTCGGGGGCATCCGCCACCACCCGGATCAGATGCCCGTCCCCTCGGTCGAAGGCCAGGTCCACGCCTGTCACCGGCACGAGCCCGGCCTCGCCGGCCGGCCCGGCCGGGCGGCCCTCGAGAATCACCTGGCCGACGTCGGGCTCGTAACTCGGCGTGAGGTCGTTCATGGCTGTAACTCCGCACCGGCGGCGTGATCTTGGCTAGTTCATTATGTCCTCGGCGGCTCGTGCCGGCGTGGAGTAGAGAGATTTCCGGGGGGAGCGGGAGGCCGCCGCCGGTCACGACACGGGGAACAACTGGCGGACGGCCCGCTCGAGGGCGGCGGCCCACTCGGCGCGGTCTGCCCCGGCCGGGGCAGCCGAGCGAAGCGCCCAGAGCAGCTGCATCTGCCAGAGGCCGCCGATGTGCCGCTGCAGCTTCTCGGCGGCTTGCGTCAACGCGGTGCGGGCCTCGGTAGCGGCGTGCTGGGCGCGGCGCACGGCGGCACGCGACCGGGATAGGCTCAGCGACCGGGTCCGGCCCAGGACCGCCGACCCGGACAGCACAAGCCCGGCCGAGATCGCGGTCAGCATGGCGGACTGGAGCAGCGCGACCAGGAGCGATTCACCGGCCACCGTGATCAGGAACTCGGTCCGGAGCCCGAGCAGCGCGACGTATCCGACCGCGACGACCGCGGCCAGCAGGCCGTGACGACGAGGGTGCCCCCGGGTGAGCTCGAAGCCGAGCATCGCCCCGACCGACCCGATGATGAGGATGAACGTCACCAGCGCGGTCCCTCCCGAGTCGAGGCCGAACGCCTGAGCCGACCAGTTCAGCGGGATGGTGTCGAGCAGCACGAGCAGGACGACCAGGATCGCGCCGAGCGCGAACCCGAGGGCCCGGTGGCCGCCGGGGTCGTGCCTGGTCATCAGCGTGGCGTCACGCTGCTCGGCGACCTGCTTGGCCTGCTCCGCATGGTGCGCTCGTCGCTCGAGTTCCTTCATGTAGATGTGGGCGCGCACGGTCTCCGTGATCTCGCCCGCGACCTCGGGATGATCGGAAAGCCAGCGTTCGAGGGCGGCGCGGGCCTGCGCCTCGAGGTCAGGAACGTCGTGCTCGCCCGGGTCAGGATCGGGGTGCGCGGTGAAGGGGTCGATGGACATGACTGCCTCCTCAGCTGTCGGCCTGACAAAGATGAGGAAGCTGGACCGCCAACCTGACAGCGACTCAGGGGTTCAGGTCGTCGCGGTTGATGATGGTCCGCAGCAGCTCGCGCACGTCGGTCCGGGCTCGCCGGAACCGCTGGTGGCAGGTGTTGTCGTGACACCCGGGTTCAGCGAACCAGCCTGCGTAAGCGGCGCGCAGGGCCGCGTTGCAGTCGGCGTCGCTGATGTCTTCGATGATGATGGCGCGGAGCACCTGCTCCGCGACCGTGACGATCATGGCCCGGTAGCGGCCGGGGTCGGGAGAGCGACCGGGAACGCTGGCGGTCAGCTCTGCGCGCCGGGTCGCGAAGGGCTCAAGCCAAGCCTGCGCGAGCAGGTGCGTGCTGACCGTCTCGGCCACCGGCGGCGGCACCGGTAGCTGACCGCGTGATCGCGTCTGCTGTGCGTCGGCCACGCTGGTGAAGTCCTCGATGAGCATGGCCCCGAGCTGCCCGGCCAGACGGTATATCTCACGGGTCAGCACCTGGCAGAAGTAAGCTCGGAGGTTCCTGATGGCGGCGGGGTCTTGCACCCGGGCCACGGCATAGTACGCCGACTGGAGGGCGTCCATGGCTAGCTCCGGGTCCCCGGCCCGCCGCCGGGCCAGGCCCCTGATCTTAGGATCGTCCCGGATCGCCAGCAGTTCTTGCTGGAAGTCCGGCCATCTGTGGGGGCTCGTGGTGAGCATGGCTTACCCCCAATGAAGTACAGACGCTGTTTGTAGAGATCCTAAATCTCTACTTGTCTCTACCCAATTTCGGTAGACTTTGGCAATCTTTTGCGTTGTTCTGAAATTTATGGTAGACACACGTATGCGCTAGTACAAGGCCTAAAAATGGGCTACGCTGCGTCAAACAAGCTTGAACGCTTGTCGGCTGTGGTGCGCCTCCTGGCACCGCAGCCGTCCGTGCTTCCTGGGAGGTGACCTGGTCGTGCAACCCGCACCTCCCGCTGCCCAGCAGCTCGCCCAGCGGCTCAAGCAGCTCCGGCAGGGTCGTTCCCGGCTGACCCAGGAGAAGCTGGCAGCGGCGTTCAGCGCCGAGGGAAAGCTGGGCGCCGCGACCGTGTCGTCCTGGGAAAGCACTCGGGCCCCGAAGCTGCCGCCGCAGCATCGGCTCGAGGCTTACGCGCGTTTCTTCGCCACTCCGCGATCGGCCGAAGGAAAACCGAGGCCGTTGCGGGTCGAGGAACTTACACCGGACGAGAAACGTTCGTATGAGAAACTCGCAGCAGAACTAAGTCGGCTCAGAGGCTCGGCGAGCGGAGAACCATCCGTAGCGGAGTCGACATTCAACCGGTCCTGGCATTTTCAAGACGCCGCTCTGGTAACTTTGGTCTGCGCACCGCTTCCGGTCGACCAAATCGGCCCATTCGGGGATCCGTCTAATCCAAATTATACCGTACTGCAGACATACGCCGATATAGACGCCCTAATGGAATTGCACGGGCATATACGAGCGGAAAATCCGACCGCTACCGTGCACTTCAAGACTCCTTCCGACGTGCTGCCCGATGAACTTATCGGGCACCTCATCCTCCTTGGCGGCGTGGCCTGGAACGAGATAACCGGGAGGCTGTCCGAGATGGCCCAGCTGCCAGTCAGGCAGGTCACCGACGCGGGACTCGACTCCGGCGATATCTTCGTCGCCGACGTCGAGGGGGAAGAGCGTCAGTTCTGGCCGCATTGGGCGGAGGAGGACAACAAGGTGCTCGTGGAGGATGTCGGCCTCCTGGCCCGGGTGCCGAACCCGCTGAACGCGGGCTGCACCCTGACCATATGCAACGGCATTCACAGCCGCGGAGTCTACGGCGCTGTCCGCACCCTAACCGATGCGACGCTGCGCGGCAGTAATGAGCATTTCATCGCAACGAGCTTCGGCGACGCGAAGTCCTTTGCGATCCTGATGTCGGTCAACGTGATCAAGAACAACGCGATGACGCCGGACTTTAACAGCCCAGATGTCGTCCTCTACCAGTGGGCACCGGACGCCGCATGATCCCCGCCAAGCTCCGTCCCGCCCCAACCGGAAGGCGGGGATACTGATGAATCCGTTTGCGGAAGGCATCAGACAGCACGACACGCACAGCACGCTTACCCCGATGGCAGCCCCGCGGGACACCCCGTTCGCCCCGCTGGACCTCGATGCGATCGTCGTCCCCGCGTCACGCCCCGCGGCTTATCTCGATCACGCCGTTACGCTGGCTCGCGCCGCGGGCTGCTGGCTTCTCATCCTGTGCAGCGGGCGCCTCGACAGCACCGACGCGGTCAAGTTCCTGGCCGCCCGCTCGTACCACAAGGCCATCGCCATCGACCTGCCGCGCGGTTATTCACACAAGCTGCTCTGCTTCCCCGAACTGCTCGCTATCAAAAGCGAGCTGCCCAAGGCCTGCGGCTTCTACACCACCGATCTCAGCATGAAGCGGAATATCGGCCTGGTCCTGGCGCGGATGCTGGGGTGGCGCCGGATCTTCTTCCTTGACGACGATATAAGGGACATTTCTCACCCTAATCTGCAGCGTACGGTCGACATGCTGGGATCGTTCTCCGCAGCCGGGCTCTGGGTGACTGATTTCCCGGATAACTCAATTGTCTGCCATGCCGACCGTGAGACGGGAGGATCCCAGGACGTCTTCGTGAGCGGCGCCGCCCTGGCGGTGAACTGCGACTCAGAAATCGGCTTCTTCCCGGACATCTACAACGAAGACTGGCTTTTCATGTTCGACTACGCGTCGGCGGGGAAACTGGCTAACTCTTCGCTGGAGGCCACCCAGCTCTGCTACTACCCCTTCGCAAGAGCAAGGCGGGCGGCGTGGCAGGAGTTCGGCGACGTCATCGCGGAGGGCCTCTATACACTGCTCCACCTCGGTCTGGACGTAGCGCACGCGACGCGCGAATACTGGGGTTATTTACTCGAGGCACGGC
>Ga0302181_10003285_pt1 | contig 11124 bp, 9 predicted proteins | sample I_Palsa_E3_3_FD_198786 | JGI IMG/M metagenome (GOLD analysis project Ga0302181, IMG submission 198786) | Peat permafrost microbial communities from Stordalen Mire near Abisko, Sweden - I_Palsa_E3_3 | ecosystem: Environmental > Terrestrial > Soil > Palsa > Peat permafrost | place: Sweden: Abisko... | reverse complement strand
GCGAGCCGCCTGGTCGCTCGGTCGGATCTGCGCAAGCGCACGGTCCAGGATGCGAGCACGTCGGTGGTCACGGTCAAGGCGCAGTTGAGCGGCGCCGGCGATGAGTTGGTGTTGCCGGGCATCGTACAGGCATATATCGAGGCGTCCGTCTACGCCAGGACCAACGGCTATCTAAAGAGCTGGTACACCGATATTGGCAGTCGCGTGCGCAAGGGGCAGCTACTCGCGGAAATCGATACGCCGGAAGTGGACCGACAGCTGGACCAGGCGAAAGCCGATCACAATACCGCCCTGGCCAATCTCGCCCTGTCCCGCACCACCAATGTGCGTTGGCAGCAGCTGCTCGCCACCCAGTCGGTCTCGCAGCAGGATGCGTATGAGAAGGCCGGGGATGCGGCGGCCAAGGACGCCACTGCCCAGTCTGCTGCGCAAAATGTCGCGCGGCTCAACGATCTCGAATCGTTCAAGCGCGTCGTGGCGCCGTTCGACGGCGTCATCACGGCCCGCAACACCGACATCGGAGCACTGATCAATGCAGGGCAGTCGACCGGAACCGAGCTGTTCCGCATTGCCGATACCGGGAAATTGCGAATCTATGCGCAGGTGCCCGAGGCCTACGCAGGATCGACCAGGACCGGGCTCAAAGCCCAGCTGCATTTTGCCGAGCATCCGGGCAAGACCTACGACGTCGAAGCGATTCGCACTTCGAACGCGCTCGACCCCACCGCACGCACGCTGCAAGTGGAGCTGCAGCTGGACAACCGCGACCGCGAGGTCTTCCCCGGCGCCTACACCGAGGTTCACTTCAAGTTGCCCTCGAGCGCGCAAACCATGCGCCTGCCGGCCAATACATTGCTGTTTCGCGCCGCCGGCCTGCAGGTGGCCACCGTCGATGGCGACGGCAAGATCAAACTCAAGAACATCACGCAGGGACGCGATTTCGGCAAGACGATTGAAGTCCTCGACGGCATCGATCAGAACGATGCGGTGGTCGTCAATCCGCCCGATTCCATCACTGACGGACTGCCCGTCCGGGTCGCGCCACCGCCGGCCCGGAAGCAGGCCAATAATCAATGAGGCGCGAAACTCCCCGTGCGTCGATGCTGTGCATGGCGGGACTGCTTGCCGGCTGTTCCCTGGCGCCGCCGTACAAGGTGCCAGAGTCGGCGCCGGTGCCAGCGGCGTACCAGGAGCAATCGGCCTGGCAGCCGGCGCAACCCATGGACACACTGCCGCGCGGCGAGTGGTGGCAGGTGTTCCATGATCCGCAGTTGGACGCGCTGGAGGCAAAGGCCGGGGATGCCAACCAGAACATCAAAGCGGCATTTGCGCGCCTGCTGCAGGCGCGCGCCGAGACGCGAATCGCGCGCGCCGACCTGTTCCCGAGCCTCACCGGGGCAGCGTCGGCGCAAAGGGCCCGCGTATCGCCCAATTCACCGACCTATCTGCCGGGCAAGCCGACGATGGGAAGTGATTTCAACGTCGAAGCCGATCTGTCCTACGAAGTGGACCTGTGGGGCCGGGTGCGCAACCAGGTCGCCTCGGCGAAGGCGAATCAGCAGGCCAGTGCTGCCGACCTGGCATCCCTGGATTTGTCGATACGCGCGGAATTGGCCAGCGACTACTTCGATATTCGCGGTGACGATCTGCAGTTGTTGTTGCTCGACCAGGCCGTCTCCGACTACGAGCATTCGCTCAGGCTGACGCGGAATCTGTACGTCGGTGGCGCGGCGCCGCTCGGCGATGTCGCCCAGGCAGAAACGCAACTTGAAAACGCCCGCACGCGGGCCGCCGATATGCGACTGCAGCGCGCGCGCCTGCAGCACGCGATCGCCTTGTTGATCGGCGAGAATCCTTCCAGTTACTCGCTGACTGCCAATCCGCTACCGCCTGAACTGGCGCCGCCGTCCGTGGATCCGGGAGTGCCCTCGGCGCTGATCGAACGACGGCCGGACGTCGCGGAGGCGGAACGCCGCGTGGCATCCGCCAATGCGCAGATCGGCGTCGCGCGCGCGGCTTACTTTCCCCAGTTCACGCTCAGTGCCGATGCGGGCTTCAACAGCGTGCACTCTTATAATTGGCTGTCCGCGCCGAGCCGCTTCTGGTCAGTGGGCCCGCAGCTGTCCGTGCCGCTGTTCGAAGGCGGCCGCCTGCTGGCGCAGACCGATCGCGCCAGGGCGCTGTACCTGGAACAGGTCGCAAGCTATCGCAATACGGTGCTGACCGCATTCCAGGATGTGGAAGACAGCCTCGTGGCGTTGCGGCAACTGGCGCAGGAAGCCGACTCGGCCGGACGCGCGGTGACGGCCGCGCAAATCTCGCTGCAGCAGGCGCAGTACCGCTACAGCGCCGGCGCGGTGACCTATCTGGAAGTATCGAGTGCCGAGACCACGGCACTGCAGGCACAGCTCTCGGCCGTTTCGATAGAGGCGCGTCGCATGGATGCCGCGGTGCTGCTGATCAAGGCGCTTGGCGGGGGCTGGCAGGCTGCCAGTGGGGCACCGGTCAGGAGCTGATTGGCCCGCGCGGGACAGCCGGCACTCCGAGCGCGCACTCGAGCGCGCTGCGATCCCAATTGCCACAATTGGCTGCCGCTTCGTAGGTAGTCTGGAAGAATGCCAGTAACACCGCGTCAGGATCCGAAGCGTTCCGCACGGCCTCGTAGGGCAGCAGAAACTCTCCGAGCGTGTCGCTGTAGAACGCCTGGGCAGGCTGCAGTTTCGCTTCCCGGAAACCCGCTGGCGCGGGGTAGGCATAGGAGTAGAAGGCCGGATAGTCGAGCGTTGCGCCTCCCGGCCAGAAACCCGCACTACTGACCTCGTGGGAATACGCCTCGCGCATGACCGCCTCGGAGACACCGGGGGCCTTGCCTTTGAACAGCGGCGCACGCCGGCCGGAAAATCGAGTGACCGCCAGATCGAAGCTGCCCCAGAAGAAATGCACCGGGCTGGCCTTGCCGATGAATCCTGTTCGAAACCGCTTCATGATCCGATCGGCCTGCAACAGCACGCGCCAGAAGCGCTGGGCGTAATCGGCATCGTAGGCGGCATGCAGGTGATCGGTGCTGAAGGCGAGGGCGTCGGCGATCTCGCAGGGGTAATCGCTAATCGACACGGAAATATCCAGGTCCGCAAGTGCGCCCGCGACAGCGGCGTGGAAATCGGCAACAGTCTGTGGCTTGAGCGCGATGCGGCGGCGGGAGCCTTCGGCCGTATCGATTTGCAGTACGTGATCGAGAAAATCGAATTGCATCTCGAACAGGCGCGCGCCTTGCGGGATCGGAGATGTCGTCAGCCCGCGCGCGGTCACATAGAGCGGCACCTGCCAGCTGTGGTTCAACCAGGGCGTCTGCGCCAGCCGAATCTTGCCGACGATCTGCATCCACAGCTGCAGCGTCGAGCAGGTGTCCTTCCAGGCGTCGAGCGGCAGTTCCGGCCAGAACGCATTGGCGGCGGTGCTCATCGCTCGGGCTTCGTGTCCATGGATCTGAATCCTAACGCAGGCACAGGGAGGACGTAAGTGTGATTTCAATCGTCGTTCGCCGCGGCTCCCGCCCTTACACTCAACGCATGAATCGCCGCATCTACTATCGCATCATGATGCTTTTCATGATCTCCGGCGCCGCGGCGCTCATCTATCAAGTCTGCTGGCAACGGCTTCTCTTCGAGTCGGTTGGCGTCGACATCGAGTCCGTCACGATCATCGTCTCCACCTTCATGCTGGGCTTGGGCCTTGGAGCATTGGTCGGCGGTGAACTCGCCGATCGATTTCCGGACTGGACGCTGACGATGTTCGACATTATCGAACTCGCCACTGCGGCGTTTGGCGCGCTCAGCTCTTACCTGATTCATGCGGTAAGTCTCGCAGTCATTCACGCCTCGACGGTGGAGACGATCGCGGCAAACTTCGGCTTACTGTTGTGCCCGACGCTGATGATGGGAGCGACGCTGCCTATACTGGTCAAGCGTGTGATGCAGCTGTATCAGAATGTCGGCGCGTCGGTGGGTGCGCTGTATTTCGCCAACACCATGGGGGTCGCGTGGCGCGTCAAAAGGCGAAAGCCGGCGTCATCACTGACGACAACCTCCTCAGCGAATACGCGCATGGGCAGCGTTTCGGCCCGGAACTGCTCCGTGCCCTGGCGCCACCCGAAGCACCAAACTTCGAGTTATCGACTCACTAGAGTAAGCGCCGGCACTCTGGCACTCTGCGCTACACTGGCCACCTGATAATAATTGCGAGGGCGGCGACATGGCCAAGGGATACTGGATTGCCTGCTATCGAGAGGTCTCTGACCCCGCCAAGCTGGCGGCGTACGCCAAGCTGGCGGGACCGGCCATCGAGCAGGGCGGGGGTCGGTTTCTGGCACGCGGCGTGGCCGCTCACGCTTACGAGGCGGGCGTGGCCGAGCGCACGGTGGTGATCGAATTCGAATCTGTCGCCAAGGCGGTGGCCGTTCACGAGAGTGCGGCCTACCAGGCGGCACTGGTGGCACTGGCCGGGGGAGCCGTGCGCGATCTGCGACTCATCGCTGGCGTCTGACGACAAGCCCCTGGACTTCACGGCATGTCCTCCGCCAGCGGGCAGCCGACCTTCGCCGAGCTTTACACACCGAAGCTCATCACCGTTCTGCGCGAGGGCTACGGCCTTCCGGATCTGAAGGCCGATCTGATCGCGGGCATGACCGTGGCGGTGGTCGCGCTGCCCTTGTCGATGGCCATAGCGATTGCCTCGGGTGTGACGCCCGACCGCGGTCTCTACACGGCCATCGTGGGCGGTTTCGTGGTCTCGGCACTGGCCGGCAGCCGGTTTCAGATCGGCGGACCAGCGGGCGCCTTCATCGTGCTGGTTGCCGCGACCGCAGCTCAACACGGCGTCGATGGCCTGATACTCGCCACACTGCTGTCGGGAATCATCCTGCTGGCCGCGGGGTTCCTGCGGCTTGGCACTTTCATCAAATTCATTCCGTACCCGGTGACCGTAGGCTTCACGGCGGCCATCGCTCTGATCATCTTCGCCAGCCAGCTCAAGGATCTGCTCGGGTTACGCCTCGCCGCGCCCGAGCCCGGTGCCTTGGTTCCAAAACTCGAAGCCTTGTGGTCCGCGCATGCGACCCTCAGCGTCCCGACCGTGGCGCTCGCCGGCCTGACGATGGCCTGTGTGGTGCTGCTGCGCCGGTTCAGGCCGCATTGGCCGGCGTTCCTGATCGGCGTCATCGTGGCAGCGGTGCTCACGTGGCGGCTGCAGTTGCCGGTGGAGACGATTGGCAGCCGATTCGGTGGCATCCCGCGATCCCTGCCGTCACCGCATCTGCCAGCCTGGTCCTTCGCCATGCTGGCCGACGTGTTGCCAGCCGCGTTGTCCTTTGCGCTGCTCGGCGGCATCGAGAGTCTGCTGTGCGCCGTGGTCGCCGACAGCATGACGGGGCGCCGTCATCGCTCGAACGCCGAGCTGGTGGGTCAGGGTGCGGCCAATATTGCGTCGGCTCTGTTCGGCGGTTTTTGCGTCACCGGCACCATCGCGCGGACCGCAACCAACGTGCGCGCGGGCGCGCGCGGGCCGCTCTCCGGCATGATACACGCAGTCTTTCTGTTGCTGTTTCTGCTGGTTGCCGCGCCGCTGGCGAGTTTCATTCCATTGGCAGCGCTGGCCGCCGTGCTGTGCACCGTGGCCTGGAATATGGCCGAGAAGCATCAGTTCGTGACGCTGCTGCGCGCCTCCTTCGGCGACGCGCTGGTGTTGATGGCGACCTTCCTGCTGGTGGTGTTCCGCGATCTGACGCAGGGGATTCTCGTAGGCTTCGGCCTGGGTGTGCTGCTGTTCCTGCATCGCATGGCCCAAGCCGTGGAAGTCGAGCGGCCCGGATTTACGGTGGAGGCCGATGTTGCCGATGCCGCCAATGGTCAGCGCCGCCGCTACGATGCCGCGCTGGCAACCGACCCGGATGTGATCATCTATCGCATCTCCGGCGCATTCTTCTTTGGCGCCGCCGCCACGGTGGCCGCGGCGCTGGATCGCATCGGCGAGCACCCCAAGGCCTACGTCATCGACTTCTCGGCCGTGCCGCTGATCGATTCGACCGCAGCCGCGACCATCGAGGGCTTCATGCGCAAGGCGCACCGCCAGAACGTGGCACTCTATATAACGGGGGCGTCCACCGCGATCCGTGAAGTCCTCACCGCGCAGGGGGTCGGCTCGCCGCGCGCCCAGTTCATGGCCACCGTGGCCGAGGCGCTCGCGCACCGGCACGCGCGCGGCGAAGTAGGGGAGCGCTGACAGGAGTTAACTGATCCGGTGCGATGTGGCATATGGGATCATGGCCGCATCAAGACTGGAGCTCCGCCATGACTGCCGAAGATTCCGCCGTTCGCGACCTGCACGTCGGCGAGCACGACATGCTGTCGGTGTTCAAGCCCGATACCCTGATCGGCGCGTTGGTATACCTGGTGCTGTTCATCGTGCTGGCGATGCTGTTCTCGCGCATCCTGCGCGCGGCCGTGCACGCGGCGATGACGCGACAGGGTCAGATCGACCGCACCACGATGAGCTTCATCCAGCAGTTTGGCTCGGCGCTTATCTGGGTCATCATGCTCATTCTCTATGCGCACCTGATCCCCATGTTGCGCTCGATGGGCACCGCGTTGCTGGCCGGAGCCAGCGTGGCCTCGGTGGTGATCGGACTGGCTGCGCAAAGCACGCTCGGCAATCTGGTGGCAGGTATCTCCATCACCATATACAAACCCTTCCGGCTGGGCGATACGGTGCAGGTTGCCACGCCGACCGGTACCGAAATCGGCGTCGTCGAGCTTATCTCTCTGGGCTATACCACCCTGCGTGCTCCGGATGGGCGGCTGGTGGTGCTGCCCAACAGCGTTGCCGCCAGCCAGGTAATGCTGAATTTAAATTCCACCTACGCACCGTTGATGAGCTCCATCCTGCTGCGCGTGAATCGCGAAGCGGACCTGGAGGCCGTGCGCAAACTGGCGATCGCCGCGGCGGCGGAAGTCGTGGGCGAGAAGGCCGTCAGGGGCTGCTTCCTGACCAAGGTCGAAGCGTCCACGGCCGAACTGGAGCTGCGATTCCAGGCGCCGGATGCCGCGGGCCGGGAATCCACGCGCGCGAGCCTGATTTCACGGCTGGTGCAGCGATTTGCCGAACTGGAACCAAACGCTGCGCCGGCTCAACGCGCGAGTTTCTCGTAAGGGCGGGGCGCGGTCAGCCAGGCGTCAGGCGCAGCAGCATGCCGTCGTCGGTGAGCAGATACACGGCGCCGTCCGGGCCCTGACGCACATCGCGTACGCGCTGCTTGCGATCCAGCAGCAGATGTTCTTCCGCGACTACCTTGCTGCCATCGAGTACCAGGCGGATGAGGCAGTTTTCGCCAAGCGATCCGAGCAACGCGTCGCCTTTCCAGGCGGGAAACAGTTCACCCGTATAGAACATCAGGCCTGAGGGCGCGACATCCGGATACCAGTAGTAGATCGGCTGCTCGGTCCCGGCCCTGGCGGTGATGCCCTCTTTGGCCGCGGCGCTTCTGGCCACCGGCGCGCCCGTGTACTGGCGGCCGTAGGAAACATTGGGCCAGCCGTAGTTGCGCCCCGCGTGCACGATGTTGACTTCATCGCCGCCCATGGGGCCGTGCTCGGCCAGCCAGAGCTCGCCGGTCGCGGGATTTATCGCCAAGCTTTCCGGATCGCGGTGACCGTAGGACCAGGTGTCGGGTGACACCGTGGCCTCGCCCAGGAACGGATTGTCCGCCGGCAGGCTGCCATCGGTGTTGATGTGCGCCACGCGCCCCGTCAGATTGCGCAGTACATCCGGATCATCGATCTCGTGGTCCGATCCACCGCCCGTGGAGTCATAGAGGCGGTAGCGATCCGATCCGGCGATGAACAGAGTCCCGTCCGCGGCGACCACGATGCGTCTTTCGACCCCCTCGAGCAGCGTGCGTACCGCTTCGAGTCGCTTGTCATCATCGCTCAGCCGCGCCCGCGCGACGATTTCGATGCCGAAGGGCTTGCGCCGCCGCTCGCTCAATTTACTGTTGGACTTCTCGTTGGGCCAGATGCCCGGATCCTCGCCCGGCGGCGGCGCCAAGTAAGTGAAGTAGAGCGTGCGGTTGTGGACGAAATCCGGATCGAGCGCGACATCCTGCAGACCCATGCCGCCGATGGCTTTGACGCCGGGCACGCCCGCGATGGGCGTCGAGACCACCCCATTGCGGTCAATGGTCCGCATGGCGCCGAAGACCTCCGTGACGAGCAGCTTGCCGTCCGGCAGGAAGGCGAGCGACCAGGGATTGTTCAGCGCGCCCTGGACCAATACTTCGACGTGGACCTTCGACGCGGTTTTCGGCGCCGGTGCCCGCGTCTGGCCCGCGAAGGCAGGCTTGGGTGCCGGATAGTCGGTGGCCTTCGCTGCCGCGATCGATGGCGTCATGCGTGCGAATCCGAATGCCAGCACCAGGCCCAGCATCGGCCCGTATTTCTTGGTCATCATGTCCTGCCCCCGTGGCCCTTGATCAAACCCAGGCGCACGAGACTATCAGCGGTCGCGATCAGCGACTCGGCATTCGACCGCGGCGCCCACTGCAGCACGCGGCGCGCCTTCTCGTGGGTGGCATTTTTGAATTTGCCGAGCTCGGGCAGTATCTGCCGGGCGGCCGGATTGAACAGGGCACCGAACCGCACGACCCAGTCGGGAAGTTCGCGCCGCGGCACTCTTCGGGCCACATCGCCCAGGCGATCCCGCAGCAGGTTTGCGATGTCGATCAAGGACATGAAATCGCCCGCCACGGCCAGGAAGCGCTCGCCCCGGGCTGCCGGATCGCTCATGGCGCGCAGGTGCAGATCGGCCACGTCGCGCACGTCGACCACGCCGAAGTTCAGGCGCGGGCAGCCGGGCATGCCGCCATCGAGCATCCGTTTGACGAGCTGGATCGACGTCGCAAAGTCCGGGCCCAGCACCGGACCCAGGACGGCCACCGGATTGACGACCGACAGCTCGAGGTCCGCGCCCTCACGGGCAATGAAGTCCCAGGCCGCACGCTCGCCCAGTGTTTTGGATTTCGCATACGCCGTGAGCCGCGGGGCGTCCGGGTCAGTCCAGTCCGCCTCGGTGAACGGTGCGGCCCGCGGCGCATGCCCGTAGCCGATGGCGGCAAACGAGGAAGTCAGCACCACGCGCCGGACACCGGCATCCCGGGCTGCGCGCAGCACCCGCAGCGCACCTTCGCGCGCCGGCACGATGAGATCGTTTTCGTGAGCAGGGATGCCGAGCGGAAAGGGCGAGGCCATATGCAACACGTACTCGCAGCCGCGGATCGCCTGGGCCCAGCCCGCATCATCCAGCAGATCGGCGACCTCGATCGTCAATGAATCATCGGCAGCGGCGCTCGCGCCGGCCGACCTGAGTGTCTGGCGCAGGGGGCTTGCACGCTGCGCACTGCGCACGGTGGTGCGCACGCGATGCTCCGCAGCCAGCAGCTGCAGAATGGTATGTCCCGCGATGAAGCCCGAGCCGCCCGTGACCAGAACTGTGCTCAATTGTTCTCCGTGCGCGAGTCCGTCGAATCCGCGTCCTCTGACACCTTCAGCATAAGCGGAATGGCTCGTCCCCGGGCGGTAAGCATGATGGAACCCGTGCCATCGAGGATGCGGCGGCGCTGGATTTATTGCAGAGTCGGCTGGCGGCCGAGCCAGCGCACTGATGGGTTACCTATGAATTCGACGGCGCCGATCGACTATCTGAACCCGGATCTTCCGCCCGGCCTCGCGCGCATCGTGATGCCGGTGGTCGATGCCACGCCGGATGCACTTAGGGGCTACGGCCACCTGGTGGACGACCCGGCCGATTGCAGCATCGAGATCGTTCGCTGGCCGGCGCTCGGGACGCGGCCGGTGGATGCCGATACGGGCGATCAGGGCGGTACCACCGAGGGGGTGTTCATCAGTGAGTGGCGCGGCGACATCCTCTACGGGCGCAACGAAGCAGTCGACGGCCATTACATCCTGGCCTACGCGCGGCCGCCGGAGACGGCGCGTACGGATCACGCCGAATCGCCGCGCCGCATGCTGCTGTGGCATGCCAATTACCACCCGGACGGCGGGCAACTGTTCTTTCCGCTCGACCGCGGACCGTTCTACGCGCCGCTGGCACGCCCCGGCGATGATGTGACCCCGCAACGCTTCGTCTGCTTCCGCTTCGACGGCCGGCAAGGTCTCTACATCCATCCAAATATCTGGCACGAAGGGGTATTCGGCCTGCACGGCACCCAGCGCTTTTTTGACCGGCAGGGAGCGGTGCATGCGCGCATTTCGGTCGATTTCGCGCGCGAATTCGGCTGCCTGCTCGAAGCGCCGATACTGTGACCGCAATACGGTCCGCGGCGTGTCGCTTCCGCTACGCTGGGAGGCATTGGAGAAACGATGCCCAGTCTCACCGAAGAGCAGGCCAAGGCCTACATTAATAAGCTCCTGACCGCCATGAGCGGCGCGGGCGGCTCGGACCTGTTCGTCTCCAAGGATTTCCCGCCTGCCATGAAGCTGCAGGGTGCGCTCAAGCCGCTGACCAACCAGAAGGTGACCGGCGAGTTGTCGCGCGATCTGGCCAATGCGCTCATGAATCAGCGCCAGCGCGAGGAGTTCGCGCGCGACCTGGAATGCAATTTCGCGATCTCGCTGCCGGGCGTGTCGCGGTTTCGGGTCAATGTCTTCATGCAGCAGCAGAACGTCGGCATGGTCATCCGCACCATCGCCAACGAGATACCCGATTTCACCAAGCTCGGCCTGCCCGAGAGCATCAAAGACATCGTCATGGGCAAGCGCGGCCTGGTGCTGGTGGTCGGCGCCACCGGCTCGGGCAAGTCGACCTCGCTCGCCGCCATGATCGACCACCGCAATAAGTCATCGGCCGGCCACATTGTGACTGTCGAGGACCCGGTGGAGTTCGTGCATCGGTCGCAGCAGTCGCTGATCACCCATCGGGAAGTGGGGATCGATACGCATTCCTGGCACGCCGCCCTGAAGAATACCCTGCGTCAGGCACCCGATGTGATCCTGATCGGCGAGATTCGCGATGCCGAGACCATGGAGCACGCGATCGCGTTTGCGGACACTGGCCACC
>Ga0302181_10003279_pt1 | contig 11139 bp, 9 predicted proteins | sample I_Palsa_E3_3_FD_198786 | JGI IMG/M metagenome (GOLD analysis project Ga0302181, IMG submission 198786) | Peat permafrost microbial communities from Stordalen Mire near Abisko, Sweden - I_Palsa_E3_3 | ecosystem: Environmental > Terrestrial > Soil > Palsa > Peat permafrost | place: Sweden: Abisko... | reverse complement strand
CCGTACCGGATGCTCACGTTGATCACCGACGACAGCCCGAACACGTGGAAGAACGGCAGCACCGCGAGCGTGACGTCCTCGGGCCGCGCGCCGAACAGCTGGCCGGACACCGTGCAGTTCATGTACAGCAGGAAGTGCGTGAGCTCAGCGCCTTTCGGCTTGCCGGTCGTGCCGCTGGTGTAGATGAGCACTGCGGTGTCGTCGGCGTTGCCGGGCCAGATGCTCCCGCCCGGCTCGCTGAGCGGCTCCGAGCTCAGCAGCTCGGCGAGCGGCCGGGCACTCTCGCCTGGCGGCGGCTCGCCGGCCAGATACAGCGGCAGGCCTGTCAGCTCGCATGCTTTCGCCGCCTCGGCGTGCAGCCCGGCGAGGCCGACCATAATCGTGGCGCCCGAGTCGGTGAGCTGATGCTCGATCTCCGGTGCCTTCAGCAGCGGGTTCATCGGCAGGATGGTCAGGCCGGCTTTGAGCGCGCCGAAGTAGGCGGTCAGGAACTGCGGCACGTTCGGCAGCTGAATGGCCACGACCTGGCCGGGAGCGAGCCCGGCCGCCGCCAGCCCGGCCGCGAACTGCCCTGACTGCTCGTCCAGCTCGCGGTACGTCGCTGTCGCGCCGCCGGCGCGGTAGGCCGGTGCCGCCGGGAAGGCTGTCGCGGTTTCCCGCAGGATTGTCGCGAGATTGAAGCTCATGGCGCCACCGAAAATCGGGCCTTCCGGCGAGGTAGGTGAGACATATACTAAAGATGTATCAGCGGGTTGCCTAGTGGCCGCGAGGCCGGCACGGCCGGCCAGTCGCGACAGGATCGGGCCGTGATGTCCTCAGTCCGCGCAGCGTCATCCGGGGCAATGTCATCGGGCGGGGACGGCGCGGCTGGCGGCGAGAGGGCCGGCGGCCCTGCCCTCAGGCTGCTGCTGACTGAGCCTGCCAGGGGATTCGCCGATCTCGCGACGCTGCCGCTCGCGGCGCCATGGCTCGCGTTCGCCCCGCGCGGAGACGGACACGGCGTTCTCGTGCTGCCCGGCCTGCTGGCCACCGACACGAGCACGGGCCTGCTGCGGCAGTTCCTGCGGCGGCTCGGCTATCAAGTCCGCGGCTGGCGTCTCGGCCGTAATCTAGGCCCGACCAGCGAGGTACTCGACGAGCTGCCGGGCATGCTGTCCGCGCTGGCCTCAGAGACCGGCCGCCCGATCTCGGTGATCGGCTGGAGCCTCGGCGGCATCTACGCACGGGAGATGGCCCGCCGGTATCCCGGTCTCGTCCGCCGGGTGATCACGCTCGGCAGTCCGTTCGCGCTCACCGACTCGCGGCAGAGCCATGCCGACCGGGCGTACCAGCGGCGCGCGCGGCTGCATGCCAGCGGCCGGGTGCCTACCCGCGAGCAGGTCAGGGAGCCGATCGCGGTTCCGTCGACGGCGGTCTACTCGCGGCGGGACGGCATTGTCTCCTGGCAGGCCTGCATTGAGCCGGAGTCGGACCTGCACCAGAACGTCGAGGTGCGCTGCGCGCACCTGGGCTTCGGCGTCGATCCGGCCACGCTGTGGCTGATCGCGGACCGGCTCGCCGTCCCCGCCGGGGAACGATCGCAGTTCCGGCCGCCGGCCGGACTGCGCACCATGTACCCCGCCCGCGACCCAAGCTGAGGAGCAACCGGATGCAGCAGCTCACCGGACTCGACGCCGCCTTCCTCGCGCTGGAGACGGCCAACTCGACCGGCCACGTCGGCGGAGTCTGCATCCTGGATCCGAGGGACGCGCCGGCGCCGCTGACCCTGGCCCGGCTCACCGAGGTGCTGGCCGGGCGACTGCCGCTGGTTCCGGTCCTGCGCCGCAAGCTGCTGACGGTTCCGCTCGGCTTAGACCAGCCGTACTGGGTCGATGACCCGAACTTCGACATCGAGTACCACATCAGGGAGATCGCGCTGCCGCGGCCCGGCTCAGAAGCGCAGCTGACCGAGCAGGTCGCGCGGCTGCACGCACGGCCGCTGGACCGCAGCCGCCCGCTGTGGGAGATCTACCTCATCACCGGGCTCGCCAGGCGCCGGGCTGCCGTTTATACCAAGATCCACCACTCGGCCATCGACGGTGCGTCTGGCGCGGAGCTGCTGACGATCCTGCTGGACCTGACGCCCGATGGCCGTGAGCTGCCGCCGGCCCGGCCGTTCACGCCGGCCCGGCCGGCCGGGCCGGCGGCCCTGATGGCGCTCGCGGCCGCGCGGCTGGCGTGGCGGCCCGTGCAGACCGCGCGCTTCACGAACGAGCTGGTGCGCGTGCTGCCGACGCTCGCGCCCGCGCTCAGCACTCTGGTCGGCGGGATGCTCGGGCTCAACCGCGGTGACGGCGAGGTTATCCCGACAACGCCGGGCCGGGCGCCGGCAACGCCATTCAACCGGCCGATCACGCCGCACCGGCGGCTGGCCCTGCGCAGCGTCGATCTGGACACGGTCAAGGCTGTGAAGAACGCCTTCGGCGTCTCGGTCAACGACGTGGTGATGGCGATGTGCGCGGGCGCGCTGCGGCACTGGCTCGCCGATCACGCTGCGCTTCCTGACGCGCCGCTCATCGCGATGATCCCGGTCTCCGTGCGCGATCCGGGAAGCAAGACGGCCATGGGCAACAAAGTGTCGGCGATGCTGGCGGCGCTGCCGACGAATGTCGGCGACCCGGCCGAGCGCGTGCAGATCGTGCATACCGCGACGAAGACCGCCAAGGCCCAGCAGGCAGTAATCCCGCAGGGACTGGTGGACCAGGTCAGCGACTTCGCTCCGCCAGCGCTAACCGCGCGGGCCGCGCGGGTGGTCTTCGCCACGGGCCTGCTGCACCGGCTGCCGCCGTTCAACCTGTGCATCTCGAACGTGCCGGGACCGAACGTGCCGGTGTACCTGTGCGGTGCCCGGCTGGTCGCGCACTACCCGGTCTCGGTGATCACCGACGGCCAGGGCCTCAACATCACGCTGGTCGGCTATCTCGGCCGGCTTCACTTCGGGCTGGTGTCCTGCCGTGAGCTTGTCCCGGACATCGACGTGCTCGCCGATTACCTGGTCGCCGAGCTGGCGCTGCTGGCGAAGGCGGCGTCAGCGCGGCAGGCCGCAGCGGGTCCGGCCGGAGCGGACACGCCCGGAGCTGATGCGAGCGGTGCTCGCCCGGGCGGTGCCCGGCGTGGCGGTGCCCGGCGTGGCGGTGCCCGGCAGGCCGCGAGCTAGCCGGACGGGTGGCGGAATGGCAGTGCGCGCGGAGGCCAGTGATGACGTGCGCGTGGTGCTGCCCGAGGGCACCGATCCGCCGGCCGCCGTGCCGCCGCCGGTGTTCGCTGCTGCGCTGAGCGCCTACCTCGCCGGGCACCGGCTGGACATGCAGTCACTCGCCCGGCAGGCCGGCGTCGGCCGCGCCACGCTGTACCGGCGGGCGGGCAACCGGGAGGACCTGCTCGACGCGGTGATCTGGTGGCGTGCCCGGCGCATGGTCGCGCGACAGCTCCGGCTCGGCGCGGGCCTGTCCGGGGCGGCCAGGATCGCGTCCGTGGTCGGCGGCGCGCTACGGGATATCGCGGCAGACCGCCCGCTGCGCAGGTTCATCGAGTCCGATCCCGACACCGCGCTGCGGATCCTCACTGGCGGCCGCAGTGCGGCTGCGGCCGGGGTGACGACCGCGCTGGAACGGCTGATCGATCTCGAGCGCGGCCGCGGCAGCTTCGACGCCGAGCTGGACTCGGCTGCGCTCGCCTACGCGGTGATGCGCATCAGCGAGGGGTTCCTGTACGCCGACGTGATTGCCGCCCGGCCGCCGGATGTCGAGCGGGCGATCACCGTGATCCGGGCGCTGCTGACCGGCCTGGACCGGGCGCAGAGGCGGCAGGTCAGCCGAGGGTAAACAGGTCGCGGGTACCGCCCGTCAGCTCAACCCAGACCGCCTTGGTGCGGCATCGGTCGTATCTGCAGCCTGCACCTGCGCGCGGCAGCCGTCGAGAGACCCGGCTGTCTCGATACGAGAAGCGGCCAGGGAAGAAGCCAAATAATCCTTTGACATTCTGAGAAGCCAAAGTAGTCTTTGGCATATGGAGGTAACGGACCCAAGGGCGATCAGGGCGCTCGCGCACCCGGTGCGGCTCGACCTGCTCGAGCTGCTCGTCGCGATCGGCCCGGCCACGGCCGCGCAGTGCGGCCGCATTCTCGGCGTCTCCCAGGCGAGCTGCTCATTCCACCTGCGGCAGCTCGCCAAGTACGGGCTCGTCGTCGACGCCGGCCCTGGTCAGGACCGGCGCGAGCGCCGCTGGCAGATGCCGGACAACCGCATCAGGCTGCCCGGCAACGACGGGGTGACCCGGCAGCTGTTCAGCGTGGTGGTCGAGCGGGAAATGCAGGCGATCCTCGAGCGGGCGCAGCGTCAGGACGGTGACATCGCCGAGTGGCGGGGCACCGAGGGCCCGCTGGCCGGGGTCGCGGTCATGTCGGCCGACGAGGTCACCGAGGTCAGGCGCAAGATCACCGAGCTGCTGGAGCCGTATTTCGCCAGAGCGGTCAGCAGCGGCCCGCGACTGCCGCCAGGGCAGCGCTACGTCCGGTATTTCCTGGCCGGAACCCCGATGCCAGAACTCGACCTGAAAGGCGACAGCGATGCACCCGGCGATCACTGACGACCCGATTGACTTCCGCACCGCGGCGCCGGCCGCGGGCTCGCTGGAGGTGGCCTGGATCCACGGCTCGCCGTCCAGGAAAGCCAGCCGCGAGCCCCTGATCCAGGTCCATCACTACGACGAGCACACCGTCATCATGCGGCAGAGCAAGTCGGTCAGCTACGAGGCGCCGTTCCTCTACCTGCTCTTCGGCAACGATCGGGCGCTGCTGCTCGACACCGGCGCCACTGCCGGCGAAGGCCGGTTCCCGCTGCGCGCCACCGTCGACGAGCTGATCGACGGCTGGCTGAGCCGTCACCCGCGGGAGCACTACGAGCTGATCGTGGCGCACTCACACGGTCACGGCGATCACGTCGCGGCCGACGGGCAGTTCGCTGGCCGGCCAGCCACGACCGTGGTCAGCCGCGAGCTCGAGGCGGTGCAGGAGTTCTTCGGCTTCACCAGCTGGCCGGACCAGATCGTCGCGCTCGATCTCGGCGGCCGGGTGCTGGAGGTGGCGGCCACTCCGGGTCACCACCGGGCCGCCATCACGATCTTCGACCCGTGGGCCGGCTTCCTGCTCACCGGCGACACCGTGCTGCCCGGACGCCTGTATGTCGAGGATCATCGCCAGTTCCTGGCCAGTCTCAACAAGATGACCGACCTTGCGGCAGCTCGCTCGGTCACGTACGTGCTGGGCTGCCACGTCGAGATGACGCGCGAGCCCGGCCGCGACTTCCCGCTCGGCGCGACGTACCAGCCGGGCGAGCGGGCCCTGCAGCTGACCACCGGGCAGCTTGGGCGCATCCGCGACGCGGTCGCCGAGGTCGCCGGCCGCCGCGGCGTGCACCGCTTCGACGACGCCATCCTCTACAACGAGCCGCGCAAGCGCGACGTCATCGGGCTGATGGCCCGCGGGCTGGCGCACAAGGCGCTGGCCGCGTTCCCGCGCAGCTGACCGCGCAGGCCGCCGCCTGCAGCTTCCTTGCCCGCCTTCACCGGGTCTGCGACAGTTGACCTGGTAGGTGCCCCGCGTGGCCGCGGCGCGCTGACCTGCGGGGAGGAAGCATTTGGCAGGCGAGGTGGCCGTCGGGGCGCACGGGCTCAGCAGCGGCCGCGCTGGCAGGGGCAGTGCTCGCAGTGGCAGCGCGGTGCTCGCGGCGTACCGGGCCGAGCTGCTCGTGCTCAGGAAGTGGCCCGCGGCCCGCGCGCTCCTGCTGGTCACTCCGGTGCTGGTGCTGGCCACTGACTACGTCGCGGAGTTCATCTGGTACCTGACGCTGACGCCGTCTCAGTACGGGGACTTCGGATCGCCGGCGCAGAGCCTGCCGTCCATGCTGCCTAGTCAGTTCAACATCATCTCGGTGTCTCAGTTCGAGCTGAGCGGCACCGCGCCGTTCATCGTTCTCGGGGCCATCATGGCAGGCAGCGACTGGGGGCGCGGGACGATCAGGACCGCGCTGCTGCAGGCGCAGGGCCGGGCGAGCGCCTTCTGCGGGCAGGCGCTGGCACTCAGCACGGCTGTTGCCGCCAGTGTCATGGCCACGTTTGCCGTCGCTGCAGGTGCCAGCTTCGCCATCCTGGCCGCCGAGTCGCATGCGGCTAACCCAATCGAGGCGGCTGCGCCGTCCGTGCTCGTGATCGCGGAGTCGGTCGGCACCGCGATGCTGATCGCGATCAGCTACGGGGTTCTCGGGCTAGCGCTCGGCGCGCTCTGCCGCAGCGCGGCCGGTGCCATCAGCGTCGCGGTCGTGTGGACGCTGATCATCGAGTCCAATCTCTACAACCTCGGCCTCTACACCGGCGGCCCGCTCCGCACGATCGGTGACCTGACGCCCGGAGCAAGCGCCGTCACGCTCAGCGGCCTGTACGGCACTCCCGGCGGCGGAGCCCTCTCGCAGAACTACGAGCCTGTCGGGATCAGCGAGGCCGTGCTCACGCTCCTCGGGTACACGGTCGCCGCCCTCGTGATCACGATCCTCGTGCTGCGGCGTCGCGACGTGGCCGCCGGGCGCCTGCAGCGGCTGTCCCGGCCGGCGGCACCGCGGCAGGGTCGCCGAGCACTGCCCGGCTGGCGGCGCCTGCCGGCGGGGATGTCACGGCCTGCGCAGGCACCGGCCGCGACTGCGGGCGTGCTCGCCTCGCTGCGGGCCGAGCTGTTAATCATGCGCAGGCGCCCGGCCATCTGGGGCCTCATCCTCGTCGTGCCCCTCGACATGCTGATCGACAGCTACGTCACCCAGTTCGTGCTCTACCGCACCGCGAACGGCCCGATCGGCCAGGTTCAGGGGCTGAATCAGCAGACGCTGCTGATCTCGCTGATGCCCAGCCAGTACCTGACCAGCGCGCTGACTGCCTTCGGGTCGTTCTCCGACATCTACGGGGCTGCCGTGTTCATGCTCCTGGGCGCGCTGGTCGGCGGGAGCGACTGGGGGCGTGCCACCATCAAGGCCGCACTCCTGCAGGGTCCCGGCCGGCTGCGCACCTGCCTGGGCCAGTACCTGGCGATCGCCATCGCGCTGACGGCAAGCGTTGCGCTGACGTTCCTGGCCGCGGCAGTGGCGAGCGGCATCTTCGAGCTGACCAGTGCCGGGCCGCTGAGCGTCGGCCAGAATGCGTTCCCCGGCCCGGCTCACTTGGCCGAGGCCGTGGCCGCCGGGATCATTCTGAGCCTGGCCTTCGGCGCCATCGGCCTGACCCTCGGGGTGGTGCTGCGCAGCGCGGGCGCAGCCATTGGCGCGGTCCTGCTCTGGGAGATCGTCGCCGAGCCGGCCATCCAGTACCTGAACACTCAGTTCCACGGCCTGGTGCTGCGGCTCTACGAGATCCTCCCCGATGCCAGCGTCAACACGGTAGTCAGGCTGTTCAGCCACAGCGATCTGACCATCTACGGCGCTCCGATCATCGAGCCTCAGGTCAGCCCGGTGCTGGCGATCCTGATCCTGATCCTGTACGCGGTGGTGTTCGCGACGATCCCGGCCGTCATTACCTGGCGGCGCGACGTCCTGTGAGAGGTCGGAGGACACGTGTCCGGTGAGCTCGCCGTCGAGGCGCGGGGCGTAGTCAAGCGATTCGGTACCGACGTCGTCGCGGTCGACGGGCTGGATCTCGCCATCCGCGCAGGCGAGACCTACGGCCTGATCGGGCCGAATGGCGCGGGTAAGACCACGACGCTGCGCATGCTGCTGGGCCTGGTGCGGCCGACCGCCGGGCTGATCAGGGTGCTGGGCCTGCCGCCGGGCGACCCGGCCGGGCTGCGCCGGCTGGGTGCGATGGGGGAGACCGCGTTCTACCCGTTCCTGTCCGGCCGGGATAACGTCCGCGCCGCTGCCCGGCGGTGCGGGATCGGGGACTCGCGCGTCGACGTTGTCATCGACCAGGCCGGACTGACTGCGCGCGCGGCCGACCCAGTCGGCGGCTACAGCTTCGGCATGCAGCAACGGCTCGGTGTCGCCGTTGCGCTGCTGAAGGACCCGCCGCTGCTCATCCTGGATGAGCCCGCGAACGGCCTGGACCCGGCCGGGCAGCTCGACATGCGGCAGCTGATCAGGACGCTCGGCGGCGGCGACCGCACCATCGTGCTGAGCAGCCATGACATGGGCGAGGTCGAGGAGCTGTGCGGCCGGGTCGGCATCATCAGCGGCGGCCGCCTGCTCGCCGAGGGGCCGCCCGCGGACCTGCGCGGCCGGGCCCGGCTGGCCGTGCGCGCGGAGCCGGCCAGCGACGCGGCGCGGCTCGCGGCCGTGCTTGCCGAGGTGGAGAACGCTGAGCTGGCTGGCGACTCGGTGCTGCTCACGCTGCAGGAGGACAGCCAGGCCGCGGCCGCTGCGGTCAACCGGCAGTTCGTCGCGGCCGGACTAGACGTGAGCGAGATCCGGCGCGCCCGGCGGTCGCTGCAGGAGGTGTTCCTCGACCTCACCGGCGGACGCACCGGCGGGGCCGACTCGCTGCGCAGTCGGCCAGGTCGCCGCGAGCGGCGCGAGCACCGGCAGCGGCCATGACCGGGCGGCCCTGACGTCGCCGAGGCCTGCGAAAGTGAGAAGGTGCACCAATGTGATACACAACGGTATGGCTATGACGCTCCGCTTGCCGCCCGAGATCGAAGAGCAGCTAAAGCTGGCCGCGAAGGCTGAGCACCGCAGCGTTCAGCAGACGGTGCTCGTCGCGGTCGAGGAGTACCTGGCGATGCGCGAGACTGCTGAGATTCTGGCCGATCCGGCCGCCCTTCGGGGCCTGGCCGAGGCTCGTGAGGCTGAGCAGGCTGGGGACGTCGTGTATGGCACCGAGGCAGCGCGCGCGCTGCTGGCTGAACGCAAGCAGTGAGCGCCGACCCGTATGAACTCGGAATGACCCGCTCTGCCCGGCGTGCGATCCCCGAACTGCTCCCGGAGGATGTCGCCGCTGCGGCTGTCGAGTTCATCACCGGAACACTGCTCAGCGCGCCCTACCGTGTCGGCGGGCCGCTCCGGACGCTCTGTCTGGATTCCGCAGCGCCCGCCTGGCACCCAGTGGCGGGTGCTGTATCGGATCGATGAATCAAAGCACGTAGTGATCGTGCAGGACATCCAGCGTCGCTCGGCTGCTTACCGCCGACGGTAGGACTCAGGGACCAAGGCCTAGCTCGGCCAGGATCGCGGCGGTGTGCTCGCCGAGCGCGGGGACGGCACCCATCGCGGCCTCGCGGCCGGGTACGGTCACGGGCGGGAGAAGCGACCGCACCGGGCCGCCCGGCGTGGCCACGTCCCGCCACCGGTCCCGCGCGGCCAGCTGCGGGTGCTCAGCGAACTCGGCCGGCGTCCGCAGGCGCGCGTTCGCGATCCCGGCCGCGTCCAGCCTGGCCTCGACTTCGGTCGCGGTGAGCGTCGCCAGGGCGGCCTCGATAATCGGCGTCAGCTCGCCGTCGTTCGCGACGCGGTCAGTGTTGGTCGCGAACCTCGGGTCGGCGGTCAGCTCGGGGCGCCCGAGGATCTGGCTGCACAGCACTGCCCATTCCCGCTCGTTCTGCAGGCCGAGGAACACCTGTCCGTTGCCAGCCGCGTACGGGCCGTAAGGGGAGATCGACGCGTGCCGGGCGCCGGTGCGTCGCGGCGGCTGACCGCCGTAAACGCTGTACAGGTAGGGCTGGCTCATCCACTCCCCGAGCGCGTCCAGCATCGCGACCTCAACGCTCGAGCCGGTCCCGGTGCGCTCCCGCTCGTACAGCGCGGTCAGCACGCCGGTGAACGCGTACATGCCGGCCGCGATGTCGGCGACCGAGATACCGGCCTTGGCCGGCGTCTCCGGCGTGCCGGTGACTGACAGCAGCCCGGCCTCGCACTGGACCAGCAGGTCGTACGCCTTCTTGCGGGCATAGGGGCCGTCCGGGCCGTAGCCGGAAACCGAGCAGCAGATCAGCCGCGGACGGGCGGAGCGGAGCTCCTCTGCGGCCAGGCCGAGCCGGGCAGCGGCGCCGGGCGCGAGGTTCTGCACGAAGATGTCGGCCCGGTCAAGCAGCGCGGCCAGCACCTCCCGTCCCCGGTCGCTCTTGACGTCCAGTTCCAGCGACTGCTTGCCGCGGTTCAGCCAGATAAAATAGCTGGCCTGGCCGTGCACCGAGCGGTCGTAATCGCGGGCGAAGTCCCCGGCCCCGGCCCGCTCCACCTTGATGACGCGCGCGCCCAGATCGGCGAGCTGCCGGGTGGCGAACGGCGCTGCCACCGCCTGCTCCAGCGAGACCACAGTGATGCCGGCCAGCGGCAGGGTCCCGGTCGTCACGGCAAGTACCGGCGAAGCACGCCGGCCGCGTTCTGCCAGTTCCAGTCCGTCCAGTCGGTGTCCAGGCCGGCCACGCAGTCTGCGACCTTCGCGCCGAGCTGCTCCGCCGACGGCGGTCGCGCCGGACTGCCCGGAGGGAACTGCAGAGCGGTGTCGAAGACGGCCCCGTTCCCGGCATGAATTACGGCATTCAGCTCACCGTCGAGGAGCCAGTCGCCGCCGGGCTCCAGCGTGGTCTCGACCGCGGCGGCGAGCCGGCGAGCTGCCTGACGGCGGACAGCCCCGTCGGTGAAGCTGGCGAAGCCCGGGTAGCCGTCGAGCAGCGCCGCGGCCGCGGCGTACTCCAGGCTGAACTTGCCCTGCAGGCCGGTGTCCGGGCGGTGGTGGATCAGCGGCACCACCGTCGCCTCCGGCGTGCGCAGCTCGATGCGCTGCACGTCGGCGGCGTCGAGCCCGTTCGCGCTGGCCAGCTCGGCCAGCGCGCTGATCGGCCGCTGGAGCGCGTAGCAGCACGGGTAGATCTTGATGGCCAGGCCATCGGGCACAGCCGGGCCGCCGATGTCGAAGCCGCCCGGCACCGCGCCGACCAGCCGCATCCACTCATCCAGCGCCGTGTCATCCGCGCTCGCACCGGCCGCGGCCAGCGTCGCCGCCCGGATGCCCGCCTCGACCGCGAAGCCCACCTGCAGGGATTTCGCGTCAGTGCCGAACGCGCGCTGCACCCCGCCGGCGGCCGGCACCGCGAGCGCGATGGCGGCCGCGATCCGGTCCGCGTCCAGG
>Ga0302181_10003278_pt1 | contig 11141 bp, 9 predicted proteins | sample I_Palsa_E3_3_FD_198786 | JGI IMG/M metagenome (GOLD analysis project Ga0302181, IMG submission 198786) | Peat permafrost microbial communities from Stordalen Mire near Abisko, Sweden - I_Palsa_E3_3 | ecosystem: Environmental > Terrestrial > Soil > Palsa > Peat permafrost | place: Sweden: Abisko... | reverse complement strand
CTTGACGGATGCGCTGGTTGCTGCCGTGCCTGATGGCCCGTACCCGGTGCGGTGGACGGGAAGGCAGGCGGTGGTGACGCTGCCGGAACATATCAGCGTGTCTAATTCCGGGCAGATCCGCGAGCAGCTGCTGGAACTGGTCAACCGGGGCGCCGCCGTGCTGATCGCGGATATGACCGGGACGGTTTCGTGTGATCACGGCGGCGCTGATGCTCTTTTGCGCGCCTACCAGCGTGCCTCCGTCAGCGGCGCGCAGCTGCGGGTGGCGGTCACCGCCCAGATTGTCCGGCGGGTCCTGGATGCCAGCGGGCTGGACCGGCTGGTCTCGATCTATCCATCCGTGCAGGCTGCCATCGCCGCCGGGACACCAGGTGTCATCCCCCTGGTGCCAAGACCAGGCAAGGGGCAGGGCGAGGACCAGGTCTCGCCGCGTCGGCGGCGGGCCGCCGCGCCGAGGAATAGGTCTCAGGCCGCGGGGGTCACTCCGGCGGTGGTGTGGGGGCTGGTCGACGCCCTTGAAGACGGGGTGGTGCTGACAGATGACGATGGCGTGGTGGTGCTGGCTAACCGGCGGGCAGAGGACATGTTCGACTACACACCCGGTGAGCTGATCGGCCAGACGGTCGAGTCGCTGGTCCCCGCTGACCTGCGGGCAGCGCACATCAGCCAGCGGGCCGGATACGCGCAGCAGCCGACTGCCCGGCCGATGGCCGCCAGGGCGCGGCTGCCCGGGCGGCGCAAGGACGGCAGCACCTTCCCGGTCCGGGTGAGCCTGAGCCCGGTGCCGACCGCGACGGGCCGTTTTATCCTGGCCGTGATCCGGGACGTCACGGCGGACCTGCCCCGCGCTGACCTGGCCGATCTGGCCCGCGCCGCCGCCGCAGCAGAACAGGCGCGCCGCGGCCGGGGGTTCCTGGACCGGGTGGTCAACGGCCTCCTCCACGTCGGCCTCAGCCTGCAGGCCGCGATTGACCTGCCCCAGGATGTGGCCATGCAGCAGATCGCCGACGCCCTGCGCCACCTGGACGACACGATCCGCGAGATCAATGACCACGTGTTCGCTGACCACGACGATGATGAGCCGCCCGACCCCGCCCCGCGGAACGGATCGGGGTAAGATCACGGCGCCACGCCGGATGGCGCCTACGGCGCCTCGGCTGATGGCGGCCAGAACCAGCCCTCATCTGTGATTCCGCCGCCCGGTTTCAGTCGCCGGGCCGGGACGATGATCTCTTCAGCGATGCGGTTGACGAACATCTGGATCGTAGCCTCGGCGACGCGCCGCAAAACCACCTGATCCAGCTCACCGCCCAGGTTGCCGGGCGGTGGCCGGTACACCCCGGTCAGGGTCAGTGTCGTGGCGTGCTCCCCGGCCGGGCTGAGCGCGATGTCGGCATCCAGGGTAGGGAACAGCTCTCCGCCGGGCCCGATCGCCTCCCATCTGAGCGCCAGACAGGCCGGGCCGCGGTCTGCGGGCAGGTCCCGGAAATGCACATTGACCAGCCTGGACTTCCCCCGCACGGGACCTGGCGGATCGGCCCGGGCCAGGTCGGCGGCCGGGGCTCCGTAGGCACCTTGCGAGGCGCTCAGCAGCCAGCCAGCACGGGCAAGGTTCGCCAGCCTCGTCTGGGCCAGGGTCAAGCTGATCTCCGCCTGGACCTCGGCGCGTACGAACATACCGTCAGTGAACCGATCGAACGATCATCCAGCCAAGGTACTAGGTCCCCGCCATGATGACGAAGGTCACATACCTGCTACATGACCGGGCCGACGAGGACCTCAGATCCGGCCCGCTGACTGCGACTGAAACCCGGCAAGACCTGGTGCCAACCGTAAGGACAGAAGAGCAGGTACCTCAGTGCGGAGGCCAGCATCCCCAGCGCCTCACCAGCGCTGCCCGGCGGCACGACAGCGGTCATAGCCGGTACTCGCCTCCCCTCGCGGTGCGGTGTGCGGGCAGTCCCTTTCCCCGGCGGCTGCAGTTCCCTCGGGAAGATGGAACAACCGACCGGGATGTCGGCCGTATCCACCATACGGCGGGATTCACAAGACCGGATGGACTCGCCACTGTCGTTCGGCCAAAATCCAAAGCAGCGGAACGGACACTGGCTCCGGTGCGGAGCCCAGCGACCCGCCGTGGCCGCGGCCCTCGCCGTCAGGCGTCGATGTCCAGGGAGGCTTCGTCGAGGCCAGCCGGGGTGTACGGCACGTGGATGCCCAGCCGCTCGGCGAGCGCGCGCGCCTTGACCAGGAGCGGGTGCGCCTCGCCCAGAGCCGGCCGTCCGTGGGCCAGCAGGGTCCGGTCGAGCACCGGGCTGAGCAGCTTCGCGGCCTGGCTCGAGGCGCCGAGCGCGGCGCAGCGCACCGCCTCCTCGTAGTACGCGGTCAGGACCACGGGGTGGCGGGGGTCAACTCCGGCCGTCGCGAGGTCAGTGACCGCATCGAAGCACTCGGCGGCACGCCGGCCATCCCCCAGGAGGTTCGCCGCCCGGGCGAGCAGGACGAGGGTCCAGCCGTGCGCGGGCAACGGCGGACCCGCCTCTGCCTCTGCTTCGGCGTCGGCGAGCCGGGTCAGCGCGGCCGCGGCTCCCGCGGCTTCTCCCCGCAGCAACGCGAGCTCGCCGAGGGAACGATCCAGGTCCGCGGCCAGCGGGTCCAGGCCGGCGTCCAGCGGGCAGTCCGCGAGCTGCTCCCGGTCGGTGCGCAGGGCGGCCGCCGCCTCATCGGCGCGGCCTAGTTCGCCGCTGGCCAGCGCGAGCAGGCGGCGGGCGGTATAACCGAGCCGGAACGACACCCGGTCACGGAACCAGTCGGTGCCCGCGGTCTGGCCGCCGAGCAGGTCGAGCACGGTATGGGGGTGCTCGAGGACAAGCGCTGCCTTAGCCAGCCAGATGAGGTCTTCCTGGACCCGGTAGGAGCTGGGCAGAAACCTGCCGCGGCGGGTGTCCGCGGCCTCCTCGAGGTGACGTCGCGCGACGGTCGGATGTCCGGCGGAAAGCAGGGTCTGTCCCAGGATGCCCCGGGCCTCGGCGGTGTCGGCGTCGGCAAGGCCGCCGAGCCGGGCTCGCCTGTCCGCCAGCAGGCCGGTCGCCAGCCGGACGCTCTCGATCGCGCGCCCGTTGAGCCGGGCGATGTCCGTCCGGGTGCGTTCGGTCACGGTCAGCCGCCGCCAGGAGGGCGCGTCCTGCGGCTGGCGCTCCAGCAGGGCCTGCCGGATATGGAGGACCTCGGTAATGACGGTCTCGGCGTGCCGTCCGCGTCCCGTCTCAGCGGCTAGCGCGGCGAGATTGTTGTCCGCGCGCGCGATCCTCGACCGGTCACGGCCTAGGCCTTGCTCGGCGACCCGGCGGGACAGTTCCCACGCCTCCCCGGCCGAGCGCCTGTCCCCGTAGCGGGCCGCGGCCAGCCCGAGGTGGCTCGCGGCGTCGCTGAGCCGCTGCCGGTCATGTCCGCCGGCGTCGGGCGTCGAGTCGGCTCGGCCATTCGCCTCAGCCGGGAGGTTCTGCCAGAGCGAGACCGTCCGCCGCGCCTCCCTGACGCACCGATGGTGCAGCGTGCCCGCCTCGAGCAGAACCCGGACCACGACCGTGCTGGCGTTCGCCTCGGCCCGGGGATCGGTACGCCGCCGGGCGACGGCGGCCAGGGCGGTCTCGCCGCTTTCCAGGTCGCGCGGCAGCACCCCGGCGAGCCGGGTCAGGTCGCGCTCGAACCACAGCGCCGCGAGACCGCGCGCGACGAGATCGACCGGCCCGTCGCGATCGGCGAGACAGGTCCGGAAGGTCACGTCGGACAGCCGGGAGGCGCTCTCGGCCACGTCTGACTCGGCCAGGTAGGTGACCGATTCTGCGCAGTCCCGCAGCACCGGGCGCAGGAAATCAGAGAAGACGTCGCACCGGCCGTGCCAGGCCGCGGCCGCGACCCGGCCCGATGGGCTGTCCGGCCAGTCGGGCGGGCGGAGGCCGGAGCCCGCGGCGAGTTGCCGCTTCTCGGCGGTGGAGATGTCGCCGATCCCGTAGCCGACCTGAGTCATCAACAGGTGTTCGGCCCGGTGAAAGGTGACGATCACGCTCAGCGCGGCGGCCACCGCCGACCGGGCCGCCGTTACCGACTCGATCGGCCCCGGGGATGACCAGTTCGCGTGTCCGGCGAATTCCTGCCAGGCGTGCGCCGCGGCGAGCGCGACCAGCACGCGGCGATTGTGTACCTCGTTGTACAGCCATACTGCCGAACGCCCCTGCGGCCCCGGCAGCCGTACCGCCGCGGCCACGTCCCCGGCGCGGACCGCGTGATAGGGCGTCTGGCGAAGTACGGTGGCGGCGGCGGCCGCGATGGCCGTGAGCCGTTCGTCCTGCGCTGCCACCGGCACCTCCTCTCGCTCACCTGGCCCGTTACCTGGACCAAGATCGTCATCATAGGCGGAACCCCAGGGAGGGGCGGCCCGGATTTTCCTGACTAAAGGCAATATGATTATTTCGGGTTAGTTCAGGTATTAACTTTGGCTCGCAGGTGGACGCGCGCGCAGGCTTACCTCGGTAAAACGGGACGGCCTGAGACTAGTTTCGGAGCCAGGTCAATGCCGGATGGGTAGTGAGGTGAGTGGCCCGGGGGCTCAAGCCCCCGGGCCGTCGCAGGTCACAGCGCCTGCTGCCCGCGCTTGGGCGGTCGCTGCGGCGACCGCGGCGGTCCGGGTACCGGCCCTGAACGCGGAATCTGACGCCTGGATTGTCCGGGGCTGGGCGGACGTGGCGGTCGGCTGCCTCGCTCTTGACGGCCTACGGCCTGATGGTCCGGGGCCCGGGGGTTCAGGATTGCCCGGTGCCTTCGGCGGCCTGGATGAGGTAGTCCGGGCCATGGGTGTCCTCTCGGGCGGCCAGCATGCCGCCCGGCTCCGTCTGCTACGGCGGTTCGCCGGGCCGGTGCCGCGGTGGTACCCGGACGCTCGTCCGGTCGCTGGGTTTATCAGCCGCATCAGAGGGATCGCATGGCGAGCGGCCGACCTCGTCGCCGGGTTCGGGGAGCTGCTCCTCTCGACCGCCACGGCGCTCCCGCGCGACGCCCCGTGCCCGTTGGTCAGCGCGCGGCAACTCGCCTGGGGCGTCCGCTACCGGCCCTCACCCAGCGATGCGCACGTTACGCTGCGCTTGCCGGTGAGTCGCCGGCTGGCCCGGCGGACCTGGATGTGCCTGCCCGGGCTGGCCAGCCCGGGCACCGTGATCGCCGAGGTCCCGTCCACCGCCCCTCCGCTGGAGCAGCAGATCTGGCGCGGCATCCATGAAGGTGCGCACCTGGATCACCTCACCTCGCTGGCCCGCCGCGGACCGCTGGCGCCCAGCCCGGGGGAGTTCGGCGCCGGGCTGCTGATCGCCGAGTCCTATGCGATGGCGGTGGAGATTCTCGCCGCGGTGGAGTGCGTCCTGGCGGGGGAGGGCCACGCGGTCTGGCAGCTAGCTGCCGGGCTGATCGAGCGGGCCACCCGTCTGCCCGGCGGCGCTCATCCGGCGGCTGAGTTCGCCGACCTGCCGACCCTGGCCGAGGTCTACCTGCTCGGGCCGATCGAAATCCTGGCCGATGGCGCGGCGGCAGCCGCGCTGCCCGAAGAGCTCATCTCCTCGCTGCGGGATCGCTGGCGGGCCGCGTGCGCGGCCTACCCGCCCGCCGCAGCGTTCGGATCCGCCGCCGCGCACCTGATCGGCAGGTCCACCCGACCCTGAGCATCCTGAGCCCCGCCACCAGGCCTTTTACCGCGTCGGAATCGGATCTTTATCGACGTAAGTCCTGCATGGATAGACATGCTTTATCTAGCTACACTAAGCTCACCTTAGTGCTTACGGGATTCGGGACGGACAACGCCGAAGTGAGCCGTTAGGGGTGGATGAGGGAGGAGCCGCAAAGGTGTGGATGGGCTGTCGCGAGGCGAACACTGCGCGGTGACCGTTCCGGCCAGCGGAAGGATCGTGAGGGATGAAGCCAACGTAGGGATGGCGCTACATGTGGCCGCAAGGCGAGGTCGCCTCGGCGGCCATTTAATCGAATGAGGCGTCGGCCGCACATTACCGATCACTGGTAATCGCCTACCCGAGACTGGCGATTACCGGCCACGAATCTTAGCCTTTGGGGGGCAGATGATTTCGTCGGTCGGATTGAACTCTCCCGGTAGCGACGCGTGGCTTGTGACGGTGAACGAACTCGCCGGTAGGCCACATCCTCTCGAGCCTGTCAAGGCCACGTTGCCCGTGACGTTGAGGACCCCAGGTGGCGGCCGCCATGGCCCCTGACGGAGCTGGCCGTCACCTGGCTAATCTGCAGAGAGGGGGGTCTGATGACAGACATCACACGCCGCGCGGCGCTTGACGCGCAGGACCTAGACGCGGCGATCGAGCACGCACGTGCGGCGCTGGCCGCGTTGCAGCGTTTCCCCGCCGACGGCGACGGGTCCGGCTACCCGAAGGTGATCGCCGAGGCGCGTGCGCTCCTCGGGACCCTGCTCGAGCGTCGACTGGCCCTGGCGGGTGCGCGGCGCCAGGAGCGGGATCAGGCCGTGGTCGGGGCCACCCGAGCCGACCGCAACGAGGCCATCGCGGTGAACGCCGCGCTGCTCTACTGGCTGCCAGTCGACGATCCGGCCTGGCCGGACGTGGCGGTGACGGTCGGCAGGCTCAGCTATGACCGCTACAGCGACGCCTGGCCGGACGCCGAGCCACCGGACCCGGACGATCTCGACGCCGCCTGCGATCTGCTGTTGCGGGCCGCGAGCGACCACGACGCCGACGAGCGTACGACATTGTATCTCGTCCTCGCGCTGCGCGACCGGGAGCGGCTGATGGCCTGCCCAGCCGATACGAACGCGCTGATGACCTGGGGCGAACGGCTCCTCCGCTTCTCCGATGCCGGCGGCCTCGGCCCGGCTAGCCTGGCCGAAATGCCGGAGAGAGAACTGCGCAACCGGGCGGAGTCGCTGGCCCGAGTCGGCTCATGGGATCCCTGGGCCCGCGGTCGCTCCTCTTAACGGGCAGCCCTAGCTACTTCGATGTCAACTGACGTGTGGGAGCTGGCTCAGCCGGTAGTGCCGGGAGCGGGGACGCCGATGGGGCTGGGATAGGGGAGCACGCTCGCGCACGCCAGCGCCACCGGAGTGAGGACCTTCACGACTTCGGCCTTGGTCCCGGCGTCGAGCCGGGCCCAGGGCCGCGCCGCGGCGCGGTCGGTGGCATCCTCCACGGCCGCGTGCGCGTTCCGGCCGGCGTCGGTCACGGTACCGTCCGCGCTGACCCAGCCGCGGCTGGCCAGCCTGCTCAGCGCGCTTTCCCACGCCTCATCGGTCCAGCCCCGGACCGGCTGCAGATCCTCCCGCCGCAGGTCCAGGCAGGAGCGCAGGACGACGGCCTCGCAGCCGTCGATGTCGGCCGTCACCAGAGCTGCGAAATGCCCGTCGCCGCGATGTTCCCGCAGCAACGTGGCCGCCTGCCAGAGCCGGGCCGGACCCGAAAGACCTGCGGATCTGTCCTGCATGAGGGCGGCGTTCGCCGCGGCCAGCACCCGGCCCGAGCAGTCCAGCTCGCCGGCCACCTGCCAGAGCAGGTCGGCGGCCGCGGCCGCCTCGGATTCCCGCCCGGCGAGCAGGCCGCGGAGCGCCTCGGCCGCACCCGCCAGCCTGGTCCGCAGGGCCTCCTCCGGCGTGATCAGGTCCCAGATTCCGGGGACCGCACGGGCCACGAAAGCGGGAGCGAAATTGAAGAACGAGGCGGTGACGACCGCCGCGCCCGCGAGGCCGAGTGGCGCCGCCCGGCCGGCGAAGTACCCCCGCCAGAACCCGCGCAGGCCGGCCTGCTCGAACGCCGAACGGGCCTCGGGCGCGAAGTAGGTTACCGCGTGAACGGGCTCGAACAGGGTCCACATTGACCGCGCCGTCTGTGCCGTGGCCGTCACGACCGCCCCTTTCGCTGGGATCATGGATTCTCTAGGGTTCTTTTCTGGGCAGGATAACCCTGGGCAGGCTGTTACACATGTGGCGGCGTTCTTGCCCGCAAGCCGGGTAGGGGGTTAGTTATGCGGACTGACCCGGCAAAAGCCGACCGGAAGCCCGACGCGAGCGGCACGTGGCGCAGCTGGTGGCGGGGCTGGCGCACCTGGCTGCCCTTTTTGATCAAGCCATTGCGCCGCGGCATCGTCCTGTTCGTCATAGCGCTGGTCATCGAGTATCTGGTGGTGCCTGAGCTGGTCGGTGCCAGCAAGGACCTATCCCTGCTCGGGCGGGTGAACGTCGGCTGGCTGGTGGCGGGCCTGGTCACCGAGTGCCTCTCGTTGTTCTGCTATGGCCTGCTGACCCGGGCCGTGCTGTCGCCTGCCGGGCCGGATGATCCGCCTAGGCCGGGCCTGTCCAGGCTGTTCCGCATCGACCTGGCTGCCGCGGCGATCGCGCACGTCATCCCGGCCGGGACGCTGGGCAGCGCGGGGATCGGCTACCGCCTGTTCACCGCGGAAGGCATCAAGGGCAACGACGCCGCGGTCATGATGGCGACCAAGGGCCTGGGCTCCACCGTGGTGCTGAACGTGCTGCTGTGGCTGTCCCTCGTCATCTCCATCCCGCTGGCGGGCTTCCACCCGATCTACGTGACCGTCGCCATCATCGGCGCCGTGCTGCTGCTCGCGATCGCGGCCCTGACCTTCGGCATCACCCACGAGATCGGGCGCGCCTCCCGCATCCTGCACGCCGTCGGCGACCGGGTTCCCGGCCTGTCCGGTGAGCGGCTTGAGCAGGGCCTGCGCGAGGCCGCGGCGTCGTTGTCCGCGCTTGCCCGCGACCGGCGCACTATGTTCTGGTCGCTGACCTGGGCCTCGCTCAACTGGCTGCTGGATGCCGGGTCGCTGTGGTGCTTCGTGGCCGCCTTCGGCCGTTTCGTCAATCCGGTGGAGCTGTTCGCCGCCTACGGGATCGCCAACATAGCGGGTGTCCTGCCCATCACGCCCGCCGGGCTGGGCGTCGTCGATTCGGTGGCTCCGCTGCTGCTGGTCAGCTTCGGCGTCACCCGCAGCGTGGCCACACTCGGCGTCCTGGGCTGGCGGCTGGTGAACTTCTGGCTGCCCATCCCGGCCGGCGCCGCCGCGTACGTGTCCCTCAAGGTGCCGCGGGGAGCGGGCCTGAAAGCCATGCGCGCCGCCGTGGGCACCATGATTTCGCACAGCGACCAGCCCCATGAGACCCAGCCGCCCGATGCTCACCTGCCCGATGCCCAGCTGCCCCATGAGACCCAGCTGCCCGATGCCCAGCTGCCCCATGAGACCCAGCTGCCCGAGACCCAGCTGCCAGAGGCCCAGCCGCTCGACACGGACTCACCCGAGGCTCCCGAGCCACCCGCGATTGCTAGTGACAGGTGAGCTTGGGGTTCCCGCCGACGTAATTGACTGGGCCGAAAAGTATGGTCACCGCGATCGTGCCCGCTCCCGAGCAATCCGCCGACGACGTGGTGTAGTAGTGCCTTTGCCCGGCGGCTCGTCTCCCACAGAAGCTAGATCGCCGCAGCCGCAGCCGGGCCCGGGCCCGGTGAGCGCGGGGAAGATGCGTTTGCGGAAATTCCTGCCCCGATCTCCCACCGCCCCAGGCTACAGCGGATCGATCCAATTAAAATTTCTTTCGTTCCCACCCATCCGATCCGGCCTCGGCCCCGAAAGGGTCATATGAACCCGAGTGACTCGGATGCGTCCCGGTTCAGATCTGTGCCCACCGATAGGAGGGGAGAGCGGGACCTAGACGACCTGCTCGTCCACGTGGCGCGCGGTGACCAGAGTGCGTTCGAGACGCTATACGACCGTTTGGCCGGACCCGTGTACGGCGTGATCCGCAGGGTTCTCCGGGATCCGTCCCAGTCAGAGGAAGTGGCTCAAGAAGTTCTCCTCGAAGTGTGGCGGACCGCTGCTCGGTTTGACCCGGCCCTGGGTGGTGCGGCGACGTGGGTGATGACGATCGCCCACCGCCGCGCCATCGACCGGGTCCGGTCAACGATGGCGGCGGCCGAGCGCGAGCACAAGATAGCCGAGGTCGACACGCCTCATGATGAGGTCGCCGAGGCGGTGGAAGCGAGCCTGGACGCCGAGCGGGTGCGGCGCTGCCTGGGCGGGCTGACCGAGATTCAGCGCGAGGCGATCACCCTGGCCTATTACGGCGGGCACAGTTACCGGCAGGTGGCCGAGATGCTTAAGGTCACCCTGGGCGCCGTCAAGACGAGGATCCGAGATGGGCTGATCCGGCTGCGCGATTGCCTGGCGGTGAGCTGATGAAGCTGTTCCGCCATGATCTGCACGCTCTTAGCGGCGCCTACGCGCTGGACGCGCTTGACCAGGGCGCCGAGTCTGAGCGGTTCGCCCGCCATCTGAACCGATGCCCGTCCTGCGCCGGCGAGGTCCGCGAGTTCCGCGAGGTGGCGACCGCGCTGGCCTTCGCCGCCACCACCGACCCGCCGCCTGAGCTTCGCGACCGGGTGCTGGCGGCTGCGGCGCTTACCCGCCAGCTTCCGCCCAACGTCACGTCCCGCGCGCGCTCGCACCGGGCTCGCGTGCGTGCCCGGGTGCCGTGGGTGCCGTGGCTGTCAGGTGTCGTCGCCACCGCCGCCGTCGTCGTCGCGGTGCTTTTCGGCTTCGCACAGGCGCACTCCGAGCAGGAACTGAACCAGGCCCGGGCGCAGAACGAGGCGATCGCCCTGGTTTTGTCGGCGCCGCAGGCCAAGCTGCTCACTCACGCCACGACCAGGGGCGGCGTGGCCACCGTGGTGCTGGCCGCGGACAGGCACGAGATGGTGGTGACGACCAACGGTCTGCCCGCGCTGCCCGCGGGTAAGGTCTACCAGCTCTGGCTGATCGGCACCACGAAGACGGTGTCGGCGGGCTTGCTGCCCACGGCCACGTCAGGACAGACCGGGCCGGTACTGGCGTCCGGGGTGGTCAAGGGTGACAAGCTCGGCCTGACCGTCGAGCCGGCCCCGGGAAGGGCCCAGCCCACCACCACCCCCATCCTGGCCCTGCCGCTACCCGTCTGAGGGCCGCTACCGTCTGAGGCTCAGGCCCGGCCAGCGGCAGCTGGTGACCTGCCCCCCGGTGATGGTGGCGGTGGCCGCCGGGCTGTGCTGGTCACGCCAGATCGTGTACTG
>Ga0302181_10003273_pt1 | contig 11150 bp, 4 predicted proteins | sample I_Palsa_E3_3_FD_198786 | JGI IMG/M metagenome (GOLD analysis project Ga0302181, IMG submission 198786) | Peat permafrost microbial communities from Stordalen Mire near Abisko, Sweden - I_Palsa_E3_3 | ecosystem: Environmental > Terrestrial > Soil > Palsa > Peat permafrost | place: Sweden: Abisko... | reverse complement strand
AGGCGGCTGGTCGGGGCCTAGACCTCGAGGAGCTTCTTCTCGGGGAGCTGCTTGTCGAGGAGCTGCTTGTCGAGGAGCTGCTTGAGGAACTGGCCGGTGTAGCTCTCTTCGACGGTGGCGATCTTCTCCGGCGGCCCGGTGGCGACCACGAGCCCACCGCCGGCGCCGCCCTCGGGGCCGAGGTCGATGACCCAGTCGGCGGTCTTGATCACATCCAGGTTGTGCTCGATCACGATGACCGTGTTGCCGGTATCGACCAGCCGGGTCAGCACGCCGAGCAGCTTGCGGATGTCCTCGAAATGCAGGCCCGTCGTCGGCTCGTCCAGCACGTAGATGGTCCGCCCGGTAGCCCGGCGCTGCAGCTCGGCGGCCAGCTTGACCCGCTGCGCCTCACCGCCGGACAAGGTCGGCGCGGGCTGGCCCAGCCGGACATAACCCAGGCCCACATCGACCAGCGTCTTGAGGTGCCGGTGGATGGCGGGCACCGGCGCGAAGAACTCCGCGCCCTCCTCGATCGGCATATCCAGGACCTCGGCGATCGTCTTGCCCTTGTAGTGCACCTGCAGGGTGTCGGTGTTGTACCGGGCCCCGTGGCAGACCTCGCACGGCACGTACACATCGGGCAGGAACTGCATCTCGATCTTGATCGTGCCGTCACCGGCGCAAGCCTCGCACCGGCCGCCCTTGACGTTGAAGGAGAACCGGCCCGGCTGATAGCCGCGGATCTTGGCCTCGGTGGTCTGCGCGAACAGCCTGCGGATGTGGTCGAACACCCCGGTGTAGGTAGCCGGGTTGGACCTGGGGGTCGCGCCGATCGGGTCCTGGTCCACGCGCACCACCTTGTCCAGGTGCTGCATGCCGGTGATCCGGGTGTGCTTGCCGGGCACGGACCCGGCGCCGTTGAGCTCGCGGGCCAGCGCCTTGTACAGGATGTCATTGACCAGCGTGGACTTGCCGGATCCGGACACGCCGGTGACGGCGGTGAACAAGCCGAGCGGGAACGCTACGTCCAGGTTCCGCAGGTTGTTCGCGCTCGCCCCCTGGACCACGACCTCCCGGTCCGGCGAACGCCTCCGGCGGACGGCCGGCACTGCGATGGACTTGCGGCCGGCCAGGTAGTCGCCGGTCAGCGACTCGCGGCTGGCCAGCAGGTCCTCCGGCGGGCCCGACACCACGATTTTGCCGCCGCCCTGGCCGGCCTGCGGGCCGATGTCGACGACCCAGTCGGCGGCCCGGATGGTGTCCTCGTCATGCTCGACGACGATCAGCGTGTTGCCGAGGTCCCGAAGCCGGGTCAGGGTCTCAAGCAGCCGGCGGTTGTCCCGCTGGTGCAGTCCGATCGACGGCTCGTCCAGCACGTACAGCACGCCGGTCAGGCCCGAGCCGATCTGGGAAGCAAGCCGGATCCGCTGCGCCTCGCCGCCCGCCAGGGTCGCCGAGGTCCGGTTCAGCGACAGGTAGTCCAGGCCCATATCCAGCAGGAATTCCAGCCGCGAGACCATCTCGGCCAGGATCGGGCCGGAAATCTTCTCCGCTGCCCCGGGCAGGTTCAGCGCGCGCAGGCACTCGGCCAGTTCGCCGAGGGGCAGCGTGCAGAAGTCAGCGATGGACCTGCCGTCCACCTGCACGGCGCGGGCGACGGGGTTGAGCCGCGTCCCCTGGCAAGCCGGGCACGGTACCTCCCGCATGAACCCGGCCCACCTGGTCTCGTTCTGCGCCTCGGCCCGCTTTCGCTCGATGTAAGGGATCGCGCCCTCGAAGCGGGCGTCGTAGGAGCGCGGCCTGCCGTTCCTGGTCGTGTACTGGACGTGCACGGGCTCGTCATGTCCGTACAGCAGGGCTTGCCGGGCGGGCACGGGCAGCTTCGACCACGGCGTGCCGATGGCGAAACCGAGAGTCGTGCCGAGCGCTTCGATGAGCCGGACGAAGTAGTCTCCGACGTGGCCGCCGCTCCACACCGCGATGGCGCCCTCTTGAAGGGACTTGGACTCGTCCGGCACGATCAGCTCGGGGTCGACTTCCATCCGGCTGCCCAGGCCGGCGCAGTCGGGGCACGCGCCTGACGGCGAGTTGAACGAGAAGGAACGGGGTTCCAGCTCGTCAAAGGACAGGTCGTCATACAGGCAGGCCAGATGCTCCGAGAACATCTGCTCCCGCTGTGGGTCGCCCTCAGGCAGGTCCGGGAAGTCCAGGATGACCACTCCGCCGGACAGCGAGAGCGCGGTCTCCACCGAGTCGGTGAGCCGGCCCCGCGCCGATGGCTTGACCTGCAGCCGGTCCACGACGACCTCGATATCGTGCCTGGCGTTCTTCTCAGGCAGGTCACCGGTGATCTCTGACTCCAGCCGGATCACGGTCCCGTCGACCCTGGCCCGCGAGTAGCCCTTGGCCGCCAGGCCGCGCAGCAGTTCGGCGCAGGACCCCTTGCGGTCGCGGACGACCGGCGCCAGCACCTGGAACCTGGTGCCCTCCGCCAGCTCCAGTGCCTGGTCGACGATCTGCTGCGGGCTCTGCCGGGCGACGGGCCGGCCGCAGACCGGGCAGTGCGGCTGGCCGACCCGGGCGAACAGCAGCCGCAGGTAGTCATACAGCTCGGTAACGGTGCCTACCGTAGAACGCGGGTTCCGGCTGGCCGTCTTCTGGTCGATCGACACCGCGGGCGACAGCCCGTCGATGAAGTCCACGTCCGGCCGGTCCAGCTGGCCCAGGAACTGCCGCGCGTACGCCGAGAGCGACTCGACGTAGCGGCGCTGACCCTCGGCGAAGATCGTGTCGAAGGCCAGGCTCGACTTCCCCGACCCGGACAGGCCGGTAAAAACGATCATCGCGTCCCTCGGCAGTTCCAGCGAGACGTTCTTCAGGTTGTGCTCGCGCGCGCCACGGATAACAAGACGATCAGCCAACGGTGTTCAGCACTCCAAGGGATGTTGCCGCTTCCAAGCGGGGGCCTGCCCGAAACAAGGCCGCAAATACTGTCAGCCATAACAAAAGCGGGCCGCCCTGGATTCCGGCGTTATGAGCGGATGGTGAGGCTGACCGAGCGTGGCTAACCTTGGTCTAAGTCCTTCCGTGCTGGGCCGGCTTACCGTACGGCGGGATGAGGCCTGCGGAGGGAGCCGGGATCATGGCGGAAGGGCCTGCGCTAGCTTTCGCCGGCTTGCTACGGCAGCTACGGACCGAGGCCAGGCTGACGCAGGAGGAACTGGCGGAGGCGGCGGGCCTGAGCCCGCGGTCGGTCAGTGACCTGGAGCGAGGCATCAACCGCACCGCCCGTAAGAACACCGCCGTGCTGCTAGCCGGCGCGCTGGGCCTGGCCGAGCCGGTGCTCGCGTTGTTCGTGGCCGCGGCCCGCGGGCGCGGGCCGGCTGCGGAGGTGCTGGCGGCCCTGCGCGGGGAGGTAAGCGCAGCACCACCTGGAGGTTTCCGACCTGGCGGGGGCCTGATGTGGTCGGGGTGCCCTTACCTAGGGCTGCTGCCATTCGAAGAGCAGGATGCGCGGGTTTTTTACGGCCGCAGCGAGCTGGTGGCCAAGTTGGTGGAGCGGGTTGCGGAGCGACTGAACGCGGCAGGGATACTGCTGGTGACCGGGGAATCGGGGGCAGGAAAGTCCTCGCTGCTGAGGGCAGGATTGATGCCGCGACTGGCGGCCGGTGCGCTCGGGCCGGGGTCGGAAAGGTGGCCTCGTCGGGTGATACGGCCCACCGGTAATCCGCTGCGGGAACTGGCCATGCATCTAGCCGACGTCGCGGGCGCGGATCCGGTTTCGGTGTACCGGTCGCTGTCGGCGGCGCCGGATGAGGCACCGATGCTGGTCGGGCATGCAGTCAGAACGGTCACCGGTCCCAGCGCGGACCCAGGATCGGGCCCGCAGGCCCATTCCGCAGCCGGCCCGCCGCCACGCCTTGTCCTGATCGTCGACCAGTTCGAGGAGCTCTTCACCGCCGGCGAGGACGCCGACAGCAGCCAAGCGGAACGGGAGGCGTTCATCGCAACCCTGAACGCGGCGGCCACCGTACCTGCCGGTCCGCAGAAACTCCCGCAGGCGCTGGTGGTAGCGGCGGTGCGCGCGGATTTCCTCGGCCGGGTCATCGCTTACCCGCCACTAAGGGCTGCCCTGGACGCCGGGCCGTTCACGGTCGGGCCGATGAGCGAGGCCGAATTGCGGCTCGCAATAACCGGGCCCGCTGCTGAAACCAGCCTCGCCGTGGAGCCCGCTCTGGTCGAGGCGGCGATTGCCGAGCTGCGCGAAGGGACTGCCGGCGGTCTGCGCAGTGGCGTGCTGCCGCTGATGTCCCAGACAATGGCCGCCACCTGGGGGCACCGCGAGGGCACCGAGCTGACCCTGCGCGCCTACCGGCGCGCGGGCGGAGTCGCCGATGCGGTCAACCGCAGCGCCCAAGCCGCCTACGACGCCCTGACTAGCCGCCAGCGGGACGCGGCGCGCCTGGTATTCACCCAGCTCACCGTCATCACGCCGGATGGCCAGTTCGCGCGGCGCCAGTGCAGCAAGACCGATCTGCGCTCGATGGGAGCCGAGACGGCCGCCGACGTCAATGCGGTCATCGACATCTTCAGCACCCGGCGCCTGCTCGTCCTCGGCGAGGATAGCGTCGAGATTTCCCATGACGTGCTCCTGCACACCTGGACACAGCTCCAGGACTGGCTTGGGGACGACCAGCTCGACCGTGCCCTGTACAGCCAGGTTGTCACCGACGCGCATACGTGGGACATCAACCGCCGGGACTCTTCCTACCTTTACCGGCCGGGTCGGCTCGTTGCCATCGACGCTGCCGTCACCCGCTGGCAGGAGGCGCCCACCCGCTACGCCCCGCTACCTGCTACCGGTAAGGCGTTTCTTCGCGCCGCTCACCATGCCGCAAACCGCAGCACCCAGCGGCGACGCGGCGTGATCGCTGGTCTCCTCGCTCTTACCGTAACCGCCGTCAGCGCTGCCGGGATCGCCGTCCATGACGCTGCCAACGCCTCCCGGCAAGCTGCCAACGCCTCCCGGCAACATGCCATTGCCCTATCTCGCCAGCTCGCGACCGAAAGCCTCGTTATCGACTCCGGCGATCCCTTAACCGCACGACGGCTCGCCGTTGCCGCCTGGCGCGTCGATCACACCGATCAAGCCAGCGCCGTCATCACAAGCTTGCTGACTGAGCAACAACAAGACGGCATCCTGCCCGGTGATCCATCCGACGGTGGGGTGAAAGGGGTAGCTTTCAGCCCGGACGGCAAACTACTGGCCAGCGCCTACGGCAATGGCACCGTACGGATCTGGAACTCCGCCACCGGACAGGCCACCGGGATCTCGCTCCCGGCTGACACCGGCCCGGGCGGCGGCGTTGAAGGGGTAGCGTTCAGCCCGGACGGCAACCTGCTGGCCACCGCCGACGCCGACGGCACCGTACGGCTCTGGAACCCCGCCACCGGAAAGGCCACCGGGATAACTCTCTCCAGCCCGCCCAGCGGCGGTCCCGGTCGGCGGACGATGACGGGCGCTGGTATCGGGTATGGCGTAAGCGGGGTGGCGTTCAGCCCCGACGGCAACCTGCTGGCCAGCGCCGACGCCGACGGCACCGTACGGCTCTGGAACCCCGCCACCGGAGCGCCCACTGGGATAACTTTCCCAGATGACACCGGCCTCGGGGGCGGCGTCGCGGGGGTGGCGTTCAGCCCGGACGGCAACCTGCTGGCCACCGCCGACGCCGACGGCACCGTACGGCTCTGGAACCCCGCCACCCGAACCGCCACCGGGATCTCCCTCCCGGCTGACACCGGCCCCGGAGGCGGCGTTGAAGGGGTAGCGTTCAGCCCGGACGGCAACCTGCTGGCCAGCGCCGACGCCGACGGCACCGTACGGCTCTGGAACCCCGCCACCCGAACCGCCACCGGGATCTCCCTCCCGGCTGACACCGGCCCCGGAGGCGGCGTTGAAGGGGTAGCGTTCAGCCCGGACGGCAACCTGCTGGCCACCGCCGACGCCGACGGCACGGTACGGCTCTGGGACCCCGCCACCGGACAAGCCGTAGCCTCTCTCAGGGGGGAAACCGGGCCGGGGCCCGGCGTGAACGGGGTGGCGTTCAGCCCGGACGGCAACCTGCTGGCCACCGCCGACGCCGACGGCACCGTACGGATCTGGAACCCCGCCACCAGGCATGCTCCCGGCGCTCCCATTCCGGCTAGTACGGGCAACCTTTACGGCGTGAAAGGCGTGGCGTTTAGCCCGGACGGCAACCTGCTGGCCACCGCCGACGCCGACGGCACGGTACGGCTCTGGAACCCCGCCACCGGACAGGCCACCGGTGCTACTCTCCCCGCCGAATCCGGCCGGGTGTTCGACGTGGGAGGGAAAGTGTTCGGGCCCGGCGTGAGAGGGGTGGCATTCAGTCCGCGCGGCTATCTGCTGGCCACCGCCGAGGCCGACGGCACCGTGCGACTCTGGAACCCCGCTAACGAACAGGCCACCGGCGCCTCCCTCCCGGCTGATACCTCGACCGGGGGCAGCGTGAACGGGGTGGCGTTCAGCCCGGACGGCAACCTGTTGGCCAGCGCCAACGGCAACGGGATCGTGCGGCTCTGGAACCCCGCCACCAGACAAGCCGTCGCCTCTCTCCCGGCTGCTGACACCGGCCCGGGGGGCGGCGCGAACGGGGTGGCGTTCAGCCCGGACGGCAACCTGCTGGCCAGCGCCGACGCCGACGGCACCGTACGGCTCTGGGACCCCGCCACCGGACAAGCCGTCGCCTCTCTCCCGGCTGACACCGGCCCGGGGGGCGGCGTGAACGGGGTGGCGTTCAGCCCGGACGGCAACCTGCTGGCCACCGCCGACGCCGACGGCACCGTACGGCTCTGGGACCCCGCCACCAGACAAGCCGTCGCCTCTCTCCCGGCTGACATCGGGGTTGGAGTGAGCGCGGTGGCGTTCAGCCCGGACGGCAACCTGCTGGCCTCCGCCGACGCCGACGGCACGGTACGGCTCTGGGACCCCGCCACCAGACAAGCCGTCGCCTCTCTCCCGGCTGACATCGGGGTTGGAGTGAGCGCGGTGGCGTTCAGCCCGGACGGCAACCTGCTGGCCTCCGCCGACGCCGACGGCACCGTGCAAATATGGCACATGTCGCTGTTTGTTCATCCCTACGCGGCACTCTGCGCTGATGTGGGGTCACCGACGATGGCTGATTGGACGCTGTACGCACCCGGTGAACCGCAACCCAGTGTCTGCAGTTGAGTCGTGGCCCTTACGCAAACACCAGCACGGGCCGCTTGCCAATCAGCGCGCAATGCCTGGCCGTGCATTCTCACCAGTCACACTCGTGTCACCGTTGATCAGGGCGGCGATGGCCGGATGGCGGCGTAGCTTATCCAGGCAGCGGACACGGCTCGGCCCGATGCTGCCGACTGCGATGCCGAGCCTGGCGCTGATCTCGGTGGGCGGCACGGGCGGATCCTCGGTCAGCAGAACCATGAGCCGCTGGCAGCATGAGGGCAGCTCCATGAACGCCTCGCGCAGCGCCGCCTGGCGCTCGGCCACGAGCAATTCCTGCTCCGCCGTGACGACCTGCATTTCCGGGATATTCTCGGCGTCCGGCACCTGCCCGGCAGTATCTGGTCCTCGCGTCGCGCGCAGGACCCGGACGCATTCACGCCGGGTAGTGGTAGCGAGCCAGCCGGGGAGCGCAGCGGGATCGCGGAGTTTGTCCAGCTGGTCCACCAAGTGCGCCCACACGCTCTGACCTACGTTATCGGCGTCGGCGCCGGCCAGCCGGTATCTGCGGCAGATCGACCAGATCAGCGGAGCGTACCGCTCGACAAGCGCGTCCCACGCCAGCTTGTCGCCGTTCCGGGCGCGGATCACCAGGTCAGTGACCATCCGGTGAGGAGATGGCAGCGCAGCGGGGGACTCCGTGGGCTGTGCCGGGCTGACGCCTGCCTCAGCGGCCATGATCGGCCAGCCAGCGGTGAATGCGGTTCATGATGACCTCCTGATGGCCAGTGTGGGCGGCATAGAGGGTGTTCACCACACGTGCCGGCCCACAGGACAACCCACAGGAATCTGCTACCTGGCGCTGCGACCTGGACCTCACCCGGCTGGCCCGCCACCGCTAGCCAGCCGGACGCCGTCACGGCGGGATGCTTCCGTGGACCACGGTCGGGCGTCACAGGCCGGAGGGCCCCTCTGAACTTCCGAGGGACCCTCCGCTTGTGTTCTGATCGACAGTTATGTAGAAGCAGGAGACGCGGTACTTGCTGCTGCGGTTACTTCCTGCCGAAACTGTCGAATTCTCCGTTTCGTGCGCCTCCGAGAAAAGCATGCCATTCGTCCGGTGTAAATCGGAGAACTGGCCCTTCGGAGTCCCTGCTATTGCGTACGCCGATCCCGCCGTCGGGCAGGCTCGCTACCTCGACGCAGTTCCCGTTGGAGAAGCTTAGAGAGCTTTTGACCCAGTTAGGAGCCGACCCCGGCCTTTCGGGCATAGGTTTATCCACGCTACTACCTCACTGATTTGTTGTCTGTTCTCCTATGACGCACGACCGCGGAGTGTATAATCTCTATTACTCAACGTAGTCGCTCAACTCTTAGACTACCAGACCTCGCGGGCACCTCGCCCCCCTCTCGCCTCAAATACCGCCATGGTCCGGTGAATGCCTGTTGTCCCCAGGGGATACCGCACACCTCAAACTCGTGCAAACATGGCAGGCCGTACCGGGACAGCCGGGCAGCCTAGGAGGGGGCCACGTCAGCGGGCCTGTCACCGTAACGATTGGGGATAAAACGACTTGCGTCATCTACGCATTAGGATGGCGCTAGGCACCTGACCAGTGCGACTCCGCTGTTTCGAGTATGAGTTTCCTGGATGCTTCCGGGTCGAGGGACGCTTCGGCGAGCATCTGGAATGCGATCCGGTGCAAGTACGTCTCCCTCTCCCCCTCCAACGTGAAGCCGCTCCTCAGATGCTCAGTGCTGACCACATCTTGCAGCATCGCGTCACTATCTTCCCCGAAGCCGAATATAACAAAAGACTCTCCGAAGACCGTATGCTGCGCGTCGAGGGGGAGGATCCGCAATACCATATTTGGCCGGTCAGCCTCTCGCGCGAGACGCTGAAGCTGCTCATACATCACCGAGTCATCACCGATCCGGCGCTTCAAGACCGATTCATCAAGCACTACCGATAGCTGAAGCTCTTCGCGATTCAGCACCTGCTGGCGTTGCTGGCGGACCCTAACCAATCGTCCGATCATTCCCGGCGCAACTGGCTCGACCCGGCTGTAGCTGCCAATTATATGCCGGGCATAAGCTTCTGTTTGCAGCAGGCCAGCTACAACATCAACGTGCCATATGGCGATAGAGGTTGCCTCATGCTCAAGGCCGATGAATTGCTGATAGTCCTCGGAAAGGGTGTCGGCGAATTCTTCCCACCACCCCTTCTGGGCCGCGTCCTCGGCGAGCGCGAGAAGGAGCGTACGGCGAGGCCCGGTGATCTCGTAGTAGTCGAGCAGTCTCTCGACTTCCCGTGGCCGCAAGCCGGTCCTAGCCCGCTCGTACCTGCTGATCTTGGAGGGCGACCACTTCAGCGCGGCCGCGACGGTGTCTCCGTTCTTGCCCTTGCTCTCCCTGATCCCGCGTAGTTCAGCCGCAAGCCGCCGGCGCCGCACCGTGGGGCTTCCTGGCGCGATCATCGGGCGTCGCTCCTCCTCGGTGCCGCGCGGGCGGGCTAGGACGGTCACGAGGTTTTCACCGAAACCATTTGTGAAACCCTTAGTACACCGTACACTCGCCCTTCGCAACAACCTTCAGCCCTCGCCCGTCCGGACGAACCGTGCTATCCCGCCTCCAATACCCGGACGGACACATACTGCCTGCCAGTGCGGACCGGGCGTAAAACGACAGCCGCCGGCGAATGCCCTGGCCATGTGCGGCCATGGCCCTCGCGGGACTGCCGGAGGAACTCGGAAGCAGCGGTCTCACCATCGTCGGCCCGGACCCGCCGGCCGCTGATGCGGTTCCGCAACCGGGTCGGCCTTGCGGCATCTTGGCGCGGTCGGTTCATGAAATGGACCCTGATACGCCACGTCCCGCCGGTGTTGATGGTACTACCGTGGGGAATGCCTAGCGATGCGACTGATGTAGAGCTATATGGCGAAAGCGACCGTGGTGAAGAAATGTGCCTGGAGTTGCTGAGGGTCTGCCGGTCCCCTCGACCGGGCCGCGACCGGAAGCCGGGCTTATCGCAAACTTCCCGCGGCTGGCGGAAATCACACGATCGGCCTGCGGCGTATTGGCTGAAACAGCCGCAGGCCGTTAGCCGTGCGCCAGGTTAGGTCACCCTCGATACAGCATTTGGGGAGATGCGTGGCCAGCTTCTACCACGGTGACGCTAGATCCATGCGCGGCCGCTACGGGTACCGCTGATACGGCCGCAATTGATCCGGCCGTACTAAGTGCTATGATAGCGGGAATGATGATGGTTCGCCTTATACGCATGATTCCTCCATGGTGTCTACAGAGGTCAGCGACCTGCTGCATGGCTTCCGCGGCACGCACGGCACATCTGAGTTACCTGGAGTAATAACCGCCTTTCGGCTATTACATGACCTAGCGTAAATCCCTGACTACACTATTTTCAAATACTAAATATTTCAGCATCCTTTCATGCAAGTCACATATTCATATGCGGGACAAGATTAGCTATCAGTGCAGTGCAAGTTTCTATGCAATTTGCACTGCATGGCGCAAGAAAACCATGATGATTTGCCGAGAGTGCTGCGGATGCCGAATTAATATCCGAAAATGAACCGGTTGTTCGGTAAATATTCTGGTAGTAAGGTTTGTCTCATGTCCCCGGTGACCGTGGCAGACACGCTGGTCGGCCGCGATAGTGAGATGGCGACGCTAACCGGGCTCATAAGAGAGGTGGCCCGGGGGCGCGGCGGTTCGGTGCTTATCGAGGGCGAGCCTGGCATCGGCAAGTCCGCGCTAATGGGAGCGGCAGTAGCGGGAGCACCCGAGGCCGGCTGCCAGGTGTTCTGGGGCGCCGGCGACGAGCTGGGCCAGGCGCTGCCGCTGCTGCCGTTCCTCGACGGGTTGCAGGTGCGCGAGCCCTCCGTGAACCCCCGGCGGAACGCGATCGTCCAGCTCTTGC
>Ga0302181_10003269_pt1 | contig 11157 bp, 13 predicted proteins | sample I_Palsa_E3_3_FD_198786 | JGI IMG/M metagenome (GOLD analysis project Ga0302181, IMG submission 198786) | Peat permafrost microbial communities from Stordalen Mire near Abisko, Sweden - I_Palsa_E3_3 | ecosystem: Environmental > Terrestrial > Soil > Palsa > Peat permafrost | place: Sweden... | reverse complement strand
TCCGGCATGGCGCTCTCCTTCAGCACAGTGCCCCGCGGTCAAGCCACGGGTCCCAGGGATGCTGTGCCAATAAAACACCAAAACCCGCGGTACGACCCATCATGGGTCTGTCAAGTTCTCGCTTTGCGCCGTGAGGCGCCGGGAGCCGCAGGACGCGTAAGTCCGCTTTCTGGGAGGACACCGGGATGGGCGTCATGGATCCGGGCGGCTCACCCGCGCGGCTGGTGCCCGTCCCGCAGGCACAGCAGGCCGTCCTGGCCGAATTCGGTTAGCCAGCGGTTCACAAGCCGCGCTCAATGGGCAGGATGCCGCGGTCGGCGGCCTTCACGAGGGACGCGTGGTCCGCCTCCGTCTGGTCGGCGTACAGCCGCGCGAATCGGGCCAGTGCACGGTCGAGATGGCCGGAGGAGCCGGCGTAACCGACGATCATGGACGCGCCGCTGGTACGGGCGTGGCCTTTGGCGAGCAGGTGCCCGACGATCCCGGCGTAGTCCGCCAGCGCCGCGCCGTCGATCGAGTCCAGGGCCACGGTCCCCTTCATGTTCCTGAACTGGCGCACGTAGTACTGACGCCCGTCCACCGTTGTCCAGCCGAGCAGGGGGTCGCTCACCGTCTGCAGCGCCTGCTGGTACTCCACGACCCGCTGCCCCTGGTGGGCGTGCCAGGCCGACTCGCCGTGGACGTACGGGGCCAGGACTGACCGCCGCGCCTGCTTCAGCTGCAAGAACAACACGTCGTCCGGGCTGCTGCCTTCGAGCAGCGCCACAAACGCCCGCAGTCCGACGCTGCCGACACCCACCACCTTGTGCGCGATATCCACCAGCGTGTATCCACCCAGAGCCCGCCGCCAGTGCGGGGCCAAGGTGCCCAGATACTCATCCAGCCCCCGCGCGACCTGGTCGGCCTCGGCGTAGCTCAGCCGGGCGACCAGCGGGAAGTCTTCAACGATGCGCCGTTTCCCATCCCGTTCGCTGGTGAACTTCGGGAGCGCCCGGTCGCTGGTTCTGCGGCGCGCGCGGGCCACGGCCTGCTTGATTTCGGCCCGCAACGACTTGTCCTTCGTGCTCTCGCGCAGGTGGTCGACGTCGAGGCGCTGGTAGGACCGTGCCAGCAGCGGCGTGGAGGCCAGATCCCGGACCTCCTCCCGGTATCCGGCGACACATCGCAGGACCGCCGATTCGCATTTCTGCTCGCTTGCGCCATTCTGGCGGCCGGCCACCCAGATGCTGGCGACCAGCCGCCGAAGATCCCACTCCCATCCGCCCGGATGCGCCTCATCGAAATCGTTCAGGTCGATAACTAGGTCCCGCTCCGGTGAGGCGTAGAAGCCGAAGTTACCCAGATGCGCATCACCGCAGATGACCGGAGTGATGCCAGTGGCCGGCAACCGGGCCACGTCCTCGGCCATCACGATCGCGGCCCCGCGCATGAATCCGTACGGCGAGGCGGCCATCCGGCCCACTCGCACGGGAATCAGCCAGTCCAGCCGGCCGAGATGCGACTCCATGATCAGCCGCACCGGGTCGGGCCGGTCCGCCGGCGCGGTCCAGTCCCCCAGCGCCCTGCGCGGAACCTGCTGCCGGAGTTCTTTGCCCATCCGGTACCGGTCGCGCCGCGACGTTGACCGCCGCCGCAGTGAGGTGAACGCTTCGCTGTCGGCCGAGGCAAGGACGACATGATCGTGCGTGCGAACGCCGGGGCTGGTTGCCTGCACCATCGTGTTCTTCAACCTCCGCGCGTGGCCGTGTCCGGGATGGCAGCGTGCCCTGGCGCTGACCCGGCCAAGACTCACCCCCATCATCAGCTGATACCGGCCAGTCCGGCGACGTCTTGCTGAATGGCGGCCCATGCGCGACGAACGTCATCGCGGCTACGAGAGTGCACGGCTGGGTTCGCCCAGGAGCGTCAGAGGCCCCTTCGGTGATGACAGCCTTTCTGCGGCCAGGCACGCTGGTTTATTCCATGCAGCTCTTACTACCCTGGTCCTACCCGAGGTAGGATCTTAGGTATGAAAGTCAGTGTCAGCCTTCCGGAAGACGACGTCGAGTTCCTCGACTCCTACGCCCGCGCCCAGGGCATAGAGTCCCGGTCCGCCGCCCTGCACAAGGCTGTCAGCCTGCTGCGGGCCGCGCAGCTCAGCACCGCCTACGAAGATGCCTGGGAATCGTGGACCGAGTCCGGCGACGCCGGGGCATGGGAAGCCGTCGCCGCCGACGGCCTGGGAACCTGAGTGCGCCGCGGCGAGATCGTTACCGTCAGCCTCGACCCGGTCCGCGGATCGGAGGCAGCCAAGACCCGCCCGGCCGTCGTCGTCAGCAACGACGCCGCCAACACCACCGCAACCCGCCTCGGCCGCGGTGTCGTCACGGTTGTGCCCGTGACCTCGAACACCGCTCGCGTCTACCCCTTCCAGGTCCTCTTGCCAGCCCGCCTGACCGGGCTGCCGCGCGACTCCAAAGCACAAGCTGAGCAGGTCCGGTCCGTCGCCGTCGAACGCATCGGAGCACGCGCGGGCCAGCTACCCGCAGCGCTCATCGCCGAACTCGACCAGGCACTTCGCATCCACCTGAGCCTGTAGAACTGGCCAGCGGACAGCGTTCGTTGCGGGTCGAGTCGCGTCTTTCCGCTTTCGTCCGCGCTCGGCCCGGATTAGGTTCTGACCGTCCCGTCCCACTGCCATTGTGCCTGCCGCGGCAACTCGCCCAGGGCGGCGCGGCCGCAGCAGTACAGCAGCACATCGGCGGGGTCGCCGCTGGGAGCATGCGGAAACAGCCGGGCGATCACCGGCGCGGCAAGCGCGGCGGGCGGTCGCCACGAATCCGCGGGGTTCAGCCCGCGCGCCACGTCGAGGGTGTGGATCAACGTCTCCGCGACGCCCATCGCGGCGAACCCCGCTGCGTCCGAGACACCATAGTTGTGATGCGCGCGCAGGTCCGGGTCAGCGGACCGCGCAATGCGGTGCAGCAGCTCGGCGTGCGCGCTCAGTGCGGCCAGCAGCCGCGGCGGCGAGGCGCTGTCATCGAGGGCAAGCTCGGTGCACAGGTATGCGTCCGGCTGGCCGTAGACGACCTGCATCGCGTAGAAGTAGAGACAATCAACCATGTGCAACGCGGTCTGCCAGCAACTCCACTTCAGGCCGGCAGCTGGCACCTGCTGCCAGTCCAGATCGGTGTAGCCCGCCAGGGCGGCAGCAGACGCCCTGGCAACGGCTGGCAGATCAGCTATCTCCGTCATGTCGTCATTCAATCTGACTCATGGCCCGGCCATGACCTGGGCCTAGGCGGTGAGGGGACTTGGAACTTCCCGGCGCTAGCGGTGGCCGGTGCCGTGGCCCAGGCGGTATCGCTGGCCAGCGCGGCCACGAGCCGGGAACAGTGCCAGGCGGAAGCCTCGGTCCAGGGGGGGCTCGCTGCCCGGCCCGGCGCCAGTTACTACGAACCGTAGTATGATGTCAGGCGTGAACGGCGCCGTCCCCACGACGATCATCGTCGCCGGTCTCGCGCTGGCCGGATACGCGCTGCTGATGACCGCCCGAAACCACCGAATGAACGTCCCCCTCCTCGCCGCAACTGGCGTCCTTGAGATCCTGCTGCTTGTCCAGGTCGGCATCATCGTGGCCAAACTCGCCGGCGGTGAACGCCCGGCCGAGCTAGCTACGCTCATCGGATACCTGATTGCGATGCCGTTCATCCCGGTGGCCGCCGCGTTCTGGGGGCTGGTGGAGCGATCCCGGTGGGGCCCTGCGGTCATCGCCGTGGCCGGGCTCGTCGCGGCCGTGCTGATGGTCCGGCTCCATCAGATCTGGCCGGTCATCCATGTCTGAGCCCGCGGCACCGCCTGAGCCCGCGGCACCGCAGCCGGACTCGACCAGGACAGGCCCGGGCCGGCTGCTGGTCGCCGTCTACGCGCTCTTCGCGCTTTCGGCCTCCGCACGGGCCGGGGTGCAGATCGCGACGAAGTTCGGCCACGCCCCGGTCGCCTACTTGCTGTCGGCCTTCGCCGGCGTGGTCTACATCCTCGCCACGGTCACCCTCGCCGTCGGCAGTCCGGCAGCACGCCGGATCGCCGTCCTGTCCTGCTCGGTCGAACTCGCCGGCGTGCTGACGGTCGGCACCTGGAGCCTCGCCGACCCGGCCACCTTCCCTGATGCCACGGTGTGGTCTGGCTATGGCAGCGGCTACGGCTTCGTCCCGCTCGTCCTTCCCGTTTTCGGCCTGCTCTGGCTACGCCACTGGGCCAGGCGGGCCAGAACCCGGCGAGCGACCGCGGCGTCAGCGGAAGATGCAGGCGAAGCGGCGGGCGGCGGCGCAGCCCATGGTGAGGGCGGCGGACCAGGCCAGAGCGCAGCGGATGCCGTTGCCGACGGCAGGACCTAGCGCACCACTTCCGGTCTGTGCACCCGGTCCGCGATGCCGTTCGGGCGCGTACGACAGGCCCGTGGGGTTGCGCTCATAATGCGTCCAGATCAGATATTCCGGGGTATCTGGCAGACTACGACCTCATGGCTGACGCCTACGAGATGCTTGCCGCCGATTACGACTGGATGTTCGACGACGACGAGATTGCTAACGGACGCGCGATAAACCATCCGGCGACGGCCCGCCTGCTGCAGCGGACCAGCAGCACAAGTGCCGTGCTGGACGCGGCCTGCGGCACGGGTGTCGACGCGGCCGTGCTCGCGCGCCGGGGCTTCACGGTGTGGGCGGCCGACGGAAGCGACGCGATGGTCGAGGGTGCAGCTGCCCGGTTCCGGCGAGAGCGGTTGGCGATCCCGCTCTTGCACAGCAGGTGGGTGGATCTTCCCGCAGCCACCGGCGAACGGTTTGACGTCGTGCTGTGTGTCGGGAACTCGCTGGTGCACGCCGCCGGCCGCGACGCAATGGTTCAGGCGCTTACTGGGCTGCGGCGGGTGGCCCGCCCCGGGGGATACGTGGTCATTGATTCCCGTAACTGGGAGAAGCTCCACGCCGCGCGCCAGATCGTTCAGGTTGCCAACCGGGTGGTAACTCGCGCGGGACGACGATGTTTCGTGCTCTATTCCTGGGAGATACCGGATCGCCTCGGCGACGAGCACATCGCCCATCTGGTGTTCATCTTCGATAACGACGGCCAGATCGAGCCACACGAATACCAGATCACGTTCCGCCCCTTCACGATCAGCGAACTGCGCGAACGGCTTGAACCCGCGGGATTGAGGGAAGTCGACACCGACTTCGATGCTTCCCGTGACCGCTACTCGGTTGTCACAGTAACCACCTAACGGCGTAGCCGGATTGACCGCGTTGAACGCTCGCATGCATGTGCGCTGAGCGCATAAGCGACCTCGTCTCAGGTCCATCTCCCTTTACCGGGGCCTTGGTGAAGCGCCCGAAGGTCCCGGTGATGGCGTTGGTGTTTGCGTCGATGTTCTGTTTGCCAGGCTCCGGGTCGCCTGCGTCGAAGCGTCCAGCCGGCCGCCGGGGTGAGCCGCCCGGCACGGAAAGCTCAGGCGGCCCGGCCACGACCGCAGCGGCCGGCTCCGCGCCGTCCGGTGCGGTTTCCGGCTGCCTGCGTCCCCCGGCCTCCTGCTATACGCCGCGCGTGTTCCGGGTCGCGTATGGCATCCAGCCGTTGCTGGATGGCGGGATCGACGGCCGCGGCGAGACGGTGACGGTGCTTGCCCCTGCCAGCGCCTCCGCCGCGCTGTGGGGCGGACTCATGGCGCTAGCCGACCAGGACGCCCATCACGGCCTCGGCTTCGTGAACCCCGCCATCTACCGCATCGCCCGCAGCTCCAGCTACCACAAGGCATTCCACGACATCACTACCGGCAGCAACAAACTGGCCATGCCGTCTGTCAGCCGGGCATCCCGGCGACGACAGGCAAGTCGTAGATTCGGCGGACGCTGCTGCCCAGGCGGCTGATGTCCGTGCCATAGATATGCAGCGAGATAGCGGTCTGTCCGCCGGCGTTGCGCACGCGGTGGATATCACCGGGAGGCGCCAGGCCCGCCACATCTCCTATGGCATTCACCGACGCCCCGTCCTGTTCCAGCCAGCCGTCGTCGCGCAGGACATACCGCTCCTCGCACTCGGCGCCCTGGATGACCCCGAAGACGCACCAGGTGACATGGTCATGGATCGGCGTGGCCTGGCCAGGTCGCCAGACGAGGGCTACGACAGAGAACGAGCCGTCCGGCTCGGCGTGCAGCAGGTGACAGCGGTACTGAGTCGGATCTCCATAACGCTGTTCCGCCGTCAGGATCTCCGCGGTGGGCATATGCAACCTGAGCTGACCGGCGACCAGGCCTGCCGTACCTGCCCAGCTGGCCCGGCGCCGCGTCGCGGTTCGCACGGCGCTGATCAGGTTGCCAAAACATCGCTCGGCAGCCACGGGGCTGGCAACTTGTCTACTATCCATATCTATATTGTATGGAATACTGGACAGAGAGGCTAGTGCCGCATCAGGCTACGTTTGCCCGGTCGATGATGCGACGCAGGTGTTCATCATAAGCGTGGTTGTTGCGCCAGATGACGTGGCGGTGAGGATCACCGGCGCACGGCCAGGTACCGAGCGAGGTGATCAATCACCTCACGCGCGTCGTCCTCGATACCGTAAATGAACGTGGACTTGCGCCGCCGCAGCACCGGCAGCCCCAGGGCGTACAGTCCCGGGCTGCCGGCCACACCGCCCTCGTGGTTCAGCTGGCCCTTCGCGTCGACTACCGGCACGTCGAGCCACCCGTAGTCAGGCCGGAAACCCGTCGCCCACACGATGGCGCGGATCTCGCCGCTCCGCAGGTCAAGCTGCAACCGCGTCGACTCGGGCACGCGGGTCGGCGCGAAGCGCTCAGGAGGGCCGGCCTCCGCGTCACACCCGTCCGTCCGGGCCCATTCGTCGAACGTGTCCAGCAGGCGCTCCATCTTGAGGTCCGCGAGAGAGAACACGTTGCGCAGGCCGCCGGACAACAGCGCGCGGCCGTCACGTACCGCCGCCCACCGGCCCACCAGCTCGACGCCCATCGAGGCGAGCGCGTTGAGATCGAGCGTCGTCCGCTCAGGAGTCCCGACGAGCTGGGGCGAGGGCAGCCGCCGCGCCCGGGTGAGGTCCTCGACTTCGTCGTACCGCTGGTCCCACACGCCCGACGCGTCCATCCACCACAGCACATCGCGTCCGCGGTACGTGCGCGGCAGCCGCACGTGCTCCCCCACCGAGACAGTCACCGGCCGGCCCGACCGCCTCAGCTCGGCGGCCAGCTGCACGCCGGTCGCCGAGGCTCCCACGACGAGCACGCCGCCGTCGGGTAGCTGGGCAGGGTCGCGATAGTCGAACGGCGTCAGTTGCCCGACGGACGCCGGCACCCCCTCTCTCAACTGCGGCACCGATGGCCGATTGCAGGCGCCGCTCGCGATGAGCACGGTCCGGGAATGAATCTCGCCGTGGCTTGTGATCACCTGGTATCCATCGTCGGCGCGCCGCACCGACGTGACGTTCACGCCAGTCCGGACGGGAGCGCGCGAGACCTTGGCGAAGTGCTCGATGAACTCGGTCACTTCCCCCACCGTCATATAGCCGCCTGGATCCGGGCCTTCATAGTGAAGGCCCGGCAGACGGCTTTGCCAGTTGGGAGTGAGCAGCCGCAGGGAGTCCCAGCGTTCGCGCCGCCAGGAGTTAGCCACCTCTCCGCGCTCAAGGACGACGTGGTCGATCGACCGGTCGCTGAGGAAGTAGCTTGCGGCGAGGCCCGCGTGCCCCCCGCCGATGACGACCGTGGTCGTGCGCTCGATGGCTTGGCCCCTCAGTGCTTTTAGGAGCGCGCGCGTCGGCAGGCCGCCGCGCGGCCGCTCAGGCGACCTCGACGGTGACGTTCGTAGGATTCGTCAGCGCGTCGAAGACGGCGGAGCGCTTCTGGGACTGGGCGACCAGCGCCTCGATCTCCTGCCTCGACGCGTCCGCGTCGATGGTGAACGTCACCTTGATGTCGTTGTAGCCGTTGCGGACGTCGCTGTCGGCTCCGAGGATCCCGCGGATGTCATGCCCGCCCTCGACCGTGGACTCGACCGAGCGCAGCTGGATGCCGCGGTTCTCCGCGACGGACGCAATACCCCCCGTCAGGCAGCTCGCCAGGCCGACGAGGAGGTACTCGATCGGCGTGATGCCGTTGTCCTCCGCCGCGAAGACCTCGGGGTGGTCAGCTTCGAATGTCCACTCTGCCTTGTGGTTCTGCTCCTCCCCGAGGCCGAAGAAGCTCTGGACCTTGATCGTGCTGTGGACGCCGCTCTGCCACTTGGCGGACGCGCGCCAGGTGAACTGAGCGGCCTCAGGCGCACCCTTCAGCACTTCACGCGCGTCGAGCAGTGCCTGAACGTTGACTCCGTTGGTAACTGTCGTCATATCGCTACCTCCCTAGGATCTTCCCAAATTACCTATTTAGATGGTTGACAATACACTTGGCCATACCCGGATACCATAGCCCCCATGGCAGAGCCAGCCTCAACGCTCGCGGCCGGCTCGGTCGGCACGGTCGAAACGCAGTACCTCGACCTGCCGGAGCCGGTGCGGCTCGACTGCGCGCGCGAGCTGCACCCGGTTCGCGTGGCATACGAGACCTACGGTGCCCTCTCACCCCGGCGCGACAACGTCATCCTGGTGTGCCATGCGCTCAGCGGCGACGCCCATGCGGCGGGCTTCGCGAAGACGCCGCCCGACGAGAGCACGCGTGACGGGTTCGCGGCCGAGGCTCGCGACGGCGTGGGCCGCAGGGGGCTGGGCTGGTGGGACGGGATGATCGGCCCCGGCAAGGCGTTCGACACTGACCGCTTCTTCGTCGTCTCCACGAACCTGCTCGGCGGCTGCCGAGGGACGACAGGGCCGTCGTCGCTCGACCCGGCAACGGGCAAGCCGTACGGGCTGGACTTCCCGGTGGTCACTGTCGCGGACATGGTGCGGACCGAGCGCGCGTTCCTGAACGCAGTCGGTATCGAGCGGCTTGCGGCGGTAGCCGGCGGCTCGCTCGGCGGGATGCAGGCATTCGAGTGGGCGATCCTGTTTCCTGATCAGGTCGATGCCGTCGTGTCGATCGCCAGCACGCACGCCCTCCACCCGCAGGGCGTGGCCTGGAACGCGATCGCGCGTGAGGCGATCATGCGCGACCCGGCCTGGCAAGGCGGCCACTACTACGGCACGGGCGCCGCGCCCGACGCCGGCATGGGCGTCGCGCGGATGGTCGGCCACGTCACGTACCTGTCCGCACTGGCGCTGGGGGACAAGTTCGGCCGGCGGCTGCAGTTCGCCGACGACATCCGCTACACGATCACCGAGCCGGAATTCGAAGTCGAGAGCTACCTGCGCCACCAGGCCGACTCGTTCGTCAAGCGCTTCGACGCCAACACCTATCTCTACACCTCGCGCGCGCTCACGTATTTCGATCTCGCGCGGCAGCACGGCAGCGGATCGCTCGCGCGGGCGCTCGAAGGCGTTTCGGCGCGCACGCTGCTGATCGCGTTCAGTTCCGACTGGTTGTACCCGCCCTCCGCATCAGGGGAGGTCGCCGACGCGCTCCGCGGTCTCGGCAAGCCAGTCGAGTTCCATATCATCGACGCGCCATACGGCCACGACTGCTTCCTTCTTGAGGAAGCCCGCCAGACGCCCATTATCCATAGCTTCCTGGCCGAAGGCGGGGCCGGCGAATGACGTCGAGGAAGAGGCCTTCATGACCGATAAGCTCTCGCGGGTCGAGACTGTGCCAATCGAGCAGGACCGCGCGTTCGGATTCGAGACACGGCAGCTGCACGCCGGGCAACGGCCCGACCCGAACACGGGCGCACGTGCGGTGCCGATCTTCCAGACGACCAGCTACGTGTTCGAGGACCCGGAGTCAGCGGCAGCGTACTTCAACCTGCAGGAGTACGGGAACACGTACTCGCGCATCATGAACCCGACCGTCGCGGTGTTCGAGGAGCGGGTAGCGAACCTCGAGGGCGGCGCTGGCGCGGTGGCGTTCGCCAGCGGGATCGCCGCACAGGCAGCCGCGCTGTTCACGCTGCTGCAGCCGGGCGACCACGTCGTCTCGTCCTCGGCGCTCTACGGCGGGACGGTGAACCAGCTCAAGCACCTGCTGCGCAAGATGGGCGTGGAGCTGACGTGGGTCGATCCCGACGATCCGGGCGCGTGGCGGCAGGCGGTCCGCGCCAACACGAAGGCATTCTTCGGCGAGACGATCGGCAACCCGGCCGGGAATGTGCTGGACATCGAGACGGTGGCGTCCATCGCGCACGAGCACGAGCTGCCGCTGGTCGTGGACAGCACGTTCGCGACGCCGTACCTGTGCCGCCCGATCGAATGGGGCGCCGATATCGTGATCCACTCGGCGACCAAGTTCATCGGCGGCCACGGCACGAGCATCGGCGGCGTCGTCGTCGAGGCCGGCACGTTCAACTGGTCCAACGGGCGGTTTCCCGTGGTCGCGGATCCGTCGCCGGCCTACCATGGCCTGCAATTCCACGAGACGTTCGGGATGTACGGCTATCTGATGAAGCTCCGGGCCGAGACCCTGCGCGACCTGGGCGCGGCGCTCTCGCCCTTCAACGCCTTCCTGTTCCTGCAGGGGCTCGAGACACTGTCGCTACGGATGGAACGCCACGTCAGCAACGCGCTAGCGGTCGCGGCGTTCCTCCAGGCGCACGACCTGGCGTCGAACGTGACCTACCCCGGCCTGCCGGGGAGCCTGTACCGGCCCCTGGTGGAGAAGTACTTGCCGCGCGGAGCCGGCGCGGTGTTCTCGTTCGACTGCGCCGGTGGCCGGACCGGCGGACAGGACCTCATCCGCGGTGTGACGCTCTGGTCCCACCTGGCGAACGTCGGTGACGCGAAAAGCCTGATCATCCACCCGGCCAGCACGACGCACCGCCAGCTGAGCAACGACGAACTGCGGGCGGCCGGCGTCGGGCCGGGGACGGTGCGGCTGTCGGTCGGCACCGAGTCCGTCGAGGATCTGATGTGGGATCTGGAGCAGGGTTTCGCGCGCGTCGCCGCAACAGCGGGAGAGAAGGTAGCGACGGCATGATCGATCTCGGGCAGTACCAGGACTCGCTGACGATCCAGCGCGTGCTCCACACCGCCAGGACGATCGCGATCGTGGGCCTGTCGAACAACGAGCTGCGGGCCAGCTACTTCGT
>Ga0302181_10003264_pt1 | contig 11163 bp, 7 predicted proteins | sample I_Palsa_E3_3_FD_198786 | JGI IMG/M metagenome (GOLD analysis project Ga0302181, IMG submission 198786) | Peat permafrost microbial communities from Stordalen Mire near Abisko, Sweden - I_Palsa_E3_3 | ecosystem: Environmental > Terrestrial > Soil > Palsa > Peat permafrost | place: Sweden: Abisko... | reverse complement strand
GACAGCGTACCCGGGCCGCCTAGCCGGACGCGTGACGCTCATCCTGATGGTCGTGCTGGTATGCGCCTGCAGCTCATCGGCCCATTCCACGGCCACGGCCACGGCCACGGCCACGGCCACGGCATCGGCATCGACGACGGCTATCGAGAACGCCTGCGAGCAGGTCAGCGCGGTGCTGAGCGACGGCCCCGATCCCGATGCTGACCCGGTCGGCTACGCCGAGGCGCAGATCCTTCCTCTGCGCCAGATCAGCGTGTCCAACCAGGCGCTTCACGGTGTTATCAGCCAGCTCGCCGACGCCTACCAGAAGTTCTTCGCCAGCAACGGAAAGAGCAGCAACGCCAAGGAGGATGTCGCGGTGGCCAGCAAGACGCTCAACTCGATCTGCCCGGGCGCCGCCTCATGATGCGCTGGCGTGTCGCCATCACGGCCGCCGTAGCCTGCGGATCGCTTGCGGCCGGCGCCGTGCTCACGGGCTGTGGTTCATCGGGGTCATCGGGAGCCTCGGATCCGTCCGGACAGTCGATCACCCTCTACAGCGGCCAGCATGAGCAGACGGTCGACGGGCTGGTGACCGCGTTCGAGAAGCAGACCGGCATCACGGTCAACGTCCGCAGTGACGACGAGGACACCCTCGCTGACCTGATCGCCGTGCAGGGGTCGCACTCGCCCGCCGATGTCTTCTACACGGAAAACTCGCCTCCGCTTGAGTTCCTGCAGGAAAAGGGCTTGCTGTCTCCCGTGGCCCCGGCCACGCTGGCCAAGACAACGGCCAAGTACAACTCGCCGCAGGGTAACTGGGTGGGGGTTTCCGCCCGGGTCAGCGTGATCATCTACAACCCATCGCTGATCTCGGTGAGCCAGCTCCCGACCAGCGTGCTGCAGCTCGCCAACCCCAAGTACAAGGGCAAGCTCGCCTTCGCCGCGGGGGAGACCGACTTCCAGCCGATCGTCACCTCGGTGCTGAAGACCTACGGCAAGTCGGCCGCGCTGACCTGGCTCGACGGCATCAAGTCGAACGCCGCGAGCCACATCGTCCCGGACAACGAGACGATCGCCGATGAGGTGAACCGCGGCCAGGTCGCCTTCGGGGTCATCAACCAGTATTACTGGTACCGGCTCGAGGCCGAGGTCGGCGCGTCCGGAATGCACTCGCAGATCACCCATTTTGCCCCGCATGACGCCGGATACGTGATCGATGTCTCCGGTGCGGCCGTGTTGAAGTCAAGCAAGCACCAGGCGGCGGCCCAGAAGTTCCTCGCCTTCCTGGCTGGCGAGCAGGGTCAGGAGATCATCGCGCGTACCTCGGGTAACGAGCAGAGCTACGAGTACCCCCTGGGAGACGGGGTGACCACGTCGGCGCCTGAGACGCCGTTCGATCAGCTTCAGCCGACCTCGATTACGATCGCCGAGCTCGGCGACGGCTCGACGGCGATCGCCCTGCTCCACCAGGCCGGCCTACTGTGAGCCCCCGGACGGATCAGGACCGCTGATGGCCGCCGCGGGAACGCTCACCCAGCCGGGCGAGAGTGAGGTGGTCAGCCCGCGCCGGGCCCGCCCCGCCGACCGCCCGGTCGTCCTGCTGGCGATCAGCTCCCTGGTGGCGGCGCTCCTGGCGCTTCCGCTGGTGTTCCTGCTGGTCGAGGCCCACGGGGCCGGGGCCTCCGACGTGGCGCACCTCATCTTCCGCCCGCTGACCTGGACACTGCTGTGGAACACCGTCCGGCTCACCGTCGTGGTCACCGCGGCGTGCGCGGTGATCGGGACCGGTGCCGCGTGGTGCGTCGAGCGGACCGACCTGCCGGGTCGCCGGGTCTGGGCGGTACTTGTGGTGGTCCCCCTCGCGATCCCTGACTTCGTGGTGAGCTTCGGCTGGAACTCGCTGTGGACCTGGGCCCACGGCTTCGCCGGGGCCGTCATCGTGATGACCTTCGCCGTGTATCCGCTGGTCTACCTGCCGGTAGCGGCCAGCCTGCGGATGGCGGACCCCAGTCAGGAGGAAGTCGCGCGAAGCCTGGGCTCCGGGCGTGTCCGCACCTTCGTCCGGATCACGCTCGGCCAGGCCAAGGGGGCCATCCTCGGCGGCTGCCTGCTCGTCGCGCTGGTCATGCTGGCCGAGTACGGCGCCTTCGAGATCCTCGGTTACCAGACCTTCACCACCGAGATCTTCACCGAGTTCAACGGGTACAGCATCGCCGCCTCCTGCGCTCTCTCCCTGGTGCTGGTGGCGCTCAGCCTGCTCGTCGTGGCCGGGGAAGGCGCGCTCCGCGGCCGGGGACAGGTCAGCAGGTCCGGGCCGATGACTCAGCGGGTAAACCCGCCCCAGCGGCTCGGCTGGACGCGCTGGCCGGTGCTGGCCGCCTTCACCGCGCTCGTCCTGCTCGCGCTCGGTGTCCCCGTCGCGGCGACGGTTTACTGGATTCAGGCCGGCCAGGTCGGCGGGCTGTCAGGCGGGGCCAACGTATCCCTGCTCGACGCGGCCGGGCACACGGCCCTGTACGGCGCATCAGCCGGGGTCCTGGCCACGATCCTCGCCTTTCCGGTGGCCCTGCTGGCCATCCGGCACAGTGGGCGCGTGCGGCGACTGCTTGAACGCAGCACCTACCTGGTCCTGGGCATGCCGGGAATCGTCATCGCCTTCGCCCTGTCCTATTTCACCGAGAAGTACGCGGCCGGGTTCGGCTACGGCACGTCGATGCTGCTCATCGGCTGCTACGCGATCATGTTCTTCCCGCTCGCGCTGGTCGGGGTCAAGGCGTCGCTGGCCAGGGCGCCGGTCAGCCTCGACGAGGTGGCCAGATCGCTGGGCCAGCGCCGGCTCGCCGTGCTGTTCCGGGTGACGATCCGGCTCACCGGGCCCGGCCTGGTGGCCGCGTTCTGCCTGGTGTTCCTGTCGGTGGTGACCGAGCTCACCGCCACGCTGCTGCTGATCCCGACCGGCGCGCAGACGCTCGCCACCCAGTTCTGGTCGTATGAGACCAATCTCTCCTACAGCCAGGCCGCGCCGTTTGCCCTAGTAATGATCATCGTCGCGGCCGTGCCAAGCTATGTCTTGGGACGATTCTTCAATCGCCCGGCTCAAGCGCGAGGATGAGTAGATGCGGCAAGTGGCGGTCACCGGCCTGTATAAGGCCTTCGGGACCCACCCGGTCCTGACCGGCGTGGACCTGGAGGTGCCGGCCGGGTCGCTGACGGCGATCCTCGGTCCGTCCGGTAGCGGCAAGACGACCTTGCTGCGGCTGATGGCCGGGTTCGACCGGGCCGACGCCGGCGCGATCATGATCGGCGACGTGCTGGTCGACGGCCCGGGCGTCCACGTCCCGCCGGAACGGCGCCGCATCGGTTACGTCCCGCAAGAGGGCAGCCTGTTCCCGCACCTGACCGTCGAAGCCAACGTCGGCTTCGGGCTCGCCGCCCGGGAGCGGCGCGGCGGCAAGGTCGCCAGCATGCTGGAGGCGGTGGGCCTGGGCGGGTTCGGCAAGCGGTATCCGCACCAGCTTTCCGGCGGCCAGCAGCAGCGGGTCGCGCTGGCCCGGGCGCTGGCCATCGAGCCGGCCGTGGTGCTGCTCGACGAGCCGTTCGCCTCGCTGGACGCTAACCTGCGGGCCAGCGTCCGCGCTGACGTCCAGGAGATCTTCCGCCGGGCCGGCACCACCGCGGTCCTGGTGACACACGACCAGGACGAGGCCCTGTCGGTGGCCGACCAGGTCGCGGCGCTGCGGAACGGGAGGATCGCCCAGTGCGCGACACCCGAAGACCTCTACTGCCGGCCGGCGGACCCCGAACTGGCCAGTTTCGTCGGGGACGCGAACCTGCTTGAGGGGGTGCTCAACGGGGGCGTCGTGAAGACGCTCCTGGGCGACCTTCTGCTTGACGCCGCCGCGGTCACGGCCACGGGGGCAGGCCAGGTGACGGTCCTGATCCGGCCCGAGCAGATCGAACTGGAGACCAGCGCGGACGGGGTGCCGGGCCGGGTGACGGCCTGCGGCTACCACGGTCACGATGCCGTCGTCCACGTCCAGCCCGAGCGCGACGCCGACGGCCGGACGATCATCGTGCGGATCACCGGCGGCCCCGCGCTGCCCGTCGGCTCGCCGGTGAACCTGCGGGCCCGCGGCCCGGTCTTCGCGTGGCGCAGGGATTAGCCCCTACCGCTGGCCCTGGGCCCCGCAGCTAGCCGCCAGGGCCAGCGTCGCCGCCTTCTGCGGACGGCGCGCCAGCAGTCCGCCCAGCGCCACTACGGCCAGCACGATGACCGCCGATCCGTACTCCTGAGCCGTCGCCAGCAGGCCGTTCACCTCGGTGACCAGGACACCGGCGATGACGGCGGGCACGCCCAGGCCGAGGTAGGAGACGATGTAGAGCGAGGACAGCACCCCGGCCCGTTCCCGGTCGTCGACCAGGGGGAGGACGAGGCGGATACCACCCTGGAAGCCGCCGCCGAAGCCGACCCCCGCGACCGCCGTGCCGATGAAGAAGCCCGCCGCCGAGTCGGTAGACGTCGCCACCAGCGTGATCACGACGCCCCCAATGAGCGCGGCGATGCTCAGGTACAGCGTAGGCCGCGGCTCGCTCCGGTTCAGGACCAGCACCGATACCGCCGCGACCCCCGCGAGGACGAACAGGCTCAGCCCGCCGTACACCACGGAAGACGAATGCAGGAGAGCCGCGGTGAGCGAGGGGCCGAGCGACCCGTAAAACCCCGCCAGCGCCCACACGGCGAAGAGCACGGGTGCCGCGATGGCGAACTCGCCGCGCACCGCCCTCGGGAGCCTGACGTCAGGCACGAGGCTCGCGATCGCGCCCGGCCGGCGCGGGGCCGTCTCCCGCATGGCCAGCACACCCGCCGCCTGGACGCCGAACACCCCGAGCAGGACCAGGTAGATGAGGTGGGTCGGGGCCGGCAGGAACTGGACCGCCAGGGCCGAGATAAGCGCGCCCGCGGCCGTGCCGACGCCAGGAGCGAAGGAGTTGGCCAGCGCGCCGCGCCGCCGGTCGAGGTCGAGCATCGCGGCCCCGACGGCACCGAGCGAGGATCCGGTCGCCAGCCCCTGCACCACCCGCGCGGCCAGCAGCGTCCCGAGCCCTGTCGCCATCGTGAACAGCACCATGGCGATGGCCTGCAGGACAAGCCCGGTCAGCAGAACCGGACGTCGGCCGACGTGATCCGACAGCCTGCCGAACGTGAGCAGGCCCGTCAGCACGGCGAGCGCGTAGACGCCGAACACGACCGTCGTCGCCAGTGGCGAGAAGCCCCAGTGTTCGGCGTACAGGGCGTACAGCGGCGTCGGGGCGGCCGAGGCGGCGAGGAACGACACGATGATCGAGCCGAGAAACAGCAGGGTAAGCCCACGCCTGCGGGGGCTTAGGGCGTCCCGCGGGTGGGGCGTCGAGCTGACCGGGACCACGCCCTTCCTGGTCACCATGCCGGTCTCCTTCGTGGCCGAGGATGCGGCGGCCATCACCGCGAACGTTTCGGGGGCAGTAACCATACAGACCAATCTGTCTATTCCTCGCCGCCTACGGTCAAGGCGGGGCTTAGCCCTTCACCTTTGGCCCGCATATGGTCGGAAGGGTAAAGCTAGAGCTCGGCGAACACGCCCTCGCGCCGGTCGTAGTCGTACCGGTAGATCTCCCGCCCGTCGAGGTAAGCTCGCTCCGCCCGGCTCATCACGTCGAGCGGGTCGCCGGACCAGATCACCACGTCGGCGTCCTTGCCGGCGGCCAGCGAGCCGATCCGGTCGGCGCAGCCGATGATCTGGGCCGGGTGGATCGTCACCGCGCGCAGCGCCGTCACCGGGTCCAGGCCCTCTTTGACCGCCAGCGTGGCCTGGTGAATCAGGAAGTGGATCGGCACCACCGGGTGGTCGGTGGTGATGGCGATCTTCACCCCGGCCGCCGCGAGCCTGCCGGGATTGGCCAGCGACCGGTTGCGCAGCTCCACCTTGGACCGGCTGGTGAACAGCGGTCCGATGATCACCGGGATCGACGCGGCGGCGATCTGATCGGCCAGCAGGTACGCTTCGGTGCCGTGATCGATCACCAGGTCATAGCCGAACTCCCTCGCGATCCGCATCGCGGTCGCGATATCGTCCGCGCGGTGGCAGTGCTGCCGCCAGGGGATCTCCCGGCGCAGGACCAGCCCTAGCGCCTCGAGCTTGAGGTCCCGTCCCACCGGAGCGCCCTCGTCCGTCGCCGCGGCCAGTTTCGCCTGGTAATTGACGGCGTCGATGAACGCGCCCCGGATCACCGCGGCGGTGCCCAGCCTGGTCGACGGGGTCTCCTTGCGCTCCCCGTAGACCCGCTTGGGATTCTCGCCAAGCGCGGACTTCAGGCCGGCCGGCTCGCGGAGCACCATGTCGTCCACGGTGCGGCCCGCGCACTTGATCGCCACGGTCTGGCCGCCAATCGGGTTCGCCGAGCCCGGGTTGACGTTGACCGCGAGCACCCCGCCCATGATCGCGTCGCGGAAACCCAGGTCGGCCGGGTTGATCGCGTCCAGCGCGCGGACCTGGGCGGTGACCGGGCTGGTCCGTTCGTTGGTGTCCTGACCCGCCCAGCCTTCGGCTTCCTCGTGCACGCCGAGATGGGCGTGCGCGTCGATGAAGCCAGGCAGTACCCATTTGCCGGCCGCGTCCACCACGTCCGTTCCGGCGGGCGGCGCGAAACCGGGACCCTCGACCGCCGCTATCTTCCCGTCCCGCAGCAGGACGGTCCCGCCGTCGATGGGTTCGCCCTCGATCGGGACCACCCGGCCTCCGACGATCGCCGTTGCCCCTGCCGTGGCCGCATTCACGCGGTACCTCCTCCTCATCGTCAACGCCAGCCTAACGTTGCCGCCCGGGCGCAACCGCGGGGTACAGCCCGAGGATGCCGGTGATCAGGCGGTGATTTTCGTCCGGGCCGCGGCCAATTTAACCGCTCGAGACAGGCTTTCGATGTCATAGGCGCCGTAATGGCGCTTCCCGTTGATAAAGAACGTGGGGGTTCCCGACACTCCGGAGAGGTCAGCGGAGTCCACGTCCTGGTTGACGTGCGCCACGCCCACGTGCTTGCGCAGGTCGGCGGCGAATCGCTCGGTATCAAGGCCGAGCGCCGCCGCGTGCCCGATCAGGTCGCGGGCGCTGAGCGCGTCTTGATGGTCGAACAGCCGGTCGTGCATCTCCCAGAACGCACCCTGCCGGGCGGCCGCCTCGGCGGCCTCGGCCGCGAGCTCGGCCTCCGGGTGCACGTCGCGGAGCGGCAGGTGCCGCCACACGTACCGCACGTCGCCGAAGTCGCGCAGCAGCTCCCGGACCGCGGGCTCGGCCTGGCCGCAGTACGGGCACTCGAAGTCGCCGTATTCGACCACGGTGACCGGGGCCTTCGCCGGGCCGCGCAGATGATCCCGCGACGGGTCCACCGGGACCACCAGGTCGGTGATGACCTCGGCCGTGCCCAGCAGCGCCCGCAGCCTTGTCCGGACCGGCAGCTTGTTCACCAGCCGGAAGATGATCCAGGTCAGGACCGACGCGGCCAGCGCGGCGGACAGGATGCCGAGCTTGGCCTCGGCCAGTTCGGTGCCCTGCAGGGCGAGCGACGCGATCAGCAGCGACACGGTGAAGCCGATCCCGGCGACCGCCCCGGCTCCCGCGACCGCGCCCCAGCCGACGGGTGGCCGCAGCCGCCCGTGACTGACCTTGGTCACCAGCCACGCGCAGCCCGCCGTGCCGAGCGGCTTGCCCACCAGGTAGCCGATCAAGATGCCGAGCGTGACCGGTGAGGTGTAGGCGCGGGCCAGAAAGCTCCCGTTGATCACGATCCCCGCGTTGGCCAGTGCGAACAGCGGCACGATGACGTAGCTGCTCCAGGGGTGGAAGATCTGCGCGAGCCGGTCGTTCGGCGAGATCGCGGTCCGCACCTCCACCTGCGCCGAGGCTGCGAGCTCGGCGGTGGGCTGCTCGCGGAACAGCCGGAAGGCTTCGGAGGCCTGCTCCAGGTCCGCCCGGGTCGCCGAGTAGGCGTAGGTCAGCAGGCCCATGATCAGACCCACCACGATCGGGTCCACGCCGGACTTGAGGAACGCGACCCAGGCCGCGATCCCGATCAGCAGGTAAGCGGGCCCGTACCGGACGCCGCGCGCTCTGACGACCAGGACGACGCCCAGCAACCCGACCCCGGCCAGCAGCGGCGCCACGTCAATGTGCCCGCTGTATACGACCGCGATGACCGCGAGCCCGGCCAGGTCGTCGACGACGGAGAAGGTGAGCAGGTAAGTGCGGACGCGATCCGGCAGCCTGCGTCCGACCAGGGCGAGCGCGCCGAGCGCGAAGGCGGTGTCCGTCGACATCGCCATCCCCCAGCCGTGCTCCGACGGCTGCCCGGCGTTCACGATCAGGTAGATGCCGATGGGCACGACCATGCCGCCCAACCCGGCCAGCAGGGGCAGCGCGAGCCTGCTGCGCACCCGAAGCTCGCCCATGTCGAATTCGCGCCGCGCCTCCAGCCCGACCACCAGGAAGAACAGCGCCATCAGCCCGGAGTTCACGAACCCGCGCAGATCCAGGGTCACCCCCGAGCCGCCGACCAGGACGGACAGCCGGGTCGCCCACACCTTGTCGTAGCTAGAAATGCTGATGTTCGCCCAGATCAGGGCGGCCACAGTGGCGCCCGCGAGCACCGAGGCGCTACCCGTCTCGGTGCGCAAGAAGACGCGCAGCGGCGTCTGGCCGTGCCGCGCCCAGGCCGTCCGCCCGGCCAGCAGCCCCCCGGCCCCCGAACCCGAAGACTCCGCAGGATTCAGCGCCGCACCGGCCGGTACCTGACAAGCCGGCGCCACACTGTCATCAGCCGGCGCCTCGAAGGCCGGCGACTCGCTCACGTCCGCCTCACAACCCCATTATCGGCGCCAGCCGGGCCAGCCTATCGCCAGCACGCCGCCTGCGCCCGCGGAGCTCCCAGGCGAGCCGGCTAGGCACAGTCCATTCCGGTGCGGTTTGACCAGGATTAAGGAAGGTCTTGTCGGAGCGCTGTCCTGAGCTCTAGACTGAACGTTCAGTCAATACTGGGAGTCATCGTGACCGTCCAGCACACCGTCCAGGCCGTCCGCCGTGACCTCACCGACGCCGAGCTCACGCAGATCATCGCCCGCCAGGAAGAGATCTTCGTCGCCCGTCAGCCCCAATCTGCCCGGCTGGCCAGCCAAGCCAAACGGCACCTGGCCGGCGGCGTCACCTCCAGCTGGCAGATCACCGCGCCGCAGCCCGTCTGGCTCAGCCACGGCCAGGGGTCGAAGGTCTACGACGTCGACGGCAACTCCTACGTCGACCTGCACGGCGGCTACGGCGCCGCCCTGGCCGGCCACGCCCACCCGGCCATCGCCGCGGCGATCAGGAACCAGGCAGGCCTGGGCACTCACTTCGCCCAGCCGACCAAGAACGCCCTCGCGGTCGCGACCGACCTCGCGGGCCGCTTCGGCCTGCCCAGCTGGCGGTTCGCCAACTCGGGCACCGAAGCCACCATGGACGCCATCCACCTCATGCGCTCGATCACCGGCCGCGACCTCATCATCAAGGTCGAGGGCTGCTACCACGGCCACCACGACTCGGTGCAGGTGTCCGTGGCCCCCGGGCCAGACGAGGCTGGGCCAAAAGAAAGGCCGAACAGCGCCCCCGCGTCCTCCGGCATTCCGCGCGCCATCACCGAGCTGACGCTGATCGTGCCGTTCAACGACACCGGCGCCGTCGCCCGGCTGCTCGACGAGCACAGGGACCAGGTCGCCGGGATGATCATCGAGCCGATCATGATGAACGCCGGGATCATCGAGCCCGAGCCCGGCTACCTGGCCGGCCTGGTCGCCCTCCTGCACGATCACGGCGCGCTGCTCACCTTCGACGAGGTCAAGACCGGCCTCACCGTCGGCCCGGGCGGTGTCACCCGGCTCAGCGGAGTCCAGCCCGATCTCATCACCCTGGCCAAATCGGTGGGCGGCGGCGTGGCCGTCGCCGCCATCGGCGGGACCACGCAGGTGATGGATCACGTGGCGGACGGCCAGTACGAGATGGTCGGTACCTTCAACGGGAACCCGCTGGCCATGGCCGCGACCCGGGCCATGCTGACCGAGGTAGCCACGCCCGAGGCGTACCAGCGGATAGACAAGCTGCGCGACCGGGCTAAAGCGGGCATCGAGCAGCACATCGCGGACACCGGCCTGACCGCGCACGTCGTCGCCGCGGGAGCCAAGGGTTGCGTTGTCTTCGCCGAGGAGCCGATAACCAACTACCGCGGCTTCCTCGGCGTGGACGACAGGTACAGTCACGCGCACTGGCTCTACCAGCACAACGGCGGGGTCTTCCTCCCGCCGTGGGGCAAGATCGAGCAGTGGCTGATCTCGGTGCAGCACGACGAGGCGGACATCGACCGCCTGGTCGAGAACTTCGGCACGTTCGCCCGAGCCGTCACCGGCCCCGTAACGCCCGGCTCGCAAGACGTCTCCGAGGGCTGAGGAGATGTCGCACCCGCGTGAAGGCTGGCAGGGCCACGGCGCGCCCAGGAAGCTGACCCGCCGGTCCTTCCTCGGGGCCAGCGCGGTCGCGGCCCTCGGCGCCGCCCCCCTGCTGTCCGCCTGCGCCTCGGCCCTGGCCGGCACGGGCACCGTGCGGCTGCCCCGCCCGAACAACCCGGTCAAATGGCCCGTGTTCGCCGGCAACAGCGCCATCAAGTCAGGCCTCGCCGCCGAACCCGATGCCACCCTTCAGATCTACACCTGGGTCGCCTACATCAACCAGGCCTGCGTCAACGCCTTCGCCAAGAAGTACAAGTGCAAGGTGCAGGTCACCACGTTCAACACCATGGACGAGGCGATGTCCAAGCTGCGCAGCGGGCTGCCTTTCGACCTGCTGATCGGGGCCACCGTCGACGTGCTCGGCCAGCTCATCGAGTCTAAGCTGGTCCAGCCGCTGAACCACTCCTATATCCCGAACATCACCCAGGCCTGGCCCGACTTCACCAACCCCTTCTACGACCAGGGCTGGCAGTACACGGTGCCGTACACGATCTACACGACCGGGATCTCCTGGCGCAAGGACCTGGTGGACGAGAACCCGTACACCATGCGCAACCCCTGGGCCATGCCGTGGCAGGCCAAGTACAAGGGCCGGGTCGCCATCCTGGACGACTACCGGG
>Ga0302181_10003262_pt1 | contig 11164 bp, 13 predicted proteins | sample I_Palsa_E3_3_FD_198786 | JGI IMG/M metagenome (GOLD analysis project Ga0302181, IMG submission 198786) | Peat permafrost microbial communities from Stordalen Mire near Abisko, Sweden - I_Palsa_E3_3 | ecosystem: Environmental > Terrestrial > Soil > Palsa > Peat permafrost | place: Sweden... | reverse complement strand
GGCCCCGCCCGCCGGGCCGGCGATCGCCGCGACCAATGGGAACCGGGGGTGAGGAGACCGGCCCTGACCTGCATGGGGACAAGAGAGCGGGCGACCGGGATCGAACCGGCATGACCAGCTTGGAAGGTGTACCGCATCATGCGGTCATGGGTGCTGACCTGGCGATTCTCATGACCGGGGGTGGCCGGTGTTGACCTGTCTCGACCCTGGGTAATGGCACGCTAATGGCACGCCCGAAGGCCGGCAACAGAAGAGGGGAGCGGTTGTGAGCCCAGGTGATTCCGCCGGGACGATGACCCCGGCCGAGCGAGAGGCGGGCTGGGCGCTGTCGGTGCGGTTTGCTATTAAGGCAGCCAGTGAGGCCGAGGCCCAGGCCATCACCGACCAGGCGCTGGCCAGGCTGGACCGGGCGCTTCCGTTGGAGGGTGCGCCGGTCATAGCGCCGCTGCGGCTTCGGAACGATACCTGGGTGGCTACGCTCAAGCCCGACCTGACCGTGCTGTCAGGGATCGAGCCTGACGACGCACCGAATCGGTGTCGCTACGTGAGCAGTCACTTTGGCGTGGGCGTGGCATGGATTTCTCGCGATACCGGGCATGGGGCGAGGTGGGATTGGCCGCCGGACATCTGGTCGAGGAATCCCGGCGAAGATGACGTTCTTCTGCATCCGGCGGTGCAGGCCGTGATGATCTGGTGTGAGGCAAAGTAAGCGGTCGGCCACGACGGTTGGCTCCCCGGCGCCCTTGTCCTCGGCGTCATATGGCGAGCTACGCATTACGAGGGTGTTCCGATGCGTTGCTCAGGGGTCCAATGCCCGCGTTAGCGTCATTCTTGCAAGTTGTTACTGGTGGCGGTTGCTGGCCGTTGACGGTGATTCGGGGGCACCACGGGGGCACGGACATGTAGTGCGTTGGCCAGGTTCTCAGCGGGCCGTCGCGGTCATCCTGGCACGTCGGTCAGGGGCGCGTGTGGAGCCAGATGGGAATGCCTGCTGCCTGCGCGAGCCGGACGGTGGTGGTGCTGCCGGAGCTGGCGGCCCGGATGAAGGCCACGCATCCGTCCGCGCCGAGTGTGATCATCTCGGCGTTGCGGCGGTGCCCGGCGGCCCGGCCGTAGCGGTGCCAGTCTGCCGGGTGCGCCTCGATCTGGTAGCCGGGGGTGCGGGCGGCGTAGGCGGCGGCGATCGTGTCGGCTCCCCGCGGGCAGGCGCCATGGACCAGGACGACGCCCTCAGGATGGCGGGCCAGGATGACCGCCAGGGCCTGCTCAACGGTGCGGGGGTCGTCCCAGGTCCGGCTGCCGGTGACCAGAAGACGGAACGGCAGGCGCATCTGGCTGGCACGCATCGGCCGGTGTCAGCCTCTCCCCCACCGCTGCTGTGCCGCCTGGCGGGTCACGCCGAGACGGGCGGCGATGTCGGCCCAGGCGTACCCGGCCGCCCGGAGCCCGGCTACGGCCTGACTGATGGCGTCGTCCAGCTCGGCGGCGACACGGGTCATGTCGCTGATGGCGTCGATATCCCCGGCCGCAACGCGGCGGCTGTAGGCGGCGATGACGCGCCGGACAAAGGCGGCGTACTGGTCGTTCTCGACGACCCGTCCCCGGTGCTTCGGTGTCAACGAAGCCTTGACATCGGATCGCGTGCCGCAGGTGGCGCTGGTCATGGGTCCCTGCTCCTTCCTCGGTGCCCCGGTGCGGGGGTCACGGCCTGGGGCCTTCACCCGATAGGTGCCGAGGTTGTGGAGCCGGGAGTGGAGGTCAAGTTGCGGCTGCTTGATGCTTTGGGCGGGCAGAGGCTCCGCGCGAGCGGGGTGTGCTCGTGTGGAGGGGGCAGGCCAAAGGATCATGCGTTCAGCCGCTGCTTGACCGGAGTGGACAGCGTAATACGATCTCAGTCCGGGTGAGGCCCGGTTTCGATTTGGTGTAATGCACGGCTTACTGATTGACCGGTACTGACGCGTTCTAGGCGGCCTTCGCATCGTTATTCGAGCTGATTCGGCGTAATCCTCTTCTGGCTGTAGTGCGTCACACAGAAACAACACATGGAAATCTCACGCTCGGAGAGCTTGATGCGTTTGTTGACAATGGTCGGTGTGGCCTTAACTGCCACAATGTTCCTGGCGTCCTGTTCGGGTTCCTCCGTTACCCCCGTGGCGTCTTCGAGTCCTCCTTCTCAGGTTCCCTCCGCGCCAACTACACCCGCCGCTGTGGCTCCCGCGCCAACCACCCCGGCCGCTGTGGCTCCCGCGCCAACCACCCCGGCCGCCGTGGCTCCCGCACCGACGACACCGGCGGGCTGCTACCCAAAAAGCGATGAGGGGACTTGCTACGAGCCGGGCGAGTACTGCCGCGATGTTGACCATGGAACATCCGGAGTGGCCGGTGACGGCGAGGCGATCACATGTGAGGACAATGACGGCTGGCGATGGGAGCCAGCGTGACACATTGATGAGTTGAGCCGGGTAAGAGCGTGTCGAAATGGTGGCCCGGCGCGCCGCGCCGGGTCGGCGCCGTAGGTGCCGCACGCCCGGCGCGAAGCGCGGCCCGGCGCCGCGCAGCGGCGCCGCTTGATCAAATACGGCTCAATTCGGCAACGCTTGTGCTTGGTGCGCACGCCTGCGGGCTGCGTAGGCTTGCGGCGTGATGACGGTGAGCCGGGCTCAGGAGACGGCGCAGGGACTTTTGGCGGAGGCGTTGCCCCGGCGCTGGACGCATGTGCAGGGTGTCGCGGGCCAGGCGGCACAGGTAGCGGCGTCTCTGGCACTGGGTGAGGTACTGGTGGCTGCGGCGTGGCTGCATGACATCGGGTACGCCCCCAGCGTCGCCGTCACCGGGTTCCATCCGCTGGATGGTGCCCGGCATCTGGCGGGCCTGGGTGCCCCGATGCGCGTGGTGAACCTGGTGGCCCGCCACTCTTACGCGATCTTGGAAGCGGAGCTACGCGGGCTCGGCCCCCAGGTGGGGGCCTTCCCCGATGAGAGCGGGGTGCTGCGGGATGCGCTGTGGTACTGCGATCTGACCACGTCCCCGGATGGTGAGCGGGTGGCCGCTGGGGATCGTATGGCGGAGATCAGGCAGCGGTACGGGCCGGGCCACGTCGTGACCCGGTTCATTGATGGAGGGGCGCCAGAGCTGCTGGCGGCCGTCGAGCGCACTGAACGCCGCCTGGCCGGGGAACGGGTCAGCTAGCCGAGGTAGGGCCCGGATCCCTGCGTCAAGGCGTGGTTGATGCGGAGTCGCATCGATGGGTGGATGTTCAGCTCACTGAGCGAATCGACCGTGACCCAGCGGGCCTGGTGGGTCTCGGAGCTGGAGCGCAGGTCGCCACCGACTGGCCGGGCATGAAAGCAGAGGGAGAATTCCTGGCGCACTTCGCCGTCGTCGTAAGCGATGACGTGCCGGGGGTCAGAGTAGATGCCGCTCAGGCCGGTGATCTCCACCGCGAGGCCGGTTTCTTCCTGGACTTCCCGCTGGGCGGCCTGAACCACGGATTCGCCGATGTCCTGGGCGCCGCCGGGCAAGGCCCACAGGCCGTTGTCGGTCCGCTCGATCAGCAGCAGTTCGCCACGGTCGTTCTGGACGGCTGCGGTGACGGCGACAACGATGCTGTTGGCCTTCGGCGCGGACGGGTCGTTGTAGTAGTCCCTCTTCGGCACATCCCCTTGCCTATCACGCCCGGCGGGTAGCCCCTTCCCACACGGCGGTGAAACTGTCCTCGTAGGTGGTGAACAGGTCGCCCGCGGACAGCCTGCGCAGGTGTAGGGCGGGGGCATGAGAGGCCACCTTGCCGTACACGTGCGGGTTGACGATCATCTCATCGTCGAACCGGTAGATGCTGTTGTACAGCACGGTGCCGTGCGTGCGGATCTCGATGCCGGGCGCTGCGGCTAGTTGGCTGAAGAACGCTAGGGCGTGATCGATTTTGGCGGCGATGGTGTGCTCCCCGATCCCCTCATCGAGGCTTCGCTGCGTGACCGCCGGAGCGTTGCGGTCACCGAGCAGCAGCCGGATACGCGCGCCGTTCTCGCCCTTGTCCCGTAGCGCCTTGAGCAGGTCGGGTTTCTCGGTCATGAACATGCCGACGTAGACCAGGATGTCGACGTAGGTCGTCGCCCGCTCCAGCAGGGAGTCCCACAGCTCGCCGGGCAGCGAGCTGCGGTGCGGGTAGACCTGCACGATCTCTGACTGGGCGACCTCGGTGCGCCGCTGGGACGGCAGCGCCTTCGGCCACAGGTAGGTCTCGCTCTCCCCCGCCATCACTGCGATCGCGTGCCGGTAACGCGGGTACGGGGTCCGGCCCGCGGTGATCCACCGCTCGACGGTCTTCGGGTCCACGCCGAGCCGCTCGGCCACCTCCTCGGGTGTCAGGCCTTTACTCATCAGCACGTCGCGCAGCCGGTCGTTCGGCATCTGCCCTCCCGAACTTCTAGGGACGGCTTCATCTTAACACGGACGTCCCTAGTCGTCCTAGTGCGTGGTGTTGGTGTCCTGCCTGCCCAGGCGAACGTGGAATCACCAGGCCGCAAGACCGGCACGGAAGGTCCGTGATCCACCGGCGCGTCGGCACGACAGCAGGAGGACTCATGTTCCAGGGACCGATCCCGGTGGAGTTCGGGAGGTTCTTCCCGGACGGTGCGTACATCGCCGGGCCGATCGAGAAGCTGCGGGACTTTGACCGGTCGAAGGGGGATCGGATCGTCCAGCAGCTCGACAAGAACAGCGGTCTGCCGCTGTGGACCGTGGATGTGATCGACGCGGACCCGCAGGCGCGGCAGCGCACGGTGAAGGTCAAGGTGGCGGCTGAGGTTGCGCCGGTGCTGCCTGCGCCGCTGTCTGGGTCGCCGTTTACGCCGGTGGAGTTCACCGGGCTGATGGTGACCCCGTACGTCAATGACGCCAACCGGCTGGCCTACTCCCTCAAGGCCACTGGCCTCCGGGCCCCTTCGCGGGGGATCGGGCGCCCGGCTGAGACCAAGGACGCAGCCTGATGGGGCGGCGGGCCAACCCGGCCGCGCACCTGTGCCTGCGGGTCGGTTCCCGGCATGAGGTGGCGTTCGTGCCGTTCCCGCGCCGGGCCCCGATGTTCGTCATCGCCGCCGGGTCCACTCAGGTCAGCCTGACCCTGCCCGACCAGCTCGACGCCGGGCATGTCGAGTTCGCCCGGCAACTGGCTTCCCAGGCGTGGGCGTACGCGGTGGCGGTCGAACGCCGGTACCGGAACCTGCCGCCGCTCCCGGACACGCCGGTCCCGTACACACTGACCGCCGAGGCCGGGGCCCTGCTCGATGCAGGACCGGCGCGGGCGGACCTGGTACCGCTGCCCGGCGGGCGGGAGGTGATGGCATGACGGCGACCTCCGCGTCGGTCCGGTTCGGCCAGAACGGCGTGACCGAGGTCGAGTCGTTCGTCCGGCTGACCGGCCGCACCTTCATCCACTGCTGCATCTACGACGACATCCCGCCGATCCTGACGGTGAAGGACGCGCACGTGGACATCTCGATCACCGTCCCCGGACGGGACGAGGTGACCGCCGACGACGTGACCTTCGGCCGCCTGCTGGCCGGGGCGGTGGGCCAGTACGTGGCCGAGCTGGAGCGCCGGGTGCGCCGCGGCCGCGAGGACCTGACAGCCACCAGGGATGGCCCCGGGCAGGCGGCGTGATCGCGATGAGTGATGGGGCGGGGCGGCTGGAGCTGCAATCTCCGGCCGCCCCTGGGTTCTCTCCCGTGGCATCCAAGGAAGAGGTGAACAGCTTATGCGCCGGATCGTGACCGGTGAGCAGATCGCCCAGCTCACCAACCCCGACCCGTTCGCGGTCTCGGCCTGGCGGGCACCGGTCTACCGGACGCCGGGCTGGATCATCGCTGCCGTGCAGCTCGCCCGGTTCCTGCTTTGGCTGGCCCGGCTGATCATCCGGCATCCCGTGATCGATGCCGTTCTTACCGTGCTCGCGCTGGTGTGGCTAAAGGCGGGCTGGCCCGGCGTCGTCGCCCTGGTCCTGATCGTCGTGACGGTGCTGGCCGGGTGGCGGGGGGCACGCCCGGTCTCGTTCAGCCGGTGGATCGCGGGCCCGGCCCGGGGCAAGCGCCGGTCCTGGTTCTACCGGCGCCGCTGGGGCGCGGTGATGACCGTGGGCGGCCTGGCCCCGTTCTATCAGGGCCGGATACTTCTGCCAGTGCTCGGCAAGGTGGCCTCCACCCGCTACACCGACCGGGTAGCGGTCCGGCTGGTGTCCGGCCAGTCCGCGGCCGACTTCTCCGACCGGGCGGACAACCTGGCCCACGGGTTCGGGGCGATGCTGTGCCGGGTCCGCACCGCACGCTCCGGGGCGGTGCTGCTGGAGTTCGTCCGCCGTGACGCCCTGGCCGCCATCGTCCCGGCACTGCCGATCCCTTCGCACCCGGATCTGCGGGCGCTGCCGGTCGGCAAACGCGAGGACGGCCTGCCGTGGCTGGTGCGGCTGCACGGCACACACCTGCTGATCGCGGGCGCCACCGGTGCGGGGAAGGCGTCGCTGCTGTGGGGGCTGGTCCGGGCCATGTTCCCGCTCATGCAATCCGGCCTGGTCCGGGTGCTGGCCGCTGACCCGAAGCTGATGGAACTGGCGTTCGGCCGGGCCATCTTCGACCGCTACGGCACCTACGCCGCCGACCCCGAGGCCATCACGGACATGCTGGAGGCCGCGGTGGCCGACATGCAGGGCCGGGCAGCCCGGTTCGCCGGACGCCGCCGCGACCACACTCCGACCGTGGATGAGCCGTTCGTGGTGGTGCTGGTCGATGAGGTCGCGTTCCTGACCGCCTACCAGCGAGACCGTAAGCTCCGCGAGCGGATCATGGCCGCCCTCGCCACCCTGACCACCCAAGGGCGGGCGGTCGGCTACTGCGTAGTGGCTGCGCTGCAGGATCCGCGCAAGGACGTGCTCACGATCAGGAACCTGTTCCCTGACCGGATCGCGATGCGGCTGGATGAGCCCGAGCAGGTGGACATGGTGCTCGGGGACGGCGCCCGGGACCGGGGCGCCACCTGCGAACTGATCTCCACCGATCCCGCCATCGGCGCTGGGGTGGCGTTCGTCCGGCTGGAAACCGACCCCGACCCGGTGCGGGTCCGGGGCGGGTGGGTGTCCGACGCCGATATCTGGGACCTGGCCGACCAGGCAAGTACTCGGCCGCTGGAAACGGTGCCCGCATGAGCACGGCGACCGCGTGGCGCACTGATGAGCCGTGCCCCGTCTGCGGGACCGGCCTGACCGTCCTGGACGACGGCCAGAGCATGACCGCTCAGTGCCGTCTGTGCGGCTACGGCGACACCTGGCCCGGCTTCGAGACTGACGGAGGTGAGCAGTGACCGACACAACCACAGGCCGGACGACGCGGGCGGAACGGCTGGCGATGCCGCTGGCCCGGGAAGTCGTCCACGACCTGGCCGTCGAGCACGGCGCCTGCATCCGGCCGGTGCAGCTGCGCCGCACCAACCTCGACACCGGCGAGATAGAACAGGTCCTCGTCCCCTGCGGGCACACCCTGGCCTCGGTGTGCCCGTCGTGCGCGGAACGGGCCCGGGCGCTGCGGGCCGCGCAATGCCGGGAAGGCTGGCACCTCGAGGACGAGCCGGTCATGGACCCCGATCCCGCGACCGGTGACCAGCGGTGGTGGATCGGGCAACGGGCCGAAGCTCAGCGGCTGCGTGATCAGGCCGAGGCCGCCGGGGAAGACACCGGCGACCTGGACGAGCTCCTCACCGAGTTGGACGGCGAGATCACCAACGCGGGGATGCGGGGGAAGGTGCTCCCGGCTCGTCCGGCGCGGCGGCACCGTTCCACCCGGCGCCGTCAGGATGCTCCCGACCTGCCCCGCCGCAAGGTCACCAGCCGGACGGTCGGGAAGACCTATACCGCGCCGGACGGCAAGACGTTCCGGCCGTCGATGTTCCTCACCCTGACTTGTCCCAGCTATGGGCGGGTGCGGGAGGACGGCACCCCCGCCGACCCGGCCAGCTACGACTACGCGGGGGCGGCGCGGGATGCGCTGCACTTTGCGGCGCTGTTTGACCGGCTGATGCAGAACTTGCGCCGGTTCCTCGGCTATGACGTGCAGTATTTCGCTGCCGTCGAACCACAGCGGCGCCTCGCCCCGCATATCCACATCGCGATGCGCGGCACCGTCTCCCGGGCCGAGCTGCGCCGCGTCCTGGCCGCCACCTACCACCAGGTGTGGTGGCCGGACACCACCACGGTCCAGTTCGATGGGGACGAGCGGCCCATCTGGGATGAGCAGACGTGTACCTATGTTGATCCGTACACCGGGGAAGTCCTGCCCACCTGGGATGACGCCCTGGACGCCATCGGCGATCAGGATAAGCCTCGGCATGTCGCCCGGTTCGGGGACCGGTTCGACGCCCAGGGCGTCCTGTCCGGCTCGAAAGACGCCGCGCGGTGCATCGGCTACCTGACCAAGTACCTCACCAAGCAAGTGGCCGACTGCCACCAGGCTGACACCGACGCTGGGCAGGCCCATGCGGTCCGGCTGGCTGAGGCGCTGCGGTATGAACCGTGCTCGCCGCGGTGCGCCAACTGGCTCCGTTACGGCATCCAGCCCAAGGGAGCCCGGCCCGGCCTTGTGCCCGGCGCCTGCAAGGGCAAGGCTCACGACCGCCAGCACCTCGGCTACGCCGGGCGCCGCGTCCTTACCTCGCGTAAATGGTCCGGCAAGACACTGGCTGATCACCGGGCCGACCGGAAGAACTGGCTGACTGCCACCCTCGGGATTTCGGCAACCGACCCCGCCCGGTACACCTGGGAACCCGTCGCCCCCGGCGACCCCGACCACATGGAACACGCCCGGCGGCTCCTGCACGTCGTCGCCGACCGGACCCGATGGCAAATCGCGCTCGCCGAAGCCAGACGAAAAGCGGCCGACCAAGCCGGTCAAGCCGGTCAAGCCGGTCAAGCCAGTCCAGATGTTTCGGCAACCGGGAGGGCGGCGTGATGACGGTGGCTGATGGTGGTGTGGTGGACCGGTTGCTGACCGTGCGGCAGGTCGCCGAGCTGCTTGGCACAACCGAGCGGTTCCCGCGCCGGTTGATCGCCGAACGACGGATCGAGTTCGTGAAGGTCGGCCGTTATGTGCGTATCCGCGAGTCGGCGCTATCGGCGTTTATCGAGGCGGGACGGGTCGAGGCGCTTACGGACGTGGACACATGGCCGGGGCGGAAGGGTGCTGCCTGATGGCCAACAAGGACGGTCATCGGCGTTTCGGCAATATCCGCAAGCTCTCGTCCGGCCGGTATCAGATTCGGTATCCGGGACCTGACGGGCGGATGCGCACGGGCCCGGACACGTATGCGCGGTCGGGTGATGCCCAGCGGGCTCTTACGCTCATCGAAGCGCACATATTGGCGGGGGAGTGGGCCGACCCAAACCGTGGCAAGGTCCGGCTCGGTGACTACGCCGCGCGGTGGATTGCGCAGCGTCCGGGTCTGCGCCCGCGAACAGTGGACCTTTACTCCTGGCTGTTGGATAGATACATCGCACCCCAGCTCGGCGCGGTGCCTCTCGGCAAGCTGTCTACGCCGATGATCCGGGAGTGGCGTGCGAACCTGCTCGGCGCTGGCGTGTCGGTGTCCATGGCTGCTAAGTCCTATCGGCTGTTGCGTGCGGTGCTGGCGACGGCTGTGGAAGAGGACAAGATCCTGGTGCGTAATCCGTGCCGTATTCGGGGTGCGGGCGAGGAGCACGCCACCGAACGGCCGGTGCTCACGGTCGCCCAGGTATTTGATTTGGCTGATCGGGTGGGCCGTCGCCCTGTCGGCAATATCCGGCGACTCCCAGATGGTGGTTATCGGCTCCGGTTCGCCCGTCACGGCGTGATGCGAAGGGCGCCGGAGGTGTACCGGACGCGGGCGGAGGCTGAACGGGCTCTCTGGAAGATGGCCGATGGCGGGCAGGCGGACTGCGATTACGACCGCAGGTTCCGCGCCCTGGTCCTGCTCGCCACCTTTGCCAGCCTGCGGTGGGGGGAGGTGACGGCATTGACACGAGCCGAGATCGACTTGAAGGCAGGGCTGGTCCGGGTCCGGGTCGCCTTTTCTGATCGCCGCTCTCCGGGCAGCAAGATCACGCTTGGTCCGCTGAAGTCCCGGGCTGCCCGCCGGACAGTCGGCATTCCCGAGGCGATCATTCCCGCGCTCCGTCAGCACCTGGCCGTCTTCGTCGGGTCAGAGCCCACCGCGCTGGTGTTCCCCGGCGCGAAGGGTGCGCCGCTACGGCGTAGCAACTTCAACAGGGCGAGTGGCTGGAGGTATGCGGCCGAGGCGGCCGGGCTGGGGGACGTGCATTTCCACGACTTGCGTCACACCGGGAACACGTTCGCGGCGGCCAGCGGGGCTGGCATCAAGGACCTGATGGCTCGCATGGGTCACGACAGCGAGCGTGCCGCGATGATTTACCAGCACGAGGCGCGGGGCGCTGACAAGGCGATCACGAGCGCGATCGACGCTCATGTCGAGGCCGAGCGGGGGCGAGAGGGCGGCCCTGATGATGGGCGGGGCGGCATGCTAGTCCCAGCGAGGTAATGGCACGTTAATGGCACGCGGTCTTGTCGATGCGTCAACCGGTCGGCCCCGGTCCCGAATGGATAGGCCCTTGACCTGGGTTTTCTCAAAAGAGCGGGCGACCGGGATCGAACCGGCATGACCAGCTTGGAAGGCTGGGGCTCTACCATTGAGCTACGCCCGCGCGGCGGCGACTGGACCAGCCGATCCGGCCGGGCCGTCACGGGGTAGCGTACCGGCTCTGGCGAGCCCGGCGCAGCCCAGCCTCGGCAGCTGACCGCTTGACCTGGCCGTCAGAAGGGCGGAACGGGTCCGACCGGACCGGTGACGGGCAGCACCGGCACGCAGGGCACGGACACGGGGTTGACGGATCCAGGGCGTTGAGCATGTCGGCCATCGCCACCGGGTCGTAGGCCAGCTCGAGGTGATCACTCTGGTCAAGCGGGCACTGGTTCTGCACCGTGATGTCGGTGAAGCCAGGACCCGAAAGACATCCCAGGAGCTTAAGTGTCAAGCCGCTACGGAAGACTGAGGGAGGTTTTGCCGGTGGGACCAGGCGGTGGCCTCGTCGTAGAGGGTGCGGGTTTTCAGGCACCCGTGCAGGATGCCG
>Ga0302181_10003261_pt1 | contig 11168 bp, 13 predicted proteins | sample I_Palsa_E3_3_FD_198786 | JGI IMG/M metagenome (GOLD analysis project Ga0302181, IMG submission 198786) | Peat permafrost microbial communities from Stordalen Mire near Abisko, Sweden - I_Palsa_E3_3 | ecosystem: Environmental > Terrestrial > Soil > Palsa > Peat permafrost | place: Sweden... | reverse complement strand
CAGGCAGTCGATGTGGGTGGTCCCGATCACCGGGTCGCCGCCGATGCCGACGGCGGTGGAGAAGCCGACGTCGCGCAGCTCGTACATCATCTGGTACGTCAGCGTGCCGGACTTGGAGACCAGGCCGATCCGGCCCTCGGTGGTGATGTCGGCGGGGATGATGCCGGCGTTGGACTTGCCCGGAGAGGCGACGCCAGGGCAGTTCGGCCCGATGATCCTGGTGCGGTTGCCGGCCCCGCTCGCGCGCGCCCAGAACTCCGCCGTGTCGTGCACCGGGATCCCCTCGGTGATCACGATGCACAGCGGTATCTGCGCCTCGATCGCCTCGATCACCGCGTCCTTGGTGCGTTCCGCGGGCACGAAGATTACCGACACGTCGGCTCCGGTGGCCGCCATGACCTCGGCGACCGTGCCGAACACGGGGACGTCGGCGCCGTTCAGGTCGACGGTCTGGCCCGCCTTGCGCGGGTTGGTGCCGCCGACGATCGTGGTCCCCGCGGCCAGCATGCGCGCGCCGTGCCGACGCCCCTCGGAGCCGGTGATGCCCTGGATCATGACCCGGCTCTGGCCGGTCAGGAAGATGGCCATCGTTATGCTCCCTTCGATGCCGTGCTGTTCGATGCCGTGCTGGCAAGTTCGGCGGACCGGCGGGCCGCGCCATCCATCGTCGGCACCTGCTCGACCACTGCGATGGCCGCGTCGGCGAGGATCTGCCTGCCCTCGGCGGCGTTGTTCCCGTCGAGGCGGACCACGATCGGGCGGTCTACCTGGTCCCCCCGCGATTCCAGCAACCCGATCCCCGAGACGATCCCGTTGGCCACCGCGTCGCAGGAGGTGATGCCGCCGAAGACGTTCACGAAAACGCTGCGCACGCTCGGGTCGGACAGCACGATCTCCAGGCCGTTCGCCATCACCTCGGCCGAGGCGCCGCCGCCTATGTCGAGGAAGTTGGCCGGCTTGATCCCGCCGAACTCCTGGCCCGCGTAGGCCACCACGTCGAGGGTGGACATCACCAGGCCCGCGCCGTTGCCGATGATGCCGACCTCGCCGTCGAGCTTGACGTAGTTGAGGTGCTTTTCCCTGGCCCTGGCCTCGATCGGGTCGATGTTGCTGACGTCGTCGAAGCGGGCATGCTGGTGCCGGAACGCGGCGTTATCGTCCAGCGTCACCTTGCCGTCCACGGCGATGACCTGACCGTCCTCGGTGAGCGCCATCGGATTGACCTCGACCAGCGTGGCGTCCTCGGCGACGAACATGGTCCAGAGCCGCTCGGCCAGCAGCGCGGCCCCGGCCGCGGCCTCCGCCGGGATGCGGCCGGCCGCGATGATCTCCGCCGCCTTGGCGCGGTCCACGCCGGCTATCGGCGAGACCGGGATCCTCGCCACCTCCTCCGGGCTGCTGTGCGCGACCTCCTCGATCTCCATGCCGCCCTGCACCGTGCAGATCGACAGGAACGTGCGGTTGGCCCGGTCCAGGAGGAAGGACAGGTAGTACTCGGCGGCGATGTCGACGGCCTCGGCGACCAGGACCGTGTAGACGGTGTGGCCCTTGATATCCAGGCCGAGGATCTGGCTGGCCTTCTGGTAGGCCTCATCGGGGCCCTGGGCCAGCTTCACGCCGCCGGCCTTGCCGCGCCCGCCGGTTTTCACCTGCGCCTTCACCACGACAAGAGGATGGCCGTCCGCGGCGAACCCCGCGGCGATCTCGCGCGCTTCGGCCGCCGTCCGGGCGACCTTGCCACGCTGCACCGGGACGCCGTACTCGGCGAACAGTTCCTTTGCCTGATACTCAAACAGGTCCACGCTCAGTCTCCACTATTTCTGCTGGTCATAAGCCTTTGCTGGGCACGGCAGCCAATTCCGCCGCATTCCGCACCGCGAGGTCATTGACCATCGCGTTCCGGATGGCCTGGATCAGGATCATCCGGGCCAGCCTAACGCTCCTGGTTGACAGGCGCTCAGCCAGCGTGCCCAGCGCGAACTGGACGTCCCGCACCTTCAGGTCAGCGAGCTTGACGCTGCCGATCAGCCCGGTCAGGTGCCCGGCCATGATCCGGTAGCCCGTCACGGTGATCTCTGCGTGCGTGTTCAGGGTCTCCAGCCAGTCCACCAGGCACTGCCCGAAGGTGTAGGTGGCGGGTGTGCGGACGCCCGCGGCAAGTTCGGTATGCCTGGCGCGCAGCTTGTCCTTAACCTCGGTCTTGGTCCTGCCGCGAACAATGATCCGGTCCCGGCGGCCGTCTGGCTTCCAGCCGAGCGTGATCGTCCCGGTCCAGCGGTCTCGGCTCCGGTCGTAGAAGATCGAATCTTCGCCTCGGGCGCGGCGCTTGGTCTCTGCCATAGCTGCCCTTCCTCGATACAACTGTCAGTCCATCGCCGGCCAATGGTGACCGAGATAGGGATCGGGATGGTCCCTGTCCCAGCGGTCCAAGATCCTGGCCAGCGCGGCCGCCTGCCCGCCGCCTGCGGGCAGGTTCTTCTTCAGGACGAACACCAAGACCAGGTCGCGCTCGGCCGCGAAGTCCGCGACGTTCTCGGTCACGACAGCCCGGCCTTCGGCCCGGGCGGCCGCCGCGACCCGCGTATCGTCGGCTGCCCGCAGTCCCGCCTCGGTGACGTGGACGGCATCGCGGCCGTGCCTGGTCCGCAGGAGCCCGGCCGCGACTACCGGGAACATCTCGTCGATCAGGAAGGCGGTCACGCCAGGAGCGCTGCGCGGTGCTGTGCCGTCTGGCGGCTCCGCTCCCCCATGGCTCGGTTCCGATCGATCCGTTCGCCGATCTGGATGGAGTGTTCCGCCGCGTAATCCAGGGCGATGCGGATGAGCCGGGGATGCAGATCCGACTCAGCGGCCAAGAGGCTGATCCGCTGTTCCTCGCTGCCGTCCAGCTCTTGCAGGCGCCCGATGATTTCCCAGACGTCCGGGCCCGCGGCAAGCGCGGCGCGCCTGTCGTGGGCAGGGCCCCGGAAGACGATCCCGGGGTAATCGAGCTGGTCCGTCCCCTCGATGATGAGCTGATCCAGCAGCGCGGTGGCGGTCACGCCCTCGTGGGCGGCACGCGATGCCAGGCGAGCCCGGGCTGTGTCGCTGATCCGGAACGAGGTGCTTGCGGCCACGGTTACCTCCCTATTCCTTCATAATCTATTGTACCGCAGCGTAGCTCTTATGCGGTATAGACTATTACTTGCCACCCCCGAACCGACCGGCGAATGTGCGGTGTGCAGCGGCCAGGTTCCTAGTCCACTGGGTCATCTCGCCGGGCGGCTTCCTTGTGGTGTGCTGGAGTCGTCGCACTCGGCTGGGGTTGCGGCCTGGGGTTTGGCCGAGCGCCGGGGCGGTTAGTGGCGGGGTAGCGGAAGGGCAGGGCTCCGGCGTGTTCCGGAGTTGCCCCGATTTGTGTGGCATGTGACTGATAGGGCGGAATCGCACGATTGATAGACGCGGGCACGGCACCCGATCATGTAGGTCTCTGAAGTCTGTATGAACGAGGTGTGGCATGCCCGCAATGGCATTGTCACGCGTGGGCGTGCGCGTGGTCGGATCCGGTCCCGGCGGCCAGGTCCCTGCGGCAGACCGGCACGCCGAGCACGAGCGGCTGATCGCGGACGAAACCAAGGACTCGCTAGCTTGCGGCTACGGCCTGTGGGAAGTCCGTTGCGATCTGCCGACCCACCGCGAGGCGGTCGGGCTGGCGGCCCACCTGAAGGCCGAGGGCTACCAGGTAACCCGCCGCTGGAAGTTCCTTAGCCTCTTCGCCGACAACGAGGACGCGGTCAACGACCTGGCCAAGGCGGTGCGGCGCGATGCCCCGGCGAACGCCGCCATCCACACCGAGGAAGGCGTCTTCGTCAACGGCACCGCGCCGCTCTTCCCCGATTAGCGATAACGTCCTGTGGCGATACATCACAGGACGCGGCTCGCCCTGATGTCCTCCGGCCCCGCTTGGCGGGACCGCTCCCCGGCAACAGCAATCTGGCCAGCGCATTCCGCCATGCTTACTAAGAACGCAACAGCCGGTGGGTTCGCGAGCTCGTCGGCGGCCCGGTGAAGGATCTTCAGCCCCGCTGAACTCGTCGCCTTTCACTGCAGATAGGCCGCAGTATCACCTTGTCGTGGCCGTTGGACGGGCGGCCCGCCGGGCGGCCTCAGCTGGCACCGTCCCGACGTCCGATTCTGCCGATGTGAGAGCTTGCCTTTTTATCGGCGACGACCGCTAAAATAGCTTACTGCCGAAATGTCCGAGATCAGCCGATCGACATTCTTGACAATTTCCTGGTAAGCTTCTTCCCGGTAAAGCAGCTCGTCCGATTCAGCGTAGGCGATCCTGCCCGGTTCGCCTACATCGGCGACTGACCATATACGCGGGCCAGCAGGAAAGGTCACAATCTGCAGGCACTCGTCATAAACCCTTTGATTCATGCAGATTGCAATGTCAGCTTTCTCCAGGCGCGACTGCGTCAGCTGATCTCCATGGTCAGCTTTGGCGAATTCCCGTATGCCGTGCTTCTCGAGCAGTGCGAGCGTCTTGGAGTAATAGACCAGACTCCGCGCTTTGTCCAATGCCGCCGTCGTCCCGCTCGAAAGAACGCCGCAACCCTTGACCTCAAGCGAGTTCAGATATGCTTCGGCAATAATGCTCCTGAACGAGTTGCCACGGCAGATGAAGTGGATAATCACCCTGGTCACTCTAGCAAACCCCTTTTACTACACGACGTCGCGACGGTTAACGCATGCCAGCTACTTGCCGTCCGGGATACGCCAGCAACGCACTGTCATGCCGCTGATGGGATGCCATTGACCCCCCCGTCACGATGCTTCGGCCAGGACGAGAGTATGCCCGCTGTTTCCTTCCGGGATGTAGCGATTCCAGATGGGCGTGAACCGCGCTGCCTGCAACCAGCGCAGGTAGGTGGCGGTGTCGGCGTGGTCCCAGAACATGTCGGCACCGAGGTATGGCGCGGTGCCGGTCCACTGACCGGCTCCGACGATGGCCAGGAAATAGCCGCCCGGGCGAAGCCAGTCGCGGATACGCGGGAACAGTGCCTGCTGGTCCGCGAGCGGAACATGGATCAGGGAGTAGAAGGCCGCCACGGCGTCGGCGCTGGCCGGCCGCAATTGCAGCGCAGCCATGTCGGCCTGCACGAGGCGGGCGGCGGGGACAAGGCGCTGCGCCCGGTGAAGCTGGACGGCGGAGAAATCAACCCCGAGTACCTGCAGTCCGTGGCTGGCCAGCTCGCGGGTTGCCGGTATCCCGGCCCCGCAGCCGAGGTCCACAACCCGGGCAGCGGGCCGCAGCAGGCCAGCCAGTTCCGCCGCCCAGCCGGCGTAGCGGCTGACGTCCTCTGCGGAGGCGGCGGCCGCATCGCCGTCATCACTGCGGTAGGCCAGCGAAATCGCGTCATAACCGCGGCGGACAAGGGCACGCTGCCGCGCCCGCTCAGCTACCTGACCGGATTCCATCACGGCTATCTTTTCCCGTCCCCCCGCGCAATTGCCACCATAGGCGCTGACGGACCCTTCTGACCGCGGGGCAGATGGCTGTGCTTCCCAGTGGAGGGCCGGCGCTTGCGATGTCTTGGATGTCAAGATCAGGTATGGCCCGTGACCGTGACGTCGCAGCGTTCGGCGAGCGCGCGCAACGTTATGACGACGGCTGGCTCGGCCAGCTGCATCACCGAATCGCCGACCACACGGCGGACCTGGCCCTGACCTGCGTACCAGCCCCCAGGCGGATACTCGACGTCGGATGCGGGACCGGCTACCTGCTCGGCCGGCTTGCCGTCCGCGCCCCGCAGGCCGAGGCCCTGGCCGGGATCGACGCGGCGCCCGCCATGATCGAGGTCGCCACCGGCGTCGCCGCGGATGACCGGCTGCGTTTCGCGGTGGGCACCGCCGAACAGCTGCCGTGGCCCGCGGCATCCTTCGACCTGGTGGTCAGCACGACCTCGTTCGATCACTGGGCTGACCAGGGGGCAGGGCTGGCTGAGTGCGCCCGGGTGCTGGCGCCCGGTGGCTGCCTTGTCCTGGCCGATTTGTTCTCGGCGCTGCTGGTGCCGACGCTGCTGGTGCCGACGCTGCTGGCCGGACGGGCCGGCCAGGCGCGCACGAGACGGCGGGCAACCCGGCTGGTGACGGCAGCGGGATTGCATTCGCCGCAGTGGCACCGCCTCTATGCCGTCATTATCCAGGCAGTGACGGCGAGGAAATAGCAACGGCGGATCCATGAGTGCGGATTGATGTCAGGTGCAGGATCTATCTCGGACGTTCCGGCGCGGCACCGGCGACCCCCGCCAACTGAATGTGCACCAGGTCGAACGTGACGTGCGTGGAGATATCGGAGAGCACCTTCGGTTCGAAGATGACCGCTACTCCGGTGGAAGCGCTCGCGGCGGGTGGAGTCGGCCAGGTGTGAGCTGACCCCCACACCGACGCGGGGCGGCAGCAGCACGTTCGTGAACGCTGTCCGTGCGGCATCTGCGACGGTGTCTGGGCAGAGGTCAGCTTCAGGACACAGACTGCCGAGTACGCCTTAGTGGGGGTAGTGCTAGCAGACATCTGGCTCGTACTGTTGAAGGACTCAGACAAACGCGGAGACTGGCTCCGACCGGTAACAGGCTGGCCTGCCAAGCGTCCGGAGATTCGTGAGTGGGAGCAAGCAACCGGGGAAACATGGAAGGTCGAGGCTCGCCGACTGGACCAGATGATCTCTGCCCGGCTTGATCCGGTCCTTGTCGCTGCGCTGAAGGACCTCGCCGCCGAACGTGGCGTATCGCTGAGTGACCTACTAAGAGAAGCGGCTCTCCTGCTCCTCCGTCGCGAGGAAGCACAGAATGTCATCACTTTCCGCGTGAATGTAACTAATGAGCAACCCGCAGGGATCACGCGCGAATCGTTCGACAAAGAAATCAAGGCCGCTGTCTTATGCTGGCCTCGTCCTTGACCGGCCCGCGGTCCACCTGCTTCCAGCTGTACTCAAGTTCATACCCTTGCTTAGGGTCGCTGCCACCGCCACTAAGCCCCGCGCCTCCGCGGGCCAGGGTGGCATAATTTGCCATGATCATCTACATAGCGCATGGGTGTGACGCTTTGAGACGCCTTGACTGGGACGCTTGGACAGGCCATGCATCAAGGGTGGCAAAACGGGGATCAAGATCAGAAACCAAAAATGGATAAAACGGGTATATCGACCAAGTGCCCTGCGCTGGTGAATCTGCGGAATACAGGCTCAGCCTGTCCGGCCACCTTCGGCGGTGGCATTATGGTCGGTGAACGTGTTCGACCCGGCGTTGCCGGGCCGCAGCAGCATGGCCAGGCACTCACGGGTACTGGCACACCAGGCGCCCAGTGGATGGAAGCCGTAGCCTTTTTCCAGGTGGGAGCTGCCCCTTCCTTGTCCGAGCTGGCGGTGACCAGCGTGGCGCCCATGTCGATCACCAGCCACCCGGTCAGGGCCTTCCCGGCGATCTCCAGCCACGGGAACCCAGCCGCAGTGTCCTCGATCAGGGCCCACACGTGCGCCCGGGCCCGCGCCCGGGCGCGGGCGATCCGGTCCAGCATCGCCGGAGTCCCGGCCAGGTCCAGAGTGCGGCGCACCGTCGGCCCGCTCGGCGCGTCCCCCAGCACCGGCGCGAGATGCGCCAGCACCGCGATATCGCTCATGCTGGTCGCCCCGAGCGCGATCGCCGCCGCCATCGACACCAGCACGATCCCCCGGTCCAGAACCGGGGAATTCCCGGCCTTGCGCAGCGCCGCGCTCAGCTGCGCGGTCAGTCCCGCCTGGTCACAGGCCTTCCGGAGAAGGACCGCGCCGGCGTGGCCGACCAGGCCCGCCCCGTCGGCGGTGACCTTCAGGGCATGGTCCCACCCGTTATGCTGCATGGCGAAGAGCGCTCCAGTTCCGGGAATTGCAAGGTGTGGTAACCCGTAATCTCCCAGAACCAGGGCGCTCTTCGCCATTCCCGGGCCCGCGGATCGCTCCCGCACCCATAAGGTGCGCGCTCACTCCGGCCCACCGCACGCGAAACCCCAGCTCACAGCCACCGGCAAATCACCGGCCCATCCAACAGCCCATCAACGCTGAATAGCGGAGGTTAATCCGCGCCGAGCTCCGCGCTCGCGCCGAGCTCGGCGCGGATTAAGCCGAAGTTCCGTGCGCCCAGCGTCAGAGGTGGTTGTCCAGCGACTGATCCACGTCGCGCTGGCCAGCGGGCCGAACCCGTGCCACGCGAGGAGCTTACGGAGCTGGTCTCGCTGAGACCGATCCTGCTCGGGAATGGGCGTAGATGGCCATCCGCCACAGGCCGTCCAGCCGCTGACCCGCAGCCTCCAGATCCGGCTGTTCTGCGCGCCCACGTGCTGTGCGGCGGCGGACTAGGCCGGATCTGTCTGGAGTTTTGTGTTGACGCACGGTCACAGCGAACTTAGCGTGACATTTAGGAGATGGGCCGGGCCAGTGCTGCTGATCGTCATGTATGGGTTGCAGACCTGGCGTGTGCGTCCGGGGGAGCCGTTCACTTTCGGGCGGGCGCCGGCCTGTTCCGCGGTGCTGCCCGCCCTTGACCGGGGCGTGTCACGCCACGCCGGGAGCTTGCATTACCACGGCGGGTGCTGGTGGCTGCATAACGACAGCAGCTCCGCGATGCTGTGCGTGCTGGGTGACCGCGGGTTCCGGGCCGACCTGCCGCCCGGGCTGCAGGTGCCGCTGCAGCAGTGGCACGCCAGGGTGACCGTGACCGGGATGCTGGGCGTCTACACGCTGCGGCTGCGCCTGCCCGGCCTCGATGATGCGCCCGACCCGGCGGAGCAGGCCCCGGCCGCGCCAGGAACCGGGGAAGGGGCAGTGACCAGCACCCATTCCCTTACCGCGCTGACCGGTAGTGACCGGGTGGTCCTGGCCGCGCGGTTCGAGGCCTACCTGACCTGGCGGCATCCAGGGGCTCCGGCGCCGGCCAGCGCCAGGGACACCGCTGAGCGGATCGGCTGGCAGGCCCACACGGTGGCCAAGCGGTGCGAGAACATCCGGGACCGCTACGCGCGCCTGGGCGTTCCCGGGCTGCGCGGGCCGCGGGCCTTGGAACAGCTCGCGCTGCTGCTCATCTCCACCGGCGAGCTGACCCCCGCCGACCTGCGGCTGCTGCCCGCCAAGGCGCCGCCCGGCTGAACCGCCAGCCCCCGCGGCATGGGGAGGCCTCCCCACAACCGGCGGGCGGCCAGGCCGTCATAAGAGGTGCATAGATCCTGACACCATCCAGCAAAGGCGGACACCATGCACCTTCCCACTCCCTCCCCACGGCGGCTGATCGGCGCGACAGCCATCGCCTGCGCGGCGGCGCTGGCCCCGGCGGCCGCGCTCGCCGCCACATCCTCCCCCGCGGCGCAGGCCGCCACGGCCAGCGCGAGCTGCGCGACATCCGGGCTGGTGGTCTGGCTGACCGTGCCGCCGGGCAACGACTACGCCGGCGGCGCCTACTACGACCTGGAGTTCACCAACCTGTCCGGACGTGCGTGCACGCTCCGCGGCTACCCCGGAGTCTCGGCGGTCAGCCTCACCGGCCGCCAGCTGGGCAGCCCCGCGGGCTGGGGTTCCGCCAAGACAACCGCGGTCAGGCTCGCCAGCGGCGCCACGGCGACCGCACAGCTGCAGATCACCGATACGGGCAACTACAGCCAGTGCTTCCAACGGCTGCCGCAAGGGCCGGGAAAGCCAGGGATCCTGCCCACAGCGGCCGGACTGCGCGTCTACCCACCGAACCAGACCGCTGCCACGGAAATCTCCTACCCGCTGCAAGCATGCGCGCACACCGGCCCGGTCTGGATCCACGCTGGCCCGGTCACGGCTGGAGGTCCTCCCCCGGGCCTCTAATTCCCCGGCGCACAAGTTCCCTGGCTGCCTCCCCCCGCCAGGGAGCGCACCGCTGCCTAACTCGCCAGCTGGCCGTTTAGCCCTGACACGACCGACCCGTGCCGCACCCAGTCCCGCGGCGTCCGAGCCGGGGGCGCGGAGCTCGTGCGCTGCCAGCGGCCAGTCCCAGCTGTCCGCTGAACAACCCCGACCAGCAGATGAGCCTCCTTGACGACGGTTTCCGCGCGCGCAGGCCGCCCGTATCCGACCCTGACGCGCAGCCTTAAGGACGGCACCGACCGCGGCCAACGAACAGGGTGCCGTGCCGGGCGGATCGATACCGCCGCCCACGCGCTTGTCGCCCAGATCGGCGGACGCTCAGCCTGGCCCGCAACTCGCTGCGCGCTCTGCATGGGTGGGAGTATCTGACAGCAGCGCCGCTGGCGCATAACCACGCCTTAAGTGCACGCGCCATCGCTCAAGGCCGGGACCATGGTCGTGCCAGAATCGGGCAGGCGCCAGGAGCGCCATCCCCACATCACGCTCTGTGGTTGATAGGCCTGCCGCTTGACATCCGTATCCACCGTCCTGGACGGCCGTCAGTATCCTCGCGCTGATCAGTTCAGGCAGGCAGATCTGGTAGATCTGCGCGCGGAGGCGGCTTGGGGCAGTTTCTCGCATACCGCGACCTGGCTGTGGCTACGACGCGTGCGGCTTTGCTTCGAATTGGGAGCGCTACAGGCGCGGGTGCTCGGGTCGGCTGCTTGCAGGTCTCGCAATGCCGGCTAGCACCGGGCGCCTTGTGAGCTGGACCTGCCGGTTGAATGGCGTGGGGCCAGGTCGAGATGCGCGCTGGTGGCGAGTTGCGGGTGGATTGCTGCCACCTGGGGAAAGATCCGCGTTCGCGGGTAGCGTGACTCTCGCCGCTTCGTACAATCAATGCGCGGTCGTACGTATAACATCTGGAGCGGGCAGGTGCTTGTCAATACCGATTATCTGGTCGTGGGAGCGGGTGCGACCGGTCTTGCGTTCGTCGATGCGCTGGCAGCGGCGGCGGATGTTGAGGTGACGCTGGTCGACCGCCAGCCCGCCCCGGGAGGCCATTGGCTGCACGCGTATCCGTTCATTCGCCTGCATACGCCTTCCGCGTACTACGGGGTTAACTCGCTCGCCCTCGGCGTTGACAGGATCGACCAGGCTGGCGAGAACGCCGGATACTACGAACGGGCAACCGGCAGCGAAGTCCGCGAGTACTTCGCCGAGGCGGCCGCGCGGCTTGCGCAGACGGGGCGGGTCCGGTTGCTCACCGGCCATGAGCACCTGGGCG
>Ga0302181_10003256_pt1 | contig 11171 bp, 10 predicted proteins | sample I_Palsa_E3_3_FD_198786 | JGI IMG/M metagenome (GOLD analysis project Ga0302181, IMG submission 198786) | Peat permafrost microbial communities from Stordalen Mire near Abisko, Sweden - I_Palsa_E3_3 | ecosystem: Environmental > Terrestrial > Soil > Palsa > Peat permafrost | place: Sweden... | reverse complement strand
CCGCAGGTGCCCGCCGCCTGGCAGCGCATCCTGCGGTCGGTCACCAGCTACGCCGACCTGGAGCCCGAGCTGCTGGGCCGGGTGGAGGAGCTGATCGATTTCGTCACCGGACCGGGGAATGGCTAACGTGGCGGTAGCAGCGGATGACACGCGAGGTCCGATGACGAGCAAGCGGGCACAACCCGAGCCGAGCCTGCGCCCCCGGATTCCCCTGACCGAGGCGAAACCAGCGATGCTCGGCTACCTGGCCGCGATCTTCCTCGGCCCGGTCATCCCGCTGGTCATGTACATCACCGCGCGGCGCAGGTCGCCGTTCCGGCGGTTCCACGCGGCCACGGCCCTGAACCTGTCGCTCACCGGGCTGCTGTACGCGGTGTGCTGCCTGATCCTGTGCGGCCTGCTCTTGCTGGATAGCCTCACCGTGGCCCTGGCGGTGGTAATCCCGATCGCGTTGGTGATCTGGCTTTCGGTGCTGAAGTACCTGATCCGCGGGATCGGCGCGGCGAACCGCGGCGAACGGTTGGAGGTGCCCGCCTGGATCTGCGCCCAGATCGCCAAGTAAGTCTCTCTCAGTCACTCGGTAAGCATGCGCGTGACGGTATCGGCCAGCAGGCGGCCGCGGCGGGTCAGCACGATCCGGCCGGCGGCGCAGGCGTCGGGACGGGCCAGCCCCTCGGCCACCACCGCCGCCGCGTTCGCTCGTCCGGCCGGGCTCAGGACCTCGACCGGGCAGCCGTCGGCCAGCCGGATCGCCAGCATGACCCGCTCCAGCTGCTGCTCGGTCCCGCCCAGGATCTCCCGGCCCTGGCCCGGACTGAGCCCCGCGCCGATCCTCGCGCCGTAGGCGGCCGGATGCCGCACGTTCCACCAGCGGGTTCCGCCCACGTGGCTGTGCGCCCCGGGGCCGATGCCCCACCAGTCGCCGCCGGTCCAGTAGAGCATGTTGTGCGCGCACCGGGACGGCCCGCGGTTCCCGCCCGCCGCCCAGTTGGAGATCTCGTACCAGCCGAGGCCCGCCGCGGTGAGCACCTCGTCGGCCAGCAGGTAGCGGTCGGCGAGCACGTCGTCGTCCGGCGCGGGCAGCTCGCCGCGCCGCACACGCGCGGCCAGCCGCGTGCCCGGCTCCACGGTGAGCGCGTAGGCGGACACGTGGTCGGGCCCGGCGGCGACGGCGGCCTCCAGCGAGCACCGCCAGTCCGCGTCGGTCTCCCCCGGCGTCCCGTAGATCAGGTCCAGGCTCACGTGCTCGAACCCGGCGGCACGCGCCCACGCGGCGCAGCGGGCCGGACGCCCCGGCTGGTGGACGCGATCGAGGACCGCGAGCACACCGGGTACTGCGCTCTGCATCCCGAACGAGACCCGGGTCACGCCCTGGGCGCGCAGCTCGCCGAGGGTCGCCTGGTCGACGCTTTCGGGGTTGGCCTCCGTCGTCACCTCGGCCCCGGGAGCCAAGCCGAACTCGGCGTCGATGGCCCGCAGGATGTGGCCGAACGCGGCCGCAGGCATCAGGGTCGGCGTCCCGCCGCCGAAGAACACCGTGCTGACCGGAACGTCCGCGCGGTGTTCACCCGCGGCGAGGACCTTGCGGGCAAACCCGATCTCGGCCAGCGCCAGGCCGGGATAGCTGCCCAGGGATACCGCCGGGGAGCCGGGCCGGGAGGCAGAAGGGCCGCCGAGCTCGGCGGCGGTGTAGGTGTTGAAGTCGCAATAGCCGCAACGGGTCGTGCAGAACGGGACGTGCACGTAGATCCCGAACGGCCGTTCGCCCAGCCCCTGGTACGCGCTGTCTGGCAGGTTCCCGTCGGCGGGAACGGGTTCGCCGTCGGGCAGGGCACCAGGCATGTCAGCCACGCTACCCGTTCGGCGGGAGAGGTCAGCGAGTCCGGATGGGGCCAGGATGCCGGATTAACGTATGGCGCGCTTAGACTGAGAAGAGTCGCGGGCATTCGGGTCGCGTTCATGGGAGGCGTCGGTGACAGAAAACCAGTCGCAATGGCCGGCCCAGTACCCGAGGTACAGCCCGCCTGACGAGACCCAGGTGCCGCCGGGCGGCTACCAGGTCCCCGCCGCTGGCTATCAGGTCCCGCCGGGTGCCTACCAGATCCCGGGTGCCTACCCGGTCCCGCCGGCCGCCTACCCCGTCCCGCCGGGTGCTTATCAGGTCCAGCCGGGTGCTTACCCGGTCCAGCCGGGTGCTTATCAGGTCCAGCCGGGTGCTTATCCGGTCCAGCAGCCCGGCTACCAGATCAGGGCGCACGACTCCATGCGCGCATCCTCGGCGGACCGGGAACGTGCCGTCGACGTGCTGAAGGCGGGCTTCGCTGAGGGCCGCCTGACCCAGGACGAGTACAACGACCGGATGGGGCAGGCCTACTCGGCCCGCACCTACGGGGAGCTGGCGACGCTGACGGCCGACCTGCCGGCCGGCGTCGGGCCCATGCCCGCCTGGCCCGTGCCGGCCTACCAGCCGCCGCCGCCCAGCGGGACGAACTCGATGGCCATCGCGGCGATGGTGCTGGGCGTGGCCGAGTTCTTCACCGCCGGGCTCACGGCCATCCCGGCCGTCGTCTGCGGTCATATCGCCCGGCGGCAGATGAAGCTGACCTCGCAGCGCGGCGACGGTCTGGCCACCAGCGGCCTGGTACTCGGCTACATGGCGATCATCTTCTGGTCGGTGCTGATCGCGGCCTCGCTGGTGGGAGTCGCGATCTCGATCGCGCACAACGGCGGCGGGCCGACGCCCTGAGCCACGCCGAACACGTCATTGGCACTTCCGAGGCACGCCGGACGTCTTACACTCAGTTAGAGGCGTCCGCAGGAGGCTTACGTGGCATACGGTCCAGGTCCGGCATTCCCGCCGCAGCCGCCCGTGCCCGAAGGCGTCGGCGTCAACCCCGCGTGGCTCGCGTCCAGCGCGGATCGTGAGCGGGCCGTGGGCGTGCTGCGGGCCGGTTTCACCGAGGGGCGGCTGAGCCAGGACGAACTCGACGACCGGGTGGCGCGCGCCTACGCGGCGCGCACCTACGGGCAGCTCTGGGAGCTGACCGCGGACCTGCCCGCCGGGGCCCTGCCCTATCCGCAGTTCCCGCACGGGCAGGCCGTCATGGTCGCGCCGGAGGCCAGCCTGCCCAGCCACTGGAAGCCGGCCGCCGCGCTGATTATTACCGCGCTGATCATCTTCACCCTGGCCGCGCTGATCACCGCAGTCATCACCGCGCACACCCAGGGCGTGATCTATCAGGGCCCGGGGTTCCAGCAGGCCAACCTGACCCCGTTCATCCAGCGCATCGGGATGTCATCGAACGCCTTCCACGCGTTCCCGGTGATCAGGCCCGGCGGCTGAAACCGCGCTTCGTTCGGCATAAATTATTTCTGCTTGCGGTCACCTTGCTGGGTCGACAGAGCCGCCACGAAGGCCTCCTGCGGGACGTCGACCCGGCCGATGGTCTTCATCCGCTTCTTGCCTTCCTTCTGTCTCTCCAGCAGCTTGCGCTTGCGGGTGATGTCGCCGCCGTAGCACTTGGCCAGCACGTCCTTGCGCAGCGCGCGGATGTTCTCCCGGGCGATGATGCGCGCGCCGACGGCCGCCTGGATCGGCACCTCGTACTGCTGGCGCGGGATCAGTTCCTTCAGCTTCGCGGTCATAGACAGGCCGTACTCGCGGGCCTCGTCGGCGTGCACGATCTGGCTGAACGCGTCCACCGGCTGGCCCTGCAGCAAGATGTCGACCTTGACCAGATCGGCCTGCTGCTCCCCGGCGGGCTCGTAGTCGAGCGAGGCGTAGCCGCGGGTCCGGGACTTGAGCTGGTCGAAGAAGTCGAAGATGATCTCCGCGAGGGGCAGCGTGTAGCGGATCTCGACCCGGTCCGCGGACAGGTAGTCCATGCCGATCAGCATGCCGCGCCGGCTCTGGCACAGCTCCATGATCGTTCCGATGTACTCGGCGGGCGAGATGATCGTGGCCCGCACGACCGGCTCGAAGACCTTGTCGACCTTGCCCTTCCCTGGCTCGGACCCGCCGGGGAAGTCGCTGGGGTTGGTCACCCGCAGCTCCTGGCCGGTGTCCATGACGACGCGGTAGACGGCGTTCGGGGCGGTGGAGATGAGCGACAGGTCGAACTCCCGCTCCAGCCGTTCGCGGACGATCTCCATGTGCAGCAGGCCGAGGAACCCGCAGCGGAAGCCGAACCCGAGCGCGTCGCTGGTCTCCGGCTCGTATACCAGCGCCGCGTCGTTCAGCCGGAGCTTGTCCAGCGCGTCGCGCAGGTCCGGGTAGTCGTCGCCGTCCACCGGGTACAGGCCGGAGAAGACCATCGGCTTGGGGTGGTCGTACCCCGCTAGCGGCTCCTTGGCAGGGTGCGCGGCGCTGGTCACGGTGTCGCCGACCCGGGCCTGGCGGACGTCCTTGACCCCGGTGATCACGTAGCCGACCTCGCCAGCGGCCAGGCCCTCGGACGGCTTGGGTTCCGGCGAGATGACCCCCACCTCGAGCGTCTCGTGCGCCGACCTGGTGGACATCATCAGCGACCGCTCGCGCCGGGAGAGCCGGCCGTCGACCACCCGGACGTAGGTGACCACGCCGCGGTAGGTGTCGTAGATCGAGTCGAAGATGAGCGCCCGGGCCGGGGCGTCCGGGTCGCCGTGCGGAGCGGGGACCAGGCGGACGATCTCGTGCAGCAGGTGCTCGACGCCCTCGCCGGTCTTGGCCGATACCCGCAGCACCTCGCTGGGGTCACAGCCGATGATCCCGGCGAGTTCGGCGGCGTAGCGGTCGGGCTGCGCGGCGGGCAGGTCGATCTTGTTCAGCACCGGGATGATCTTGAGGTCGGCGTCCAGGGCCAGGTACAAGTTGGCCAGCGTCTGCGCCTCGATGCCCTGGGCGGCGTCGACCAGCAGCACCGCACCCTCGCAGGCGGCCAGGCTGCGGGAGACCTCGTAGCTGAAGTCCACGTGGCCCGGGGTGTCGATGAGGTTGAGCACGTACTGTTTCTCGTCGTCGCCGCTGGCCCAGGGCAGCCGGACGGCCTGACTCTTGATCGTGATGCCGCGCTCGCGCTCGATGTCCATCCGGTCCAGGTACTGCGCGCGCATCTGGCGCCCCTCGACCACGCCGGTGAACTGGAGCATCCGGTCGGCCAGGGTCGACTTACCGTGATCAATGTGGGCGATGATGCAGAAGTTCCTGATCACCGCCTGGTCGGTATGACCCGGGGCCGGGCGCGCAGCATCGGCTGGGCGCGCCGGGCCGCGCGCGGCGCCGACCGGGCTGGCAGGACTACTGGCAGGACTACTAGGTGACACGAATGTCCGTTTCGGGTGACTCGCCGCCTCGCGGCCTGGGTGTTCCATGATCCCATGCCGGACGCGCTATCCCCGCCGTCCGGCCGCTGGTTTGAGTGTAGGGCTTCGCTCGGATAAGCTTCGTCGTCGCGTGACTGGCCAGCTCACTGTCGTCGCGTCACCTACCAGCTCACTTCTGAAGGACTCCCACGCGTGGCGAACATTAAGTCTCAGATCAAGCGCAACAAGCAGAACGAGAAGGCGCGCCAGCGGAACAAGGCCGTCAAGTCGTCGCTGCGCACGTCCGTCCGCAAGTTCCGCGAGGCCGCGGACGGAGGAAACGCGGCGGAGGCCGAGACCGCGCTGCGCGCCGCTTGCCGAATGCTGGACAAGGCCGCCAGCAAGGGCGTGATCCACAAGAACCAGGCCGCGAACCGAAAGTCGGCCATCGCCAAGCGCCTGGCCGAGCTCCAGTCGGCCTAGTCAGCTTGGAGCGGTGCCCGCGGCTCAGCTCGCCGTGGTCCCGCGAGTGTGCGCGCGGCTCCGCCTGCCTTTAGACGTCCGTGGCTTTTAGACGTCCGTGGCTTTTGGACGTCCGTGGCTTTAGACGTCGGCGGAGCCGGCCCGGGCCGCGACGATCCGGCGCACGGCTCGTTCCAGCGCGTAGTCCGCGCTGCTCGTCTCGCCCTTGACCTGCGCGTCGGCCTCGGCCACGGCGTGCAGTGCGCGGGCCACGCCGGCCTGCGGCCAGCCGCGCAGTTGCTGCCGCACCCGGTCGATCTTCCACGGCGGGGCACCGACCTCGGCCGCCAGGGCCGCGGCGTTCAGGTTCCGGGGCGCGGATCCGACCCGGCCGAGCAACCGGACCCCTTGCGCGAGGGCGCTGCAGATCAGCACGGGCGAGACGCCGGTGTCCAGGGCCCAGCGCAGCTGCTCCAGGGCCCGGGCCAGGTGTCCCTCCACCGCGTGGTCGGCCACCGTGAACCCGGTCGCCTCGGCCCGGCCCCGGTAGTAGGTGGCCACCACGGCCTCGTCCACCTGGCCGCCGCTGTCGGCCGCGAGCTGCTCACAGGCGGCGGCGAGCTCGCGCAGGTCCGAGCCGACCGCGTCGAGCAGGGCGCGGGCGGCCGCATCGTCGGCCCGCTGGCCCGCCCGCCGGAACTCGCTGCGCACGAAATCCAGCCGCTCGGCGAACCTGGTCACCTTCGGGCACTCGATGACCTGCGCTCCCGCGGCCCTCACCCCGGCCAGCAGATCCTTGCCCTTGGCCCCGCCCGCGTGGGTCATGATCAGCGACACATCGGGCGCCGGGCTGGCCGCGTACCGGGCCAGCTCCGCGGCGACCTCCTTGGCCGCGTTCTGCGCGGCCCGGATCACGACCACGCTGCCGCCGCCGAACAACGACGGTGAGGTAAGCAAGTCCAGCTCGCCGGGCCCGAGCGCCGCCACATCCAGGTCGTGAATGTCCCCCGCCTGCCCCGCGTCCTGGCGGGCGGCGATCAGGTCCCGGACGGCGCGGTCGATGAGGAACTCCTCCTCGCCGACCACGATGGTGACGGGAGCGGTCATAGCGGGTGCCGTGGTGCGCGCAGCCATGACCGCAGCATGCCACGCCAGTGGCGGCGGTGCCGAATCGGCGGTTACGCCGTGACCGGCTCGCCGCCCAGCCAGACGCGACGCGGCGCCAGGCCGAACGACCACAGGAACGCGCCCTCGTGATCGGCGTCCCACAGCACCATGTCGGCGAACCTGCCTCGCACCATCGCGCCCCGGTCGGTGGCGCGCAGCGCGTACGCGCTGCCGATCGTCGCGGCCCGCAGCGCCTCCTCGACGCTCATGCCGAGGTAGGACACGGCCAGCGAGACGACCAGCGCCATCGAGGTGATGCCGTTGCGGCCCGGGGTGTGATCCGAGCCCAGCGCGACGGTGACGCCCTTGTCCAGCAGCGACCGGACCGGGGGCCGGGTGCTGCCCTGCAGGGCAGCACCCGGGCACAGCACCGCGGCCACGCCCGCCCGCGCCAACGCGGCCACGTCGTCCTCGTTGGCCTCGTGCAGCATGTCGGCCGACGCGCAGCCGAGCTCGGCGGCCAGCAGGGCGGCGCCGGTGCGCGAATCCCCGCAGGCGTGGATCCGGGGCAGCAGGCCCGACCTGCGGCCCGCGCTGAGGATCCAGCGCGCCTCGTCCTCGGAGAAGCTGTCCTTCTCGCAGTACACGTCGACGCTGTCGGCGCCGACCGCCGAGGCGTCCGCGCACCAGGAGCTCACCGCGTCGATGTAGTCGGCGCGGCGGCCGAAGTACTCGGGCGGGACCGCGTGCGCGGCCAGGAATGTGATGTGCACCCGCGGCATGCCTGGCTCGCCCTCCAGGCCGCGCAGCATGCGGACGTCGGCCAGCTCGCCGTCCCGGGTCAGGTGGTAGCCGGTCTTGGCCTCGATGGTGGTGGTCCCGGACCGCAGCCACCGGCCCATCCGCTCCCGCACCCCGCTACACAAGGTCCACGGGTCGGTGCCCCGGGTGACGGTCACGGTGGACGACACGCCGCCGCCGGCCGAGTTGATCTCCGCCATCGACGAGCCGTTGGACCGCATGGCCAGCTCGGCCCAGCGGTTGCCCGCGTACACCGGGTGGGTATGGGCGTCGATCAGGCCGGGCGTGACCAGGCCGCCGCCCAGGTTCTCCACGTGGTCCACGTCCACGATGTCATCGATGACCCCGGGAATACGCTGCGGCAGCTCGGCGGACGGCCCGACCCAGGCGATCCGGTCGCCGCTGGTCACCACGGCGGCGTTGCTGAGGATCTCGGATCCGGTCCACAGGCGGCCGATGTTGGTCAGCAGGCGTACAGTCACCGGCGATCCCCCCGGGGACCGGTGAGCTCACGTGCCATGAGCGGTCACCTGCCATGCCTCGCGCCCGCTGGGTGGCCGGCGGGCGCTAGACGAGCTGAGCTTGCGCACCGCACAGTCAGGGTCGGCGCCGTGCGGGTACGGTCACCAACGTATCGATCCAGATACCGTATTGCACCGCAACCACCAGAGACAAGCCCTTCGGGGAAATGCGGAACTTTATCGGCTCACGGGTTCGGGCGCCTTAGCCGGCGAGAAAAAGCCTGCCCAACGTGACCACTCTCACGCTGCGGTCCGGACACAATCGTCGCTGCGGGTTTCTACGGCGCCACCGGGGTCAGCGGGTCCAGGGCGGCCGCTTCCAGCTGCGCGGCCAGACCTGGCGGGACCCGTGCCTCCAGCAGCGTGCCGTTCGCCACGTGGTCGGTGTTCAGCACCTCGCCGTCGGCGTGGGCGCGGGCCACCAGGTCGCCGCGGCCGTACGGCACTATCACCCGGACGTGGGTATCCAGTCGCGGCAGCGCGGCCTCGATGGCGTCCCGCAGAGCGGCCAGGCCGGCACCGGTCTTGGCCGAGACGCTGATGCTGCCCGGCTCGCGGGCCCGCAGCGCCTGCAGCACGACCGGGTCGGCGGTGTCGATCTTGTTGACCACGACGAGCTCGGGCACGTGCGCCGCGCCGATCTCAGCCAGTACGCCGCGGACCGCGGCGATCTGCGCTTCCGGCTCGGGGTCCGAGCCGTCCACCACGTGCACGATGAGGTCCGCCTCGGCGCTCTCCTCAAGCGTCGAGCGGAACGCCTCCACCAGCTGGTGCGGCAGGTGTCGGACGAACCCGACCGTGTCGGTGAGCGTGAAGGCGCGCCCGGACGGCGTCAGCGCTCGCCGCACCGCGGGGTCCAGGGTGGCGAACAGCGAGTCCTCGACCAGAACCCCGGCCCCGGTGAGCGCGTTGAGCAGGCTCGACTTGCCCGCGTTGGTGTACCCGGCGATCACCACGGACGGCACGTCACGACGGGTCCGGCGGCCACGCTGGACCTTCCGCCCGGTCGAGAAGCCGGAGATGTCCCGCTGCAGCCGCCCGATCCGGGCGCGCAGCCGCCGACGGTCGGTTTCCAGCTTGGTCTCGCCCGGGCCGCGGGTCCCGATCCCGCCGCCGCCGGCCACCCGGCCGCCGCCCTGCCGGGACAGCGACTCGCCCCAGCCGCGCAGCCGGGGCAGCATGTACTGCAGCTGGGCCAGCTCGACCTGGGCCTTGCCCTCGCGGCTGCGGGCGTGCTGGGCGAAGATGTCCAGGATCAGCGCGGTCCGGTCGATGACCTTGACGTGTACCACGCCTTCCAGCCGCCGGAGCTGGCTCGGGGTGAGCTCGCCGTCGCAGATCACCGTGTCGGCGCCCACCGCGACCACCACGTCGGCCAGCTCACGGGCCTTGCCCGAGCCGATATAGGTCGCTGCGTCGACGTGGCTGCGCCGCTGGATCAGGCCGTCGAGCACCTCGGACCCCGCGGTCTCGGCCAGCCGGCTCAGCTCGCGCAGCGAGTTCTCGGCGCTGGCCAAGCTGCCTTCGGTCCACACCCCGATCAGCACCACCCGTTCGAGCCGCAGCGCGCGGTATTCGACCTCGCTGACGTCCTGCAGCTCGGTGGAGAGCCCCGCCACCCGCCGTAGCGCGTGCCGCTCTTCCAGGTCCATGTCCCCGTGCAGATCTGATGCATCCGGCTGTTCGTTAAAGACCGTGCTCATCGCCCTCCGTTGCTCGTCCCCCGAATATGCCACGCGTGACGCGGGATTTCATTTTATTAACGCTAGGGCCGGGTGATATCTGCCCGGCCGTTCCCCGGCCAGCCGTTTTTCCAGGCCGAACGGCCCGTGGCTCTCCCGCCCGGTCAACCTTTTGGCGATCCGAGGTGTATTAGAAACATGGCGAGCCTGGAACTCCGTGCCGCCCGTCCTGCCTGGGGCTGGTATCTGACCTAGGCGGGCAGCGCGCTGCGCGCGGCGAGTTCACGGAACGCCGCCTCGGTGGCCGAGCCAGGGGCGGCGCAGTAGGCGATCAGGCGCTGGCCGGTCTCGGCGATGTGCAGGACTTGGCACTCGAACTCCAGCGGCCCGCCCTGCGGGTGGCTGACGTACTTGAGCATCGGCCCGCGCACCTCCACCTCGTGCTCGGCCCACATGTCCGCGAACGGCGGTGAGAGCGCGAGCATCTCGGTGACCAGGCTCTCGATGGCGACGTCCCCCGGGTAGCGGGCGTAGGACGCGCGCAGGTCGGCGACCGTGGCCCGGGTGAACCTGAGGAAGTGCTCATCGGTCCAGACCACGTCCGTCGGCTCCCGGCGGAACGTCCAGCGGATCATGTTCCGGTCCTCGTGGGAGGCCAGGTCGCCGATGAAGTGGATCGCGAGGCGGTTCCAGGCCAGCACGTTGTAGGCCGCGTCGACCACGTAGGCCGGGGTATCCGGCATGGTGTCGAGCAGGTGCCTGATGCCCGGCGTGATCTCCCGGCTCGGCCCGGCCACCGGCGGCGGGGACTCCCCCGCCACCCGGAACAGGTAGTCACGCTCGTCGGCGGTGAGCATCAGCGCCCGGGCCAGCGCGGACAGTACCTGCCGCGACGGGTGCGGGCCGCGGCCCTGCTCGAGCCGGATGTAGTAGTCGACCGACATGCCGGCCAGCTGGGCCACCTCCTGGCGGCGCAGCCCCGGCGTCCGGCGGTGTCCCGGCGACCCGGCCCCGGGCAGGCCGACCTGGCGCGGGCTCAGCCGGGCCCGCCGGCCGCGCAGGAACGCCGCCAGCTCAGCGCGGTTGGTCGCGTTCATTTCTCCTATCTTCGCGCGTGTCTTCGCGCGTGCGGACCTGCTGAGGGTGGTACCGCTGATCCCAGGCTCGGCGGGTCTCTCCCGTGGGGTCGGGCCCGCCCTTAACGTCGGGGCTATGACGACGATCGCCCTGATCACTGGGGCCAACAAGGGAATCGGGCTGGAGACTGCCCGGCAGTTCGGGACGCGCGGCTTCACGGTGCTGGTCGGGGCGCGAGACG
>Ga0302181_10003255_pt1 | contig 11172 bp, 10 predicted proteins | sample I_Palsa_E3_3_FD_198786 | JGI IMG/M metagenome (GOLD analysis project Ga0302181, IMG submission 198786) | Peat permafrost microbial communities from Stordalen Mire near Abisko, Sweden - I_Palsa_E3_3 | ecosystem: Environmental > Terrestrial > Soil > Palsa > Peat permafrost | place: Sweden... | reverse complement strand
TCGAGGAGATGGAGAACGGCACGCTCGAAGGCCTCGAACTGTGGCGCCTCTTCCAGACCGAGGACTTCGACCCCGAGGAGGTGCATTTCACCTTCGACCTCCCCGAGGAATGACCCCCCGGGAATCCCGGAAATGACCCGAGGCCGCGTGTAGCACCACGCGACCTCGAGCCATTACGACCACGAGCCGATCCACGAGGGACCTACGCCCGAGGCAGCACTCGAAAGCGTAGGCGACCCCGTGGGACGGGCTCTTCAAAGACGACAACCCACGAAAGGTGTCGCGCATGGACGCGCTCATAGAGGCCGACCGCCTCAGCAAGAAATTCGGAAAGGTGCAGGCCCTCTCCGAGCTGACGCTCACCCTGCCGGCCGGTCAGCCGGTGGCCATCCTCGGCCCCAACGGCGCCGGCAAGACGACCTTCATCCGCATGGTGGCCACGCTCATCGCGCCCGACCGCGGCACGCTGGTCGTCAACGGCCACGACGTCGTGCGCGACCCCATGGCGGTGCGGCGCATGATCGGCCTCGCCGGCCAGTCCGCCGCCGTCGAGGAGATGATGACGGGCCGCGAGAACCTCGTCATGGTGGCCCGCCTCTACGGCCAGGGCCGCGCCCGGTCCGTTGCCTCCGCCGAGCGGATCCTGGACCAGATGGATCTGGTCGAGGCCGCCGACCGCCGCGCCAAGACCTATTCCGGCGGGATGCGACGGCGGCTCGACCTGGGGGCGAGCCTCGTCGGCTCGCCCCGGCTGCTCTTGTTGGACGAGCCGACGACGGGCCTCGACCCGGTCAGCCGCAACGAGGTGTGGGACGCCGTGCACGCCATGAGCGTGCACGGGACCGACATTGTGTTAACGACGCAGTATCTCGATGAGGCCGACCATCTCGCGACCTCCATCGTCATCATCGACGGCGGCCGCGTCATCGCCCAGGGCACGCCGAGCGAGCTCAAGTCCCGCGTCGGAGCGGACATGGTCGAGCTGCACACCATCGATGTCCCCACCATGCAGCGTGCCGCCGAGGTGCTGGCGTCGCTGGGTGTGGCCGAGCCCTCCACCGACCCGGCGACGCGCCGCTGCTCGGTGGCCGCCCCGAGTGGCTCGAAGCTCCTGCCCGTCGTCGTGCGGGCGCTCGACGACGCCGCGGTGCCGGTGGAGGACATCGCGCTGCGCCGGCCCACGCTCGACGAGGTGTTCCTCGCTCTCACCGGGCACCGCGCCTCGACACCCGACTCCGATCCGACCACTCCCGCAAAGGACGCCGCATGACCATCACCCTCGATCCACCGCGCCAGTCGCGGCCCACGGAGGCCGTCACCAACCAGGGCGCGTCGTTCCTCGTGGCCAGCGGGCAGGTGGCGAGCCGCACGCTCAAGAAGTTCGTCCGCTCGCCGGCGCTGCTCATCGCGGGCACGGCGCAGGGGCTGCTCTTCCTCCTGATCTTCCGCTACGTCTTCGGCGGGGCGGTCAGCCACACGGGGGGCCTCTCCTATGTGGACTTCCTGGTCCCGGGCTTCGTCGTGACCGGGGTGCTGTTCCAGGGCATGAGCGCCGCCAGCGGCGTGGCCGACGACAAGGAGGGCGGGCTCTTCGACCGGCTGCGCAGCCTGCCCATCCGGCTCCTCTCCATCGTGTCGGGGCGGGTGGGCGCCGACACGGTGCTCGTCGCCTGGGGCGTGGTGGTGATGACCGCGGCGGGCTTCGCGGTCGGCTTCCGGGTCAACGGCACGACGGCGGGTGCGCTGGCCGGGCTCGGTCTGACCATCCTCTACGGCTTCGCCTTCGTGTGGCTGTTCATCGCCCTCGGTCTCATGGCCGGCAGCCCGCAGGCGGCCCAGGGGCTCTCGTTCCTGGTGTTCCCCCTCAGCTTCGTCTCGTCGGCCTATGTGCCGGTGTCGACCATGCCGGGCTGGATGCAGGCCTTCGCCAACAACCAGCCCATGACGCAGATGGTCAACACGGTGCGGCTGCTCACCGGCGGTCCCCAGGCCCAGGCGCTGCTCGGGCACCCCGTGTCGTACTACCTCGTGCCCTCGCTCTTGTGGACGGCCGGGTTGGTGATCGTCTTCGCCCCGCTCGCCGTCTGGAAGCTGAAGACGACGTAACGCCGGGCGGTCAGCGCCGGTCGAACTTCTCGTCCTCGGGTGACTGGCCCGTGGGCAGGACGGTGTTGATGGCGTAGCGCAGCCGCTCCTGCGCATCGATCATCCAATCGATGAAGAAGGCGTAGTCCTCGACCTGGGTGATGTCGCCGTCGCTGTAGTCGGCGACACGGTAGGCCGAGCGGTCGGGCAGGCGCTCCCACGAGAGCGGTGCACCGTAGAGCGATTCCACCATGTCCTGTTGCGACTGCAGCACGTCGAATTGGGCGGCGCTGGCCTCGGGCGCGCCGAGGTCGACGTAGAAGTCGGAGCGCAGCCGCCCGCCGGCGACGAAGCTCAGGCCGTAGTGCGTGCCCGAGACGGGGGAGGGGAGCGTGATGAAGTTCAGCGCAGGCAAAATCGTCATCTGTGTCCACTGCGGGTGACGGACGCGGACTCTGTCGAGCCAGCGCGACCAGTACTCGCGGTACATGGCGCCCTTGCCTCCTCCGAGCGGCCCGGCCAGCTCGGCGAGGTTCCAGCCGCTGGGATCACGCCACCACTGGGCGCCCGAGTAGTTCCCGATGACGCCCGTGGCCTGCTCCATGATGTGGCGGATCAAGCCGGCCGGTGTGTACGCCGCCTTGTCGACGTCCCAGATAAGCGGCGCGCTGAGGTTGTTCTGCCAATGCGCGGTGCGTCGGGCGGGGTCCGCGTCCAGCCATTTCTCGAGCTCGCTGCGCAAGTCGAAGCTGAGGTCGGTGCGGGGGCTCAGGGTGAAGATGGTTCCGTCAGCCACCGACTCCGTGGCGATGAGACGACGCACCAGCGACGCATCTTGCACGCGGCGCTTGGACTCGGCCGTCTCCTTGGCCAGCTGACGCTCCGGGCTGATGGTGAAGTCCTCGACCTCGCGCACGGGGTAGATCTGGCTGACAGAGATCATCGGCACGCTGTTGCTGCCGAGCTGCCCGTAGGTGTACGAGCGGAAGGCGCTGATCTGGACGAGTGCGATGTCGAGGCCCATTTCGCTCAGCCAGACCACGCTGGCCGTCACGACGGCCGAGAAGTCCCGGGCCAGCATGACGATGCGGGGACGCCGCAGCGACTCCGACGACAGGTTGGGCGCGTGCGCCTGCAACTCGGCCAGGGCCTCGTCCGGGCTGATGGGGGTCTGGCGCCGTGACTGGAAGCGGGCGTAGAGATCGGCCAGCGATTCGGGCAGCATCCGGCTGACGGCAGCGGCGTACTTGATGGCCGAGACTTCGGTGTCGGCCGAGCGGCTGTTCTTGAGCTCGGCCACCACCAGCCGCCCGTCGGCCCCGAGCCCGAGCACCGAGACCCGGTCGCGGGCGGCGCCGCCGGCCGTCGGAACGCCCTCGAACTCGAAAGTCACGACCTTGATGGCGGGTCCCAGGATGGCGGGATTCGAGAGGACCCACTCCTGCAGATCGGCGCGCTGCTCCAGTCCCGCCTCTTCCAGCGAGATCGCCTGTGCCGGCATCGCGACGGAACCGGCGACGGTAAAGAGCATTTCTTCCGCCATTGCCGTGAGGCTACGACAAACGGTTGTTTTGAGGCAGGTACCGAAAGTCACACGTCGTCACAACGGCAAAACAAAACTCGTGGCCAGACGCCATACTCACGACGCATCCGGCGTGTCGTGTGGCCCCTTCGCGGCGTCGGAAACGTCCCACCGACTCGCCAGAAGGACGAAGCGCCCCCGCCAGCGCGACGAGCCCGGCAGAGAGATCACGCTGCTCAGGAATCAGAGAGAATTGTGCAAATGTTGTGATCCGGTTTGCCGACGTTTCCGCTGTGCTGGACCCGCGGGCGCCGCGCCACCGGCTCGCAGCGACTCAGATCGGCGCCACCGGCGCAACGAGTGGCCACGGACGCTCGCGCTCGACGACGTGCGCCAGGTCGAGCAGCAGTTGCTCGTCGTGCCGCCGGCCGATGACCTGCATCGAGACCGGAAGCCCGTCGACCAGGCCGATCGGGATGGCCACCGCCGGATGCCCGGTCGTGTTGGCCGGGATCGTCAGGGCACCGTTGTTCCCGACCGCCGCCTCGAAGCCGTACTCCGAGACCAGGTCCACGTCGTCGATGGTCGTGGGCATCGGCCCCTGGGCGGCGAACGCGACGTCGGGGTTGGTGGCGCACACTATGAAGTCGACCTCGTCGAAGATCTCCGCCATTTGCACAATGATCTGCCGGCGGAACGCCTCGATGTTCTTGGCCGTGTCGAGGTTGAAGTGGTTGGTGGCGATGTTGGCCGCCAGCATGATCTCGGGCGTGAGCTCCGACTCGCAGCCGGGGTAGAGGTCGCCCAGACCGACGAGGAGGCTGGCGGTCCCGGCGAGGGCCCACTCCAAGCCTCCCCGGGGCAGCGCGATCGGGACGTCGACCCGCTCGAGGCCGGCGTCCTTGATCAGCAGGTCGGCCGCCTCGTCCACCTTCCCCCGTACCGCCGATGCGACGATCGCTGCCCCGAGGTCGACCGACACCGCGACCCGCTTCCCGCGGATGTCCTGCTTGCCCAGTCCCGCTTCCCACCCCTCGACCCGCGGCAACGAGAAGGGGTCGTACTCGTCGGCGCCGTTGCAGGCGTCGAACCAGCGGGCCGTATCGCGCACTGACCGGGACACGCATCCCAAGACGGCCGTCAATGGCTCGATCTCGGTGTGCGGACCCTTGGGGATCCGACCGAACGTCGACTTCAATCCGAACAGCCCGGTGAAGCCCGCTGGAATGCGGATGGATCCGCCGCCGTCACCTCCCGTGCACAGAGGAAGCAGACCACCCGAGACGGACGCCGCCGAACCGCCCGATGATCCACCGGGAGTCTTCTCGAGGTCGTACGGATTCGAGGTCGCCCCGTGTAACCGGGTGTAGGTGCAGTTGATGCCACCGAACTCCGATGCCGTCGTCTGCCCCACGAGCACGGCGCCGGCCTGACGTAGACGGGTCGTCATGGTCCCGTCGTATTCGGCGATCCGGTCCTTGAAGACGAGCGACGCCTCGGTCTGGGGCCATCCCTTGACGGCATCGAGCTCCTTGACGCCGATGGGCACGCCACCGAAGGGCAACTGCACGTCCGCCGCCGCAGCGGTCTCCAGCGCGTGTTCCTCGTCGACGAAGCACACGGCGTTGAGCTTCGAGTCCGCTATGGCTGCCAACGATCCTTCGAGCGCCTCGGTGGGCGAGATCGTGCCCGCCCGGAAGGCGTCGACGAGAGAGCAAGCATCTCCCACCCACAGTTCTGGTGTCATCGCTGTCGAAACCTACAAGGACGCAATCCCTTGCGCTTCTAACCCCAGAAAAGGCAGGTCGAATCCTCTTCCAGTTCGCTGACGAGGACATCGACAGGCTGCAGAGGTTCGCGCTCGGGGAATCTCATCCACGTGCCGTTTCGGTCGGCAAAGTAGAGCGTCCACAGTCCATCGCCCTCGTATCGGAGCTGAGCGATTGGCGTCGCAGTCCACTCACCCGGGCTGCCATCCCAGGGCGGTCGGCGCTCAGGATGGACACCGTCTTGCCCCTAGTGGTGTCCTCTATGCGCACCTTGTCGGCCATGGCGGCAGGCACCCGTGTTCGGCAGAACCGCCTGATCTTCTCCACGTCCAGGTCGGGAAGGACTGTGGGCACCGCCCGATGCTACGACCGGAGCCTCCCGTCGAACCATGACAGAACCACCGAAGCCACAGGACCTCCCGTCAGGCTTCTGTCACGGATTGGAGAGCTGCTGGTGTCGCCCCTTCTTCCGAAGTCCGATGAAAACCCGCGGCTTCTTGGCCTGTGGAACGGCTCGGCGGGAGGACGCCTCGTCGCCCCGCATGAACGCGATCCAGGGGTCCATTTCTGCAGCGTCGCTCTCTGGGACAAACCGTCCAGCCCCCTCGACCGGCAGCGCGTCCCCAGGACGTCCCCACGTCCCAGGCGTCGCCTCGTATCCCTTCGTGAGGTCGTTCATGCGCCCTCCTTTCGCCACTTCGCAGGCTATTCCTCCGTAGTGACAAATCGAAGAGCCGAAAGTCCCTACCCCGGGTGGCCTGATGCCCAGAGGACGCCCTACTCCGTCGTCCGCTTCTTGAAGGAGTGCGCCGCGAACGGGCAGGCCACGGCGAGGATCACCACGGACCAGATCAGCGCCGCCTCGACCGGGTGCTGCATCGGCCAGACCTGCACCATGGCTGAGGGGTTCGGATTGCCCCAGAGATCGCGAGCTCCCGCCACGACCGCGCTCACCGGGTTCCAGTTCGCCACGGCCTGCAGCCACCCCGGCATGTGCTGGGTCGGCACGAACGCGTTGGACACGAACGTCAGCGGGAACAAGACGATGAAACCGAACGAGCCGGCCGACTCGGGGCTCTTGGAGTTCAGTCCCACGCAGGCTGAGACCCACGACACCGCGTAGGCGAAGAACAACAACAGACCGAACCCGCCGATGACCGAGATGGCACTCGAGCCGGGACGCCAACCGACCGCGAGCCCGGTGAGGATCACGATGGTGGCGCACAAGACGGATGTCAGGAAGTCCGCGGCCGAACGACCGACCAGCACCGCCGAGCGCCACATGGGCAGCGTGCGGAAGCGGTCGATCATGCCTTCGTGGAGGTCGGTACTGAGACCGATCGCCGTCCCCATGGTCGAGGTCGTCAGGTTCAGCGCCAGAATGCCGGCCAGCAGGAAGTCGACATAGCTCCCGCCACCCGGAATCGGGATGGCGCCGCCGAAGATGTAGACGAACAGCACCGTGAACAGCAGCGGCTGGATCGTCACGTCCGAGAGCTGCATGGGCTCCCGGGAAATGTGCACGAGATTGCGCCGGGTCATGGCCCAGATATCCGCCAGTGAACCGAGGAAGCTCCCACCCGAATGCGGGCGATCGAATCCGGTGCTCGATGGCGTCAAGACAGCGGTCGTCATGCGCGTACTCCTTCCAGTTCGTGACGGCCCTCGCCGGACCCGACGGGACCGGGGGAACCAGTAGCGGCACCACCCGAACCCGAACCCGTCTCGTCGCTCTCGGCGGCACCTTCCTCTTCAATGTGGTCGCCGGTGAGCGAGAAGAACACGTCGTCGAGCGACGGCTGCCGCACCTCGATGTTGTCCACCAGCACTCCCGCGTCGTCCAGCGCTCGCACCACGACGGTCGCAAGACCCGTCGACGAGTCGACCCCGGCGCTCAGCGTCCGCCCGTCGTCGCTCACGGAAACAGGACCGGACACCAGCGGTGCCATGGCGCCAACGGCCGAGGCATGCGGCTCGGCCAACGTGACCTCCAACCGTGCACCCCGGCTGGCCTGCTTCAGCTCCTGCGGCGTCCCTTGGGCGATGACCCGGCCGTGGTCGACGACCACGATGTCGTGGGCCAGCTCGTCGGCCTCCTCCAGGTATTGCGTGGTCAGCAGGACGGTGACGCCCTCGCCGAGCAGCTCCCGGATGGCCTGCCAGACCCGCAGCCGCGACGTCGGGTCCAGCCCCGTCGTCGGCTCGTCCAAGAACAGGACGGGGGGACGGGTCATCAACGAACCGGCGAGGTCGAGGCGACGGCGCATGCCCCCGGAGTAGCCCTTGACCACACGGTCGGCGGCATCGGTCAGCTCGAACTGCGCCAGGAGCTCCTTGGCCCGGGCCCGGGACGCCGCCCGGCCCATGTCTGACAACTCACCGATCAACACCAGGTTCTGGCGCCCAGTGAGCAGCTGGTCGAGCGTCGCGTCCTGGGCGGCCACGCCGATGTGGCGCCGCACTTCCGCCGGGTGCCGCAGCACGTCGATGCCGGCCACCGTTGCCGACCCCGAATCGGGTCGCGCCAGCGTGGTCAGCACCCGCACGGCGGTCGTCTTGCCGGCGCCGTTCGGGCCCAGCAGGCCGAGGATGGTGCCGGCCGGCACCGCAATGTCGACACCCGCCAGCGCCTGGGTCTCCCCGTAGCGCTTGGTCAGTCCCTCCGCCTGGATCATGAGGTCAGTAGCCATAGACATCCTTACCGGTCGTTAAGTAAACTGCTGTCCAAGGGAATGGTAAGTTACCTACTTACCTGCCGTCAAGTAGGTATTAGGACAAATTACCGGTAAGGTGCAGAACGAGATGGACAAGATCGCCACCGACATGACCAAGACACCGCAGAGCCAGGACACGTGACACGGACCGCCGACGATCAGGCCCGGGCCGACGAGGTAGAGCAGGAAGAGGACGCCATCGGCGAGCTCGAGTCCGTCATCGGTGATGAGCCCGACCTTGGCCCGCCCTCCGACCCAGAGACCGCGACCGCCACCGCCACCGTCCCACCCCTGGTCGACGCCAAGTCCGACACCCGCCAGCGCATCCTCGATGTGGCTCTCGACCTCTTCACCGAGCAGGGCTACGACGGCACCAGCCTGCGCGAGATAGCAGAGCAGCTGGGCGTCACCAAGGCCGCTCTCTACTACCACTTCGAATCCAAGGAAGACATCCTCATGGCGCTGCACATGCGCATCCACGACTTCGGTCGGGAGGCGCTGATGCTGATCGCGGAGGAGCCGGTCACGCTGGAGCTGTGGGAGCAGCTGCTCGATCAGATCGTCGGCGAGATGCTGGCCCAGCGCAAGCTCTTCCTCATGCACGAGCGCAACCAGGCCGTCCTGGAGAAGCTGCACCGCGAGGACCACGACGCCGAGCACGAGGACATCCAGAACCAGTTCCGCCGGGTCCTGGCCGACGCGCGGGTGCCGGTGCGGGACCGGGTGCGCATGGCGGCGTCCTTCGGCGTCGTCTTCTCGAGCATCTTCCTCGGCGACGCGTCCTTCGACTCGGTGAGCAAGGACGAATTGGAGGTCATGCTCCGCGACATCCTCCACGACGTCCTGCGAGGATGACGGAATCGGTCCGCCGGGCAAAAACCCAGCGCCACCTGGCTACAGTTCCTCCCAGTGACTGACACCCCTCCAGCCCCCGTGGACGCGCACCACGAGCACCCCTTCACGGTCGCCATCGACGTAGGCGGCACCGGCCTGAAGGCCGACGTCCTCGACAAGGACGGTGTGGCCGTGGCGGGGCGGGTGCGGGTGCCCACGACCTATCCCATGCCGCCCCACGAGTTGGTCCACACGCTGACGAAGCTCGTGGCCAAGCTGCCCGAGGGGGACCGGGTGTCTTGCGGCTTCCCCGGCATGGTCCGCGAAGGACACGTCCTCAGCGCGCCACACTTCGTCCTCGAGAAGGGCCCGGGCACCAAGGTCGATCCTCAGCTGTTCGCGCACTGGTCGGACTTCGACCTGGCGGCCGCCCTCAGCAAGTCCATCGGCAAGCCGTGCCGCGTCGCCAACGACGCCGACGTCCAGGGCCTGGCCGTCGTGAAGGGCAAGGGCTTCGAGGCGGTGATCACGCTCGGGACCGGCTTCGGCACGGCATTCTTCATGGACGGCAGCCTGATGCCTCACCTGGAGTTCTCTCACCTCGAATTCCGCAAGGGCGAGACCTTCAACGAGCAGATCGGCGAGGCGGCGCGTAAGAAGGCCGGCGACGAGAGCTGGAACAAGCGGGTGCGCAAGGCCATCGCCTACCTCGATGCGTTGTGTTTCTTCGACCACCTCTACATCGGCGGCGGGAACGCGGGTCGCATCAATCGGCGCGACCTGGGCGATGTGCTCGAGCGCATCACCGTGGTGGACAACAGCGCCGGCATCCTCGGAGGGATCAAGCTCTGGGATGCCCACCACGTCGGTGTCGAAGGATCGTCGGAATGACCGCTGTCGACACCGAACCGCTGGCCTGGGACCCGCTGAACGAGAAGTACAAGGCCGACCCGCACGCCATCTGGAAGCGCCTGCGCGACGAGCAGCCCCTCTATTACAACGAGGAGCTCGACTTCTACGCCGTCAGTCGCTTCGCCGACGTCGATGCCTTCAGCCGCGACCCCCAGACGTTCCTGTCCGGACACGGCACCGTGCTCGAGATGATCACGGCCGACCCGGTTGAAATGCAGATGATGATCTTTATGGACCCGCCGGAGCACACCCGTTACCGGCGGTTGGTCTCCAAGACCTTTACGCCGCGCCGCATGAAGCTCCTCGAGGACGACATCCGCGCCCTCTGCGTCGACCTGCTCGACCGCCTCGTTGGCCGGAGCTCGTTCGACTACGTGCAGGACTTCGGCGCCCGCGTCCCCGCCTACGTGATCGCCGCACTTCTCGGAGTGCCCCCCGAGGACCGCGACATGGTCCGTGGCTGGATCGACGAGTCCTTCCACCTCGACCCTGAGAAAGGGATGTCGAACGACATCTCCATGACGGCGATGTTCAGCTTCATGGAGTACCTCGGGAAGACGCTGGCCGATCGCCAGGCCAACCCGCGCGACGACATGTTCACGGACCTGGTGAACATGGAGATCACGGAAGACGACGGCGTGCCCCGGCGGCTGACGCTGGAGCAGGCGGTCAACTTCGCCGCCCTCATCGGCAGCGCCGGCACCGAGACGGTGGCCCGCATGCTCGGCTGGGCTGCGTTGGCCCTCGACAACAACCCCGACCAGCGGGCCGAGCTCGTGGCCGACGCCAGCCTGATCCCCAACGCCGTGGAAGAGGTCCTGCGCTACGAGGCGCCGTCGCCGGTGCAGAGCCGTTGGTGCACCGAGGACGTCGAGGTGCACGGGGGCACCATCCCGGCCCGCTCGAAGGTCGTGATGATCACCGGTTCTGCCGGCCGGGACGAGCGGGCCTATCCGGACGCCGACCGCTTCGATATCCACCGGAAGTTCGACCACCATTTGTCCTTCGGCTACGGCATCCACTTCTGCCTCGGCGCGGCCCTGGCCCGGACCGAGGGGAGGATCGCCCTCGAGGAGACCTTCAAGCGCTTCCCCGAATGGTCGGTCGATATGGCCGGAGCGGTCCCGCTCTATACGAGTACGGTCCGCGGGTACACGAAGCTGCCGATCAGCGTCTGACCTGGTCGCGGGCGCCCCGGAGGCCCCGCTACTGCTCCTGTAGGCTGTACTTCTTCACCCAGCGCTCGTAGCTCAACGGACTAGAGCATCTGACTACGGATCAGAAGGTTGAAATCCCTAATGCTGACGGTGTCAGCCGGCCATATCTGAGAGCGCAT
>Ga0302181_10003254_pt1 | contig 11179 bp, 9 predicted proteins | sample I_Palsa_E3_3_FD_198786 | JGI IMG/M metagenome (GOLD analysis project Ga0302181, IMG submission 198786) | Peat permafrost microbial communities from Stordalen Mire near Abisko, Sweden - I_Palsa_E3_3 | ecosystem: Environmental > Terrestrial > Soil > Palsa > Peat permafrost | place: Sweden: Abisko... | reverse complement strand
TCGCGGCCCTGTTCGTGCTCGCCGCTCTCGCCTCGTTCGTCCTCTGGGCGACCCGGTTCGGCGCTCATCTTTACGCCGTCGGCGGCAACGCGGAAGGCGCGCGCCTGGCGGGGATCAGAACCGACCTGGTCACCATCGGCGCCCACGTCGTCTGCAGCCTTTCCGCCGGCCTCACCGGCCTCTATCTCGCCAGCCGTCTGCGCTCCGGCGCGCCCTGGGTCGGGCGCGACGGCGTCTACGACCTCGAATCGATCGCGGTCGTGGTGATCGGCGGCACGTTGCTTGCCGGCGGACGCGGCGGCGTCTGGGGGACGCTCGCCGGCGTCCTTTTGTTCGCCACTTTGGACGCGGCGTTCAACATGCTCGGGGTATCCGCCTATCCCAAACTGGTGCTTCGGGGCGCGATCGTCATTCTGGCGGTCGCCGTGTACACGTTCCGCACTCGGGGACATGTCGCATGACCGTCGCGATCCAGGGGGGCCGCGAACGGGCTCGCGCGGTTGCGCTTGTGCGGCGGGTCAATTTCGCCGTCGTCGTGTTTCTCGCGCTCTATGTCGCCGTCGGACTGCTGCAGCCGAATTATCTCGAGCCGGCGGGGGCGATGAATTTCCTCCGCCGCGCTGCTCCCCTCGCCATCTTGGCGTCGGGGCAGCTGTTCGTCCTCATCAGCGGCGGATTCGATCTCTCCGTCGGCTCGCTCGTCACGCTGACCGTGATCGGCGGGTCGATGCTGACGGCCAACGATCCTTCGAAAACCTGGTCGACGATCGCCGCCCTCTATGCAATCGGCCTCTTCGTTGGGCTTATCAACGGCGCGGTCGTCGCCTATCTGAAGACCCCGTCGATCATCGCCACTCTTGGGACGCTGCTGTCGGTCAACGGCGCGGCGATGATGTGGTCGGGCGGCTCGCCGCGCGGCTATCTGCCCGACAACTTTCGCATGTTCGGACGGTTCGTGTTCCATGATGTGCCGGTGATCGGCATATTTCCGCTCGCTGTCGCCGTTCTCGTCGCGGTCTGCGCGCTCGCGCAATGGGGATTGCATGGAACCGTGTTCGGCCGCCGCGTGCTCGCGGTCGGCGACAATCCTCGCGCAGCCGAGCTCGCCGGCGTCCGGGTCGAGTTCGTGCGTCTTGGCGTGTTCGTCATTTCGGCGCTGTCCGCGGTCACCGCGGGGGTGATGCTGGGCGGCTTTGGCGGCGTATCGGTCGATGTCGGGCGTGGCCTCGAACTGCAGGCGATTGCCGCCTGCGTGGTCGGGGGCGTGCAATTGTTGGGCGGCCGCGGCACGGTCGTCGGCGCCGTCGCCGGGGCGCTGACCCTCACCGCCCTGTTCGCGCTGCTGACGCTCCTTGGCTTGCCGCAGCCGCTTAAGGATACGGCGCAAGGGTTCATTCTGATCGCCGCGGTCGCGATCGGCGCATGGCGCCGACGACGCGCGGTCTAGCGGGAGCAAATCGAAAGCCCGCACAACGCCGAGCACCGGCAAGAGGAAGGAAAGAGGAACATGTCCAAGGCAATTCTAGGATTGGTCGCCGGCGCGGCGCTGGCGTCCTTCGCCAGCGGCGCGCTGGCGCAGAACTTCGATGATCCAAAGGAGTTCCAGGCCGCAAAGGACCTTCTGGCGATGACGCCGGAGGGCCCCGCCGGCAAGCCGTGGGAGCAGCATCTCGGCGGCAAGGAAGTCGACACGTCGAAGTATAAGAAGCCCGGTCCCTATCGTATCTGCTTCTCCAACGCCGGCGTCGACAATCCGTGGCGGGTGGTCGGCTGGACCACGATGCAGGCCCAGGTCGAAGTGCTGAAGAACGACATCAAGTCGTTCACCGTCGCCGACGCCCAGGGCAAGGACGACAAGCAGATCTCCGACATCAACGCCTTCGTCTCGAGCGGCAATTGCGACGCCCTTATCGTTTCGCCCAACACGACGGCGGCGCTGACGCCGGCGATCGAGGCCGCCTGCCAGAAGCTGCCGGTCGTGGTGTTCGATCGCGGCGTCCTGACCGATTGCCCGGTGACGTTCGTCAATCCGATCGGCGGCTACGGCTGGGGCATCCAGACGGCGAACTTCATCGTCTCGAAACTGCCGAAAGGCGGAAAGGTGCTGGCGCTGCGCATTCTTCCGGGCGTCGACGTCCTCGAGACCCGATGGTCGGCCGCCAACCGCATCTTCAAGGAGAATGGCGTCAACGTCGTCGGCGCTGAATTCACCGGAGGCGACAACGCCAAGACCAAGGCCATCGTCGACGATTACATCAACCGCTTCGGCGCCATCGACGCGGTGTGGATGGACGCCGGCGCGACCGCGGTCGCCGCCCTCGAGGCGTTCGAGGATGCGGGCAAGCCCTATCCGATCATCACTGGCGAGGATCAGGAGGACTTCCTGAAGAAGTGGAAGGAGAAGGGCCTGACCGCGATGGCGCCGACCTATCCCACCTATCAGTGGCGCTCGCCGGTGATCGCCGCGGTCAGGATTCTCAAGGGCGAGCCGGTGATTGGGCCGACCTGGAAACTGCCGCAGCCTGTCATCATGCAGGCGGACCTCGACAAGTATGTCGATGACAAAATGCCCCCGCTGCACTATGCTTTGTGCGGCTGCAAGGACCTCCCCGGCTATCCGCAAGCGTGGGGCGGAAAGTAGGTCGCCTCCCGACTGCGGCGGAGGGGCTCCGGCCCCTCCGTGTGCGGCCGTTCAGCTCCCAAACACGGCGCGCAGGTTCTTGAGTCCGTCCGTCGCCAGGGCGTCCTGGCTTCGCGCCAGCGGACGCCAAATCGACACCGCCTTGGCGATCTCGCGGATTTCCGGAGTGAACGCCTCGATCACGATCGGGCCGTTGAAGTCAGCGGCCTTCAGCGCCTCGACGATGCGCGGCCAGGGCTGATGATCCTCGCCTGGGGTTCCGCGATCGTTCGAACAGGCATGAAACTCCACGATGCGCCCGGCGGCGCGGCTGATTGCCGCGGGGATGTCTTTTTCCTCGATGTTCATATGAAACGTGTCGATCAGCAGCCCGACATTGGGCGCCGCGATGTCGTCAACGAGCCTCAGGCCCTGATCGACGGTGTTGACGAGGTCGGTCTCGAAGCGGTTCAGAGGCTCGATCGCCAGCTTGATCCCTCGCTCGTTGGCATATGCGGCGGCGAGCCGTAGCGACCCGGCCGCCCGATCCCACTGCGCCTGGCGCGCCGGCTTGTCGAGGAGCTGCGTAACGCCGACCGCGGAATACATCGGTCCGCAGACGGATGGGCTGGCGAGACCTTCCGCGAAATCGATGCAGCGCTTGAGATAATCGAGGCCCTCGCCCCTCACCGCGGCATCTTCAGAGCTCACGTTCCTGCTCGGCCCGAACGCGCCGCAGATGGTGACGCCGATGCCCGTTTCAGCGGCTTTCGCCCGAATGGCCGGGACGTCGATCGTGTCCGGATCCTCGATGCAGATTTCCAGGATGTCGAATCCCATCGCCTTGGCGCGATCCATGAGCTCGAGCGTCCGATTCGAGAACGGCGACACCCAGATGAACGTGCTCGCGCCGAATTGCATGGTTTTCCTCCCCCAAATCGCTAAGGCGAAACTCCCCCTAAGCCGATCCGCGATCAAGCGAAAAGATCGTCGCTGCGCGGACCCTGCCCTGCGGGATCGGCCCGGCGCCCGCCGCCTGCCTCATCGATTGCGGCTGGACCCGTGACCCTCGCGCCGGTTGACCAATCGCGTCCGTTTCGGCGAAGTCCCTCCAAAGCGGACCGATTCGGGAGATCACGACATGGTCGAGAGGCTGCGGATCGCATTGCTGTTCGGCGGCCGCTCCGCCGAGCATGATGTGTCCGTATTGTCCGCCGGCAACGTGTTCCGCGCGCTCGATCCGGCGCGCTACGAGGTGCTGCCGATTGGCGTCACCCGCTCCGGGACCTGGCTCCTGTGCTCCATTGAGGGCGGCAAGTTCCCGACCGCCGTTCCGCAAAGCGGACCGGACGTTGCGCTCATTCCGGGCGGCGCGGGGCGGCTCGCGATCCTGCCAGAGACAAACGGCGCAGCGCCCGATCTCACCAGAACGGTCGATGTCGTTTTCCCGGTCCTGCACGGCCCCTTCGGCGAGGACGGAACGGTCCAAGGGTTGGCCGAGATCGCCGGTGTGGCTTACGTCGGCTCCGGCGTCATGGGCTCGGCCGCGGCAATGGATAAGGATGTCGCCAAGCGACTGATGCGCGACGCCGGCCTCCCGATCGCGCGCTTCGCGAGCTTCAGCCGCGGCGACGCGCCGTCGTTCGACGCTGTCGTGTCGGAGCTCGGCCGTCCGGTGTTCGTCAAGCCGGCTCGGCTTGGCTCGTCGGTCGGCATCAGCAAGGCCGGGACGCCGGAGGAGTTCGCTGAAGCCGTCGCCGAGGCGTTCCGGCACGACCGCAAGATCCTGGTCGAAGAATTTGTCCGCGGCCGCGAGATCGAGTGCGGCGTGCTCGAGGGCGAGGACGGGTCGCTGATCGCGTCGCTGCCTGGCGAAATCGTGCCGAGCAACCGCCACGTCTTCTACACCTACGAGGCCAAATACCTCGACGAGCAAGGCGCCGCCGTCAAGGTCCCAGCCGACCTCAAGCGCGACATCAGCGACAAGGTGCGCAAGCTCTCGATCGAAGTCTTCCGCGCGCTCGGCTGCGAGGGCCTGGCGCGCATCGACTTCTTCCTGCGCGAGGACGGCAAGCTCGTCGTCAACGAGGTCAACACGCTGCCGGGCTTCACCAACATCAGCATGTATCCCAAGGTGTTTGAGGCGATGGGCGTCAGCTATCCCGAGCTGGTCGATCGCCTCATCCGCCACGCGCTCGCCCGCGCGAGCGCCACGCCTGCGGCTTAAGCCGATCGCGCGACGCGGCGCGCGGCGCCGGAGCTCGCCATCACCACCACCATCAGAAAGACGCCGCGCACCACCGACTGCCAATAGGCGCTGAGGCTGATCCAGCCGAGGCCGTTCTCGAAATTGAGCACGTTGAAGATCAGACCGAGCAGCAGCACGCCCGCGAGGGTCGTCGCCACCGATCCGACTCCGCCGGTCAGAAGCGTCCCGCCGACTACGACCGCGGCGATCGAGAACAATTCCCACCCCACCCCTTCCGCCGGCTGGCCGGCGCCGAACTGCGCCGCCAGGATCACCCCGGCGAGGCCGGCGAACACTCCCGACTGCACGTAGGTTAAGAACTTCACCCGATCGACGGGCAGGCCCATCAGGCGAGCGGCCTCCTCGTTGCCGCCGACCGCAAGCACGTAGCGGCCGAAGCTCAAGAAGTTGAGCGCGACCGAGCCGTAGACGTAGGCCGCAGCCGCGATCCAGGCCGGCGTCGGAAAGCCGAGCAAATCGCCCTGGCCGAGCCAGGTGAAATCGGTGTCGTAGCTGACCGAGACCGACTGATTATGCGCCAGCAGAAGCCCCGAGCCGCTCGCGACCAGCATGCCGGACAGCGTGGCGATGAACGGCTGGATGTTCATCCGCGTGACCATGAAGCCATTGACGGCCCCGACGGCTAGCCCCGCGCCCAAGCCGCCGAGGAGTCCGGGAAAGAGGCCATAGGGCGACAGCAGCGCCGAGACGACGCTGGCGAAAGCCGCTGTGGTTCCGACCGAGAGATCGATCCCGGCCCCCATGATGACGAAGCACATGCCGAGACTGGTCAGCGCGAACATCGAATTGTAGCGCAGCACGCTGAGCACATTGTACGCGCCGAGAAAATGTTCGTAGCGAAGCGCGCCGAACAGGATGAGCAGGACGAGCGCGATCACGACCCGCTGCCGCGCCGCCCAGGCGAGGCTGAGCCGCCGGCCCGGAGGCGCCGCGTTCGCCGTTGCCGCGCTCATGTGGGCTTGCCGCGCTGTTGCGACCAGACGGCGCCGGCGATGATCGCGCCCTTGACCACGAGCGCCGCGGCGTCAGGCACGCCATTGGCGAGCAAGGTGTAGCGCACGAGCTGGATCAGGAGCGCGCCGATCAGCGAGCCGACCACGGTCGCCTGGCCGCCGGTGAACGGCGTCCCGCCGACCGCGACCGCCGCGATCGCGTCGAGCTCCATTCCGAGACCGACGAGGTTGGCGTCGCTCGACGAATTGATCGACACGACGACCAGGCCGGCGATTCCGGCGCAGAGGCCGCTGATCGCGTACACCCATCTCTTCACCGAAGCGACCGGAACGCCGGAGAGCCACGCCGCCCGTTCGTTGCCGCCGACCGACAGGATCTGGCGACCGAACAGGGTCGAGCGCAGCGTCCAGGCGGCGGCCGCCACCAGCGCCAGCATGATGATGACCTGGCAGGGCACGCCGAACACGCGCCCGAGGCCGATGAATTGAAACGTCGGGTTCTTGAACGCCTGCAGATTGCCGTTGGTCAGCACCTGACCGATGCCGCGGCCGGCAATGAACATGACCAGCGTGCCGACGATCGGCTGGACCCGGAACCGGGTGATGAACCAGCCATTGAACAAGCCGAACATGCCCGCGATCGCGACCGGCGCGACAAAAGCGAGCGCGTTGCCGAGCGCGGGATAGGAAAGTCCGAACGAACTCAAGAAGATCATCGGCGCGAGCGCGCCAGAAATCGCCATCAGCGAACCAACGGAAAGGTCGATGCCGCCGGTCGCGATCACCAGCGTCATGCCGACCGAGACGATGACGATCGTCGCCACCTGGGTCAGGTTCACGTTGAGGGTTTGCCAGCTGGCGAAATTCGGCGTCACCGCGAAATTGAACGCCAAGAGCACGATGAGCGCGGTCAGCGCGGCGTAGCGCCTGAAGAAGGCGGCTACGTCGAACGAGGCGCCCTTCCGCCCGATCGTCGGCGCGTCAGCCATTGACGGCTTCCTCGCCGGCCTCCGCCCCGCCGTGCGCCATCGCCGCCATGATCGCGGCGGCGCTCGCTTCGGCGTGCGGCAGATCGGCGACCGTGCGCCCGTCGCTCAGAACGAACACGCGGTCCGCGCCCTCGGTGATTTCCTCAAGCTCGGAGGAAATCATCAATACTCCGAGGCCCTGATCGGCAAGCTCGCGAATCAGCGCCTGAATCTCGGCCTTGGCGCCGACATCGATGCCGCGCGTGGGCTCGTCGAGGATCAGGAGCTTCGGATCGGTGCAGAGCCATCGCGCCAGCAGCACCTTCTGCTGATTGCCGCCGGAAAGTTCGCGAATCTTCTGCTCGGCGCTCGACGCCTTGATCGCGAGGCGCTTCATGAAGCGGTCGACGATTTCGCGCTGACGCGCCTCATCGACGATTCCCATGCTCGTCAGGCGTGGCAGGATGCCGAGCGTCATGTTTTCGCGCACCGACATGTCGGGAACGATGCCGTCGGCCTTGCGGTCCTCGCTGCAATAACCGACGCCGAGCGCGATCGCCTCGGCGGGCTCGCGCGGCGAAACGGCGCGGCCGCCCAATTCGATGGTTCCGGCGTCGGCCGGATCGGCGCCGAAGATCGCGCGCGCGACTTCGGTGCGGCCGGAGCCGAGGAGGCCCGCGAGGCCGACGATCTGGCGTTCGCGCACTTCGACGCGGGCGTCCCTCACCTTGCGTCCGATCTGAAGGCCTTCGGCCGACAGCACGACCTCGCCCGCCGCGGCATGGGCGCCGGAAAATCCGGTCGAATGGGCGCGCACCGTCTCGAGATCGCGTCCGAGCATCGCTGCGATGAGATGCAGCTTGTCGACATCGCCCATTCGGCCCGCCATCACCGTGCGTCCGTCGCGCATCACCGTCACCCGGTCGCAGACCTGGTAGAGTTCGTCGAGCCGATGGCTGATGAAAATGACCGCCACGCCCTCGGCGCGCAGGCGGCGCATCACGTCGAACAGAACCGAGACCTCGCGTTCGTCGAGCGACGAGGTCGGCTCGTCCATGATCACGAGCCGCGCCTTGAACGAAACCGCCCGGGCGATGGCGACCATCTGCTGGATCGCGGTCGAGAAATCCATCAGCGGCCTGCGCACGTCGATCTCGACCGCGAAGCGCCGGAGCAGGTCGGCCGCCTCGGCGTTCATGCGGCCCCAGTCGAGCAGTCCGTAGCGGCGGTATTCGCGGCCGAGGAAGATGTTCTCGGCCACCGATCGGAACGGAACGAGGTTGATTTCCTGGTAGATGGGGCTGATGCCCCCATGCTGGGCGTGCTGAGGAGACGCGAAGTCGACGGGTTCGCCGCCGAAGACGATCGAGCCCGAGTCGCGGCGATAGGCGCCGGTCAGCACTTTGATCATCGTCGACTTGCCGGCGCCGTTCTCGCCGACGAGGGCCATGATCTCGCCTGGCTCGACCTCGAGCGAAGCGGCGGACAGCGCCTGCACGCCCTGGAAGCGCTTGTTGACGTCGCGCATGACGAGAAGCGGATCAGTCGGCGACATCGTTGCTTTCGGCGTTGTCGGGCGCGGGAGCGACCAAAGACGCGCCCTCCCGCCGGCAGCAAAGCAGGCGGGAGGGGTTTCGACAAGAGCCAGGAACAAAGTCCCCGGGCGAGGTCAGAACGCTGTGGGCAGCACCTCTTTGGCGTTGCTGGCGTCGAAGAAGCGGTCGGGATTGATGATCATCGGCGGAATCGTGTCGCCGTTGGCGTATTTGTACAAGATATCGAACGCAGCCGGGCCGAAGCGCGGGTTGCACTCGCAGGAACAGCCGAGCTTGCCGTCGACGATCGCCTGCACGCCATCCTTTTCGCCGTCGATCGAGACCACGAGGATGTCCTTGCCGGGGACCTTGCCGGCGGCCTCGATGGCGGCGATGGCGCCAAGCGCCATTTCGTCGTTGTGAGCGTAGACGATGGTCGCGTCGGGATGGGCCTGCAACAGGGTCTCGGCGACCTGTCGGCCCTTGTCGCGGGCGAAGTCGCCGGACTGGCTGGCGAGGATGACCATGTCGGGCGCCTTGGCCTTGATGGTGTCGTCGAAGCCCTTCTTGCGATCGTTGGCCGGCGAAGCGCCGACGGAGCCTTCGAGCTCGATGATCTTGCCCTTGCCGCCTGTCTTCTCGATCGTCCAATCGGCGACCCGCTGACCCTCGAGGACGAAGTTCGAGCCGATGAAAGCGAGGAAGTCCACGCCCGGCTTGGCGAGCGACGGATCGACATTGCGGTCGACCAGCAGCACCGGGATGCCGGCCTTCTTGGCGTTCATGACCGCCGGGATCAGCGGTTTTTCCTCACGCGGCGGCAGGAAGATGAAGTCGACCCCTTGCGCGATCATGCTGTTGACGTCGGCGACCTGCTTGGCCGCGGAGCTTGCGGCGTCGGTATAGACGAGTTGGGCGCCGCGCTTGGCGGCTTCATCCTTCATGCTGGCGGTCTGCGCCAGCCGCCAGGGGTTGTTGCTTTCGGTCTGGGCGAAGCCGACCTTGTAGTGGTCCTTTTTCTTGAGCGGCGGGACCTGGCCGAAGGCGGGAATGATCGTCAGCCCGGCGACGCCGCCGGCCGTTCCGATCAACAATGTACGGCGATCAATAATCATTCGAGTTTCCTCCTCTTGATGAGCGCTCTAGCTTGAGCGCGTCGCGACGGCTTCCAGACCGTTTGTATGTCGGGGAAAGGACCGTTTCACGGCGCCTTTGTGGCGCGCCGCTCGTGCAGGCTTGAACCCCGGCTTGAGGCGATGATAATAAAGCGCTAAAGAATGTCAATGGGCCGCTGAACGCGATTCCCCTCGGCGCAATTTGTGATTGAATGTCAGTCATTTGTTGAGATAATAATATTCGCAAGCGAACACCGAGGGCGAGGATGCGGCAGGACGAGGGCGCGCAAGCCGGCGCAGGCCCGCGCGAGGCGAGGCGACAGGGCGGGCGGCGCGCCGCGTCCTCGCGCCGGCCGACCATGATCGACGTCGCCAATGAAGCGCGCGTCTCGCAGACCACGGTTTCTCTTGTTCTCAACCACGCCGACGGCGCGCGCCTCTCTGCCGAGACCCGCGAGCGAGTCATCAAGGCCGCCGCCCGGCTCGGCTATCAGCAGGTGCGGCGCGGTTTTGCTCCGGGCTCCGCGGCGGCGGCTTCGATCGGCTTCATCTGCGACGAGATCTCGACCGACCCCTGGACCGCCATCGGCCTCGACGGGGTGCGCGAGAAGGCGTGGGAGCGCGGCCTCACGGTCATGGTGATGGCGACGCGGGGCGACGCCGACATGGAAAGCGCGGCGCTGGCGCAATTGACCGCCCAGCCGGTGGCCGGCCTCATTTATGCGACCATCAACACCCGACTGATCGATGCGCCGGCGGCGCTGTCGAGGGCGCCGGCAGTGCTATTGAACTGCCACGTCGCCAACGGCGCGCTGCCCTCGGTCGTGCCGGGCGAAGTGGCCGGCGGCCACGCGGCGACCGACGTTCTCATCCGCGCCGGCCATCGCCGCATCGGCTACGTCAACGGCGAAGCGAGCATGGAGGCGTCGCGCCATCGCCTGCGCGGCTATCGCCAGGCGCTCGCGACCGCCGACCTGCCGTTCGATCCGGACCTCCTGCGCGAGGGCAACTGGCAGCCGATCTCCGGCTATGAGGCGGCGCGCGAGCTCATGAGCCTCAAGAGTCCTCCGACCGCGATCTTCTGCGCCAACGACCTGATGGCGGTCGGCTGCTACGAGGCGCTGCACGAACTCGGCCTGAGAATTCCGGAGGATGTCGCGGTCATGGGCTACGACGATCGCGAAATCGCCCAGCACCTGCATCCGCCGCTGACGACAGTGCTCTTGCCGCATTTCGAGATGGGCTCGATCGCGGCCGAAATCCTGCTCGACGCCGCCTCGGGCTCGACGAGCCGGCCGCGGCAGATCAAGGTCGAGTGCCCCATTGTCAGGCGCGGGTCGGTGTGAAAGGAACCCCTCTCCCTTTGGAAGAGGGGATCATCGGAGTAAATCCCATGGCCGAAAGCCTGGCCCAATTGTCGAAAGGCGCGTTGAACGAGCTTGCGGGCGTCTTCGCCGCCATGCCGGGGAACGCGCTCGACGGGCTCATCGACGCCATCGTCGCGGCGAAGCGCATCGTCGTCTTCGGGCTCGGACGCGAGGGCCTGCAGATGCGCGGCTTCGCCATGCGGCTCTTTCACATGGGCCGGGACGTCGCAGTCTGGGGCGACATGACGACGCCGGCGCTCGGCGCCGGCGATCTCTTCATCGTTTCCGCCGGGCCGGGCGATCTGCCGACAGCGCAAACGCTGGTCGACATCGCGCGCAAGGCGGGCGCGCG
>Ga0302181_10003252_pt1 | contig 11186 bp, 9 predicted proteins | sample I_Palsa_E3_3_FD_198786 | JGI IMG/M metagenome (GOLD analysis project Ga0302181, IMG submission 198786) | Peat permafrost microbial communities from Stordalen Mire near Abisko, Sweden - I_Palsa_E3_3 | ecosystem: Environmental > Terrestrial > Soil > Palsa > Peat permafrost | place: Sweden: Abisko... | reverse complement strand
GCTTCCACATGATCGTCTCCGACGTCAACGACACCACGCTGAAGGAGATGGACGCCTGCATCGGGGCCGGGGTGAACAGCTTCAAGATGTTCATGGCCTACCCGGGCGTGTTCTACGCCACCGACGGAGAGATCCTGCTCGCCATGCAGCAGGCCGCCCGCTCGGGCGCGACCGTGATGATGCACGCGGAAAACGGCATCGCCATCGACCAGCTGGTCGCGCAGGCGATCGCGGCCGGCCGCACGGACCCGGTCAACCACGGCCTGACCCGGCCGCCGGAGCTGGAGGGCGAGGCGACCTCGCGGGCGATCATCCTGGCTCAGGTGGCCAGCTGCCCGCTGTACATCGTGCACCTGTCGGCCCGCCAGGCGCTGACGGCGGTCGCCGAAGCCAGGGACAACGGGCAGAACGTGTTCGCCGAGACCTGCCCGCAGTACCTGTACCTGTCCCTGGATGACCTGGCCCGGCCGGACTTCGAGGGTGCGAAGTTCGTCGCGTCACCGCCCCTGCGTACCCAAGAGCATCAGGACTCGCTGTGGCGCGGCCTGCGGAGCAATGACTTGTCGGTGGTAGCGACGGACCACTGCCCGTTCTGCTTCAAAGATCAAAAAGAATTGGGCCGCGGCGATTTTTCCAAGATCCCTAACGGGATCCCAGGCGTCGAACACCGGATGGACCTGCTGCACGCCGGGGTGGTGGCGGGGCAGCTCACCCTGCCCCGCTGGGTGGAAGTGACCTCGACCACGCCGGCCCGGATGTTCGGCCTGTACCCGCGCAAGGGTGTGATCGCGGCCGGCTCCGACGCCGACATCGTGATCTACGATCCGCAGGCGCGGCAGACGCTGTCGGCGGCGACCCATCACATGAACGTGGACTACTCCGCGTACGAGGGCATGGAGATCACCGGGAAGGTGGTGACCACCTTGTCCCGCGGCCGCCCGGTCATCGACGAGGGCACGTATGCCGGGAGCACCGGCCACGGCATGTTCCTGGTCCGCGGGCTGAACCAGTACCTGCACTAGCGGGAGTGATCATGGATTTCGGGGTGGTTCTGCAGACGAATCCGCCGGCCAGCGGCGTCGTGGCGATGATGCAGCGGGCCGAGGAGGCTGGCTTTTCCTACGGGTGGACGTGGGACTCGCACGTGCTCTGGCAGGAGCCGTTCGTCATCTACTCGCGCATCCTGGCCGCGACCAACGCGATGACCGTGGGCCCGATGGTGACCAACCCTGGTACCAGGGACTGGTCGGTCATCGCGTCGCTGTTCGCCACGCTGAACGACATGTACGGCAACCGCACCGTATGCGGGATCGGCCGCGGCGACTCGGCCCGGCGGGTCATCGGCCAGCCGCCCATGTCGCTGGCCACGCTGTCCGAGGCGATGACCGTGATCAAGGGCCTGGCCGAGGGACGCGAGGTCGCCCTGCACGGCCAGCCGCTGCGGATTCCGTGGGTCCGGGACGGCAGGCTCGAGATCTGGATGGCCGCGTACGGCCCGAAGGCGCTCAAGCTCACCGGCGAGCAGGCCGACGGCTTCATCCTGCAGACCGCTGACCCGGACATCGCGCGCTGGACCATCGCCGCGGTGCGGTCCGCGGCTTCGGCGGCCGGGCGTGATCCGGCGTCGATCACCATTTGCGTCGCGGCGCCTGGCTACGCCGGGCCCGACCTGGCCCACCAGCGGGAGCAGCTGCGGTGGTTCGGCGGCATGGTCGGCAATCACGTCGCGGACCTCGTGGCCAGGTACGGCACCGACGGGCCGGTCCCCCGCGCGCTGACCGACTACATCAAAGGCCGCGAGGGCTACGACTACGCGCACCACGGCAAGGCGGGCAACCCGTCGGTGGGGTTCGTGCCGGACGAGATCGTGGACCGGTTCTGCCTGCTCGGCCCGGCCGCGGCGCACCTGGACCGGCTGCGCGAGCTGGCCGAGATGGGGGTGGATCAGTTCGCCCTGTACCTGATGCACGACGAGGAGGAGAAGACTCTCGCCGCCTACCGCGACGAGATCATTCCCGCGCTGCGCTGATCTTCACTGAGCGGCGCTGCCCGTCCCGGCGCTGACGGCGGCGGCGCTGCCCGCGGTGGGTGTCGCTGACGGCGCGGGGACCAGGCCCTGAACCGTGGGCAGGGCCTGCTGATCGGCCAGGGCGATGACCAGCTCGCCGGCCACCGTCGGGTGCAGCGGCGCCGGATCCCCCGGGCCCTGCACGTAGGGGTCGGCCGTGCACAACTCGTGGCCGGTGAACGGCGGGTCCGTGACGCCGAACCCGAACGTCTGGGCTCCCTGCGCCAGGACCGTGTTCAGCTGCCCGAGGCGCGAGAGCAGCACCTTTTCCTTCGCGGCGGTGATCCCGTACCGGCTCAGGCAGCCGATGTCGGTGCCGAACGGCGAGTAGTACTGGTTGACCAGGACGGCGGGGCTGCCGGGCAGCGCGGCCAGATCGGCCAGGAGCTGGTAATAGCTGCGGGTGAAGGCGCCGATCTCGGAGTCGAAGAAGGCGGCGGACACCTTGTCGTTGCAGACGGCGCTGGCCACGCACAGCCGGGTCATGATGGACCACTCGACGTCGTCCGCCCCGACGCTGACGATGATCACCTTCGCGTGGGTGGCGCGCTGGGCCTCGACCAGCTGGGGCGGCGCCACCTGCCCGTCGTTGAGCACCTGGGCGCCGAGCAAGCCGTTGGCGATGGTCGCGCTGCTGCAGGCCAGGTTCAGCACGTTCCAGTTGTTCACCACGGCCAGGTCAGCGGCGTAGGACTCGCTGCTGCGCCCGCAGGCCCGGTCCAGGGCGCTGGCGCGGGCGGGCAGCGGGTTGCCCACGGCGGCCGCGGTCGAGTCGCCGATGACGACCGCCTGCACCCCCGGCAGCGGCTTGGCTACGTTTTGCGGGGCCGTCTGGAGCGGGTCGGCGCCGACCAGGTCATCGAGCGTCTTGACGCTGCGCAGGACGCCGGGCGTGCTGGACGCCGTCAGCGCGATGCCGCCGGCGTTCACCGCGCAGACGACGACCAGGCCCGCGATCACGGTCCGGGCCATCTTTGCGTGCGATTGCCTGCGGATCCCGGCCACCGCGATCAGCGCCACGACGGCGAAGCCGGCCGCGATGAGCGTCTCCCACTCGAAGTAGCGGGTCCAGCCCTGAGCCAGCTGCTGGCTGAGGTTCAGCTCGAGCTGGCGCGGGCTGTCTGACCGCAGCAGCTGGGCGACCTGCCGGTCGATGGTGATGCGGGTGAGCCGGAGCAGCGGGCGGATCGGGCCGTCGAACTGCGGCTTGGTCGGCATCACCTGGCCGAACAGGTCAAGCTCGCCCGGGCCCGACAGGCTCAGTGACGGCCCGGCCGCCCCGACCTGGGCGGTCTGCCCGGCCGCGGAAACCGTCTGCAGCGGCGCGACCTGCAGCGCGAGCCAGATCGAGCCCACCGTGACGATCAGGAAAGTGACGAGATAGAAAACACCGGTCCTGATCAGTCGCAGGAACGAAGAGATAGGGCACTCCCCAGGGCGATTTAGCCTCCCGACTACACGTTACTCCGTGTTCGTCCGATGGCAACCAGCTACAGGTCGTGTGTGCGCTCCAGGTAGCTCAGCGCCACCCAGCCCACGGGCACGGGAAACCAGAAGGTCAGCAGCCGGAACAGCAGCACCGAGCTGACCGCGACCGCGCTATGCAGGCCCGCCGCGGTGAGCCCGGCGGTCAGCGCCGCCTCCACCGCGCCCAGGCCGCCGGGGGTGGGCACGACGGAGCCGATCGCGCTGCCGGTCAGGTACACCACGGCGACGCTCGCGATCGGCACCGACCGGCCGAACGCCGCCACGCACGCGGCCAGGCACAGGATGTAGGAGGCGGTGAGCATCAGCTGGCCGCCGACGCCCTCGGCCAGCTTGCGCGGCTGCTGCGCCACCTCGAGCAGCCGCGGCAGGACCTGGCCGAGCGTCGGCGTGACCCGGGCGCGCAGCAGCCGCCGACCGGCGGGCAGCGCGAACACCCCGAGCGCGACGGCGACGATCCCGGCCAGCACGAAGTAGGCCCACGTCGGCGGATGGATCGGCGTTTTCGCCGTGGTGCCCGCGACCGCGGCGAACACGACGATCAGCGAGATGTGCAGGACGAAAGCCACCACTTGGGCCAGGCCGACGCTGGCGGCCGCGACCGGCGCGGGGACCTTCTTGCGCTGCAGGTAGCGAACGTTCAGCGCGGCCCCGCCCACCGCGGCGGGGGTGACCAGCGTGACGAATGATCCGGCCACCTGCACGAACAGGGTGCGGAAGAATTTCAGCCGCGCGGGGACGAAGCCGGACAGCGCCAGCGCGGCGCCGATGTAGGTGGTCGCCGACAGCGCCAGCCCCGCGATGCTCCAGCGCCAGTCCGCCGAGCGCAGCACGCTGGCCAGGCTGGCCCGCTCGAGCTCGCCGGCCAGCAGGTAGGCGGCGACCACGCTCGCGACCATGGTGAGCAGGGTGCGCAGCCGGATCCTCTCGAGCCGTACGGCAACCACCGAGCCCTCCGGGACCGCCGCGCTCAGGAGCTTGCGCAGGGCAGGAAGGACGTCGCGCCGGTGGCGTAGCGCGTGACGCGTCGAGCGGGCCAGCACGACCGGCTGCAGCAGCGGCAGCACCGCCACCAGCTCGTCGGCGCTCGCCTTCTCCTGCGCCAGATCGGCGGCCCGTTCCGGTCCGACGAAGAGCGCGAGCTCGGCCAGGAGCTGGGAGAGGTCCAGGCGTATCTGCAGGTCGGTCGCGGCCACATCGCCATCGCCCGGGTCGAGCAGGACGGCCTGGCCGTCGCCGGTTAGCAGGATCCGGTCGGCGGTCAGCGCCCGGTGCGTGACCCGGTGCGCGTGCAGCCGGCTCACCGCGTCCCATATCGAGCTGAGCTCGGCGTCGGAACAGCCGGGATTCCGGTTCGCCAGCGTCGTGCCCTCGTAATGGGTGTAGGCGAGCACGGAGGCTTCAGGACCGACCCGGACGTAGGCGCGCAGCGGCGGCGTGGGCGCGCCCGCGTCTTCGGCCGCGTACGTCAGCAGCGCCCGGCGCTCGACCTCGTGATCCACAGACAGCGGGGTGTTGCGTGCCACCTGCCCGAGCAGCCGGACGGACCGGTAAACGCGGTAGATCGCGCCGGCCGCCTGCTGGTCCTGGTCGTACACGACGACGTCGAGGCTCGTGGTCTCCCCCGTTGTGACCTGGCCCGCCGTGACCTCGCCCGTTGTGGCCGCGTAGCGGCGTGATCCGGCGACCCCGGTCCTGGGCTGGCGAACCCGCCGGATCGCGGTCACCCCCACCCCCGCGGCCGCCAGGGCGGCCGCGATGTCGCGGGCGCCGGGACGCTGCGACGCCGAGCCGGCCACGTACCTGACGGCGAGTCCGATCGCCCGGCCCGCGGCCAGCGTGATCAGCAGGGAAAGAACGGTGGTGTGCAGCGCCGTGACGAGCACCACCGAATACACGCCGGCCGCCACCCACATAGCGTTCCGCCAGGACGGCCGGCCGACGAGGCTGATCATGGTGAGGTAGGCGACCAGGCCCACCAGGTAAGGGTCGAGGGCGGCGACGTGGCTGGCGCCAGGACGGGACATGATGATCGCGTCGTAGAGCCGGGACGCGGCCGCGTTCCTGAGCAGGTTATCGACCACCGAGGCGACCGCCGCGGCCAGCACGCCGGTGGCCACCGCCTCGCCCACCCGCCGCAGCTGCCGTCGGAGGAGCAGTTGCAGGCCCAGGGCCACGGGCACGAGGAACAGGCCGATCAGCGCCACCTTGGGCGCCACGTCGAGCAGCGCGTGCGGCAGCCGCCTGCTCGCACCTACGATGTCGGTCTCCACGCCGGTCGTGGTCGCGTTGGCCGCGATGGCGGCCAGCGCGAGCGCGACGATCTCGATACAGGACAGCGTGCAGCGCAGCAAGTCGACCGGCTTGCGGATGCGGCGCTCGAGCTGATCGGTGACCTCGATCTCGCCCGGCTGCGAGGGCGTCACAGCACGATCGTTTCACCTGGCGGCGTGGACGTCACCGCACGATCGTTTCACCTGCGTGACCGGGTGACGTCATCGCATCGCCGTGACCCCTCGCCGGGAATATCGCCGGGCCGGCCTCGGCGGGAATTTAGTCCGGCGGCGATCGCTTAAGTCTATAAATCTGGTCGTAATACTTTACTTCTAGCCTGCGAGGGTGAAAACCTGGACGGGCGGTCGCCTGCTCAGCTTGACTGGAGGATCTCCATGCCCACGGATACGGCGCCTCTCGACGTGACCGTCAGGACCGCAGCGCCCGTCCCTGTCGTTACCTCGGGCGAGGAGGCCATCAGGGCCGCGGAGGTGATACGCACTATGGCTGCAGGCGATCCGGCGATTGCGCAGGTTCCTCAGGGGCACTTCCTTCTCGTGGATGTACTCACGACGGCCGGCGCCCCGGAACAGTGGCGTCGCAACGCCCGTAACCACGCCTGCCATCATCCGGTGGCCTGGAGGTATCATCACGTCGGCAACTCCCTGCTAAATGACGTCCTGCCGCCGAACCACGGGCAGATCTGACCATGACCGGACATGCCAACGCTGGATATTCCGATAACGGAATATCCAGGACCGGGAAATCGGGTCCTGTGCCCACGGGTCCAGTGTCTTCGGGTCCTGTGCCCTCGGGTCCTCTGCCCTCGGGGACGCGGCATTCAGGGACGGGGGTCTCGGCGGCTGAGTTCCGGGACGCGATGGGGCACTTCGCGACCGGGGTGACGGTCGTGACCTCGGTTGACGCCGACGGCGAGCCGGTGGGGACGACCGCCAACGCGGTCACCTCGCTGTCGCTCGACCCGCCGCTTGTCATCGTCTGCTTCGATCTGGGCAGCGTGACGCTGCAGGCGATCCGCAGCCACGGCGCGTTCGTGGTGAATGTTCTCGCCGCGCCGCAGCAGCACCTGTCGACAAACTTCGCCCGACGGGGGCTCGCGGCGGCCTGGGACGGGGTACAGCACCGGCGCGGGCCGACCGGCAGCCCGCGACTGGAGGACGTGCTCGCGGTCCTCGAGTGCACCGTCGAACACGCCCTGCCCGGCGGCGATCACGAGATCATTGTCGGCCGCGTCCGGCACGTGGAAACGAGTGCTAACCCCAACGGGCCGCTGGTGTTCTTCCGCGGCACCTACGCCTCCCTGACCGACCAGGACCTCCCCGCCTGCGGCTAAGTGGGTGGCCCGAAGGACACGAGCAGGTGCGCGCTCGTCCGGTAACAGTCGTACCGAAGTGCACAGTGCGGCTTCAGTGTGCTGTGGTGCGCTGAGCCCCACCAAGATCATGGTGGATCTGGGTTCCACAGTGGATCCGGTGTACTGGGGTCTATCAGATCTGCATAGCGGCCCGGCCGGCGCTGCTCGTGCAGGTTGGCGAGGCCCGTAAACCTCACCCGTACATACTCGCCCATGAATTCAGATGACTAACTTTACCTGGGAGTATTTAGGCTCACGGGAGGATTTTAGGTACTGGGATGCACACAAAACTCCCCGGAGCCAGAATCCTCCCCGAAATGAAGTACCACGGCGCGCTCGTGCATCACGGCAACCACAGGTACCCGCCCCCGCCCAGGAATGACCGCAGCGCCCTCATGGCCGGTACCTGGCACCTGCTTGCATAACCGCGCCTGGAGATGCTTGCCGTCAGCCACTCTGATCAGAGCTGGATCGTCGCTTCGATGGTTCAGTCGCCGTACGAGTCCGATGCGTTCGCACTTGGCATGTGGCTCTGGGGACCACCACACCCGCACAGGGCCCCCGGTCAAGCGCTGCGCGTGCAGGATGGCGAGATTCCCGAGCCTCACCCGCACCTGCTAGCACACGAATTCCAAATACCGGCTCCTAGCGGGGATTTCCAGTCGGCACGATGGACGGTTGTGCCGGCTGTTGCCGGCCGGCACAATGTGCCACCATGCCGGCCAGATCCGGGAGCGGCGGCTCCCGGATGCGCCCCTTTTGCTGATATTAAGTACCGTTTGACGGTTTCCCAGATGGTGTCCGGCCCGGACCGACGAGGTGGCTGACTGAACCTCAGAGTCTGACCGTCGCCTCGATCGTGAGCCACCGCGCCGGCCGGTGTTCGGACGTGGCATGCGACTGGCCGGCACTGGATCCGCCATCAAGCCCGGATCCACCGTGCAAAATCCCGCAATCTCGTAACAGGTGGTGATGAGGAATGAGATGGGGCTAGCGGGGCGGATGCGGCATCGCCGGGTGCGGGGGCGGGGCTAGGGCGGGGTCAGTCCTTGGTGAAGACGGCGTGGATCGTGATGGTGTTGTGCATGGACGCCATGCCGAGCTGGTTCCAGGTGAGGCCGTGATGGGACCGGTCTACCTGGACGGTCGCGTCGAGCGCTATCTCGCCATCGGCGGCTGGGGTCGCCGTCGCGGGGAAGGTGATCGGGCGGCTCACTTCCCGGACGTTGATGGTGCCCTCGACGGTCAGGCCGTCGGCGGCGGGGGTGAGCTTGCCCAGGGTGAAGGTGATCTCCGGATACTTCTCGGCGTGAAAGAAGTCCGGCGAGCGCAGATGGGCGTCGCGCTTGGCCAGCTTGGTGTCTAGTGAGTCGGCCGCTACCGCGATCCTGCCCGTGACCTCCCCGGTAGGCGAGACGGTTCCGGCGCCTTCCATCTTCTTGAAGGTGCCTTTGACCGGGACGAGGCCCCACATGCTCCGGGACTTCAGCGTGGCCGTGGACCGAGCCGGGTCGAGCGTCCAGTTCCCAGCGAGCGAGCCGTCGGCCAGCCGGGTATGCAGCGTCGCTTCTCGCGAAGGTGCGGTCATGATCAGTCCTCCTAGACGATTTGCGTTGTACAACAAAATAGTTCTGATATACAAACCATATATACTCGCGGTGTCGACGTCAAAGGACCATGAGTGGCAGCAGAACCGAGCGCGGCTGGGCATTCGGCGGCCTGCTTGCGCCTGATGCGCCTGTTCCCGCGGGTCATGCGCGGGATACGGCGCTCCCAGGACCAGGCCGTGGCGCACATCGCCGTGCCCCTGAGCCCCCGGCACGTGGCCGCGCTCGAGCATCTGCGCGAGAGCCCGTTGAGCGTCGGCACCCTCGCGGACCGGCTCGACTTGTCGCTGTCCACCGTCAGCGGTGTCCTGGCCGACCTGGATCAGGCCGGGCTGGTGGAACGGTCTGCGGACCAGACCGACCGTCGGCGCACGATCGTCCAGATACGGCCCGGGGCCCGGCTCGCGGTGGAGGAATGGCTGGACGGCGCGTCCGCGCCGCTGGCCCGGGTGCTCGACCGGCTGGACGCCAGCGAGCGGGCCGCGTTCATCAAGGCCATGGACATGCTCGAAGCGGAGTTCCGCGGTTCGAGCAGCGAGGGCGGCCCAGCCACCCCGGCAGCCACGTAGGCCACGCCCGAGAGCGGCGGGGTTTTGGGGCTTTAGGGCTTCAGGGCGCGGCGGATCAGGGGGACGGCGGATTCGGCCCACTTGGCGATGGCCGCGTCCAGGGTCGCGAACTCGGGCTCGGTGACGTACAGACCGCGGGACGGGATGGTCGCGCCCAGCTCGACCAGGACGGGGCGCAAGTGGACCTCGACCGCGAGCAGGTGGCCGGGCCAGCCGCCGGTCATGACGGGGACCGCGACGACGCCGGCCAGGCCGTTGTTGCCGTAGCGATCGAGGAAGGCCTTCAGCATGCCGGTGTAGGCGGCCTTGTAGGTCGGCGAGGCGAAAATAGCGACGTCGGCGGCGGCGACCTCGGCGGTGAGCCGGGATAGTTCGGCGGCGGACCAGTCGAACAGGCTCGGGGCGTGCTCGGCGAGGTCGACGACAAGATGGGCCGAGGGCTCGGCGGGGACTAGCGGGACCGCGGCGGGGACGACTTGGCGGGCCGGGGCCTCGGCGGGGGCGGTTGGGCGGGCCAGTTCTGCGGCGAGCACGTCGGCTACGGCTAGGGCGACACCGTGGGTGCGGGAGGCCGGCTTGGGGTTGCCGGTGACGACGGCGATCCGCATGGCGGCTACCTCCGTTTCGCGAATAGGTCGTCGGATGAGGTGTTACCACTGACCGTTCGGCATCTAAAGGCTTTCACGACGCGGCGGTGGCCTGGCGTGGGGGATCGGCCGACGGCCCAGAGGTGGGGGCGAAGGGGACCGCGTTCGCGGCGCCGTCCAGGCTGGCCGGGGCGGGATGGGTCCACAGGCCGCGGGCCTGCAGGATCGGCAGCACGCCCTCGCCGAACCAGTAGGCCTCTTCCAGGTGCGGGTAGCCGGACAGGATGAACTCGGACAGGCCGAGCCGCGCGTACTCCTCGATCCGGTCGGCGACCTCGGTGTGGCTGCCGACCAGCGCCGTCCCGGCGCCGCCGCGGACCAGGCCGACGCCGGCCCAGAGGTTCGGCGACACCTCGAGGTTGTCCCGCGAGCCGCCGTGCAGCTCACGCATCCGGCGCAGGCCCTCGGACTCGCTCCGGGCCAGGTTCTCCTGAACCTTGCGGACCATCGCCTCGTCGACGCCTTCGATTAGGCGGTCCGCCTGCCGCCAGGCCTCGTCGGCCGTGTCCCGGCTGATGACGTGCAGCCGGATGCCGTAGCGCAGCGTGCGGCCGGCCTCGCGGGCCAGTCCGTCCATCCAGCGCAACTTCTTATCCACGGCGGCTGGGGCTTCGCCCCAGGTGAGGTAGACGTCGGTACGGCGGGCGGCGACCGGGCCTGCGGGGCCGCTTGAGCCGCCGAAGTACAGGTCAGGGACCGGAACTGGGAGCGTGGCCAGGCGCGCGCCTTCGACCTGCAGGTGGTCGCCGTGGTAGGTGACGGTCTCGCCGCCCCACAGCCGGGTCACGATGTCCAGGAACTCATCGCACCGCACGTAGCGCTGCTCCTTGTCCAGGAAGTCACCGTAGGCCCGCTGTTCGGCGGACTCCCCGCCGGTCACCACGTTCAGCAGCAGGCGGCCTCGGGAGTGGCGCTGGAAGGTGGCCGCCATCTGAGCGGACAGCGTCGGGGAGATCAGGCCGGGCCGGAACGCGACCAGGAACTTCAGCCGCTCGGTGACCTCGGTGAGCATCGCGGTCACCAGCCAGGCATCCTCGCACCACGCGCCGGTCGGGGTGAGTGCGGCCTCGAAACCGAGTTGTTCGGCGCTGCGGGCGATCTGACCCAGGTAGGCCAGGGAGGCGGGCCGGATGGCGCCCGCCGCACCGGTCGCGACACCGT
>Ga0302181_10003251_pt1 | contig 11190 bp, 15 predicted proteins | sample I_Palsa_E3_3_FD_198786 | JGI IMG/M metagenome (GOLD analysis project Ga0302181, IMG submission 198786) | Peat permafrost microbial communities from Stordalen Mire near Abisko, Sweden - I_Palsa_E3_3 | ecosystem: Environmental > Terrestrial > Soil > Palsa > Peat permafrost | place: Sweden... | reverse complement strand
CGCCGCCCTGGCCGAGCAGCACATCGCCTGGGAGCGCGAAGGCGACGAGCTGACGACCACCGTCACGTTGCACGATTTCGCCGGGGCGCTGGCGTTCGTCAACGCCGTCGGGGCCGCAGCGGAGGCGGCGAACCACCATCCCGACATCGACATCCGGTGGAACAAGGTGCACCTGGTTCTCAGCACCCACAGTGCGGGCGGTCTCACCGTGCTCGATCTTGCACTGGCCAGCGCGATCGACCGCGTGCGCCCCCTGCGCTGAGCGGCAGGGCTCGGCGGGTTTAGTCGTCGGGTTCGAGCAACGCCTCGCGCAGGCGGGAGACCACGTCGTCGGGGATGCCCACGTCGGAGGCATACCTGGCCACGGTCCCGTAACGGGCCCGCAGATGCGCGAAGAGAGCGACCATGTTGGCCGGATCGGCCGAGAACACCGCATCCGAATCGGCGATGAGGGTCTTGCCGTCGGGGTACTTGACCATCAGCTTGGCCCGCAGGCGGGCCATGGCCTCCCCGCTCAGCGCGTAGTCGGCCACCACCGTCTCCTCGGGCACGCCGAGCAGCGAGAGGACCAGAGCGGAGAGCAGGCCGGTGCGGTCCTTGCCGGCCGTGCAGTGGAAGACGGCGGGGCGGGCGTCGGGGGCGGCCAGGGCCGTCAACGCGCCGACGATCTGCGGTGTGGCGTCGTCGAGCATCTCGGTGTACTGGGCCCCGAGAAAGCCGGGAGCCCGTTCGAAGTCCTCCACACTGGGCAGGGCCTTGATGAAGGGGAAATGGTGAAAGGCCACCGGGTGCGCGTCGACGTCGAACCGGCTCTGCTCCACCTCGTCTCCCGACCGCAGGTCGACCACGGTGCGGATGCCGAGCTCGCGCATGATGGCCAGATCGGCCCCGGTCAGCTCGCCGAGCCCGTCGGCCCGGAACAACACCCGCCAGCGGGTGCGCTGCCCGTCCGGCGTGGTGTAGCCGCCCAGGTCACGGAAGTTAACCGCTCCTTCGAGGGCGATGAGTCGATCGACGGTCATGCGACGGGGAGGTCCCACATGGGGAACCAGCGGGTGAGATCGGTTTCGACCGGGAGATCGACGCCGAGCATGGAGCGGATGCGGAGCTCGAGCTCGGTGTCGCGTCGCTCCTTCTTCGTGTCGACCGGTGCGAAGGGATAGAAGGTGCCCCGCTTGTAGAGATAGACGAGGAAGAAGGGGCGGGCGTCGCTGGCGGCGCCGGGCTCGGGTACGAATCCGAAGACCGAGCACAGGAGCTGTTGCCCCCACCCGGCCTCGGTGAGCGTGGTGTTGGCCATGTGGGCCTTCGTCACCAGGTCGTCCAACTCGGGCTCGGCCAGGAGGAGCCACCCGTAGCCGAAGGAGTCTTTGGTCTGGGTGAAGCCCTCGCCGACCAGCTGCGACACTTCGGTTTCCAGGTCCTGCGCGCCCTGACCCGAGGGGGGCTTCCAGCACACGCCGGCGTGACCCGACGAGACCAGGCCGCCCGCACTCTGCAGGGTCAGCGCCGCGGTGGGCAGGGCGAACAGTGCGTCGAGATTGGCCTTGACCGGTTTGGTCCGGCCCAGCAGGGTGTCGAAGAGGCCCACGTCAAGAAGCGGTCAGCGTGCTTGGCCGAGCTCGTGCTCGAGTTGGTCGAGTTGGGCCAGCCGGCGCTCGAGGCTCGGGTGGGTACGAAAGAGGCTGGCGAAGCTGAAGCCCCCGCCACCGCTCTGTCCACGTCCCTGGTCCTGGGCGCCCCCCGACACCGCCGGCACGAAGAAGAAGGCGTTGAACGGCTCGGCGGCGCGCAGGTCCTTGGTGGGCACGCGGCCCATCTCCCCGGAGATCTTGATCAGCGCCGAAGCCAACAGCGACGGCTGGCCGATCAGGATGGCGCCCGACCGGTCGGCGGCCAGCTCGCGGTAGCGGGAGAGCGCCATCGTGAGCAGGAAGCTCACGAAGTAGACGACGATAGAGACCAGCATCACGACCATCTCGATCAGCACCAGCTGGCCCCCGCTGTTGTTGTTGTTCCCGCGGCCGCCCCCGCCGAATATCTCGGAGTAGAACAGCACCCGGGTCAACAGGCCGGCGATCATGCCCAGGCCGCTGGCGATCGTCATCACCGCCACGTCGCGGTGCGCCACGTGGGAGATCTCATGGGCGAGGACGGCCTCGACCTCCGGCTCGTCGAGCCGGCGCAGGAGCCCCGAGGTGGCGCACACCACGGCCTTCTTGGGGCTGCGGCCGGTGGCAAACGCGTTGGGTACGTCGGTGCGGGCGATGGCCACGCGCGGCTTCGGCATGTCGGCCAATGCGCACAGGCGGTCGATCACCCCGTGCAGCTCGGGGGCCTCCTGCGGGGTGACCTCCTTGGCGTGCATGGCGAACATGGCGATCTTGTCGCTGAAGAAGTATTGGCAGAACAGGAGCCCGAAAGCGATGATCAGAATGAGCACGAGGCTCTTCAAGAAGATGAAGAGCACGCCGATCAGGACGGCGTAGAGAACGACGAGGAAGAAGCCCGTCATCAGCATGCGTGTCGTCAAGCCCCGGTCGGGCTTGATGTTGTGCGAAAGCGCCATTAGCCGGCGGTTCCTCCGTTTCCGTTTCCGCTCTGGTCAGCGGACGGCAGGGCCGCCGTCTCCTCGTCCGCTCCGCCCGTTCCTGGTGTGCCGCCCGTTCCCAACTCGAGTTTCAAGGCGGCCAGCTCGTTGTCAACCTGCGATGTCGCGCTCACCTTGTCGAGCTCCTTTTGGATGTCGTCGACGGGCGTGCTCAGGTCGTTGAGCGCGCCCGACGCCAGGAGCTCGTCGATGGCGCCGGCCCGGGCCTGCATGCCGGCGATCTTGTCCTGGGCCCGCTGCATGGCCGCGCCGGAATTGCCCATGGAGTCCGAGATCCCCGAGACGGCCTCGCCGACCTTGGTCTGGGCCTCGGCCGCGGTGTAGCTGGCCTTGAGCGTCTCCTTCTTGGTGCGGAACTGCTCCACGCGCGCCTGGAGCTGCTGGGAGGTGTCGATCAGCTTCTGTTCCTGCTCGCTGATCTGATCGTGCTGGGTCTTGAGCTCGGCCAGCTGCTCGCCGAGGGCGGCCCGCCGCGAGAGCGCTTCGCGGGCCAGCTCTTCGTTGCCCTGCTGCAGGGCCGCTTTGGCCTGGGTCTGGAGCTTGTCGGCCTGCTTTTGCAATCCCTGTGCCTGGAGCTCGAGGCGCTTGCGTGCTGTCGCCACATCGGCCACACCCCGCCGCACCTTTTGCAGCTGCTCGAGTTGCTTCTCATAGGAGAGATCCAGCGTGTCGCGGGGATCTTCCGCCCGGTCCAAGACCTTGTTGGCCTTGGCCTGGAAGATCCCGCCGATCCGCTTGAACGTGCCTGCCATGGGAATGAGCATAAGGCCCAGCGGGCCCCATGGGGCAACGGCTGGTCGTGGCGGTAGCGGACGGCGCACGCCAGGGCCGCCGCTAAGGTTTGGATAGTGCCAGAACGAGGACTTTGCCTGCTCTCCGTGCATGCCCATCCCGATGACGAGTCCTCCAAGGGAGCGTCGACAGTGGCGCGCTACCACGCCCAAGGGGTGCACACGGTGCTGGTGTGTTGCACGGGAGGCGAGGAGGGGGACATCCTCAACCCGGCCATGGACACCCCCGAGGTGCGGGCCGATATCGGCGCGGTGCGTATGGCCGAGCTCAAGGCGGCCACGGACATCATCGGGTACGACGAAACGGTGATGCTGGGCTATCGAGATTCAGGCATGCCCGGGACCGAGGCCAACGCACGAGCGGACTCCTTCGCCCAGGCGCCACTGGAGGAGGCGGTCGGCCGCCTGGTGGGGATCATCCGGCGCGTGCGGCCCCAGGTGATCCTGACCTACCCGGCGGAGCAGAGCGGTTACCCGCACCCCGATCACCTCCGGGTGCACGAGATCTCCGTGGTGGCGTTCGATGCCGCCGGCGATCCCGACCTCTATCCCGAGGCCGGCACGCCGTTCGCCCCGGCCAAGCTGTACTACTCGGTGTGGCCGGCCGAGCGATTCCGTCAGATCCACGCCAAGTTCTTGGAGCTGGGTCTCGAATCGCCGTTCGACGAAGAGCGCCTGTCCCGCTTGACGCAGGACGACCCGTACACCACCTCGATCGACGTGCTCGGCTTCCAGCAGGTGCGCAGCGAGGCCCTCAAGGCGCACGCGACGCAGGTGGACCCCAACTCTCCCTTCTGGTTCGGACTGCCGGCCGAGGTCCTCGAGGAGATTCACCCCGTCGAGCTCTTCCTTTTGGCCGAGAGCCGCGTCGGCGACGTCGAAGCCGGCACCACCGAGGACGACCTGTTCGCCGGGGTGCGCTGAGCCCCGGTCAGGCGACCGGGCCCAAGAACCCCAGATGGATCGCCCCTGCGCTCTGGGCCAGCACGAGGGCCACCGCGGCGGCGAGCACGCACAAGAGCGCCACGGTGAGCGCCACCCGGGGGAGTCGGGGCATGCGGTCAGCCCTGGGAGCGGGCCAGCTCGCGCAGGGGCCGGTACCCGATGAGCGTTGCGCCGGCCGCCGCAACCGCCTCGGGAATCCAGTTCTCGGCGCAGACCATGCGGTAGTCGTCGACGCGAGCCTCCCAGTCGTCGGGGTCCAGTGACCGCAGTTCGGCGCTGTCGACCGCCGGGTGCAGGTGCATCTCGGTGACGCCCGGCCGCAGGCTCGCCAGGTCCTGCTCGAACATCTGGCGGCTGCCGACGCCGGGTACGAAGCGGGTGTGATCGGTGAAGACAGCCCCCGCTTCGGCCGCCACGGCACGGGCCGGGAACCCGGCGTAGCGCTCCATGCCCGGGCCGAGCATGCGGAGCGGCAGGCGGAACTCGATGGCCAGGTCGAGATAGACGTCGAAGAACTCGGGGCGGAGTTGGAGGGTGCCCATGTGGGCATCGAGGTGACTGACGTCGAACCCCCACAGAATGGCCCGCTCGATCTGGGCCCGGCACTCCCGCCGCACCTCGTCCAGGTCGGCGTGGTCCCACACGTCCTGTACCGTTCTCGGAAACCCGCCATCGCCGCCCAGCAACGACGGCGCGTGGGTGATCGGGCCCCAGCGGTACAGCGCGAACTCGGCGTTGACCGTCAGGTGCGCCCCTATGTCCTCGCCGCGGTAGCGGCTCGACGCCTCACGGGCCCATGGGCACGGGACCATGAGGGTGGCGCTGGTGACGACGCCGGTGGACAGGCATTCGAAGACGCCGACGTTGGCCGAGTGGCACGAACCGAGATCGTCGGCATTGATGATGAGGAGCTTGGCGTCAGCGCCATAGCCCAGCCGCTGGGCCAGTGTCGGTTCGCTCACGCCTCCCCCTTTGCCCGTTCGACCGCATCCCACTGGACCTCCGCATCTTGGGCGCGCGCCGTCGATGCGATCTCCTGCTGGAACTCCTCCATGGCCGTGCTCAACGTCTCGTCACCAACCGCCAGGATACGAACCGCAAGCAGCCCCGCGTTCCGTGACCCGTTCACCGCCACCGTGGCGACCGGCACGCCGCGAGGCATCTGCACGATCGACAGGAGCGAATCGAGTCCGTCGAGGTGCGACAGCGCCACCGGGACTCCGATGACCGGCAGCGTGGTGACAGAGGACAGCATCCCCGGGAGGTGGGCGGCGCCGCCGGCGCCGGCGATGAGCACCTTGAGTCCCCGCGCCGCCGCGGCATGGCCGAAGGCGATCATGTCGTCGGGCGTCCGATGGGCGGAGACGACGCGTACCTCGTAGGGCACGCCGAACTGCTCGAGGACGTCGATGGCGTCCCGCATCACGTCGAGATCCGACGAGCTGCCCATCACAACGCCAACGACCGGGTCGGCGGCGGTCATCAGGACACCCCGGCGGGAAGGCTCAGGCCCTCGGGACGGGGCGTGCCCAGGGCCAACGCGGTCGTCCAGGCGCGCCCACGCACGTCTTCTGCATCATTTCCGCATACGGTCACGTGTCCTAGTTTGCGCCCTGGTCTGGCCTCCTTGCCATACAGGTGTACGTGGGCACCGTCGATGGCCAGGCCACCCGCCAGCAGGTCCCGGGGATTCTTCCCATCTGGGCCCCCGAAAATGTTCACGCTGGCTACCTGCTCGTGCGCGATGGCGGTGGATCCGAGTGGCAGGTCGAGGACGGCGCGCAGGTGGTTCTCGAACTGCGACGTGACCGCCCCCTCCATCGTCCAGTGGCCCGAGTTGTGGGGGCGGGCGGCGATCTCGTTGACCAGCAGGTCCCCGTCCACCAAGAAGAGCTCCACGGCCAGCACGCCCACGGCCCCGGCGATCTCGGCCACACGTTGCCCCAGGTCACGGGCGCGGTCGATCACGCCCGGGGGCAACCGCCCCGGGACGAGGACCTCCCGGCAGACGCCGCCGACCTGGGCCGTCTCGGTGGCCGGCCAGGTGACCGTCTCTCCCGAGGGACGGCGGGCGACCATGACCGCCAGCTCGGCGCTGAAGGGAACCATCTCCTCCACGAGCAGGGTGCCGGAGAAGGGGGCCAGCACGGCTGCCGCCTCTGCCGCGTCGGCGACCGGCCAGACGCCCTTGCCGTCGTAGCCGCCCCGAGCGGACTTGAGCACGACGGGCCAGCCGTGGATCTCGGCGAACCGGGCGATCTCGTCTACGACCGCCCCCGGCGCAAAAGCAGGGGCCGTCTCCAGCACGGTGTGGGCGGGTACCGGGATCCCTGCTGCGACGAGGGCGGCCCGCATATGGGCCTTGTCCACGGCCATCTCCAGCGTGGCGAGGCCGGGTCGAACGACCACACCCTCGGCTTCCAGGGCGCGTACGGCGTCGAGGTCGACCTGTTCGTGGTCGAAGGTGACCACGCCGGTGCGGCGCGCCAGCGACCGCAGGTCGGTTTCGATCAGGGGCGAGCCCAGCAGTACTTCCGCCGCGATGGCACAGGCGGCATCGTCGGCGCGCTCGGCCAGCACCGCCATCGACAGTCCGAGGGCGCTGGCCGCCTCGCCGGCCATGCGGGCCAGTTGCCCGGCCCCGACGACCCCGACATCGTGGGCGCTCAGCTCGATAGCCTCAGCGAGATCAGTGGACCGGACACGCCCGGCACACTAGGCGAGGAGACGAGGAACGCCATGGCCAAGCCCCTACGCATCGGCAGCATGTTGGACGTCGACAAGTCGCTACCCGACACGGTGGCCCAACTGCAACAGTTGGCCGACGCCGGGTTCGCTCACGCATTCGCAAGCCAGATCTTCGGGCCTGACGCGCTCACCCTGCTCGCGGCCGCCGGGGCGCAGGTGCCCGGCATCGAGTTGGGCACCGGCGTGGTCCCGGTCTACCCGCGGCATCCGATGATGCTGGCCCAGCAGGCCCTGACGGTGCAGCTGGTCACCGGTAACCGGCTGATCCTCGGCATCGGCCTTTCCCATCAGGTGGTGGTCGAGGGCATGTGGGGCATCAGCTTCGAAAAGCCGGCCCGCTACATGAAGGAGTACCTGGCCGCCCTCATGCCGCTCCTGCACGGCGAGAAGGTCAACGTGACCGGCGAGCGTGTCACGGCCAACGCCTTCGCTCCCCTGGATATTCACGGCGTCACCGCCCCCCCGGTGCTGGTGGCCGCCCTGGGCGACACCATGCTCAAGCTGGCCGGGCGCGTGGCCGACGGCACCGTCACCTGGATGACGGGTACCAAGACGATCGAATCGCACATCGCACCGGTCATCGTGGCGGCGGCAGAAAAGGCGGGGCGGCCGGCGCCGCAGATCGGCGTGGCGCTGCCGGTCTCGGTCACGGCGGACGTCGAAGCGGCGAGGGAGCGCATCAACAAAGAATTCTCGATCTACCCGACCCTCCCGTCCTACAAGGCCATGCTGGACAAGGAGGGGGCGACAAGCCCGGCCGATGTCGCCTTCGTCGGGGACGAGGACGCCGTGACCGCCTCCATCGAGAAACTGGCCGCGGCGGGGGCCACCGACTTCGTGGGTGCCATCGTCGGCAACCGCGCCGAGCGGGAGCGCACGTTCTCGTTGCTCAGCGCCATCGCCCGTTCGGGCTAGGGCCGGCCCGGGCTCAGCGGGCCAGCTTGGTGTACTTGAACTCGTTGAGGTCGGGTTCCTCATCCATCAGCCGCACGACGCTCTCGATGGTGCGTCTGGCCAGTGCAGCGTCGCCCTGCGGGCGGCTCATCAGCCGGACGAATACGGCCCGACCCTCGACCACGAAGGTCGGCACCCCGAAGACGGCCCACTCGTCGACCGCCCGCTCATGGGACCGCCGGATCTCTTGGATCGGGGCCCCCGTGTCCACCTCGGCCAGGACCTTGTCGCCGGGGACTCCGGCGGCGTCGAGGACGCCGGCGACCACCTTCGCCTCCCGGATGTCCAACCCCTGGTCGTGACGGGCTGCGAACAGGGCATGGTGCACGGCCCCGAACTGCTCGGGGTACTGGTCGCGCACGACCACGCCGGCGGCCAGGGCGAGCAGATCCTTGAACTGGTCGGGGTCCTCCCACACCGGCGTACCCCCCTCGGGCACGTGGGTCTGGCCGAGCGCAAAGGGGAGGAAGGTGACGTCCCAGTCCGCCCCGTCGGCCAGGCCGGCCAGGAGGTGCTCATGGGCGTTGCGGGCAAATGGGCACCGGTAGTCCCAGGTCACGGAGAATGGCTTCATAACTGTTTCAACACGTAGCCCCGTGCTCCCATTCCCTTGGCGTTCGCCTTGTCGGATCGACGGGAACGGCCGGCGGTGCCCGGCGTCACCACGTTCACGAGGGGGCGCAACCCGAGTCCGAGGACCGAGCCGATGACTGCTCCTCCGACGACGTCGCTCGGATGATGGGCCCGCAAGTGGACGCGGCTGATCGCCACGGCGCTGGCAAATCCCACGTACACCGCCGTCTCGACGGGCGACTCGGCCAGGTCGAAGGCGGTGCAGTACGCCGCCAAGGTGTGCCCACTCGGAAAGCTGCTGCTGGTGGGCGTCCGCACCGCGACGTCGAGGTGCTCGCCGGGGCGCTCACGTGTGACGGCCGATTTCACGCCGCGGACCGTGAACAGGGACGAGAATCCGGCGATGGCGAGGGAGACGATGGCCCGCCTCCTGTCCGGCCCGCGCCGCCGGGCCTTGAACAGGGCCAGAACCACCCAGACGATGCCGTAGTCGGCCAGGTTCGAAACCAATGCGGCCGCACGATCGACGCCGGGCTTGCCGCGCAACGGCTCGAAGGCGGCGTCGATCGTCTCGTCGAAGCCGCTCACGTCCAGGCCACGGTCAGGCGGCGCCGAAGGCCGGGCATGAGGATTTGAAGTGGCAGAACTGGCACAACGGCCCCACTTTGGGACGGAAATCCTCCGTCACGCAAGCTCGCTCGATGGCACCCCACACCGCAGAGGTCCGTCGTTGTTGGCCGCGCAGCGTCTGCGGCGTCGAGACGGCCGAGATCATGACAGGGTCGCGCAGGTGCATGAGCCGGACCTCCGCCGGTGCCTGACCGAGGACCTGCTCACACAGCAGCGCGTAGGTCTGGATGCCGCTCATGCGCCCCTGCTCGTACCGCTCCGAGGGCGCCCGTCCCGTCTTGTAGTCGACGACGGTCAACGACCCGTCGGGCCCGATGTCGAGACGGTCGATGATGCCGCGCAGGCGCATGCCGTCCTGGTTGATCTCCACCCCGAGCTCCACGCCGACCGTGTGCACGGTCCGGGGATCCTCGAGCCGGAAGTAATTGGCGACCAGCGTGCGTGCATCGGCCAGGAAGGCGGATGCCTCCTCGTCGCCCAGGCCGAGCTCCTTGAACTCGGGGTCCGACGCCAGGGCGCGCCAGGCCCGTTCCAGCTCCCCTGCGGCCGCCGCCTCGGTGCGGTCCTTTGCCTCGTGGTTCCAAAACAGACCTTCGAGCGCAGCGTGCACCAGCGTCCCTTTGACGGCGTGGGGCGAGGGCGGCTCGGGGCGGTGCTCGATCACGGTGAACCGGAAGGCGAGCGGGCAATTGGTGAACGCCGTCACCTTTGATGGCGTCAGGGTGCGCGGGGGTTCGAACGCCATGGGAGCCAGGATAGGACGGGGGTCAGACAGGACCGGCCGATGCACTAAGAAAGAGGTGCATGGGACACGGTTCCGAGCAGTCCGGCAGCGTGGTGGGCCATGGCCCCGGCTGACCTCAAACGCAACGTGCGTTGGGCCGGTCTGCGGCCGGGCGATCCCGTGCTCGTGACCGGCACCCGCCTGCGCGGGGCCACCTGGTCCTTCGTGGCCCATGTGGCCAATGCCGAGACGGGCGAGGAGTGGGTCGAGGTGGTGGGGGGCCGGGCCGGTGACCGGGCCGTCCGGTCCTTTCGCCCCGATCAGTTGTACGCCGCGTCCGCCCGTCCGGGACACGATCCGTCGTTGGCCGATGCCCCCGGGCTCCCGCTCGGCTGAGGGGAGCGCACGGTGATCCCCGAACTCGTCACCGATCGGCTGGTGCTCCGCCCCTTCGAGAGAGAGGACCTGGCAGACCTGGTGGCGATCCATGCCGAGGCGTCGTTCTGGTGGTATCCGTTGCGCGGCCCCATGACGGCGGAAGAGACGTCGGCCTTCCTGACCCGCACGATGGAGCGGTACGCATCCGACGGCTTCGGGATCGAGGCGGTGATCGAACGCTCGAGCGGCGTCATGATCGGCTGGGCCGGACTGGCCATCCCACACTTCCTGCCCGAGGTGCTCCCCGCCGTCGAGGCCGGGTGGCGCCTCTCGGGCGCCTACCGCGGCCGCGGCCTGGCGACCGAGGCGGGCCGGGCCGCCGTCGATTGGGGTTTCTCGGCCGGCGGGTTACAGCGCATCGTCAGCATCTACGAGCCGGAGAACCTGGCTTCGGGCAAGGTGATGGAGCATCTCGGCTTCGAGCCGTACCTCACTACTACGGATCCCCAACGGGGGATAGAGGTCGTGGTCACCGAGCTCACCGTCGAACGCTGGGTGGCGCAGCAGCGCACGTGAGGGCCGCGCTGGCCGACTGCATCTACTCGAGGGCGTAGCCATCCATATCTACTCGAGGGCGTAGCCATCCATGCGGGCCAGGACGCGCAGCATGACCTCGTCGGCGCCGGCTCCGATGGAGTCGAGCCGGGTGTCGCGGTAGAAGCGGGAGGCCCAGTGGTCGGCCATGTAGGCGATTCCGCCGTGGAATTGCAGCGCCGTGTCGGCCACCTCGCGTTGGAGTCGCGACCCCAGCAATTTGCCGATGGTGGCAAAACGAG
>Ga0302181_10003242_pt1 | contig 11208 bp, 12 predicted proteins | sample I_Palsa_E3_3_FD_198786 | JGI IMG/M metagenome (GOLD analysis project Ga0302181, IMG submission 198786) | Peat permafrost microbial communities from Stordalen Mire near Abisko, Sweden - I_Palsa_E3_3 | ecosystem: Environmental > Terrestrial > Soil > Palsa > Peat permafrost | place: Sweden... | reverse complement strand
TGTGATGCCCTGCTCGCGCTCGGCCGCGAGCCCATCGACCAGCAGTGCATAGTCGAGCTCATCGCCCTGGCTGCCGCTGCGTCTGGAGTCGCTCTCGAGGCGTGCGATCTGATCCTCGAACAGCATGCGCGACTCGTACAGAAGCCGACCGATCAGCGTGCTCTTGCCGTCATCGACGCTGCCGCAGGTGATGAAGCGCAGCAGCTCGACGCCCGAGTGCTGTTCGGGCCAGCTCTCGACATGGCCAGCGGCCCGAATCGATTCATCGAGCATCAGAAGTAGCCTTCCCGCTTCTTGCTCTCCATCGAGCCGAGCCCGTCCTGGTCGATCATGCGGCCAAGCCGCTCGGAGGTGCGCGTGGCACGCATCTCCTCGATGATCGCAGGCAGCGTCTCGGCATCGCTTTGCACGGCGCCGGTCAGCGGGTAGCAGCCGAGCGTACGGAAGCGCACCTTGCGCATTTGCGGCTGCTCGCCGGGACGCAACGGCAGGCGCGCGTCATCGACCATGATCAGCGCGCCATCGCGCTCGACCACGGGCCGCGTCCGGGCAAAATACAGCGGCACGATCGGTATGTCTTCGCGCTGAATGTATTGCCAGATATCAAGCTCGGTCCAGTTGGACAGCGGGAACACTCGCAGGCTCTCGCCGAGGGACATGCGTGTGTTGTAGAGACGCCAGAGCTCCGGGCGCTGGCGCTTGGGATCCCAGCGCTGCTCAGCCGAGCGCAGCGAGACCACGCGCTCTTTGGCCCGCGACTTTTCCTCGTCGCGCCGCGCGCCGCCGAAGGCGGCATCAAAGCGGTAGCGCTCGAGCGCCTGGCGCAGCGCCTGGGTCTTGAGCACATCGGTGTACAGCGTCGCGCCGTGCTCGAACGGATTGATGCCCATGGCGAGCCCGTCGGTGTTGGTGTGCACGATCAGCTCGATCCCGAGGCGCCGTACAGTCTGATCGCGAAAGGCGATCATCTCGCGGAACTTCCAGGTGGTGTCGACGTGCAGCAGCGGGAACGGCAAGTGCGCGGGATGGAATGCTTTGAGCGCAAGGTGCAGCAGTACCGAGCTGTCCTTGCCGATCGAATACAGCAGCACTGGCCGTTCGCATTCGGCCACCACTTCGCGCAGGATATGTATGCTTTCGGCCTCCAGCCGCTCCAGCTGCGATAAGTGGGACATCAAGCGCGCCTCGGCCCTCGCGAAGATCGGCTGCGATGCTCGCGATTCTAAAGCCTTCAGGCCGTTATGTGCTTATTCTGATTCTGATTCTGGTAGGCCAGCATCGTGCTCGCGGCGGGAGCCGGCACACTGTGGCCGACGAAGTAGATGCGCGCCAGCTCATCGTTGGTACGGGCGAGCGAGCGCTGCAGTCGATCGATGAATTCGTGCAATTCGCGCTGCCCCAGAGCCTCGAAGCGAATATGGTGAATGGCGCGGCGCATGCGCCCCACGCGGCGCAATAGCGGCTCGCTGTTGGGCAGACGGTGCAGCACCTCCTCGGCGCGCCGCAGGCAGCACACGCAGGCCCGCGGAAAGTGCTCTTCGGCAAGCAGGAAGCGCACGACTCCGGCCCCGTAGACGCGCTCGCGCGTCTTCAGACGGTACATCTGGTAACCCGACAGCGAACGCAGCACGTTCATCCACAGCACGGTCTCAAACGGCCGCAAGTCCTCGGCGTTCTCCGCGACCAGCATGGCCGCGGCGCGCACGTCAACGATTCGGCTGGTCATGTCGGCGCGCTCCATATTGCGCCCGAGCGTCAGAAAGGACTGCGCATCGCCCTCGTTGACGATGCCCTCGAACATGCCCGTGAGCGTCTGGGTGCCAGCCGTGACGCGCCCGAGAAAACCGTAGCGTGTGCGCTTGGCTGACGCCTCAGCCGCACGCTCACCGACGAACAGGTAGAGCTCGTTGATCTGCTCCCACACCTCGCGCGGCAGGATGTCGCGCACCGTGCGGGCGATTTCGCGCGCGCGTGCAATCGAGGTCAGCATCGAGCCGGGATTCTTCTCGTCTGCGACCATGAAGTGCACCACGGACTTCTCGCTATAGTCGCGGGCCCGTTCCGCATAGATCTGCTCATTGGCGGTGATCGAGACCAATGGCTGCCAGCCCGGACTCAGACGCAGCGGCAAGTCGAGCATCAGACTGGCACTGACGTCGACCAGGCGCGCCAGGTTCTCGGTGCGCTCGAGGTAGCGTGCCAGCCAGTAGAGATTGTCAGCGACGCGCGAGAGCATTATCCACCGAGGTATCGACGATCCACGTGTCTTTGCTGCCGCCGCCCTGCGAGGAATTGACCACCAATGAGCCCGCGCGCATGGCCACACGCGTAAGGCCGCCGGTGGTGACCTGAATCGGGCGGCCCGAGAGTATGAACGGGCGCAGATCCAGGTGCCGCGGCTCGATGCTGTCCCCGACCATCGTCGGCGTCGTGGACAGGCTGATCACGGGCTGAGCGATGTAGTTGCGCGGGTTCTCCCGGATGAGCTCGCCGAAGCTGTGGCGCTCGGCCTCGCTCGACATCGGTCCCATCAGCATGCCGTAGCCGCCCGACTCGTTGGCCGGCTTGACGACGAGCGTGGCCAGGTTAGCGAGCACGTACTCGCACTGCAGGCGCTCGCAGCACAGGTACGAGGGCACGTTGGGCAGGATCGCATCCTGATCCAGGTAGTAGCGAATCATGGCTGGCACAAATGTGTAGACCAGCTTGTCATCGGCCACGCCAGCGCCGGGGGCATTCGCCAGCGCGACCTTGCCCGCTCGCCATGCGCGCATCAGACCCGGCACGCCGAGCGCTGAATCGCGTCGAAACACCTCGGGGTCCAGAAACAGATCATCGATGCGCCGATAAATCACGTGCACCGGCTGCCAGCCGTCGATGGTGCGCATCTGCACCCGGTCATCATCGCCGACCACCAGGTCGCGGCCTTCGACCAACTCGCAGCCCATCTGCTGCGCCAGGTACGCGTGCTCGAAGTAGGCTGAGTTGTATATTCCCGGAGTCAGCACGACGACTTCGGGCTGCGGCACATACGCCGGCGCCAGCGCGCACAGCATGTCGAACAGTTGCGATGGATAATCATCGACCGGCAGTATGCCCGCGCCCTCGAAGGCTTCGGGAAATACGCGTTTGACCACCTGCCGGTTCTCGAGCATGTACGACACGCCCGAGGGCACGCGCAGGTTATCCTCAAGCACATAAACCGTGCCATCGGCGCCACGCACGAGGTCTGAGCCGCAGATGTGCGCCCAGACCTGCTGCGGCGGATCGATGCCGACGCACTGTGAGCGGTAATTGACCGAATTGACCAGATACTCGCGCGGGAACACGCCATCGCGCACGATGCGTTGCGCGTGATAGATGTCATCGATGAACAGGTTCAGCGCCAGCGCGCGCTGCTGCAGGCCCGCCTCGATGCGGCGCCATTCGTCGAGCGCAATCACGCGCGGAATGATATCGAGCGGCCAGGCGCGGTCGATCGAACCACCTTCCTCGTGATAGACGGTAAAGGTGATACCCATGCTGCGGATCGCGACTTCGGCGGCCTTCTGGCGCGTCGCGAGTTCCCCGGGGCCGAGGTCGGTCAGAAAATCGATCAGTGCGCCGGCCCCGCGCCGCGGCGTACCGCCCGGTGCGATGAGCTCATCGTAGGTTGCGGTGGCAGGGTACTCATCCCAGGCTATGCGCATGCTGTGTGCGAGGCCCTGTTTGTCGATCTTGACTGTACAGTAACAGGGCGGGCGCGCTGATTGAAATCCGCGCACCCGCGGGCGCCTATTGGTGCATTGCCGCTAGAATGGGCCCGCTCGTGGTGCAAATACGCCTGAAGGCTCTGGATTCGCTATGACCTACTGTCTCGCGCTGAAGCTGCGGCAAGGCCTGGTGTTCGCGTCCGATTCACGTACGACCGCAGGCATCGATTACATCGGCACCTACCGCAAGATGCACATATTCCAGCCCTCCAAGGAGCGCCTGATCGTCATGCTGACCTCGGGCAACCTCGCTACGACCCAAGCCGTGCTCGACAACCTGCGCCGCGACCTGGAGCTCAACGCGACTCCGGAGAACCTCGGCAGCGTGAGCTATCTGTTCGAAGCGGCGCGTTACATCGGCAGAATGCTCAGCGGCGTGGTGCAGCAGTACGCCGGTGCGCAACAGGATGCACGCGCGACCCTCGTGGTCGGTGGGCAGATCGGGGGTCAACCACCGGAGCTTTATCTGGTCTACCCGGAAGGCAACTACGTCGCGGCCACGCCGGAGACCCCGTTCCTGCAATTGGGCGAGTTCAAGTACGGCAAACCGATCCTCTCGCGCATCGCCTCGGCGGATCTGTCGCTCGACGACGCGGCCCGCCTGGCGCTGATCTCGTTTGATGCGGCGATGAAATCAAACCTCTCCGTGGGCCCGCCAGTCGAGCTGGCCATCTACCCACGCGACTCGTTTCAATTCTCGCAGCAGGTCTCATTCGATGCGGATTCGGAGTTCTTCCGCGCGCTGTGTCAGCGCTGGAACGAGCTGTTGTTGAGCGCCTTCAGCCAATTGCCGCGCTTTACCTGGGAGTCCTCCGGCCCCGACGGCGCTCGCGGTGGCTGAGCCGCTCGCCGATCGCGTCATCGCGATCGCCGAGACTCGCGAACTCGATGTATTCGCAGCGCTCCTGGAGCGCCGCGGTGCGCGCGTGCTGCGTTATCCGCTCGTACGCATCGTCGATGCGCCGGACCCAGCACCCGTGCTGAGCTGGCTGCGAGCATTCGCCGATGGCCGCTGCGATGACCTGATTTTGCTGACCGGCGAAGGGTTGAGGCGCATGCTGCGCTGCATCGAATTGCACGAGCCCGCGCTCAGGGCGCCCTTCCTCGTGGCCTTGAGCGCCGTGCGCAAAATCACGCGCGGCCCCAAGCCCGCCCGCGCGCTGCGCGAGCTCGGACTGAGCAGCGATCTGGCGGCCGAGCCGCCAACCACTTCCGGCGTGATTGAAACCCTGGGACACCTGGACTGGCACGGGCGGCGCGTCGGCGTGCAGCTCTACGGCGAAGAACCCAATCGCGTGCTGATCGAATTTCTCCAGGCCGCCGGCGCGCAAGTGTCAAGCGTCGCGCCCTACCGCTACGCCAAAGCGGCCTCGGACTCCGCCGTGCGCGATCTGCTGCTGCGTCTTCGCGCCGGGCAGATCGATGCCATCGCCTTCACGAGCAAGGCGCAGGTCGAGCGGCTCTTTGGACTGGCCCCGGAAGACTCGGTGCGTGAGGCGCTGGCCGCCACGCAGGTTGCAGCGGTCGGTCCGGTCGTGGCCGAGGCGTTGGCCGCGCACGGGGTCGCCATCGGCACCATGCCGCAAAGCGCCTGGTTCATGAAGCCCCTGGCCGCTGCGCTCAGTGAACTGCTGGCCGAGCGCGCCTGAGCGCACGGTCGCAGCCGCGGCGAGCGCCCTCACTCAGCCATACATGCGCTGCAGAAAGCCAAGAAACTGCTCGAGCTCGAGCTTGTTGAAACGGCTCGCCATGTGCCGCTCGAGCTGGCGCACCTGACCCATGAGGGCTTCGAGCTCGGCGCTGCCGGCTTCGGTCAGAAAAATACCCTGGCGGCGTCGGTCGCGCGTGCAGCGCCTGCGCTCGATCAGCCCCGCGCGCTCGAGGCGATCCAGCAGCGCCACGATGCTGGCTTTGTCCACCCCGAGGTGAGTGCCGAGCTCGATCTGCGCGATACCCGGATTGGAGCGTGTCAGGATCAGCAGGCTGAACAGGCCGGGCCGGATCTTGTTCTCGCCGATGAAGCTCACATAAGTGCGCCATGATGTCTGGTGCGCACGGCGCAGGTTGTAGCCGAGCAGTTTCGGCAGCATCCCCAGGTCGACCCTGGCGCCGGCCGCTCGCTCACGCCTGGCGGCGGGGCGCTTGTCGCGGGCGCGCGCGCTATTGGTGGCTATTTCCATACAGCTGTGTTTTCCCCCGGCAGGTCATTGGTGGATGTTGGGCACGGCAGTATATTTTCGTTATTGTTCGCACTGCAAATAGATCGTCGATAGGCTTATTGCGCCGGCGGCCGCCCGCTCAGGGTCGTCAGCGGCGCGTACAGATCGGGCCGGCGATCGCGAAAGACGAACCAGCTGTGGCGCGCCGCACTGAGCGCATCCAGATCGAAGCTCGCGGTGATCAGCGTCTCGCTGTCCTGATCGGCCTGCGCAACCAGCGCGCCGCTGGCATCGGCAATGAACGAGGAGCCGTAGAAGCGGATCTGCAGGTTCGGCGCATCCTGCAGCGAATGCTCGGTACCGATGCGATTGCTCGTCACCAGCGGCACCAGGTTAGCGGCCGCGTGTCCCTGCTGCGTGCGTTGCCAGTGCAGCCGCGAATCGATCGGCGGGGCCGGCGGCGGCTCGCTGCCGATCGCGGTCGGATACAACAGCAACTCGGCTCCGAGCAGGCTCATGATGCGGGCGCTCTCCGGAAACCACTGGTCCCAGCACACGCCCACGCCGATGCAGCCATGGCGTGTGTGCCAGACACGAAAGCCCGTGTCGCCCGGCGAGAAATAGAACTTCTCCTGATAGCCCGGACCGTCGGGGATGTGCGATTTGCGGTAGATACCGAGCCGGCGGCCGTCGGCGTCGAACATCGCGAGCGAATTAAAATACGCGTTGCCGTCGCGCTCAAAGAAACTCACCGGCAGTACCACGGCAAGCTCGGCGGCCAGCGCGCCAAAGCGCCGCAATAACGCACTGTCGGCCGCGCTCTGGGCCAACTGCAGGTGGCGCACGTCTTGCTCAATGCAGAAATAGGGCGTTGCGAACAGCTCCTGCAGCAGGATGATCTGGGCCCCTTGCGCATGGGCTGCACGCACCAGGCGCTCGGCGCGCTCCAGGTTGGCGGACAAATCCCAGCTGCAGGCAAACTGCGTTGCCGCCACCGTTACGCGGCGCTGCGTGCGTTCAGGCATGCAGCGCCTCGGGCGCGGGCACGCGCATGCGCTCGGTGATCGCAATAGCAGTGCGCAAGGCGCGCTGCCCGTCCTCGCCGCTGACCAGCACCGCGCGCTCGCCGCGCACGGCCGCCAGAAAAGCCTCGATCTCGGCCAGCAGAGCATCGCCCTGTGCGAATGACTGTTCCTCGATCTGCACGGGCAGCTCACCAGCTGCCGGCGGCAGCGCCCGCTTGCGGATCACCGTCAGGATCTTTTGCTGCAGATCGATGGACAGATACCCGCCATCGTGAAACACCCGCAGTTTGCGCTCGGTCTTGAGGCTCACGCGGCTGGCCGTGACATTGGCGACGCAGCCGTTTTCGAAGTTCAGGCGCACGTTGGCGATGTCGATCTCACCGGAGAAGACCGGAGTGCCGACCGCATCGAGCGTTGCCACGGGACTGCCGATGATCATCTGCACCAGATCGATGTCATGAATCATCAGATCAAGTACGACGTTGACCTCGGTGCCGCGCTCCTTGAAGGGCGCGAGTCGATGACACTCGATGAAGCGCGCGCGCGCCAGCAAAGGCTCGGCCGCCAGAATCGCGGGGTTGAAGCGCTCGAGATGACCGACCTGCAGCACCAGGCCGTTGGCTCGCGCCGCGTCGATCAACTGCTGCGCCTGCTCCACGCTGTGCGCAATAGGCTTCTCGACCAGTACATGCGCGCCGGTGCGCAACAACGCAGTGGCGATCTCGGCATGGCTGTCGGTTGGCGTCACCACGCTGACCGCATCGATCTGGCCGCACAGCTCGCGATAATCCGTCAGCGCCCGCGTGCCCAGCTCGGCCGCGACACGCGAGGCCACCTCGGCGTTGATGTCAACCACGGCGGTGAGCTCGCACTGGCTCAGCGCCGCATATTTTTGAGCGTGGAAGCGACCCAGATAGCCAACCCCGACCACGGCCGCTCTGATTTTCTTCATGCGGCGGCTATTATGCCTAAAGGCTGGAGGTGCCTGAAGTGAGCTATCAACTGCAGCGACTCGCCGACTACTATCTGAGCGCGCGCGGGCTCCGGCGCGAGCTGCTGGCTGCCGGCATTTGCCTGATCCTGGGTGTGCTGGTCATGCCTTGCCTGATATTCGCGTGCGGCCGGCTCATCCTGGGACCCTATGCGCACGGCAATCTGTTCGCGCTCTGGCACGATTTTCTGCAGGGTCTGGGCACTGGCTCGCAAGTGTGCTGGTTCATAGTGCTCGGGCCTTATGCATTGTTGTGGCTGTGGCGCGCTGCACGTGAGCTGCTACATAACCGGGCTGCACCTGATGCATAAGGTGTATCGGCTCACAGTTCCGGCCGCACCCTTACACGCCGTCCCAAGCCCATGCGATGCTTTATTCCCGAGGGTTAGCGCGCTCGCAGCTCGCAGTGCAAAAGTGAGGCGAGCGCGCAGTTGCAGGAATAGAGGTTATGGGGAAAATTACACAGCAACAGAGCGATCCGCCTGCGCGAGTGTCGGCGTCGGCGCCGCAGCGCAAGCACGAAGTGGTTCGCAATCTGAAACTCGAGCTGATCAGCGCGCTGGTCGCCAATGACGAGCACGCGCACGGCTTCAACCCGTACGACAAAAAGCCCGGTGGCTCGGCCCGCGACGTCTGGGGACGCGCGCGGCGCGCCTGAAGCGCACCGCGCCTCAGGGCCAATAGATCCAGCCGAGTGCCACGAGCATCGCGGCCAGCACGAGCTGCGTGGCGAAGCGCCAGTGCCGGCCGCGCAGCTCCCCGATGAAGCTCGCCCCGGCCACCGCCGCCAGGCTCCAGGACCACAGCAGCGCCTTGAGCAATGGCAGACGCTCGCTCGCGAGCCGCGCCCAGTACTCCGGCAGCAGCAGGAATACGACCGCGCTCATCGTCAGCGAGACGGTCAGCGCCACGGCCGAACCCATTATGATACCGATCAGGACGGCCATAGGACGCATGGAATGCCTCGAAGCGGGAACCCGGAACTGATCGCGCGGTCAAATCAGCCGCCACGCGACTGCCATACGGAGCGCAAAGCTGTCAGACTTCGCTCAGCAGTCTAGCGTCCGGAAGGCCCATTCGCAGCATGTCCCACGAGCCAGCCATCAGCCAAAGCTTCTTCAGATCCCTTGCCCTGAGCGCCGTAGGACTGCTGGTCCTGTGCGGCGTCGGCTCGAGCGCAGTGCCAACCGCGAGCGAGCTGCTGCCGGCCGATGCGGTGGGCCCGACCGCGCAGGAGCGCACGCTCGCGCCGCGCGTTGCCGGCATTCTGGAACAAAATCACTACCGGCACATTCCGATCGACGAGCGACTCTCGCCCCAGGTACTGGAGCGTTTTCTAACGGCGCTGGACCCGCAGCACAGCTACTTCCTGGCCAGCGATATTGCCGGCTTCGACCGCTGGCGGCTCAGGTTCGGCGACATGATCCATACCGGTGAGATCGATCCCGCATACCTGATCTTCCACATCTTCCAGCAGCGCAATCGCGAGCACATGGATTATGCGCTCAAGCTGCTCGATACCGAGCCGGATTGGACGCGCGAGGAGAACTTCGACTTCGATCGCGAGCACGCGGCGTGGCCGAGCAGTCAGAGCGAGATCGACGAGCTGTGGCGCTTGCGGGTCAAGAACGATGCCATCTCGCTGCTGTTGACGGGCAAGAGCTGGGCCGATACGGCGGACACCTTGCGCAAGCGCTATCAGCGCGTGCTCACACGCCTGGACAAGATCACCCCGGAGGACGTATTCGAATCGTTGATGAACGCCTATGCGTCCGCCTACGACCCGCATTCGAATTATTTTTCCCCGCGCAGCTCCGAGGAATATCGCATCCAGATGAGCCTGAGCTATGAGGGCATCGGTGCTTCGCTGCAGCTCACCGACGATTATGTGACCGTCACCAACGTCCTGCCCGGCGGTCCGGCGGCGGTCGACGGCACTCTCAAGCCCAACGATCGCATCACCGCGGTCGCCCAGGGTAATGACGGGGCCATGAGCGACGTGATCGGATGGCGTCTGGATGATGTCGTGCAGCTCATTCGCGGCAAGGTCGGCACCGTCGTGCGCCTGCAGATTCTGCCCGCGGGAGCGACCCCGGGCACAGCGGAGCGCCAGCTGCGCCTCACGCGCAACAAGGTGACACTCGAGGCGCAGGCCGCGAAGAAAGAAGTGCGCACCCTGCAGCGCGACGGCCATAGCTACAAGATCGGCATCATCACGGTGCCGAGCTTCTACAACGATATGGAAGGCGGCGCCGGTGCCGAGAACCGCAGTACGACCCACGACGTGCGCCGGCTGTTGCAGCAATTGACCAGCGACGGCGGCGTCGATGGACTCGTGCTTGATCTGCGCGGCGATGGTGGCGGCTACCTGCCCGAGGCCATTGGGTTGACGCATCTGTTCGTCAGTCACGGACCGGCCGTGCAGCTCAAGGACACGACCGGACAGCTCGAGATACTCGATGAGCCCGACCCGGGCCAGGCCTACGCCGGTCCGCTCGCCGTACTGATCGATCGCACCAGCGCCTCGGCTTCGGAGATCTTTGCCGGCGTGATCCAGGACTATCATCGCGGCCTGATTGTCGGTCAGACGAGCTTCGGCAAAGGCACCGTACAGAGCGTCATTCCGCTGGATCGCTGGTCATCGAAGCCGACCGAAGGGCAGTTGACCGTGACCATTGGCAAGTTCTATCGGGTGACCGGCGAGAGCACGCAGTTGCGCGGTGTTACGCCAGAGCTGGAGTTGCCATCGCCGATCAGCACCGAGGAGGTCGGTGAGAGCGCGCTCGATCACGCGCTGCCGTGGGATCGCATCGCCCCGGCGCCGTTTCGCGCGTTGCCGCCAGAAGGCTCGCTGGTGCAGACGCTCTCGACCGAGGAAAATGATCGCGCCACGCACAATGCCGACTATCAGTGGCTGCTCGCGAGCCTCGCGAACCTCAATACCGCGCGGCAGGAGAAGACGCTTTCGCTTAATCTCAAGAAGCGCCAGCAGGAGCGCAAGGAACAGGATCAGGCGCGCCTGACCCAGGAGAACGCGCGCCGCAGCGCCGATGGGCTACCGCCGGTCAAATCGGTGGAAGACATCAATCTGAGCGAGGAGCCGGATGTGATCCTGGCGCAGGCGGTGGACATCATGGCCGATGGCGTTGCGGCCAAGGCCGGCACTAATCAGCAGCAGGCTTCGATCCTCTCGCGTTGAGGCCTAGCGCAAGAGCGCGCGATAGATTTCCCACATGTCGTCGGCCAGCGCCTTTGAGCCGCCCTGCGCCGATGCAGACTCT
>Ga0302181_10003240_pt1 | contig 11210 bp, 8 predicted proteins | sample I_Palsa_E3_3_FD_198786 | JGI IMG/M metagenome (GOLD analysis project Ga0302181, IMG submission 198786) | Peat permafrost microbial communities from Stordalen Mire near Abisko, Sweden - I_Palsa_E3_3 | ecosystem: Environmental > Terrestrial > Soil > Palsa > Peat permafrost | place: Sweden: Abisko... | reverse complement strand
TGGACCGCTTTACCGCCAGCGCGATTTCGTCTTTCTGGTACTCCGCCTCCGCTGTATACGATGATACGATCGCGACCGTGACATGCGCGCTTTTGAGCGCCGTCAGAAGCGGATCGTCCCAGGCCAGGCCCGATCGCAGCGACCGTTGGTCGAAATATGGATTCGACCGCGCCTCGAGCAGTTCGTAGAGGCGTTCGGCAAAGGGACGGTCCTGGCTGGCATACGAGATAAAGAAGTCGACCGGCCTCTCCCGGGCAGGCTCGTTCATATCCGGATTATGCCAAACGCGCCGGCTGGTTCAAGAGAGCCTGGTTAATTTTTGCCGCAATTAGTAGGTTTTGACCGGATATAGCGGTATATGAGGAGTCGGCGGCCAGGTAACATTCCTGCGATCATATTGCCGGCTTTGCCTATGGCCGGGCAGTATGAGTAGCGGGCCGGCGGAGGCGTCCAGCCCGGCAACACCGTGATCCGCGGGGGGAACTGTGGGAACCGCTGGACTGTTCAGCAGCATTCTGCACAACGAGATCAGTGCCTACGCGGCGTGGATGCCGGTGACGAACACCTTCCGGCTCGGCGACTACGGTGTGATCAGCAACGGCGTGCTGGTCAAGATGGGCAACATCGACGAGTTCGGTGTGTCCTTCGCCAAAGCTGACGGCAAGCCGTCCGAGCTGAAGTTCCGCTCGGACGGGACGAGGGTCAGGCGGTTCGTCGGCGGCGCGGAAATCCAGGCCATGCCGCAAGCCGACATCGACGCCAAACTCGTGGTCGAGTTCGATGCGGCCGACTCGTTCTACATCGATGCGCACCTGAACGTCAAAGAGATCGGAAACCTGGCGCAGGTTGGCGCGGAACTGCGGCGGCGACCCGGGTGGCGGCGCAAATACCGGGTCGTCTTCGCCACCTATACCGGGCGTCACTGCACCATCCTCTCGTCGCGAAGCGCGAATTCCAGGGTCGAGATCAGCGGCAAGGCTAACGCGCTGCAGCAGCTCGAGCTGGGCCACGCTAACGCGGGCGTGACCGTCTCCGATGAGGACAAGGTCGGTCTCCAGATAGTCGGCAATACCGGCGTGGTGGGCCTGCGCATGTTTAAGCTGCGTGCCGTCGGCGGCACCCGCATCCTCGGCCCGGCCGACGGGGATGAAGATCTCGTGCAGTACGAAGACGCCGACGAGCTCGACGATGACATCTGACGATTGAGGCCCGCTCGCCCTGGAGATGCGCCATGCGGTCAGAGCTGATCGAGTTTTTTCGCTTCAATAACCAGAAAAAAGGCATGCTCCGCCAGGGGGACAGGTACCTGCGGGCCCGGGGGAACGAACCTGCCCGCGAGGTTCCCGTCCCGATCGATCATGACGATTTCATGGACCTGCTTGACCTGCTCCGTTACAGCAGGCAGACCAGTGACGCCCAGCGTCTGCGCGCGCTCGGCAAGCTCACCGGCGTGGTCACCAAGATGCTGGGTCTCGGTTCCGTCACGCCGCTCGGCGAGGCGCTGCAGATCGACCTGGTCACCAACGCGGCCGAACTCGCCGCGCTGCCCTTCGAGTTTGCCGTCGGCGCGGACGGCAACCCCCTGTTCGCGGTCTCCGGCGTGCCCGTGATCCTCACCCGGCGGGTGCGGCGCGACTCGCATGGAGAGCGCCCGGCCTGGTGGGCCACGCCGCGGGTGCTCTTCGCGGTCGCCGCACCTCCCGGTGCGGGCGATCCGGTGCCCGCCGAGGAGCACAAGGACGCGCTGCGCGAAGCCCTCACGCCGTGGATTGAGCCGCTGCAGGGGTTCCCGGAGGCGATCCGCAACGTGGACAGCGTCCTCACGGTGGTGTGCGACGCCAGCCCGCAAGCCATCCGTGTGGCGGGCCTTGCGGCGATCGAGGAAGGGAGGCCGTTCACCCACCTGCACATCCTGGCGCACGGCTGCACGCTCGGCACCAGCACGTGGAAGCAGCGCTTCGGGCTCGCGATGCACCAAAGCCGCGACCCCAGCAAGTTGATCAAGGTCACGCCCAAGGACCTCAGCGCCGCGCTGGCGCCGATCGCCGGAAACCTCGTCGTCGTCACGGTGGCCGCGTGCGACGCGGGTAACCAGGCCAACAGCATCGCCGGCGGCGGCAGCCTCGCGCACGAGCTGCACACCTCGGGCATCCCCGTCGTGGTGGCCTCCCAGCTCCCGCTGACCTTCGGCGGGTCGGTCACCTTCACGAAAACGTTCTACCGCCGCATGCTGGCCGGCCATGACGTCCGCGATGCGCTCCACCAGGCCCGGGTGGACCTGCGTGATCAGCCCGGCCACGACTGGGCCAGCCTGGTCGCCTACGTCCAGCTCCCCGAGGATTACGCGGACCGGCTTGCCGAGGTGGGCCTGCAGGCCGAGCGCGCGGCGCTGCTGACCGCGCAGCGATGGTCCGATCACCTGGTCGAGCACGGCAGCCGGGACTCGGCCACGTTCGCGGATGTGGCCACCGGCCTGCAGCAGCGGATCGAGAATCTCGAGCGCTTCCAGCACCTGCACGCGAGCCGGATGACCGCCGGCACCATGAACGAGAACCTGGGCTGGCTGGGGAGCGCGGAGAAGCGCCTGGCCGAGCTGTACTTCCACCGGGCCGCGTTCGGCGACGACACTCCCAGGTGGATGAGTGACTCCGAACAGGCCCTGTGGCGGGCGAAGGACTGGTACCAGGAGAGCTTCACCAGGAGCCTGTCGCATCACTGGACCGGGGTTCAGTCGCTGGCGCTCGAGGCCGTGCTCACCGGGCGGATCGAGCGGGTGGGGCGCTGGTACGCAGCGAAGGAAGCCGCCGAGGCCGACAACGAGCCGTGGGCAGCAGGCACGCTGGCCGAACTCTGCCTGATCGCGCCGCAGGCCGGCTTGGATGCCCGCCTCGATGAGGCCAGCGACTGGCTCAGCGAGCTGGTCAGGCGCGTGCTCGCGGGCGGCCACGACGTCTTCCCCATCGAGTCGACGCGGCGCCAGTTCGAACGCTATGTGCACTGGTGGACCAAGGATAATCGTTATTTCGGCAGCTCGCCGGACCTGGCCGGTGAGGCAAAGCAGCTCCTCAGCCGTCTCAGCCTTGATCAGCAAGACTGAACGGGCGCCGGTTGTTGACGTCCCGTTATCGCCTTCGACTGGCACCGTTACCACCTGCACGTCTTCGAGACGGTGTGCGGCGAGTTCGGATCACCGGGCCAGGATGTACGGCCAGCCACATGGCTCAAGGTCGCCACGAGTCATGCCTAACGGCTCGGCAGCTGGGGTCTTTGGGCCCTTAACTGCCACCGCCCTGGGCCGGGGAGGTGGCAGTCTCATTGTCTGCCCGAGGCACGGATCGGATACCCAGCGGAAGATGCCGTCGGGTCCGCGCAGCCGCTGCGCCTGGCGGCTGTAGGGCCTGCTGATCAGGCTGTGGCTACTCGAACACGCAGATGCCGGGAGCCTCGGCGAGCGGCGGCTACTGGCGGTTCCCGAGCGTCGCCCCGGCCGTCTTCTCGCGACCGGAGCGGGCGATCAGCCATTCGGTCCAGGGTCGCCACCACGACCCCCTCTCCACGGCTGCCATCCGGGCTCTGCAGCGCCCGTACCTGAACGAGGAGTTGCTAGCCGTGTACGCGGTGGGTGTGTCCGGCCCAGTCGGGTTCGCGGAGCATGAACTTCTGGATCTTCCCTGTGGACGTTTTCGGCAGGTCGACCACGATGTCGATCTCGCGTGGCGCCTTGAAGCGGGCAATCTTGATGGTTACGTGCGTGAACAGCTCTTCCTGGGTTGCGCTGTGCCCGGCCCGGAGCACGACGAACGCCTTCGGGCGCTCGCCCCACTTCTCGTCGCGCACCCCGATGACAGCGACGTCGAGCACGGCCGGGTGGCTCATCAGCGCCTGCTCCACCTCGACGGTGGAGATGTTCTCGCCGCCGGAGATGACAATGTCCTTGATGCGGTCGCGCAGCTCGATGTACCCGTCAGGATGCATGACGCCGAGGTCCCCGCTGTGGAACCAGCCGCCGCGGAATGCCTCGGCGGTGGCCGCCGGGTCGGCGTAGTAGCCGGCCATGACATTGTTGCCGCGCATGACGATCTCGCCCATCGTGCTGCCGTCGGCCGGGACGTCGGCCATCGCTTTGTCCACGATGCGCAGGCCCTCGGCCTGGATCATGCTCACGCCCTGGCGGGCCTGCAGCACGGAACGCTCCTCGGATGACAGCCCGGCCCACTGCGGCTGGGACTGGCAGTAGGAGATCGGGCCGTAGGTCTCGGTCAGCCCGTAGACGTGCACGATCTGGAAGCCCATCTGTTCCATCTGCGCGATGGTCGTGGGACTGGGCGGCGCGCCGGCCGTGGTGATCAGGACCGGCCGGGTCAGCGGGCCGGCCTCGGGCGTGTTCAGGATGCTGCTCACCACGGTCGGGGCCGCGTTGAGGTGGGTGACACCGTGCTCGCGCAGCTGCCGCCAGATCGCGTCGCCGCGGACTTCGCGCAGGCACACGTGGGTGCCGCCGATGGCGGTCAGTGACCATGTAGTGCACCAGCCGCTGCAGTGGAACATCGGCAGTGTCCACAGATAGACGCTGTTCTCGTCGTGCCGGGAGTGAATGATCTCGCCGAAACAGTTCAGGTAAGCACCCCGGTGCGTATAGATCGCCCCCCTCGGGCGCCCCGTGGTCCCGGAGGTGTAATTGACCGCGATCGGGGCGAGCTCGTCGGAGACCGACCAGGACAGCGGTTCCCCCGTGCCCCGGGCCAGGAACTCGGAGTAGCTCACCAGCCGCGGCTCGCCGCTCCAATCCAGATCCGCCGGCGCAATCTCGGTGTCCTCGGCGACCACCAGCTCGGTCACCGCCTCCACGTCCTTCACGGCCGCCACTGCCGTCGAAAGGAGCGCCGCGTCGGCAACCACGATCTTCGCGCCCGAGTGACCGAGGATGTAGGCCACCTCCTCGGCCGTGAGCCGGGTGTTTACCGCGACAAGCACCGCGCCGGCCAGCGGGACCGCGTAATGGGCGATGAGCATCTCGGGCAGGTTCGGCATCAGGTAGGCGACCCGGTCGCCCGGCCCGACACCGCTCGCCCGCAGCGCCCGCGCCACCCGCTGCGCCTCGGCCGCCAGCTCGCGGTAGGTGAGCCGCCGCGCGCCGTAGACCACAGCGACCTTGTCCGGCCATACTCGCGCTGACCGTTCCAGGAACGACAGCGGCGACAACGCTGTGTACGAAACCGAATCCATACCGACCCTCCAGGATGTGCCGACCGCGTTCTTGACCCCAGCCCGCCTGAGCCGGCACATCCACCGCGGTGCATCTTCCAGCAGATAACCATCCCCGTATTGCCGGTAGAGGCGAAGGTCCCAGCCCGGTCAAGCGGCGGCCTGCCACCGGCTCCACCTCTGCCGCGCGCCGAACCGGCACGGATGGATAGCCATGCCCGTGTAGCTCGCCCTGGCCGAAGATCCACGGGGTGGCCGCCGAGTTCAGGCGGCTTGTCACGGCCGGGGCGGTTCCCGGATGGGACCTGCACCCGGTGCCGGCCGGGTACGACGATAAACCTCGGCTCGCCCGCGTAGGTCGCACCGAGGAAGAGCGGTCCAGCTGACCGTCCCCGTTCGGTGTCTCCCGGTAGCCAAGTGCCGCTGACAGCTCCGATGCACCCGTCATAAGAAGAGCCAGCGCGCGCGCTGAGATGTCCGCATCGAAGCGGATGACCGGTACCGAGACGCTCATGGCGGCGATGACTTGTCCTCGCTGATCCCGTATGGGGACAGCTACGCAGCGTACACCTATCGTGTACTCTTCCTCGTCCGTACCGTAGCCAACCTCGCGAATGGTCTGGAGACGGCGGTAGAGGGCGGCCCTGTCGGTCGGCGTGTTTTTCGTAAAGCGTTCCAGCCTGACGTTGCTGAACAGGCGATCGAGGGTGGCGCGGTCGAGGCTGGCGAGCAGTACTTTGCCGACGCCGGTGGCATGGGCCGGCAGGCGACGGCCCACTTCTGAGGCCAGAACCAGCGCCTGCTGCCCGTCGAATTTGGCCACGTATACATTGAAACGGCCGTCAAGCACGCTCAGCTGTACCGTCTCGTCGAGCGCGTCGCGTATCCGCTCCATGAAGGGACGAGCCCGGCTGGGCAGGTCGTCGGTACGCAGGTATGCATTACCCGCCTCGAGCGTGCGTATCCCGAGCCCGTAAGTTCTGCTCCCCGCGTCGTATGCTACCCACCCACTTTCTACCAGCGTGGTCAGCAAGCCATGAAGGCTCGAACGGGGCAAGTCGAGTGCCACGGAAATTTCGGTAAAGGTCATCCGTGTTTCACGACTGGTCATCAGGGCCAGGATGTCAACCGTACGTTTCGCTGATTTGACAGCCGCTGTGGACACTGCACAATCCTAACCGCAGACCCGCTGGCGTTGCTGTCCGATCTGTTCAATCTCCAGCTCGATCAGATCACCATCACGCAGGTAGGGGAACCGGCCCGACAAAGCTACGCCTTGTGGCGTCCCGGTGTTGATAACGTAGCCGGGCTCGAGGGTCATGTACTGGCTGAGATGCCATACCAGGTAACGGACGGAGAAGATCATGTCCCTGGTGGATGATGACTGCCGCAGGTCACCGTTGACCTTCGTCGACAGCCTGAGTGCCTGCGGGTCGGGAATGCCATCGGAGAGCACGAGACCTGGCCCCATGGGATTAAACGTCGGGCAGCACTTCCCTTTCGACCACTGCCCTCCTGAGCATTCCAGTTGGAAGGAACGCTCGGAGACATCGTTGCTCACCGCGTAACCGGCGATGCATCGGTCGGCTTCTGCTGGCGCGCTCAGGTAGCTGGCCCTCTTGCCGATAACGACCGCTAGCTCGACCTCCCAGTCCGTTTTTGCCGACCCCGGCGGGATGCGGATGTCATCGTTTGGCCCGATAACCGTATTCGGCGTCTTGAGGAAGATGATCGGGGTATCGGGCGCGGTGCCTCCCGATTCGGCTGCGTGTGCCGCGTAATTCATGCCGATGCATATCACCGCGCCTGGCTGCAGGACCGGAGGCCCCACCCTGAGGCCGGTGGCATCGAAACGCGGCAGCAATCCTGCCCTGGCGGCGTCCAGCGCCCGCGCTGTGCCGTCGGCAGCCAGGAATTTCCCGTCGATTTCGTCGGTGAGCGATGTGAGGTCGAATAGTTCTCCGTCGATGTCCTGGAAAACCGGACGTTCCTGACCGGTGGGGCCGAGGTGCATGAGCTGAATGGGCATGGGCTGCGTGCTTTCCGTGAGTGGGGGCAGGAGTCGTGGCGACCGGTTGAGCGGAACTATCTGGCCGTCCGAAGATCCTCCGGCGCAGGCGTGGCCACGTCCGCGCCGGCTCCGGGCACGGGAGCGAGCCTCGGCAGCAGGCCCTGGTCCTTCAGGTCCCGCCAGAGACTCGCCGGGATGTCCGCGTCGAACCAGCTGATGGCCTGGTCAACCTGCGAGGCGTCGATGGCGCCGAATAGCACGGCGGCGACCGCGGGATGAGCGGCGGGAAACTGCAGAGCTGCGGCTGGCAACGCGACACCTGACCGGGTGCACGCTGCCTCCAGGCGCGTGACTCGCTCGAGCGTCTCGGCATCAACATTTGCGGGAGGGTTACGCTGGCGGTTGCGGGCGTCTGTCGCGAGCAGCCCGTAGCGGAATGCCGCGCCGATTACGATGCGGATACCTGCTTGGTGGCACCGGTCCAGTTCCGTTTGGAAGATCTCTTGGTTGAGCAGGGTGTAAGGGCCGGCCACGAGGAAGAGGTCCAGGTCGAAGCGGTCCAGCAAGTCGGTTATGACGCCCGCGGTATTAATTCCGGCGCCGATGGCGCTGATCTTCCCGTCGGTGCGGAGGTCGCGCAGGGCGGCGAAGCCGCCGTTGCTGAGTTGTCCGAGGCGGGCCTGGTAGCTGCCCTCGGGGGAGTGGTACATCCGGTCGAGGTCGTGGATCAGCAGGATGTCGACTTCAGGTAGTCCCAGACGTTGCAGGCTGTCCTCGTAGGCTCTGATGATGCCGTCGTAGCTGTAGTCGAAGCGCGCCTCGAAGCTGAGCGGCTCGGCCCATATGCTGCGCGGGACGCGGGGGCCGTAACGTGGCGGCCACGGCCTGAGCAGCCGGCCCACCTTGGTCGACAGCACGTATTCGGCCTTCGGCTTATCGCGTAGGAAGCGCCCGACGCGATGCTCGCTGAGCCCCAGTCCGTACCACGGGGCCGTGTCGAAGTAGCGGATGCCGGCCTGCCATGCTGCCTGCATGGCGCTGTGCGCGGCGGCATCGGTGACCGATGTGCTGAGATTGCCGATCGGGGCGCCGCCGTAGCCGAGCCTGGTGAGCTGGAGCGACCGGGGGCCGACGTAATCACGCTGCGTGTGGTCCATCGAGCATTCCTCCTAGGCTTGCGGCATGACGAGGATCTTGCTCGCCGTGTTGTCGCCTCTGGCCAGATCGGTGAAGGTGTCCCTGCTTCCCAGCAGGTCGACCCGGCCTTCGATCAGCAAGCTGAGTTCGCTGGGTGCCGTTCCGACCCACTCGGCGGTGGTCTTGAACTCCTCGCGGGAGTAGGTGAAACTGCCGACGATGCTTCGTTCCTTGGTCGATATCTCGTAGCCGCGGACGGCGAGATTCGCTTCGCCCATGCCCACGAGGACGATGGCCGATCCGAGCGCGGCGGCGGAGAAGGCCGAATCGAGGCTGGCGCTGGACCCTACGGCGTCGACGATAACCGTGGGCGGGCCGCCGAGTGCGTCCCTGACCGAGGGGACGCGTTCTGTGGTTATCACGTCCAGGGTGACGGCACCGAGAGCTTTGTTAAGCCTGCGCCTGGCGGCAGTGGGCTCGGAGACGACGACCTGCTCGGCTCCCTGGCGCCTGGCCGCGAGTACGCACGCCTGTCCGACCGGTCCTCCTCCGATCACGAGCACGCGGTCACCGGGGCCGATCTGCCCGCGGTGGACGGCGTGATAGCCGACGGCCAGCGGCTCGATGAGGGCGCCGTAGTCAATCGGCATCGCGGCGGGCAGCGGGATCACGTTCTCTGCCGGAGCGAGCATCTTCTCGGCAAAGGCGGACGACACGCTGGGATCCACGCCGATAACCGACCTGCTCGGGCACGCCTGCTCAGAACCGGCCCGGCACTGGTCGCAGTCACCGCAGCTCACCACGGGGTTTACGGTCGCCACGGCGCCGACCTCCAGGCCGGACTCGGGACCCACGCCGTCGCCGAGGGCGACCACTCGGCCGACCGTCTCGTGACCCATCACCTGTCCGAGCTGGCGCCGGCCGGTTGCCCCGGTGAAGCCATGGATGTCGCTTCCGCAGATCCCGGTCGCATGGATCTCCAGCAGGACCTGCCGGCCAACCGGAGCAGGGTCGGGCCTTTCGGCGACCACTAGCTTCCACCAGTCTTCTAGTACCAGCACTCGCATGTGTGACTTCTTCCTCGTCCGTGGTCGGCCGTCGCTGGTTCACCGTTCCGGCGTCCTCGAGACAGACCTGCCCAGCGGCGTCGCCCGGTCCTGCCTGTCTCACTGCTGCCGCCATCGCCGGTGAGTTCACATACATGAACTTTTGCTCACCTACTTGAACTAGATGAATCTGGATTATACGCTAAAAATCACCTCGGTAAAGCTGAGAAGAACGGCTCGGTGATCAGCATTAAAGGGCAGGCCGAGTTCTAGCCCAGGCAGGCCTGGCGTGCCTAAATGCGGTGCCGAAAGGAGGTAGGCGGCTGATGACACCGGTGAATAGGTTCAGCAGTGATGACGTCCGGTAAGCCCGTGCTCGTGGCCGAGCACATCAGCCGGAGTTTCGGTGCCGTGGCTGCGCTCCGCGACGCTTCCATAAGCATTGAGGAAGGGCAGATCCTGGGGCTAGTCGGCGACAATGGGGCCGGCAAGTCAACCCTCATCAAGGTCTTGGCCGGCGTGGTAACCCCCGATTCTGGCCGGATCACCCTGGACGGCGCCGACCTCACCCACAAAGGACCGCAAGATGCTCTCAATTCCGGTATCGAGACGGTCTATCAGGATCTTGCCCTCGTGGACACGATGGCGGCCTACCAGAATGTTTACATGGGGCGAGAGGTCCTAGCGAGATCTCCCTTCCTGCGGGTATTCAATAAGGTAGACGACCGGGCGATGCGCAAGGGAGCCCGGGATGTACTCGATGACCTGGGTGTAAAGATCCCGTCAGTAAATGCGAATGTCAAGCAGATGTCGGGCGGGCAGCGCCAGTGCCTGGCCATCGCCCGTGCCGTGCTCTGGGGACGCCGCATAGTCATATTGGACGAGCCGACGGCTGCCCTCGGTGTCCATGAATCGGAGCAGGTACTCGATCTAGTGTCCCGCCTTCGTGAGCGTCAGGTCAGCGTCATCTTGGTGACTCACAACATGCAGCATCTCATGCAGGTCGCTGACCGGGTGACGGTCATGAGGCTGGGCCGGACAATCGCACGCCGCAGCATAAAGAACACAACTGTCGAGGAGATCGTTGGCCTCATCACCGGCGCCCTTCCTCCGGACGATGAAACGACCGGCCTAGTGAGTGGTGACCGTTCCGTTCAGGACGCCGTGGAAACAACACCGCCAGCTAGCCGGTAGCCGGCGTCGCCTGGGCAAGGGAGCTCGATCGAAAGGACGACCATGCGATACAAGCCATGGCCGAGGTACAGAACACTGGGCGCTGTCGCAGCGTCCGCCGTCATCGCGCTGGCCGCGGGCTGCAGCAGCAGTTCCAGCGGCAGCTCAGCCGGCCGCACGGCAAGCGCTGCCGCAGCCGCGAAAACCTTCAAAGTATGCATGGGAACCGGTGGCCAGCAGGGCCTGGATTGGGAGATCGGTCAGGGAGAAGTACTGCAGTCCATCGCCAAGAAGGAGGGCTGGCAGTCCGTCATCCTGAGCAACGACAACTCAGCGTCGACGGCCGTGAGCAACGTCGGGGTGTTCGTCCAGGATCACTGCAACGTCGTGGTGGAGTTCAACGGTCAGCCATCCGCCAATCCCGTTATGGCGCTCAAGCTCGCGGCCGCAAAGATTCCCGCTATCACCTACGACATCGGCCAGAAGGGCTGGTACTTCGTGGGCATCGATAACCTGAAGGCGGGCATCGAGGCCGGCGAAGCGTTCGGGCAGTGGATGAAGCAGCATTGGAACTGCGATCCGGATGCTGTCGTCGCGAGTCAGGGCTACGGGGCTGGGATCGTCAATACCCAGCGCGC
>Ga0302181_10003237_pt1 | contig 11214 bp, 9 predicted proteins | sample I_Palsa_E3_3_FD_198786 | JGI IMG/M metagenome (GOLD analysis project Ga0302181, IMG submission 198786) | Peat permafrost microbial communities from Stordalen Mire near Abisko, Sweden - I_Palsa_E3_3 | ecosystem: Environmental > Terrestrial > Soil > Palsa > Peat permafrost | place: Sweden: Abisko... | reverse complement strand
TGTTCCGTGTGCGTTCTCGGCCGCGCGCCGACGCGCCCCGGCCGGACGTGGCCGGACCGTCGGCGACAGCGCCGCCGAGACGTCGCGATGCGCGAGGGTTGCGCCGGCGGCATGCAGTGCATGGAGATCCTCCTCGGCCGCCCCAAGGTGGTAGATGTGCGGTAGTGGCTTCAGGACGAGGCGGGTTGCGCCGGCCTCTCGCAGCACCTCGGTCAGCGCGGCGAACGCACCGAGGGTGCGACCGAGGGTCTGCTCGGGTCCGGATAGGAGGCCCCCGAAGGTGAGACCGCCATGGGAGATTATGGTCTCGCCATGGCGGGTGGCCGGGAAGAGGGCGCATGGACGGCCACTGCGGAGAACGATCAGCGAGGCGTCAGTGAACCGGTCGGCGTGGTAGTCCATGTACCTGCGCTGAAACATGAAGTGGCGTGCGCGGGCCGCGGCGGCCAGCTCGTCCCAGACGTCCTGGTCGTCGGCGGTGTAGGGACGGGCGACCAGCCCGGAACACGACCGCGTCCGACCGCTCATGGCCGCTCGATGACCAGGTCCTCGCGCCGGTTCGCCATCGGCAGTCCAGCCGCCTGCGGCATCAGCCACGCGTGGAACCCGGCCGCCCGTGCTCTCGAGAGGAGGGCCATCACAGACGCGTCGTCGAGCTCGGAGGTCGGCAGGACGGGCCAGCTGACGTCGGGCTCGTCGTCAGTCTGCATGTACTGGTGGTGGAACGCGCGACCGGCCTCGCCGGCGAGGAAGCGCCTGCGCATCGAGTGGTTGGGCAGGTCACCGAGCAGGATTCGGCCACCGGGGCGAAGCATCGCGAGCGCCGCGTCCAGAAAGGCGAAGATGCTCGCTTCGACGAACACGAACTGCATGACGCTGTAGGCGATGATCGCGTCGCACCGCGCGTTCCATTCCGCCTCGACGAGGGGAAGAGCCGGGAAGCGACCGGCGAGCTTGGTGACCCCGGGCGCCGCCGGCAGCTGCGCTAGGACATCCGGGCCGTCGATGAGCAGCAGCTCGTGGCCGCGGTCGTGGCACAGTTTGCCTATCGCGAGCGTGAGCGGAGTGGCGCCACAGCCGATGTCGACGACCGTGGCCGGCTCGCCGTTGAGGGCGGGCAGCTTCGCGACAATATCGGCGAGAATCCCGTCCTCGGCGCCAGCGCGGTAGCTCTCGGGAAAGCCGCTGCGCTCGTTGAGACTGAGCGATTCGTCGCGCGCCATCCTCTGGAAGTCGTCGAATCGCAGTCCGGCGAAACGCGCGTAGGGGCCCTGGCTCGACATGTGGACGAGGATACGCACGCGAGGCTCTTGCGGCGTTCACTGAGGAACGCGGCAAGACGCCCGCCGGACTCAGCCTTCGGCCGGCGGGCGGACTTCTGTAGCTATGTTCTGGAGGCGATGCTTCGCCGCCCGGACCGGAGCGGTAAGTCGCCAGCTCGCCGATCCCTGGATCCCGTCGAGCCAGGCGCGATGTCGAGCGAGATCTTCCTCGGCTTGGCGCAGCGCTGCGTCTCGTGCATCCAGCTGTTGTCTGAGCTCCTCGTTCTCGGCGACGCGCTCTCTGAGCACGTTCACCGACGTGCCGATGTTGTTGCCCACACGCGACAGCTCGTTCGCGAACGCGGCGTCGGCGATCCGCTCCGCATCGGACGCGCATCCGGCGGCCGCCAGCGCGTGTCGGTACACGATGCTGTCGGCGGCCGTGCGCGCTTCGAGGAGCTCGAGAGTCTGCGGAGTGATCGCGAGGTCGATCCCCGGTGCGGCGGAGACGCTGCGCCATTGGTCGATGGTGTTAACCGTCGTCGGGGTCACGTCCACGTCGAAGAACGCCGAGAGTCCCTTCCACATCGAATCCCCGAGTTCGACAAGACCAACGAACCCGAGCGAGTCGAGCGCCTCGATCGCACGCGAGGCCACGCCGGACACGTCGCCGGGGGCGATGAGCCCGTGCAGCGGAACGCGCTCGTCGCCCCCGACCAGCATGCGGCAGATCACGTTGTCGGTCTCACCGGCGACAAGTGGGCTGCCGAGGAACTCATCAAGCGGACGCCACGCAAAGTCCGCCAGAGACCATCCCTGCCACGTCGGGTTCTCGGACGCCACACGCCAGTATGCGTAATTCGAGAGCAGTCGAGCCCGCGGTTCGCGCAGGACCGTCGCCACCAGCGACGGTGCCGTGATCCGGTGCAGCAAGGGCAGAGAGAAATGGCCGATGACGACCTCGTAGCCCGCCAGCTCCTGCACGTCGTCGTCGTCGAGGACCATCTGCTGGCGCCACTGCGGACCGATCGCGTCGGGGTCCCAATCCACCATCCAAAACAGACCCTCCTCGACCTTGGGACTGACGGCTCCGGGCGGCAGCGAGTGAATGAGGGCCTGCCTGACGCTAGACCCGGCGCACTTTGGCATGTGCAGGAAGCAACGAGGCCCGCTTGCCGGCGTCATCGTCCGTCCACCAGTGGCGCTCGGAGTGGCGCTCGGCGAATCACTAGTGCCACCCTACTAAAGCCGTGGTTCCTCGGATCGCGGCCCTGATCCTTCAGTTCGCCTCTCGTGCAGGCGCATCAGTTATTCCGAACACGATAGGTGCAGATTGGGCGCGAGCCCCCAGAGCCGACGCGGGGACTCGAACCCCGGACCCCTTCATTACGAGTGAAGTGCTCTACCAGCTGAGCTACGTCGGCGTTTGCATGGATTTCCCGGAATTCCCAGTTCCCTGGCCCGGTTTCGGGCTGCGCGGGGGCTGCGAAATCCCGGTCGGCCACTGCTCGGCGCAAGCGTAGCCGACACCCAAACCGCCCGTTGCGCAGCTTCCCAGTGCATACGCTCGATCCGACGCCGATGATCACCTCGCCAAGCGACTGCCGGCGCTTGCGCTACAGCTCGCGACGCACCAGCTTGCCGAGCGCGTTGCGCGGCAGCGCATCGGTGAATTCGATGCGCTTTGGAACCTTGTACGGAGCCAGCGTGAGGGCGGCGTGAGCGCGCAGCTCCTCGGTATCGAGTGGGCGGCCGGCGACTACCACGGCCGTGACCTCCTCGCCCCACAGATCGCTGGGCCGCCCGACGACCGCGACCTCCTCGACGCCGGGATGGGTCGCGATCGCCTCCTCGACCTCGCGCGGATGGACGTTGTAGCCGCCGGTGATGATCAGCTCCTTGCTGCGACCCACGAGTCGCAGATAGCCATGCTCGTCGAGCTCGCCGATGTCGCCGGTGCGGAACCAGCCGTCGGCGGTGAACGCCTCGGCCGTGGCGGCTGGATTCTGGACGTAGCCGGCGATCACGTTCGGTCCGGTGACCTGGACCTCGCCGGCACCGTCGAGCCGCACTCCCACCCCCGGCAGCGGGACCCCGACGGTTCCAGGCCGCCGCGGACCGTCGTAAGGGTTTGAGGTCAGCATCACCGTCTCGGTCATCCCATAGCGCTCGAGCGGGATCTGCCCGGTGCGCCGCGCGATCTCGGTCGCGAGCGCCGCCGGCAGCGGCGCCGAGCCCGACACGAGCAGCCGCAGTGGCGCGAGCGCGCCGGCACGGCCGCTCGCGGCGAGCCGCTGATACATCGCCGGAACCCCGAAGAACAGCGTCGGACCATGGCCGCAGTGCTCGACCACGTCCGCGACTTCGAACCCCGCCCGCAGCTCGACTGCGGCTCCGGCGCACAGGGTCCCGTTGAGGCCGACGCCAAGGCCGTGAAGATGGAACAGCGGGAGCGTCAGCAGCAGTTGGTCATCGGGCTCCCAGCGCCACGCCAGCCCTACCGCCGTCGCGCTCGCGAGCAGATTGCCGTGCGTCAGCAGCGCCCCCTTCGGCACGCCGGTCGTGCCGGAGGTGTAGAGCAGCACCGCGGGGTCGTCGCTGCCGACCTGATCGATCGTCTGCTCTGCGGTTGCGTTCCGGAGCGCGACGTCGATCCCGAGTACCGCTATGTCCGGAGCGACGACGTTGATCCAGCGAGCACACTCGTCGTCGTCGACGGCGGCCGCCGCCGGCGCGGCTGCGCGCACGATCCGCTGGACCTCAGCCTCCGTGTAGGCGGGGTTGATCGGAACGACCACGAGCCCAGCGCGGAGTGCCGCGATGTAGGTGATCACGAGGTCAGCGGACGAGCCGGCCGACAGGAGGAAGCGTTCGCCAGGCACGAGCCCGCTGGCGGCCAGCCGCATCGCCCGATCTCGAGTCATTTGCTCGAGCTCGTCGCTTGCGATCCAGCGGCCGTCGACGCCCCGCAGCTGGCGCACGGGCTCGCGCCGCCTCCAGTGGCGCAGGAGACGCCCGACGAGGCTGCCATCTTCGAGCAGCTCGGAGCCGCCGAGCGCCCGGCCAGCGGGCATGTGGATCGCCCAGGGCTCACGTGCTGTGGATGACAACAGCCTCCCGTCAGCCGCTTTGCTGCGCGCGGCGCCAGTCGTCGGCGAGCAGCGCCCAGCGCTCGTGGTCGCGCCAGCGTCCGCTGATCTTCAGGTAGCGGGGCGAGAAGCCCTCGCGACGGAAGCCGGCGCTCTGGGCGAGCGCGATCGAGGCCTTGTTGCCGGGCTGGATGTTGGCCTCGATCCGGTGCAGCCCGAGGTTGCCGAACGCGACCTGGACGACCAGCTCGATCCCGGCGCGCATATAGCCCTGACCGGCGAACGGCTTGCCGGCGGCGTAGCCGAGGTACGCACTCTGCAGCGAGCCGCGGGCGATCTGCGACAGATTGAAGAAGCCGACGATCGCGTCGTCGGCGACCCGGCACACGAGGAACGCCTCGAAATCAGCGCGCTGCGAGTCCGCCACGTACGCGAGGAACCGTTCGGCGTCGGTCGGCGCGCTCGCCCACGGCCGGTGGAATGCCTTGCTCGCGCGCATCAGGGTCGTGAACTCGGCTTCGTCCGCGGCCTCGGGCGGCCGGAGATAGACGCGCGAGGGGGCTTTCATCGCGCCAGGAGGCGCTCCAGCCGGTAGGCGAGCGCCTCGCACGCCAGATCCTCGCTGACGTTCAACTGGAAGCGCTGGCGCGTGTCCTCGACCAGCTCGACCGCGGCGCGCAGCGCGCCCACGAGGCGGTCGCGGGGCGGGTGGGCGGTAGTCAAATCGGCAGTCAGCAGCTCGAGCCGGTCGCGGCCCCGCACCAGGTCCGCGGCTCCCCAGGCGAGCAGCGCGAGGTCGAGCAGCCAGACGCTGACGAGCTCGAGCGCGAGATCCAGAGCGGCCGTCTCGGTCCGCCGTCGCGCCCGCCGGATGCGGTCGGTCCACTCGGTCTCGACGCGCTTGCGCTCGCGGGCCGCCGTCAGCTCGAGCTCGAGCGCGGCCCGCTGCTCTAGCTCGGTCGCAAGCCGCTCGCCCCGCGCCTTGACCGCTCGCAGCAGCGGAACCCACGGTGTGGTCGCGGCGGCCGTCCCGACCAGCGCCGACCGCACGAACTCCTCGGCGGCCGCGCGCAGCGCCACGCCCTCAGGCGCGACCAGCTCACGCGCGCGGGAGACATCTCCCAGGCTCAGCCGCGCGGCTGCCGCCGCCAGGGCCGGCTCGACGCCACCGGCCGACAGCTGCGCGGCGACTTCGTCCGCCGAGGGCGCGTCGAAGCGGACGAGCTGGCAGCGCGAGCGGATCGTCGGCAGCACCTCCGCGACGCGCTCGGTGATCAGGATCAGGTGCACGAACGCGGGTGGCTCCTCGAGCGTCTTCAGCATCCGGTTGGCCGCCTCCTCACCGAGCTGGTCAGCGCTCTCGATCACGAACACGCGCCGCGACGACTCGAACGGCGTCCGGCTGGCGGCCGCCACGACCGGCTCGTCGATGTCGGATACGAGCAGCTCGTGGGCGCCGCTCGGGGTCACCCACGTCAAGTCGGGGTGCGTTCCGTGCAGCGCGCGGAGCCGAGCTCCGTCGGGGTCGGCCTCGCCCTCACTCAGCCACGCTGCCGCCACCGCGCGCGCGATGGTCCGCTTCCCGACCCCGCCGGGACCGTGGAACAGGTAGGCGTGCGAGGGCCTTGCCCCCGCCTCGAGCGCGGGGCCCAGCACCGCCCGCGCGTTTGGATGTCGCTCGAGCTCCGCCAGCATCCGTCCCGATGCTAACCGTCAGTACCGTCAACGCCCATGTACACCCCTGCACGCGGGCGGCTGATCACGATCGAGGGGATCGACGGCGCGGGCAAGACGAGCGTCGCGCAGGCGCTCCTCGACGCACTCCGGGCGCGTGGCATCGACGTGGTGCTGCTGCGCGAGCCGGGCGGTGTCGAGCTGTCCGAACGGGTGCGCGCGCTCGTCAAGGATCCGGCGCTGACGGTCGGAGCGCGGGCCGAGGCACTGCTGTATGCGGCGGCCCGCGCCCAACTCGTCGAGGAATCGGTTGGGCCGCGGCTCGCGGCGGGCACCTGGGTGCTGCTCGACAGGTTCGTCGACTCCTCGCTCGCTTACCAGGGCGCCGGAAGGGGGCTCGGAGTGGAGCCGATCCGCCAGCTCAACCGGTTCGCCACCGGCGATCTGGAGCCCGACCGGACGCTGCTGCTGTCGCTGCGCCCGGCGCTCGCGCGGGCTCGGGCGCACGACCGGGCCGGCGCGCCGGACCGGCTCGAGCGCGAAGACGAGCGCTTCTTCGAGCGGATCGCGGACGCGTACCTCGAGCTCGCTCGGCTCGAGCCGAGCCGGATCGCGACGATCGACGCCGGCGGCACGCCCGCCCAGGTGCTCGAGCAGGCGCTCGACGCGATCGCAGATCTGCTGGACCAGCCCTAAAGAAAACCTGCTGCGCCGCCGAAACCGATTGCAGAGATGAGCGCTCTGGCCACCGGCTCGAAGATCGACGCAGCGAGCGGTTCGCCGACCCGCCTGCTGATCGCTGACGACCACCCGCTGATCCTCGCCGGGATCCGCCGGACGCTCGAGCGCAGCGACGAGTTCGAGATCGTCGGCGAGGCGGGCAACAGCGCCCAGCTGCTGGCGCTGATCGAGCGCCGGCGACCCGACGTGGTGGTGCTGGATCCGGCGATGCACGGGCCAAGCGCGCCGGGACTGGTCGAGACCGTCCGGCGAAGCTGGCCCGACGTGCGCGTGATCGTGCTCTCAGCCAGCTCCGATCCGGACGCGATCGACGCCGCGCTGCTCGCCGGCGCGAGCGCCTACATCGTCAACAATGTCAGCCCCGGCGACCTCGCTGCCGCGATCCGCCAGGTCGCGAGCGGGACGATCTTCCACGCCCCTGTCCGTCCGGTTCATGCCCCCGGTGCGCCCGGCACCGGCTCCCAAGCGGCGCCATCGATTCCGCTGACGCGGCGGGAGCGCACGATCCTCGAGGCGATCGCGACGGGGAAGACGACCGCGACGATCAGCCGCGAGCTGTGGGTCAGCGAGCACACGATCAAGTTCCACCTGACCAACATCTACCGCAAGCTCGGGGTCAGCAACCGTGCCGGCGCGATCCGGCACGCGCTCGAGCGCGGGATCGTCTGAGGGCGCCGGCCGGGCGCCCTGCCCGAGCCGAAAAGCCGGGCAGGGCAGTACCCCCCGCGCGTTGCCGCTCAGGAGTAGCCGTGCGGGTGCGCCTGCGCAAACGCCCAGGCGTCGGCGATCATGTCGGTCAGGGCCCTCCTCGGCGCCCAGCCGAGCGCTGAGGAGATTCGCTCGCTGGCAGCGACGAGCATCGGCGGATCGCCTGGGCGCCGGGGCCGCTCGACGGCGGGGATCTCCTGCCCGGTCACCTCCTCCGCGGCCCGGATCACCTCGCGGACCGAGTAGCCGTCGCCGTTGCCGAGGTTGAGGACCTGATGCTCCCCGGGCGTGACCGCGCCGAGCGCCAGCAGATGCGCCTCGATCAGGTCCTCGACGTGGATGTAGTCGCGGACCGCGGTTCCGTCGGGCGTCGGGTAGTCGGTCCCATACACGTCGACGTGCTCGCGCTTGCCGAGCAGCGTCCCCAGGACGTTCGGGATCAAATGGGTCTCCGGCTCGTGATCCTCGCCGAGCTCGCCGCTCGCGCCGGCGACGTTGAAGTACCGCAGGCTGACAGCGCCGATCCGGCGCGCCGCGCAGACGTCGCGGATCATGTGGTCGACCGCGAGCTTCGAGGCGCCGTACGACGTGGCCGGGCGAGTCGGGGCCTGCTCGTCGATCGGGACGGTGTCGGGCTGGCCGTAGACGGCGCAGGTCGAGGAGAACACGAGCCGCGGGACGCCGGCGGCCGACATCGCCTCGAGCAGGTTGAGGGTTCCGCCGACGTTCGTCCGGTAGTAGCGCTCGGGATGCTCGACCGACTCCGCCACGAGCGCCAGCGCCGCGAAATGCAGGACGCCATCGAAGCCCTCGGCAAGTGCGTCGGTGACGCGCTCGGCGTCGAGCAGGTCGGCGACGAGCAGGCGCGCCTCGGGTGCGACCGCTTCGCGATGGCCGCGCTCGAGATTGTCGAGCACGGCGACCTCGTGCCCGGCCGCGACGAGCAGCTTGGCGCAGATCGACCCGATATACCCGGCGCCGCCCGTGACGAGCAGCTTCATGCTTCCTCCTCGAGGGTGGGGACCTGGGCGCATGAGGTTATCCAGACATAGAATCCGCGGCGCGGTGAGCGACCCCTCCCCCCCATTCGAGCTGCTCGAGTTCGAGCAGGTGCCGGCCGGTACGCGGACGGTCCTGCTGCGGCTGGCCGCGAGGCCGTCCGAGCGCGTTGCGATCGAGTCGCTGACGCTGTTGATCGCGGGCGACGGCGACCCGGCGCGGCTCGAGCCGCTGCCCGCTCCGCCCGGCCCCGCGGACGTGGTACGGGTCGCCTTTTCCGCGGCGGCCGACCTGGTCGGGCGGGGGACGGGCTACGCGCTCGAGCTCGCGGACGGTTCGATCGTGGAGCTCCCGGCGCCTGCCCGGCGGCAGGCGGGGCGGCGGCCTGCTCGGCCTGTGACGCCGCGAGCCGTGGAGCTGCCGGACGGTCCGCGGCTGATCGAGAGCGAGCGACGAGCGGCCTCGCGACGGCTGGCGATCGTCGAGCTGCAGCGGCGACTGAGCGCCGAGCACGCGCGCCGGATGGCGGCCGAGGCGGAGGCGCGCACCGCGCGCGCGTCGGCGACCGCCGAGGCGGCGGCGGTCGTCGAGATGCGCACGCGCCTGGCCGAGGTCGAAGCCGAGGCGCAGCGCACCGCGCTCGAGCTCGACGAGCTCAGGCGGCAGTCGACCGAGCAGGCGGAGGCAGCGGCGCTGGCCGAGCGGCTCGGCGAGCTCGAGGCCGCCGCGGCGCTCAGCGACGACCGGCGAGCAGAAGCGCTCGCCGAGCTCGAGGAGACGCTGACGACGCTCGCGCAGGTGCGTGACTCGCTCGCCGACCGCGAGTCGCAGCTGGCCGCCGTGACCGCGGAGCTCGAGGACGTGCGCGCGTCGAGCGCGTCGGCCGCCGAGGCCGTGAGCGCCGAGACGGAGGCGCTGCGGGCGCAGCTGGTCGAACTCGAGTTACGGCTCGAGGACGAGCAGGTCCAGCTCGAGGCGGTGGACACCGAGGGTCAGGCCGGCCGCGAGCAGGTCGCGGAGATGGAGATCGAGTTGGCGAGCGTCAAGGCGGCGGCCGAGGACGTCGCAGGCGCGCTTGCCGACCGCGTCACCGAGATCGAGTTGCTGCGCGAGGCGGCGGTCGCGCGCGAGCATGAGCTGACGCAGGCGCAGGGCGCGCAGGATCGCGAGCTCGCCGGTCGCTACGAGGAGCTCGCGGCGCGCTACGAGCAGCTCCAGGCGCAGCTCGCCGACAGCGACGCACGACTTGGCGAGAGCGAGCGCGCCGGGGTCGAGGCGCAGGGGCAAGCCAACGACCGGGCTGCCGAGGCGGAGCTGGCACGAGCGGCGGGTCTCGGACTCGAGCGCGAGCTGGAGCAGGCGTGGGCGGAGCTCGCCGCCGCGCACGACGCGCTCGTCCTGCGCGACGCCGAGGTCGAGCTGCTGCGCGTCGCTGCCAGCGAGCCTCGCGAACAGGCCGGGGCCGAGCGCGAGCTTGCCACGGTTCCTGAGCAGCCGGCGAGCGCCGAGCGCGAGCTTGCCACGGTCCGCGAGCAGCTGGCGAGCGCTGAGGCCGCGCGCACGTCATTGCAGCAGCGACTCGACCAGGCGATCGCCGAGCAGCACTTTCCGCGCGACATCGAGGATTACGCGCGCGAGGTGGTCGAGCTGCGGGGCGCCGTGGAACGCGCGCAGAACCGCGCGCGACTGCACCGGCAGCACTCGGGCGAGCTCGAGTCGAAACTCGAGCGGGCGACGCAGGAGCTCGCCTCCTTGCGCGAGCAGGTCGCCGCGGCCGACGGCCTCGGTTCCGACTCCGGCGCCGCCACCGAGGACGAGCTCGAGACGCTGCGCGGGCAGGTCGCCTACCACGAGGCGCTGGCAGCCGACCTCGAGTGGCAGCTCGACGAGGCGCGCGCGACCGAGGAGGTCGCCGAGACCGCGCTGGCGATTCGCGCGGCCGAGGTCGAGCTGCTGGCGGTAGCGCTGCGCGAGCAGATCTCGGGCGCGACCGACGGAAGCGGTTGAGAACGTCCGGCTTTCTACACTTGTAGATACCTCGAAGCGTGATCGGCGCACCGCTTTTTAGATGCCCGCTCGCGTGGTTTCCGTCCGGTGCGTCCGGGAAGATTCGCTGTTCACCCTTGGGCCGAGCCGGAGCCCGGTGAAAGACGCGGAAGCAGCGGAAATCGAGAGGAGCACATGGCATGGAGAAGACCCCGCAGACTCAGCTGACCGACGCCGCCGCAGGCCAGGGACTCACGATCCGCCGGTATTTCACCGAGCCGGGCGAGGACCCGTTCGCGCGCGTCGAGTGGGAGCTGCGGACCGCTCGGATCGGCCATGGCGGGCGGATCTCGTTCGAGCAGAAGGGCGTCGAGTTCCCGAAGTCCTGGTCGCAGAACGCCACCAACATCGTCTCGCAGAAGTACTTCCGTGGTCAGCCGGGGTCGCCTGAGCGCGAGTGGTCGGTCCGGCAGATGATCCGCCGCGTCGCGGGCACGATCACGACCTGGGGACGCGAGCGGGGTTACTTCTCCAGCGGCGAGGACGCCGAGGCGTTCGAGGCCGAGCTGACACACATCCTGCTGCGCCAGATGGCGGCGTTCAACTCGCCCGTCTGGTTCAACGTCGGCTGGCACCCGGTCGGCAGCCCGAAGATGCAGGCGAGCGCCTGCTTCATCCTGTCGGTCGAGGACACGATGGAGTCGATCCTCGAGTGGAACACCAAGGAGGGGATGATCTTCAGAGGTGGCTCGGGG
>Ga0302181_10003233_pt1 | contig 11223 bp, 6 predicted proteins | sample I_Palsa_E3_3_FD_198786 | JGI IMG/M metagenome (GOLD analysis project Ga0302181, IMG submission 198786) | Peat permafrost microbial communities from Stordalen Mire near Abisko, Sweden - I_Palsa_E3_3 | ecosystem: Environmental > Terrestrial > Soil > Palsa > Peat permafrost | place: Sweden: Abisko... | reverse complement strand
GCACGTCATGACCGCTACCCCGCCGCCCCCTACGTCGACCTCCTGACGGAGCGCCTCGCCGCCAAGAGGGCTGAGACCTGTGGGGTTCCGGAACTCGGCCACTAGTCCTGACCTGGTCTTTAGGCGGCTGGCTCGTATTCGCTGATGAGGCCGCCAAGGACGGGCCGACGCTGGATCCGCTCCTTTTAGAGGTCGGCGGGTGGGTGGTCCGACCGGGGAGGATTCGGGAAGATGCGTCACGTGTGCAGTTGATGCCGTCGGCGGTGTCGAAGAAGATCTGCTGAAGCCGGCGTGACACGTCGCCGCTCCACACGAGCCCTGCACTCGCGGTAAGCGGGGCTTGATTGAGGCGGACGCGGACCATTCTGTAGCCATTCACGGCCCGGTCTTCCCAGCCAGTGCGCTCTGCTGTCAGGTGCCCTGGCCCCGTCAGGACGGCGGTGGGCCGGCTGGCTGCCGCCGCGAAGGCGAGGGTCGCCAGGAGCGACTGCCGGAACGGCGGGCCGGCGAATTCGAACTGCGGGTCCGCGGACCGCAGGGACGCCAGCCAGGCATCGTAGATTCCCGGACTGGCCCGGCGCGGCCCGTGCACGACGTTCAGGCGGGCCAGTTCGCTCAGGCTGATGACATGATGTCGCGCAGCCGGGTGCGGGGAGGGAATCCATGCCTCAGGCTCGAAGTCTCCGAGGCGCGTCACGTCGAGAGACGCGGGCAGTGCCTGATCGGCCGGGGCGAGCCATCCAAGGCCCGCGTCGGCACGGTGCTGGCCGATAAGTGTGAACTCCGCGTCGAGGAAGGTCTTTAGCCACGCCACGTCCACGTCGGCGACGGCTGCGATGTCCCCGAGCCTGGACACGATGGCAGCGGCAAGAGCTTCGGGCATGCCAGGGCACAGGGCTACCCGCAGCCGCCCGATTCCCGCTGCCTGGCGGCTCAGCCTCACCCCCTGCTCGACCCTCGACAGGAGAGCCCGCGACTCCTCAAGAAGAACAGTTCCAGCATCGGTCAGTCGCACGCCATCCCGGCAGCGTTGCAGCGAAGGGGCGCCCACCATCTCCTCAAGGCGGTGAATCTGCTGGCTGAGCGTCGCCTGCGTCATGTACATCCGCTCTGCCGCTTTCGTGAATGTGCCGGTATCGGCAACCGCGACGAAATAACGCAAGTGCCGGAGCTCAACGCGCTGCGGCGCGACTCCCCGGTGTTCGGCACGCTGGCCGACTCCGGCGCCGGCACGGTGGTCGCTGGATGGGGCATATGAGTATGGGACCTGTACCGCTCCAAAACTAATCGCACAGCTTCTGACCTGGGATTTCATAAGATCAGCTACGCCGCCTGGTAGTACTCGTTGATCACGCCACCGAGCACCTTGCGCCGCCGGACCGGCAGGTCCAGTGGCGGGCTGGCATGGCCTTCCTGGTCGGGCGGTCGTTGCTGGCGGGACTGGTGCGGGCGGTGCCCGTTGTAATGGCCGGCATACTGGCCGAGGACCGATCGCAGGTGACGTTCACCGTAGATCAGCATCCGGTCGGTACACTCGGCTCGTGCGGTACGTATCCACCTCTCGGCATAGCAGTTCGCGCGCGGGGTCCGCGGCGGGCTTTTGACCGTCTTCACGCCCTCGCTGGCGAAGATGGTGTCGAAGACGCTGGTGAACTTGGCGTCACGGTCCCGGATCAGGAAACGGAACGAACCGATGCGGCCGCCGAGATCCGTGACCAGGTTGCGGGCCTGCTGGGCGGTCCACGCCCCGTCCGGGTGAGCCGTGACGCCCAGGACGTGCACACGCCGGGTCCTCACCTCCATAACGAACAGCACATACAGGCGCCTGAGGAAGATCGTGTCCACATGGAAGAAATCGCAGGCCAGTAGGCCATCGGCCTGCGTGCGCAGGAACGCCCGCCAGCAAGTATCCACGTTGCGCGGGGCAGGCCTGCGCCGTCGGGCGCGCAGGATCCGCCGCACCGTCGCCTCGCTGAGTTGGTAACCGAGCCGACACAGTTCGCCGTGCACCCTGCGGTATCCCCAGGCCGGGTTCTCCCGGGCCATCCGAAGCACCAGGTCGCGGATCTCCGGGCTGGTCCGCGGCCGCCCTGGCCGGTTCGGGTACGTCCACCGACGAGTGATCAGCCACCGGTGCCAGCTCAGCAGCGTGCCCGGCGTGACGAGCCGATGGGTGCGTAGAACGGCCGGCAGGTGGCGGGCCAGCGCCGCCAGGACCGCTCGGTCCGCCCAGTCCGGCTTGGGCCGGGAGACCTGACGGCGTAGCACTGCGACCTCATGCCGGAGCACCATGATCTCCGCGTCTTTGGACGCCTCGCTGCGGCCGAGCAGCACCAGCCAGCCGGAGGTCCGGATCATGATCAAGTAGAGAAGGCGAAGGGACACGAGCCGCGATCTTGCCAGAACCCGCCTACATGGCCGAACCGCAGGTCACAGCACCCGCTGCGAGTTCTGAAGCGGTACAGGGCCGGCCGCTGCCCCTGGCCCGCCCGGCGGCCGTCCCAGCCGCTCCCTCAGGTGTCGTCTACGGGATCGGCCGCATCGACGCCTCCGGCCGGATCGCCGACCGGGCCGTCACCAGCGCGCTGGGCTGGACCGGCGGCGACCGGCTGACCCTGACCGCCGACGCGGGAGTGGTGATAGCGCGCCGCGACCCGGGCGGCATGATCACCCTGCCGGACCGCGCCTACATCGCGATTCCCGCCGCGCTGCGCCGCCGCCGCGGCCTGCGGCCAGGCGACCGGGTGCTGCTGGCCGCGGTACCCGGCGGCGACCTGCTCGCCGCCTACTCATTCGCTGTGGTGGATCAGGCCATCCGCGCCCACGGCACATTCCCGCACGCCGAAGGAGGACAGCCGTGACCACCCCGAACCCCCCGGCCGCATCCCAGCAGGCCGCCGTGGAAGCGGCGCTGCTGATCCTGGAGCGGATGGGCCTGTCCCCGGGCGACCTGACCTCCGTACGCAGCGACCGCAAGCCCGTGCCGACGTTCGCCGAGTACGTCCCGGTCGTGTCCGCCGCGGTGACCGACGGCACCCGGAAGGCGTACGGCAGCTACTGGAACCGCGTCACCGAGCACTGGGGCGGCCGGCGCCTAGACGAACCCACGCCATCGGAGATCCGGCAGCTCATGAAGCACGTCCGGTCGCACGTGGCGCCCCGCCGCAACGCCCGCGGCGGGCGCGGCGCCGCCGAGAATCTCGTCGCAGCGCTGCGCTGTCTGTACCGGCACGCCGAGGACGACGGGCTGATCGGCGAAAGAGACAATCCGGCCCGGAAGGTCGGCAAGCCTCGCCGCCTGCCGTCCACTCGCCGGGCGATCGCGGACACCCGGCTGGCGGAGATTAACCAGGTCGCGGCCACCACGGGAGATGACCCCGAACTCGACACGCTGATCCTCCGGCTGCACACCGAGACCGCCTGCCGCCGCGGCGGCGCGCTCGCGCTGCGCCCGCAGGACCTGGACCGCGAGCAGTGCCTGGTCCTGCTCCGGGAGAAGGGCGAGACTGTCCGCTGGCAGCCAGTCTCCTCCACCTTGATGGCCGGGCTGGCCAGGCACGCCGAGGAACGGCACGCCCCACTAGACGGGCGACTGCTCCGCTACCGCGACGGGCGGCCGGTCACCTACCGGCGCTACGACGGCCTGTGGGTCCGCATCGGCAGGCACCTGCCCTGGGCCCGCACCCAGCAGATCAGCACACACTGGCTGCGGCACACCACCTTGACCTGCTCCTCGCTGGGCTCGGGGCGTCGGTGTCAGCGATCATGAAATTGAGCAGTGAGGGCATGCTGCGATCACGTAATTGACCACCTCGATCACGTTATTGACCATGGTCAGGGCGTGCGTGTCGGGTGGACCTGGTCATCGGGAGTCAGGATGATTCCGGTCTTCCTTGGGGCGGGGAGGCCGATGGCAAGGAGGACGTTCGACGTGATCGATATCTGTGAGATCTTCAGGCACTGGCATGCGGGCCGGCCGGAGAACGAGATCGCGGGGAGCCTGGGGCTGTCGCGGAACACGGTCCGCAAGTACCTGGAGCCGGCGGAGGCGGCGGGGATGGTGGGGGGTGGCCCGGCGGTGAGCCAGGAGCGCGGCAGTGACAGGACGGGCGGTAGACGTACCAGGACGTCCTCACTGAGGTGATGCCATCCTTTCACGTCCCGGCGGCCAAATGGGTTGAAATGCCGAACGAGCGGCTGCGCGCGCTACTGCTGGAATAGGGCATCACACCCCGCCGCCCTCGCCGAGGCTGTCCATGTCGACGCGAAAACCATTGAACGCTGGATCGTTCAGGGTCGCGCCCGCTCGCTCTCAGGGAGCATCTCCGGCGTCAACAGGACCTCACGCCGCAGACACCAGCTCAAGTTCATGGCCTGGACCGGTTACCGCCACATGGCGGATCATAGGCGTGATCTGGGATGTATAGTTTCCACTGTGCAGGGGTGAGATTCCCTGCGGTCGCGGCGCAGATGCGATTTGTCACCTGGCCAGTTCCCAAGGCCCAGAATTGCATCGATTGAGTGACCACGCCTGAGTCTGTGCCGCCGCCGGAGGCCAAAGTATCTGTGCGCGGGCTGAATTGCAGCGAGTTGACACCTCCCACGGGGCCAGTAAGCGGCTGGCCGACCGTCATAGGGTGCGCGGGATTGGCCAAATTCCATCGCCAGATCGAACTGTCGGCACTGCCGACGCCTGCCGCCAGCGTGTGGCCGTCTGGGCTGAAGGCGACCGTGTACACGCTCGCGGTTGGCCCGGTTATGGGGCGCCCGACGGCGGCGGCTTTGGCGGGGTCGGCGACATTCCAGAGCCTGATCGTGTCGTCATCGCAGCCGGTGGCTAGCAGACGGCTATCCGGACTGAACGCGATGGAATCGATCCCTGCGTACGGCCCAGTGAGCGGGTGCTCGGCGACAAGGTGGGTGCCGTTCACCTTCCACAAGTAAATCTCGCCGAAGGCGGTGCCCATGGCAAGCGTCGCGCCGTTCGGGCTGAACGCGACCAGCCCGCCATAGTTCAAGGTATTTACCGGTTTCCCAATGGGAACGGGGTGGGCCAGGCTGGCCACGTCCCACAGCCACAGCGAGCCATCGCCGCCGCCGGCGGCCAGCAGTGTGCCTCGAGGGTTGAAGGCGATCGAGTCGGCCCCCGACGGTATCGTCAGGACGGGACCAATGGCGACAGGGTGGTCGGGACTGCTGACGTCCCACAGCCTGATCGTGCCCGCCTGACCGGCGATCGCCAGGGTTTTCCCGTTCGGGCTGAATGCCACCGCCGCCACAGTCGCCGGGCCCATCAGCGGGCGTCCGACGGAAGTGATGCCGGTGCTTGAGGTTTTCCAGAGCCAAGTCGCGCCGTCGCCGCCGCCGGCCGCGACGAGCCGCCCGTCAGGGCTGAAGGCGACGGAGGTGACACCGCCGGAGGGACCGGTCAGTGCCGTGGACGACAGGTTCCAAAGCCGGATAACCGAATCCTGGTCGCCGACCGCCAGAGTTTTCCCGTCCGGGGTGAACGAAAGGGAATAAATGGCCCCGGTTGGGCCGCGCAGCGGACTTCCGATGGGACTGGGGTGTGCTGGATCGGCCACATTCCACAGCCAGACCGACCCATCCTGGCTGCCTTCGGCCAGGATCTGAGTGACTGGACTGTAGGCCACCGCGTACACCGCGTCGGTCGGGCCGGTGAGGACGGGTCCGATAGCCGTCGGATGCGAGGGTTTGGTGACGTTCCATACTTGGACTGTGCCGTCCCCACGGCCAGCGGCGAGCGCCCGACCGTCGGCGCTGAAGCTGACTGAAGTGACGCTGATCTTGCCCTGGACGTGAGCCTCCGTCGCGGGATGCACCACGCGGGAGATATCCCAGAGCCAGATGGACCCGTTGCCGAGGTTGCCGCCTGCGACCGTCTTGCCGTCCGGGCTGAACGCGATCGACGTGACGCCACCGGGACCGGCGGTCAGCTGCCTAATCGACGTCGCCTGACCGTCGGTCCCGACTCGCCATAGCGCCACGCCGTGTTCGTCCGCGGCTGCCAGCAGGTGACCGTCCGGACTGAAGGCGACAGCCGTAGCATTGTCCGCCGGCTGGCCCAGTCGGCGTTTACCCACGGGATGCGCATGGTCGGAGGCATTCCATATCCAAACGGCCCCGTCGCCGCCAGAGGCGGCTAGCGTGCGGCCATCAGGGCTTAGCGCGACAGTGGTCGTCCCGTTGGCGACGGTGATGGGCCGTCCGGTCACGGTCACGTGACCGGAATCGGGCACGTTCCACAGCCGGATGGTGCCGTCCTCGCAGCCCGCCGCCATGGTGTGGCCGTCCCGGCTGAAGGACACCGCGTCGATGCCGCCGGTCGCCCCGGTCACCGGATCGGACAGCGGGCGGTTGGCAATGTCGACGAGGCGCGACTCGTTGTCGGCTGTCGGGTCCCGGCGCTGAAGGTACAGATCAAGCTGAGCCGCTAGCGACGGGTTGGTGGTCCGCATCTGTGCCGCTTCCGCAGCAATCTCAGCCGCCTGGTTCGCTGCTGCTAGCGTGTGCTCCTGCGAGGCTCGCTCAGTCTGCTGCGCCACGGCCAGGCCGGCCACGATGAGCAGGGCCAGCAGGGCGCACAACCCCCCCGTGACCCTCCTGCGTACCACAGCGCGACGATCCTCGGAGCGCTTGCTGGCCTCGAGGAACTCACGTTCCTGTGGGTTGAGCTCCGCGTCATGCCCGGCCCACCAATCACGGGCAACCGCCAGGCGCAGCCCGCCGAACAGCCGACTCGGCTCGCCGCCCGCCGCCCGCCAGTCCTGGGCACCGATCGTGATATCCCGGTGGATACGCTGGCCGTCCCGGTCCTCGGCCAGCCATTCGCGCAGTCGTGGCCACGCCCAGAGAAGAGCCTCGTGGCTTATCTCGATAGTCGCCTGGCCACGCATGCCCGTTTCGTCTCGTTCGCTGGTCTCCGCGGTCAACAACCGGGCCTCGACGAAGCTGCTGAGCACGTTCCAAGCGATGTTTGCGCGCAGCGTCTCCCGCGACGGGCTGGTCTCGATGATTCCTGTCAGCTCGGCAACCGTGGTGCGGCGCCGCGTGTCTACAGTCCCCTCGCCGAAACCGGCAAGGCGCAGCATGATGCGCTGGCAGGCTTTCTCGCCCGCTGGGTCAAGAAGCTCATAGACGGCTTCAGCGGCATTGGCCACCGCACCACCTACCCGGCCGCTGGCCTGATACCCGGCCACCGTCAGCCGTCGGCCCTCACGGCGTTTCCAGGTCTCGTGCAAGGCCTGGGCGAGCAGCGGCAATCGGCCGGACTCGTAACTGTCCGCTGACGCTGGCAGCCCAGCGGCGCGCCGGACACCTAGATCTGCCATGAGCATTCCGGTCAGTCCGGCGTCAATAACCAGATTGGCCGCCTTCGCGGGGCCCTCTATCGCTTCCCGAATCTCGGCCTCGTTCATAGCGCCTACAAGCACTTGGTTGTTCTGTAGGTATGGCACCAGGTCCCGGTGCGCGCTAGCGCGGGCGTAGAAATCCGCGCGCAGCCCGAGAACCACCAAGGCGGAGGCATCATGGGAGTCGGCGGTTCCCATCGCACCCGATGCAGCGAGCAAGGTGCCGATGAATGCCGTACGCTCTTCCTCGTCCCCGCACTGGGTGAATACCTCTTCGAACTGATCGATGATCAGTATCAGACGCGCCGCGCCGAGAGCCGATTCCGCCGCAGCGCCAGTTCCACTCTCCCGGTCAAGCCGCCGCTGGTAAGCGAGCAGTGCCTGACGTATTAAGAGTGGGCCTCGCCGAGGATCAGTGCGTAGTGCGTCGTTAAACTGGCTTGCCGGCCCCCTCGCTAGCTGCGCGATTCTGACAGCGAGCTCGCGAAGCGGACGCCGGGTCGGCGTGAAGAACTCAAGCGGCCAATGCTGGGAGCCCGCAGCGGGAAGGTCCCCGTCCGCGATGGCAGGGATTAGCCCGGCGCTGAGAAGCGACGTCTTGCCGGCGCCCGAGGCACCGACGACCATGAGGGGACCCGCGCTTGTCAGCCGGTCCGCCAGCCTGCTGACCAGCGCCGCGGTCAGCTGCTGCCGCCCGAAGAACAGGTTACAGCTCCGTGGACCGAACGGCTGGAGCCCCGGGTAGGGCGAGTCCGGACTGACCAGTACGCCTGCCGCGTCGAGCGCGGCGGCGCGCTGCTCGTGCGGCGATGTGATCGCTGTCGGGTACGTACCCTCGAGCGCATGACTGGGGTCACGTTCGTGCTGGCGCAGACGGCTGATACGCATCAAGATCATCTCTTGCTGATCCTGCAAGGCTGCCGAACTGGCGGCGAACTCGGCACGGAGCTCACTGATCTGGCCAGAGACATCGCCTAGTACCCACCGGAATTCGGCGAATTCAGTGCCCAGCTCCTGGAATCCGTAGATCATGACCTCGCGCAGCTGGCCTGATCCGCGCGCTGATACTTCAGTGCTCGCGTCCAGGGCCACCCTCACCGCGTCTACCCCGTGCAATATCCCGGAAATCTCGGCACGCAGCGCCGCCGCCGCACGCGAGCTCCCGGTCAGTTCCTTGCCCAGCTCGGCGATCAGCTCCTCACGGAATTCGTGCTGGCTGACCTCGTGTTTCTCGCTGTCCCGCAATCGATCCCAGAGACGTATCAGAATTTCGGTGAGCAGCCCGCTGCCCACGCCACCGATCTGAGCGAACACCGCAGTCAGTTCGGCCGAGGTAGCCATGCCACCGGCCAAAAGCGGCCATGCGACTGGAGCGCACGCCGCGGCCACTACAGTGACCACCGCCGTCAAGGGCCTGCTCCACCGCCGACCGGCGGTTACCGCGTGGCGCACTCCTTCTTGCGCAGCCCTGAGCTCATCAGGCATCAGAGCGCCAATAGTTTAGTTCGACGCTGCCCTTGCAACACGCCCCCCCCGGGCCGAAATATAGGTCTCCTGCGTTGAGATAGATAGAATAACTTGAATCAGGGGAGTTAGGCGTATTTTCCGAACTAGGTTAGATTGGGCAAGGCCATCACAGTGAGTGGGATGACGCAAGACATCCAGCCCGATCTGCCATGCGCCCGCACGAGAGCGCTCGCGTGTCGTACGGCACGACCGCCGCTACCACAGCAATTCAAACCACAGCCATCGCGGTCGACCACCTAATAACCCGAGGTAAGCATTCACCCCGGTGAACGGTCGGTGATAGTGGCGCGGATTTGACCGAGCTGTTACGGGGAGATCGGCCGGGCTGGGGGCAGCCAGGGGTTTCCGGTCATGAGCTGGTGCAGGATTTCGTAGGCGCCGAGGCCGTGCTTGCGGGCGGTGTCGATATAGCCGCGGATGTCGAGCCTGTCCTGGGTGACGTCGTCGCTGGTCAGGCGGCCGGAGATCTTCTGCTGGGTCTTCAGCGGGCGGACGCCGCGCTCTGAGATGTTGTTCGTCGGCCAGACGCTGGTATTGGTGGTGAACCGGAGCACGTCGGCCTGCCGGGTTTTGCAGAACTCGAGCAGCTCGCGGCCGGGCTGCTGCCTGACCTGGTTCTTCGGGCCGGGGACGCGGGAGACAGCGGCCAGGCCGGCAGTGACGGCACGGCGGAACTCGGTCTCCAGCGGTTCCCGGTCGCCGTCGGAGATGGCGGCCAGGCCCTGCTCGCGGGCGGCGTGCCAGGCATGGATGAGGCCGCGCAGCGACCGCATGGCCTGCTCCGGCCACGCCGCGCCGGGGTACGTTTCAGCGCAGTCCTGGAAATCGCGGATGATGTGGGCGGCGCAGGCCTGGTGCCCGGCGAGGTTCTGCCAGGTCTTGCTGTAGTAGCCCTGGTAGCGGTCGGAGACGGCGATCCCGGCGAAGGACGGCAGGATGCCGGCCTCCTTCATGGTCTCCAGGCTCCGGGTGCCGAGCCAGAAGGCGGAATGCAGCTCGGTGAACGCGCCGTGGACGTACTTCTTCTCCCCGGCCGGGCCGGACCGCAGCGTCGTCTCGTCGAACCCCGCGACCGGGGCGGCGGCGATCAGGGTGCGGATCAGCCGCGTCGCGTCCGCGACCAGGCCCGCGGCCTTCCCCAGGCAGGAGTGGACGAACCCGGCAGACACGACGCCGCCGGTCAGGTCGGCGATCAGGGCCTGCGCCCGCTCGACGGGCACGTGCTGGAAGACCGACAGGTAGACCGCCATCGCTGACAGGCGGGGGCCGACCGACAGCGGCGCGTCCGGCACCCCGGCCGGGCGGGCCGCGACGTGGACCCTCCCGCAGGCGCACCGCGCCTTGTGCAGGTCGTGCTGGTACCGCCTGGAAGGCTGCGGCTCGGGAACGTCTTCCTGCTGGCAGGACCGGGCGACGCCCAGGTCAGCGGCATCCGCCAGGTCAGCGCCGCACGCGCAGTCCCCCTGCGGGAAGTGGCCGATGACCTCGTCCGGCCTCTCCCAGCGCATCGCCGCGCCCGGCGACCCGGGCTGCTTCCCCGGCTTCCGCTTCCGCTCCGCCCGCTCCGCGGCGCGCCGCTCCTTCCGGGCCGGCGGCCTGCGGCCCGGAAGGTCATCGCTGCTCGGCGGCATCGAGGAGTTCCCCGAGTTCCGCGACGCGGCCCGCAGGGCCGCGTCCAGTTGCTCCCGCAACTGGACGACCAGGGCCTCCAGCGCCGCGATCCGCTCCCCGTGCCCCGCGATCTGCTCATCCTGCGCCGCGATCTGCCCGGCCTGCGCTTCAAGCCGCGCCGCCTGCTCCCGGATCAGCGCATCACGCGGATCCTCCGGCGGCAGCGAATCGGTCACAGCACAAGATCATTCCCGAAACCGCCCTCGGCCGCCGTCACGGCACCCCGCCCGCGGCGCAACCGTGACCTCCGAACCAGTAACCCGCCGTCACCCAAAAAGCGCCCATAAGCAGGGGACGTGAATGCTTACAACCCGAGCTGGCCCCGTCATCGCTCGCAACCAGCAGACAGCGGAAATTCAGTAGTCAGAACGAAAGAGGGCATGTACGTAAGTTGCGAGTCCCCCCGCGGACAAGAACCCCCATGCCAAGCTGCGGGCCAAGCCCGGACCGTCGACAGTCCCACCCGATCGGTCGTCCTGGCCGATAAGTCACCACCGTATGCAGTACCAGCGATCTCACGCAGCGTTGCCTGTGCCGAAAATCTCATCCGCCCAGGTGAGCAGTTATCCGGTTTCGGCGGAGGCCGCATGAGCTGGTTGCTCTCCGAGGGTCCGCCCGCTGCGGCATGATGGTCGGCTGTGCTGCTTCGACT
>Ga0302181_10003232_pt1 | contig 11224 bp, 10 predicted proteins | sample I_Palsa_E3_3_FD_198786 | JGI IMG/M metagenome (GOLD analysis project Ga0302181, IMG submission 198786) | Peat permafrost microbial communities from Stordalen Mire near Abisko, Sweden - I_Palsa_E3_3 | ecosystem: Environmental > Terrestrial > Soil > Palsa > Peat permafrost | place: Sweden... | reverse complement strand
TCCGGCATCAGGCCCGAGCCATAGCTCTTGGGGATGTAGAGCGCCTCGTAACCGGCTTCGAATACGCGCAGGCCCAGTTCGGCATCCTCGGTGATGCACCACTCGGCCCAGCCGCCCACCGCCCACAGCACGAAGCGGCGCACCAGCGTCATGGTGCCGTGCTGGATAATGGCGTTGCGCTCGTTGCGCGTGATCATGCCGATATAGAAAAAGCCACGGTACTCGGCATAGCACATCGCCTTGAAAGCGTTGGCGTGATCATCATGGTAGTCCTGCGGCGCCTGTACGATCGCGATGCGCGGATTGTCGAAGCTCGGCACCAGGTCGGACAGCCAGCCGGGGCGGACCTGGTAGTCACTGTCGATGACGGCGATCACCTCCGCATCGGGGGCGGTCTGCTTGAGCGCAAAATTGAGCGCGCCGGCCTTGAAGCCGGCCAGCGGGGCGACGTGAAAGAAGCGGAAGCGCTCGCCCAGGCGCTGGCAGTGCGCTTCTACCGGGCGCCAGATCGCCTCATCGCGCGTGTTGTTGTCGATGACGATCACTTCAAAATTCGGATAGTCGAGCCGCGAGAGTGCATCGAGCGTCTCGATCAGCATGTGAGGCGGCTCGTTATAGGCGGGCACGTGCACGGATACCTTGCGATCCGCGGGCTTCGAGGGCCGCGTCGGAATCAGGAGCCGCGCGTGCGCGCCGGCCCAGTGCGCTTCGGCCCATTCATGTGCCTCGGCGAACAGCACCGCGATGACGCCGAGCATGCCGAGGATCAGCAGCGAGCCGACGATGATGCTGGTCGGGGTCAGGTACTGCTGCGTGTAGTCGTAGATCACCCACACGGTGCCGGTGGCGGCCGCGTACACCACCAGCGCCAGCAGCGTGCGTCCGCGCGTTCGCAGTGAGCCGCTGTGCATGTAGAACACGCCGAGCATCAACAGCGCCAGCGCCACCGAGATCGCCGCCAGCATGTGCCATTCCGGGATGCGCACGATCGGCGCAGTGAACTCGAACTTGGGCTGACGATTGGCGTCATAGATGCCCCAATAGGAGCCCACGGCTCCCTCGTCGCGGGCCTTCCACGGCTGATCGAAGGCTTCCATGATGTAGTAGCGCTGATGCTCTTTCTCCGCGCGTGCCAGGAACCGCCGCAGGAACAGCGCCTCGTTCGACACCGATGCCACCGCACCGGCGCGGTTGCGCCCCTCCGAGGGCCAGCCGATTTCGCCGATGATCACCGGCTTCTTCGGGTAGGCGGACTGCACCGCCTTGAGTTCGCGGAAGCAGAAGTCCACCGCCGATTCGACATCGACTCCTTCCCAGTAGGGAAAGAGGTGGACGGCGATGAAATCCACATGCCGCACGATTTCGGGATTCTTGAGCCAGGTGGCCCAGGTATCGGCGTAGCCGACCGGCTGGCGGATCGCGGCGCGCGCCCGATCCAGCTGCTGCGCCAGTTCGTCGACGGTCAGGTCCCCTCGCAGCAGCACCTCGTTGCCGACCAGCACGCGTGTGACGTTGCGATACTCGCGCGCCAGGGCGATGCCGGTGCGCATCTCGAGTTCATTTTTATCCGGGTCCTTGGTGAGCTCGACGCCCAGCGCGACGCTGATATGGTGTTTGGCCGCGAGCTCCGGCACCTTGCCCAGCGAGCCGAGCACCGAGTAGGTGCGCACGGCATAGGTCTTGTTCTCGAGCAGCCGCAGGTCCGAATCGATCTGCTCGGGCGGCGGCACGTCGCGGCTGCCGAAGGGATTCTGATCGGCTGCGAACGGCGAGAATGCGACACCTTGTATATGCGCCGGCCAGGGCGGCTCGCTTTCGGGGCGGTTCAGATAGCCCCACAGCCCGAAAGTCACGACCGCGAATACTGCGGCCACGAGGATTCCGGAGAGAAGCTTCATCGCCGCAGTTTACCTGTAGTCCTGGGGCTCCAAAGGCTAGACTAATTGCGCCATGAAGCGCGTGATTGCGGTTGCGAATCAAAAGGGGGGCGTGGGAAAGACCACGACCGCCGTCAATCTTGCGGCTTCATTTGCGGCCATGCATCGCCGCGTGCTGCTGGTCGATCTGGATCCCCAGGGAAACGCCACGGCCGGTTGCGGCATCGACAAGAATGTCATCGAAGCGGGCAGCTGCGAGGTCTTGCTCGGCGAATGCACCGCGGCCGCTGCGATTCGCACCTGCGGCGCCACCAGCGCGGGCGCCGACACGCTGTCGATATTGCCGACCAATCAGGACCTGACCTCCGCCGAGGTGCGGCTCTTGACCACGGTCGAACGACGCGAACAGCGGCTGCGCCTGGCGCTCGAGCCGATTCGCAACGACTACGATCTGATCATCATCGACTGTCCGCCGGCGTTGAACATGCTGGCCGTCAACGCGCTGGTAGCGGCCGACAGCGTGCTGATTCCGATGCAGTGCGAATACTATGCCCTCGAGGGATTGTCCGCGCTCATGGCGACCATCGAGCAGATTCGCGCTACCGCGAATCCCGATCTTGCCATCGAGGGGATTTTGCGCACGATGTACGACCCGAGGAACAATCTCTCCAACGAAGTCAGCGCGCAGCTGATCATGCATTTCGGCACCAGCGTGTTTCGCACCGTGGTCCCGCGCAACGTCCGGCTTGCCGAGGCGCCGAGCTTCGGCAAGAGCGCCCTGGCCCATGACCCGGATTCGCGCGGTGCACTGGCTTACCTGGCGCTCGCCGGTGAAATGCTGCGGCGGGAAGATGAGCTGCGCGATGCAGCTATGATGCGCGCTTGACATCCTCCTCGCCCTCAAGGGACGAGGATTCCTTCTGCAAGACGGCGACGTCCCGCCGCGAGGATATTGTGAGCTGCATTGACGTCACGATCATGGATCGCTCCGCACACAGGGCACTGCCATCCCCTTATTCCAAGCTCTTTCCGGCCTTTCGGGCCGGCGCGGCTGTTACACGCGCTGCAGGTCTGGGTGGAAAACGCTTCATCGACCTCGGCAAACCACACGCCTGCGTGAGCGCACTTGTACTGCAGCATGGTTCGAAATGCGCTCCATCCGGCATCGAGCACCGACTTGGCCTGTCGGGTCTTGGCCAGAGCGGAGGCATTCACATTGCCGACGAAGACCGCACCGTTGGCCTTGACCAGGTCGGTGCTCAATTTGTGAAGGAAATCTTTTCGCCGATGGGTGATCCTGGCCTGAATGGCTCGGCACCGCTTGGGCTGCCGGGCGCGCTGCGCGCGGGCCAGGGCAGGCTCCAAGTCGCGGTAGAAACCTCTGGCATCGATCGGCGGGCGATCATCACTGAAGGCTGCAAAGCTCTTCAGTCCCAGATCGATCCCGACGCTGGGGACCGAGCGATCGAGGACCGATCCGATAGAGGGTTGATTGCTCTCATCCGCCATCGCTTGCGCGCGCGGCACACAGACATTCAGATACCAGCGTCCGCGACTGTCTTCACTGAAATTACCCGCGCGCAGTTCGAAGTTGCCCAGACCATAACTGTCCCAAAGCGACAACCAACGGCCTGCGAAGTAGACCTGCCCGCCTCGATAGCGAATCGTTCTGACTTTGAAGGGGATCCAGCCAAGGGAGCAACGCGCACCGCCGCTCTTGCGCCAAGCCAGGCGGATTTTCTGATGCTGTCGGCGCCGTCGCGCATATTCTTCGGCAATCTCCTGCACCGCTTGAACCGGCAGATGCAAGGCGCACTCCCCGCGCGTGGCTCCTTTGAGGAACGGCCAGAAATCAAATCCCGACAGAAACCGCCGCTCGCGCTCGAACACTTTCACCGACAGTTCGTTACAGTAATTGAACACCGTGTTGACCTCGCGCGCCAAGCCGCAAAGCCACGCGGCGTGCTTGTCCTTCACTCGCAAGCGCAGGACCCGGACAGCGGTGGGGCGAGAACTGTACATCCATACAGTATACCAAAAAGCCCTCCCATCACACCTCGGCAAACATCGAGAAATGCAGGTCCTAGGAGACACGCCGCGCTAGGCGTGTCGCTATCCCTCGCCCGCCTGAAGGCCGGCGTCCCTCGCGGAGATTTCCCTCGCGGAGATTAATGAGATGAACCAAAAGAAGCCGACGCTGGGGCGCGGCCTGGCCGATCTGCTGGGCCAGGCCCGGCCGGTGGTCCCGGCGGATGGTGGCACCGCGGGCGCCGGCGCCGCGGCGCCACGGCGCGAGCTCGAGGAGGAGCTGCAGCGGCTGCCGCTCGACCTGCTGCAGCGCGGCCGCTATCAGCCCCGTCTCGATATGCGGCCGGAGAGCCTTGCCGAGCTGGCCGAATCGATCAAGGCCCAGGGTGTGGTGCAGCCCATCATCGTGCGTCCGATCGACGCGCCCGACGAGCGCGGCGTGCAGCGCTACGAGATCATCGCCGGGGAGCGCCGCTGGCGCGCCGCGCAGCAGGCCGGCCTGCGCGACATCCCGGCCATTATCCGGCGGGTGCCGGACGAAGCCGCCATCGCCATGGCGCTGATCGAGAACATCCAGCGCGAAAACCTCAATCCGCTCGAAGAGGGGCGCGCCCTTTCGCGCCTGATCTCCGAATTCGGGCTCACCCACCAGCAGGCCGCCGAGGCGGTGGGACGATCGAGGGCGGCGGTCAGCAATCTGCTGCGGCTGCTCGAGTTACCCGACGAGGTCTGCGAACGCCTCGCCAGGCGCGAGCTCGAGATGGGTCACGCGCGCGCGCTGCTCGGACTGCCGCAGCGGCGGCAACAGGTCGAGGTCGCCACCCTGGTGGTGCGCAAGAGCCTGTCGGTGCGCGAGACCGAGGCCCTGGTCCGCCGCATGGCTCAACCCCAGCGGGAGCGCGCCTCCGGGGTCGAGGCGGCGGTGGATCCGAACATCCGCCGGCTGCAGGATGACCTCAGCGAGAAGCTCGGCGCCACGGTCGCCATCGAGCACTCCGGAACCGGCAAGGGACGGCTCGTCGTCCGCTACAACAGCCTCGATGAGCTGGACGGGATTTTGACCCATATTGTTTAATCATTCATGGGTTTAGCAGGCAATTGAAGCCTGCCCAAGACCTCCCTATAATGCGCCGCCCTTGCCTGGGAGCCCGGCAGTCGTCTCACCTCCGTCCCCGATCGACTTTGCGTCTGTGCGGCGCCAGGCGCTGTGGGTGGTGGTTGGCCAACTGATCGTGGCCGTCAACGGCGCCCTGATCTGCTATGCGATGTGGGGCGCGCTCTCGTCGAGATCGGCTCTGATCGGCGGCGTAATCGGCGCGGCGGCGACCCTCGCGCAGGTGCTGGTTGGCTTGCGGGGCGATGGCACCGGGCTGGTACGCGGTTCCGCCGTGAAACTGGTGGTGACCGCGACACTGCTCGTGGTGGCAATGCGGATCTGGCGGGTCGCACCGGAGCCGCTGTTTCTGACCTATATGACGACCTTTCTGGTGTATTGGCTGGGGCTGGCGCGGACCTTGAGATTGACCGCGCAAGCTCGCGGAGGCGAAAGCCTCAAAGGACCATAGGGCTACATGGCTGTTGAGCACGGCGAATCGCCGACCGAGTACATCGCGCATCACCTGACCCATCTGAAAGTGGGCTCGGGTTTCTGGACGTGGCACGTCGACACGCTGTTCATGTCGACGCTGCTGGCCATCGCGGTGAGCCTGCTGTTGTGGATTGCTGCGCGGCGCATCAGCAGCAGCGCGGCTCCCACCGGCCTGGCCGGCTTCGTCGAATTCATCTATGACTGGGTGGACGAGCAGGTCAGCTCCATTTACCCCGGCGACCGCCGCTTCATGACCGCCCTGGCGCTGACACTGTTCAGCTGGGTCGTGGCCATGAATACCATGGATCTGCTGCCGGTGGATCTGCCGGGGCGGTTTGCCGGCGTGTTTGGTGTCAAATTCTGGCGCGTACTGCCGACCTCGGATCTCAACGGCACCATCGCCGAGGCCATCGTCGTGCTGCTGCTGGTGATCGTGTTTTCGATCCGCGCCAAGGGTATCGGCGGGTATCTGCACGAATGGGCCGCGGCACCGTTCGGCATCTGGCTGGCCCCCTTCAATATTGTGCTCAATTTCATCGAGCTGCTGGCCAAGCCGATCTCGCTCGGCATGCGGTTGTACGGCAACATGTACGCCGGCGAGCTGCTGTTCATCCTGATTGCGCTGCTGGGGTTCGCCGTCACCGGACTGACCGTTGGCAGTATCGCCGCGTTCCTGGCACAGGTCGTGTTCGGCGCCGGCTGGGCGATCTTCCACATCTTGATTGTGCTGCTGCAGGCCTACATTTTCATGGTGCTGCCCATCGTTTACATCGCGATGGCAGAAGAGCACCACTAGCGCGCTTTGACTGGATTTGACTAGGAGACTTAAAAGACTATGGACGCAATCGCTCTCATTCAATCCCACACGGCGGTGGGTGTCGGCCTCATGATCGGTCTGGGTGCCGCTGGTGCCTGTATCGGTATCGGCATCATGGGTTCGAGGTTTCTCGAAGCATCGGCGCGTCAGCCCGAGCTCACGCCCATGCTGCAGAAATCGATGTTCCTGCTGGTCGGCCTGATCGATGCGGCGTTCCTGATCGGTGTCGGTCTGGCGCTGTACTTCGCGACCGCCAATCCGCTGCTGCCCAAAGTCTGAGCAGCCGTGACTGCGTGGAGCTAGGTACGCATGGATATCAATGCCACCTTCATCGGGCAGATCATCGTCTTCCTGATCATGCTTTGGTTCATCGCCAAGGTCGTGGTGCCGATGATTGCCGCGCCGATCAGTGAGCGCCACAAGAAGATCGCAGACGGTCTGGCAGCCGCCGAGCGCGGCCAGAAAGACCTGGTAGCCGCGGAGTCGCGAGTCGATGCGATCGTGCGTGAGGCGCGCGCGCGGGCGCAGCAGATCGAAGCCCAGGCGCAGGCGCAGGCCAACGAGATCATCGAGGCCGCCAAGAAAAGCGCAACCGTCGAGGGTGCGCGGATACTGCAGTCTGCCGAGGGGCAGATCGCGCTCGAGCGGCAAAGCGCGCGCGATGAGCTGCGCCAGCAGGTGGCCGCACTGGCCGTGGCCGGGGCCGGCAGGATCATCGAGCGTGAGATCGACCCGCGCGCCCATGCGCAGCTGCTCGACAAGCTCGTCGCGCAGCTATGAACCTGCCATGACCGAACGCGTCACCATTGCGAGGCCGTATGCGAAGGCTGCCTTCGCCGAGGCCCGCAAGACGCAGCGGCTTGCGCCCTGGTCCGAGGGCCTGGCAATCGCTGCCGCGGTCAGTGCCGACGAACGCGTCAAGCCGTTGTTCGGCAACCCGCATGTCAGTCCGGCACAACTGGTCGAACTGATCAGCAGCATCGGCGGCGCCTCGATCGATGCCGAAATGGGCAGGTTCCTGGCGGTGCTCGCCGAGAACGGGCGCCTGCCGCTGCTGCCGGAGATTGCGCAGTTGTTCGAGAAAATGCGCGCCGAGCAGGAACGCGTGCTCGACGTGACGCTCAAATCCGCGGTCGATCTGTCCGCCGATCAGAAAGAGCGCTTCACCGCGGCGCTGCGCAAGCGCTTCGACCGCGAGATTCGCCTGCATACACAAATTGAACCATCGTTGCTGGGTGGCGCCGTACTGCAGGCCGACGATCTGGTGATCGACGGCAGTGTGCAGGGTGGCCTGACTCAGCTCGCCTCGCAGATTGCGGGCTAGGAACAGAGGGATCGTTTCATGTCTATCAAAGCATCCGAAATCAGCGATCTGATTCGTCAGCGCATCGAGAAGTTCGCGACCGCCAGCGAGGCACGCGACGTCGGTACCGTGGTGTCCGTCACCGATGGTATCTGCCGTATTCACGGTCTCGCCGACGTGCGTTATGGCGAAATGATCGACTTCGGCAACGAGCTGTTCGGGCTGGCACTGAACCTGGAGCGCGACTCGGTCGGTGCGGTCGTACTGGGTGATTACAAGACCATCACCGAAGGCGACATCGTCAAGACCACGGGCCGCATCCTCGAAGTACCCATCGGCCCCGAACTGCTGGGCCGCGTGGTGGATGCCCTCGGGCGTCCGATCGATGGCAAGGGCCCGCTGAACGCCAAGGCCACCGCGCCGATCGAGCGCGTCGCGCCGGGCGTCATTTATCGCAAGTCCGTGAGCCAGCCGGTGCAGACCGGCTACAAGGCAGTCGACTCCATGGTGCCGATCGGCCGCGGCCAGCGCGAACTGATCATCGGCGATCGCCAGACCGGCAAGACCGCGATGGCGATCGACACCATCATCAATCAGAAGGGCTCGGGCATTAAATGCATCTACGTGGCGATCGGACAGAAGCAGTCCTCGATCGCCAACGTGGTGCGCAAGCTCGAGGAGCACGGCGCGATGGCGCATACCATCGTGGTCGCCGCCTCCGCCTCGGTGCCCGCCTCGATGCAGTACCTGTCGGCGTACTCGGGCGTCACCATGGGCGAGTACTTCATGGACAATGGCGAAGACGCGCTGATCATCTATGACGATTTGTCGAAGCAGGCCGTCGCCTATCGGCAGATCTCGCTGCTGCTGCGCCGGCCGCCGGGCCGCGAGGCATTCCCCGGCGACGTGTTCTATTTGCACTCGCGCCTGCTCGAGCGCAGCGCGCGCGTCAACGAGGAATACGTCGAGCAGGTCAGCAAGGGTAAGGTCAAGGGCAAGACCGGTTCATTGACCGGATTGCCGATCATCGAAACCCAGGCCGGCGACGTGACCGCGTTCGTGCCCACCAATGTGATCTCGATCACCGACGGCCAGATCTTTCTCGAAGGCGACCTGTTCAACGCCGGTATCCGTCCGGCCATGAACGCCGGCATCTCGGTGTCGCGCGTCGGCGGCGCGGCGCAGACCGATATCATCAAGCGGCTCGGCGGCGGTATCCGCCTGGCGCTGGCGCAGTATCGCGAGCTGGCGGCGTTCTCGCAGTTCGCTTCCGACCTGGACGAGGCCACCCGCAAGCAGCTCGAGCGCGGCCAGCGGGTCACCGAGGTCATGAAGCAGAAGCAGTACGCACCCATGTCGGTGGCGCAGATGGCGCTGTCGATCTACGCGGTCAACAACGGCTACATGGACAAGGTCGAGCGCGCCAAGGTCGTGGATTTCGAAACAGCATTGCAGAAATTCGCCAGCACCAATAATCGCGCAACGCTGCAGGCCATCAACGACAACCCCGTGCTCAAGCAGCACGAGGCTTCGTTGAAGAAGATCTGCGAGGATTTCCTCGCCACCGGCACTTACTGACCGCCATGCCCGGCACCAAGGAAATCCGCTCCAAGATCGCCAGCGTCAAGAGTACGCAGAAGATCACCAAGGCGATGGAGATGGTCGCGGCCAGCAAGATGCGCCGCGCGCAGGAGCGCATGCGCGCCGCGCGGCCTTATGCCGCCAAGATGCGCGGGCTCATCAGCCGCCTGTCCGAGGCCAACCCGGACTACCGGCACCCGTTCCTGATGGAACGTGAGCCCAAGGGTGTGGGCATCATCGTCGTTTCCACCGATCGCGGGCTTGCCGGCGGCCTCAACAGCAACGTATTCAAGAGCGTGCTGCTGCTGGCCAAGGAATGGCAGGCAAAGGGCGCAACCGTGAGCCTGTCGGTGCTCGGCAACAAGGGCCTGGCGTTCTTCCGCCGGCTCGGGCTGCCGATACTCGGCGGTGCTGGTGGATTCGGCGACCGGCCGCACATCAAGGACCTGATTGGCACGGTCAAAGTCATGCTCGATGCCTACCGCGACGGCAAGCTCGATCGCGTGTTCCTGGTCAATGCGACCTTCGTCAACACCATGACGCAGAAGCCGGTGGCATTGCAGCTGCTGCCCGCGCAAGCGGTGGCCGCAGAAGGCGATCCGCTGCCCGAGCATTGGGACTACATCTACGAGCCGGATGCTGCGGCGATTCTCGAAGGACTGCTGACGCGCTATGTCGAGTCGCAGGTCTACCAGGGCGCGGTCGAGACCGTGGCCTCGGAAATGGCCGCGCGCATGGTGGCGATGAAGAGCGCTTCGGACAACGCCGGCAAGATCATCGGCGAGCTGCAGCTGGTCTATAACAAGGCCCGGCAGGCGGCGATCACCAAGGAGCTGGCCGAGATCGTGGGCGGCGCGGCAGCAGTTTAAAGGATGGCGAATATGGCGACAGCGAATGTGACGACGGGCAAGATCACGCAGATCATCGGTGCGGTCATCGACGTGGAATTTCCGCGCGAGTCGGTACCGAACATCTATGAAGCGCTCAAGCTCAAGGATGTGGACCTGACGCTCGAGGTGCAGCAGCAGCTCGGCGACGGCGTGGTGCGCACCATCGCCATGGGCGCCTCGGAGGGACTCAAGCGCGGACTGCTGGTCGAGACCACCGGTGCGCCGATCTCGGTGCCGGTCGGTGCCGGTACGCTCGGACGCATCATGGATGTGCTCGGCAAGCCGCAGGACAACCGCGGCCCGGTGCAGACCAAGGAATACCTGCCGATCCACCGGCCGGCCCCGAGCTACGACGAACAGGCCGGCGGGCAGGATCTGCTGGTCACGGGCATCAAGGTCATCGATCTGCTGGTGCCCTTCGCCAAGGGCGGCAAGGTCGGCCTGTTCGGCGGCGCCGGTGTCGGCAAGACCGTCAACATGCTCGAGCTCATCAACAACATCGCCAAGCAGTATTCGGGTCTGTCGGTGTTCGCGGGTGTCGGCGAACGTACACGCGAAGGCAACGACTTCTATCACGAGATGATCGAGTCGGGCGTTATCGACAAGGACCACCTCGAAAACTCCAAGGTGGCGATGGTCTATGGCCAGATGAATGAGCCGCCGGGCAACCGCCTGCGCGTGGCGCTCACGGGCCTGACCATGGCCGAGTACTTCCGCGACGAGAAGCAGGCCAGCGGCCGCGGCCGCGATGTGCTGTTCTTCGTCGACAACATTTATCGCTACACGCTGGCCGGTACCGAAGTCTCGGCGCTGCTGGGCCGCATGCCCTCGGCGGTCGGCTACCAGCCGACACTGGCCGAGGAAATGGGTGTGCTGCAGGAGCGCATCACTTCCACCAAGACCGGTTCGATCACCTCGATCCAGGCCGTGTACGTGCCGGCGGACGATCTGACCGATCCCTCGCCCGCAACGACCTTCGCGCACCTGGATGCGACCGTGGTGCTCAGCCGCCAGATCGCCTCACTGGGCATCTATCCGGCGGTCGATCCGCTCGACTCGACCAGCCGCCAGCTCGATCCGCTGGTGGTCGGCGAGGAGCACTACAACACGGCGCGTGGCGTGCAGGCGCTGCTGCAGCGA
>Ga0302181_10003231_pt1 | contig 11225 bp, 11 predicted proteins | sample I_Palsa_E3_3_FD_198786 | JGI IMG/M metagenome (GOLD analysis project Ga0302181, IMG submission 198786) | Peat permafrost microbial communities from Stordalen Mire near Abisko, Sweden - I_Palsa_E3_3 | ecosystem: Environmental > Terrestrial > Soil > Palsa > Peat permafrost | place: Sweden... | reverse complement strand
CCCTGCAGGAAGCTCTTGGCGTCGGATCCGGTCAGGGCGAGCTTGCCCCGCTCAGAGCGGTCAAACAGCCCGCAGGCCTCGGTGACCGTGCGGTATTCCAGGGTGGGCGAGGGCAGCGAGGTCACTGCGGAGAGGATAGGACGCGCGGTGACGGGGGGCAACAGTGCGCGTATCGCGTCGGGCCGCCCCCACAGCTTGCCAGAATTCTGTTTTAGGCATACCATAAATTGTATGGAGGGAAGCCACCCGTCTATGTTCGTCCGCTCCACCGCGGTCCAGGACTACGCGAAAGCGATCTACGCGCTCGAGCGTCGGGGTGGCGAGACGGTCAGCACTAATGCGCTCGCCGAGCGACTCGGGGTGACCGCTGCCTCCGCATCGGGGATGGTCAAGCGTCTGGGAGAGCTCGGCCTGGTCGAGCACCAGCCCTACCACGGCGTCTCGCTGACCGAGGCCGGGCGGCGCGTGGCGCTCGAGGTGATCCGCCACCACCGGCTGCTGGAGCTCTACCTGGTCCAGAGCCTCGGCGTCCCGTGGGACCGCGTCCACGAGGAGGCCGAGGTACTCGAGCACGTGCTCTCCGAGGAGCTCGAGGAGCTGATCGCCACCCAGCTCGGCGACCCGACCCTCGATCCCCACGGCGATCCGATCCCCACTCGCGAGTTGAAGCTCGAAGAGCCGGCGACCGAGAGCCTGCAGGCCCTCGAGGTGGGCGCGCGCGGCCGATTCGCGCGCGTCTCAGACTCCGATCCGGACATGCTGCGCTTTCTGGCCGAGCGCGGGATCGCCCCCGGCAGCGAGCTCGAAGTGATCGACAAGCAGCCGTTCGGCGGGCCGCTGTTCGTCCGCTTCGGTGAGGACGTGCACGTGCTCGGCGGCAAGCTGGCCACAGCGATGCGCGTCGAGGTGCTGGCTTGACGCCGCCGCCGGTCCCCGCCGCCGCGCTGGAGGGTGCCGCCGCCGACCGGACGATCGCAGTGCTGCCCGACGCGCTTCCGAGCCCGCTCGAGCGGCTGCTGGCGCGCGGGAGGCTGCGGGCCACGCTGGCGATGCTCGGCCCGGCGTTCGTGGCCGCGGTCGCGTACGTCGATCCGGGGAACTTCGCCACCAACATCACGGGCGGGGCGAAGTACGGCTACCTGCTGCTGTGGGTCGTGCTGTTGGCGAACCTGATGGCGATGCTGGTCCAGTACCTGTCGGCGAAGCTCGGGGTCGTGACCGAGCACAACCTGCCCGAGCTGTGCCGCGAGCGCTTCCCGCGCTGGATGAGCTGGGGACTGTGGGTGCAGGCGGAGTTGATGGCGATGTCGACCGACATCGCCGAGTTCATCGGGGCGGCGCTCGGGCTCAACCTGTTGTTCGGGGTGCCGCTGTTCACCGCCGGATTGATCACGGGCGTGATCGCGTTCGCCGTCCTGGAGCTGCAGACCCGCGGCTTTCGCCGCTTCGAGGTGGCGATCACGGCGCTGCTGGGCATCGTGTTCTGCGGCTTTTTGTACGAGACGCTGCGGATCGGCCCCTCCGTCCACGAATCGCTGCGCGGCCTGCTGCCCGGGCTCCAAGGCACCGGCGCGCTGTACCTGGCGGTCGGGATCGTCGGCGCGACGGTGATGCCGCACGTGATCTACCTGCATTCGGCCCTCACCAACGGGCGAATGCCGGTTCGCGACGATTCCGAGCGCACGCGGGTGCTGCGGTTCGAGCGGCTAGACGTGATCATCGCCCTGACCTTCGCCGGCGCGGTCAATCTGGCCATGCTCGCGGGCGCGGCCAAGCTCTTCCACACCCCGGCGCTGTCGGGGATCAGCACGATCCAGGGTGCGCATGCCGAGCTCGGGCGCCTGGTTGGCGGGGGTGCGGCGGTGGCCTTCGCCGTCGCCTTGCTCGCGTCCGGGATTTCATCCTCGAGCGTGGGCACGTACGCGGGGCAGGTGGTGATGGCGGGCTTCATCAGGGTCCGGATCCCCGTACTGGTTCGCCGGGCGGTGACGATGTTGCCGGCGCTGGTCATCCTGGCGCTCGGCGTGAGCCCAACGGGGGCCCTGGTCCTGAGCCAGGTCGTGCTCTCGTTCGGGATCCCGTTGGCGCTGCTGCCGCTGGTGATTCTCACCGCCCAGCGCGACGTGATGGGCGTTCACGTCAATCATCGTCTGACCAGCGCGCTCGCGTTCGGCGTGGCCGGAGTGATCACGGTCATGAACGGATTCCTGATCTATCAGCAGCTGCTGCACTGAGCAGTCGGAGGGTCGGTACGCTGCAGCGCATGACGCTGGCCGACAGCTTTGCCCAAATCGTCGACGCGCTGCCCGACGACTGGACCGATCTCGAGCTGGATCTGCGGATCTTCGAGGAGCGCCGCTACGTCGAGGCGGCGATCATGCTCGTCACCTGCAACGCCCAGCCGTACTCCAAGCACGACTGGCACTGGCGGCTGCTGGTCGCGCACCGGTTCGGCCACGCGGCGGCGGTGCCGTCGGTCCATCTGGCCCTGAAGCTGCTCGACGACGCCGGCATCGAGGGCGAGCTGGCGCTGCGCCAGGTCCGCACCGGGCGCGTCGAGGTGACCCAGATGTGGGGTCGGCCGGAGTCCGTGCGGGCGGACTTCAGGCGGTTGCGAGCCCAGTAGGTGCTCCTCGCCGCCGATCCGCTCGCGGGCGAGCCGTCCGGCGGCCTCGATGCATCCGTCGGCCTCGACGCATCCCTCGGCCTCGACGCGTCCGATCGCTGATGGCGCGGGTCGTCGCGTTTGTCCCCGATCTGCTGTTCGGCTCCAACGTGCTGGGTGGGCTGCGCGCAGGCGGCCACGACGCGAGCCTGGTCAGCGCCGAGGACGGCCTGCGCAGCGAGCTTCCCGGCGCTGAGGTCCTGATCGTCGACCTGACCACCGATGCGGGGCCTCGGATCGAGCTGACGACGCGCGCGCTCGGTGGCGACGGCCCCAGGACGCTGGCGTTCTATTCGCACGTCGAGGCTGACGTGCGCGCCCTGGCCGAGCAGGCCGGCTTTGATCTCGTGGTCCCCCGTTCGCGGATGGCCCGTGAGGGCCCAGCGCTCGTGGACGCTCTGCTGGCGCAGTAAACGCTCGGCGCCGGCGCGGCCCCGGAGCGAACTTTGGCGTTGTGCGTCCACCCGTCGGACGGGAAACGCCAAGGTTCGCGGTCAAACCCCCCCGAGGTTGAGGTTCGCGTTTGTTGGGGTGAACTCAGCCAGCGCCGTTGACGAAACTCGGGTCGAACATGGTCTCGACGTCGGGCGGGTGGCGGACGATCCCGAACCGGGCCTCCCACACCGCCCAGGCCCTCAGCGTGCCCAGATCGAGCTCTCCGACGCGCCCGTCGGGCGCACGGAACGCGGGGGTGATGGCCGCCAGTTCGGCCTTGACCAGCGCTGGGTCGAGGCCGGCCACGCGCGCCTCCAGGTCGGCCGCGCTGGCCGCCTGGTTGATCACGGTCACGTCGTAGCCCTGGACGAGCGCGCGCACGACCGACCGGGCCAGCTGGGGATCGGCTTGCAGGCTCGAGTGGGTCGCGCACAGCACCAGCTCCGGGTAGGCAGGCGCGCCGTAACGCTCGACCCGGAAGACGTGAAACCCTGGATGTCGCAGCTGCAGGGTCACGCCCTCGTCGTTCCAGAACGCGGTTGCCGCCGCGACCCGGCCCGAGAGCAAATCCGGGACCGCGTTGAAGCCGATCGTGATCGTCTTGACCTTGGCCGGATCGCCGCCCGCCCCGGCGACGATCGAATCCAGGACGGCGGTGTCGCTCGGGTCGCCCGTCACACCGACGGTCCGGCCCTCCAGCGCCCGAGGGTCGTGGATCTGCGGCGCGGCGATCACCGCCGCCAGCGGGCGCTGCACGATCGCCATGATCCCGACGATGTCCTGGCCCCGCTCACGGGCGATCGCCAGGTCGTGGATGTCGAGGATGGCGAAGTTCGCCCGGCCGGTCTCGAGCAGCTTGATCGAATCGGTCGATGCGGACGGGGCGACGACGTGCAGGTCAACTCCCTGCGCCTGGTCGAACCCCCGCGCCAGTGCGGTATAGATACCGGCGTGGATCGCGTTGGGGGTGAAGTCGAGAACGAGCGTGGCCTGCCGGGTCGACCTGGTCTGGGCGCTCGAGCCACCGCAGCCGGCCACGATCACGGCCGCGGCGAGCAGAGCCAGGAAGGCGAGGCATGCGGGCTGAGCGCGTCGGATCAGGCGGCTCAGGATAGGCGGCCGGGGCTTCTCCGTAGACTTCCCGTCACGAGCATGCGCCGCCGCGTCACGTTCAGTCGCAATATCACGCTGTCGCTCTCGCGGACTTGCCGCTGCTACTGCAAGTACTGCGCGTTCGCGACGCATCAGCCCCACCTGTATTCCCCGACTGAGGTGCAGGAGATCCTGGACCGGGCGGTCAAGCGCCATCACGTCAAGGAGCTGCTGGTACTGACGGGCGAGAAGCCCGAGGTCAATGCCGGGGTCGCCGCGCGCCTGGCTGAGTACGGGTTCGAGGACTTCACCGCCTATGTCGCGTGGACCTGCGAGCAGGCACTCGAGCGAGGGCTGCTCCCGCACACCAATCTCGGTGCCTTGAGCCGGGGCGATCTTCACCAGCTGCGCGAGGTGACCGCGTCGCAGGGCCTGATGCTCGAGTCGATCTCCGAGCGGCTGATGGAGACCGTCCATGCGGGCTCTCCGAGCAAACATCCGGCGCACCGGATCGCCACGATCGCGGCCGCGGGTGAGCTGAAGATCCCCTTCACCAGCGGGATCCTGGTCGGGATCGGCGAGACCGAAGACGAGCGCATGGAGTCGCTGGCCACGCTCGCCGAGCTGCACGGACGCTACGGCCACATCCAGGAGGTGATCCTCCAGAACTTCGTTCCCCATCAGAGCTACTACGGTCGCGAGCCCGCGCAGATCGCCGATGCCGCCGCGCGCGACTACTGGCGCACCGGGGTTGGCCACGGGCCGCAGCTCGACGCGCCCGCCTGGGCCTGCGAGGTGACGATTGACGATCTCAAGCGGCTGATCGCCCAGGCGCGGCGGCTGATGCCCGACGTCGGCATTCAGGTGCCGCCCAACCTGTCGGACTGGTGGGCCGAACTCGTCCGCGCCGGCGCCACCGACCTGGGGGGACTGAGCGCCAACGGGGACCACATCTCCCCGGAGCACCCGTTCCCCTCTCCCACCCAGGTCCGCAAGCGTCTGCTCGAGGATGGAGTGGCGCTGACCGAGCGGCTATGCGTGTACCCCGAGTACATCGACCAGGAGTGGATCGCCCCGGCGGTACTCGACGTGATCAAGCGCTGCTACTGGTCGTTCATCCCGCGCCGTGGCAGCGGGCGGCGGGCCGAGGTCACGGTCAGCGACGACGCGGCGCCGCGGGCGGTGGCCAAGGCAGCCGAGGGTCGAGCACTCAGCCCAAGCGAACTGACGGCTCTGTTTGCCGAGCAGCGGCCCGAGGTGATCGAGGAGATGCGCAGCGCCGCTGATGAGCTGCGCCACCGGCTTGCCGGTGACACGGTCACGTTCGTCGTCAACCGCAACATCAACGTCTCGAACATCTGCATCGTCGGCTGCGCCTTCTGTGGCTTTGGCCAGGCCCGTCGCTCACCCGACGCCTACGTGCACTCCGAGGAGGAATTCGCCCGCCGGGTCGGCGAGGCGATTGATGCCGGCGCGACGGAGATCTGCATGCAGTCCGGGATCCATCCGGACTGGGGGCTCGAGGATTACGAGAAATGGCTGCGCTTCGCCAAGCAGCTCGCGCCCGAGCTCCACCTGCACGCGTACTCGCCGATGGAGATCGCGCACATGTGCGACGTCAGCGGACTGCCTCCGCGCACGGTGTTCGGGCGCCTCAAACAGGCCGGGCTCGGCTCGACCCCCGGGACCGCCGCCGAGGTACTCCACGACGGCGTGCGTGAGCGCATCTCACCGAACAAGCTGCCGGTGGCCAGATGGTTGGAGATCATCGAGGCCTCGCACGCCGAGGGGATCCGGTCGACCGTGACGGTGATGTTCGGCCACATCGAGGAGCCGTGGGAGCTGGCCGAGCACATGCGGGTGGTGCGCGAGCTGCAGGAGCGCACCGGCGGCTTCACCGAGTTCGTGCCGCTGTCGTTCATTCCCTTCCACACGCTGCTGGGTCGCACCCATGGGGTGCAGGAGATCTCCGAAGCCGAGAACCTCAAGCACACCGCCGCGTTCCGGCTCGCGCTCGGCACCACCGTGCGCAACCTCCAGGCCAGCTGGGTGAAGATGGGCCTCGATGCTGCCACCGAGGCGCTGCGGTGGGGAGTCAACGACCTCGGGGGCACGCTGATGGAGGAGTCGATATCGCGCATGGCCGGCAGCTACCACGGCGTCATGCTCGAGCCCGAGGACCTGATCGCCGCAGCCCACCGCGCCGGCCGCCCGGCGGCGGAGCGCACGACCCTGTATGACATTCGCCGGCGCTATGAGCTGCCGGTGAGCACGGGGTGAGCGTCGAGCGAGGGGGCGCGAGCGCCGCGCGCTCCGGTGCCACTGCCGAGCGGCCGTCGCTGTTCGCCGGCGTGGAGCCGATCGAGGTGTTCGTCGAGCTGCTGGCCGAGCTCGACACCGACACCTCCTCGACCGAGTTCTACGATCGGATCTGCGAAGCCATCTGCCGGCTGACCACGATGCGGCGCGCGGCGATCTTCATGGCCGACACCGCGCGCCGGCGGGTCCGCGCGGTGGGGGCGCATGGCACGTCGTTCTCGCAGCTGGCCGGCTTACGCCCGACGCTCGTCAACACTCCGATCGCTCAGCGCGCGCTGCTCGAGGACGAGGTGGTGGTGGTCTCAGATCGAATCGAGGAGGCGGTTCCGCCCGAGTACGCCCAATTGCTGGGCATCACCACGCTCGTCTGCACCCCGCTCAGCGCCGCCGGTCGCTCCTACGGCGTGATCTGCGCGGATCGTGGCGGTGGGCGGTTCGAGCTCTCCGACGGCGAGCGCCACCTGTTGTGGACGCTCGGCAAGACCGCGGCGCTGGTGGCCACGGCGCGCAACGCGACGCGTCAGCAGGAGCGCACGCGTCGGCTTGGCGAGCGGCTCGAACTGGCGCGCGAGATCCACGAGCGGGTGATGCAGCGGCTGTTCGGGGTATCGCTCGCGCTGAGCGCCGAGAAGCCGCTGGGCTCGGAGGAGCGCGAACGGTGCCGCGTCGAGATGCAGCAGGCGCTGAGCGACCTGCGCCGGGCGCTCGAGCGGCCGCTGGCCCCGCTGCCGCCGGAGACCGGGACCACGCTCGCGGCCGAGCTCGACCGGGTCGCCGGCGCCCCCGGCTCGTCGGTCCGCGTCGATTGGCCCCAGGACGTCAGCGTGCCCGCGGATGTCGAGCCGCTGGCCCAGTCGGTGCTCGCCGAGGCGCTGCGCAACATCGCCAAGCACGCCGCTGCCTCGAGTGTCGAGGTGGCGGTCTCGCGCGACGAGGACACGGTGACGCTCGAGGTCCGCAACGACGGCGTGCGCGCGGGCGCCCGGGGGGCCGGCATGGGCCTGCGCCTGGCCGCATTCGAGGCCCTCCAGCACGGGGGAGTGGTCGAGTTCGGCTCCCCGGGGCCCGGCCTGTGGCGGGTGCGGTTGGTCGTGCCGCTGAAGCGGGACGCGTCGTGATGACCCCGACGCTCCCGACCGATCCGATCTCCGAGCGGCGCCTGCGGGTGCTGGTCGTCGACGACCACGATGTCGTGCATTGGGGCTTTCGCGTCCTGCTCGGAGAACAGCCGTGGGTCGAGCGCTGCCTGGCCGCTCGCACCGGCGCCGAGGCGCTGGAGTTGGTGCGCCGGTTCGCGCCCGACGTGGCCCTCGTCGACCTGTTCCTGGTCGGCGAGTCCGGCGCCGACGTGTGCGAGTCGATTCGCCAGGCCTCGCCCTCCACGCGCGTCCTGTTGATCTCGGGCGCGGGCAGAATGTCGCCGGCGGCCGCCCGGGCGGCCGGTGCCTCGGGGTTCGTATCGAAGGACTGGGAAGCCCGCGATGTGGCCCGTGCGGTGCGGATGGTGGGGCTCGGGATGACGATGTTCGCGCCCAAGGCCGAGCAGCCGGCACCGCTGCTGACCGAGCGTGAGCACGAGGTGCTCGATCTGATCGCGGCCGGTTCGACCAACCGCGAGATCGCGCAGCGGCTGTTCCTGTCTCCGCATACGGTCAAGGAGCACACGAGCGTTCTGTATCGGAAGCTGACGGCGCGCAACCGGGCCGAGGCAGTCCAGCGGGCGCAGCGGATGGGGTTGCTGGGCTGATCGGGCTCCCCGGAACGCGTGGGAACGACGCCGCCGCGCAGCGTCGGTTCCGCTCCCCCCGAACGGGGGGAAGTGCGAGTCAGGGCTGTATCTGCGCCGCGTCTTCTGAGTAGCTACACACGCATGAGTTCACTGACCGCAATCCTGTTCCCCGGGCAGGGCAGCCAGACGCCTGAGATGCGCGACCTCGTGGTCGAGGTCGCTCCTGAGCTGCTGTCGATCGCTGTCGAGGTCGTGGGCGAGGATCCGTTTCCGCGCGCCGGGGAGGGCACCAACTTTGCCCAGCCGGCGATCTTCTGCGCCAGCCTGGCCGGGTGGATCGCGCTCGGCCGACCGCAGGGCGACCTGATGGCGGGCCACTCGCTTGGCGAACTCGCAGCGCTGGTCGCGGCCGGGAGCCTGGCCCAGCGCGACGGACTCGAGCTGGTGGCGTTGCGTGGCCGCCTGATGCACGAAGCCGGCGAGCGGGCCGGGGACGGCGGAATGGTGGCGCTGCTGGGTTCGGGCGCCGCCGAGCGGGCGGCCGAGATCGCGGGCGCCCATGGTTTGGCGGTCGCGAACGACAACTCTCCCCAGCAGGTCGTGCTCTCCGGCGCCCGCAACGCGTTGCCCGCAGCCGCCGAGCACGCCAAAGCGCTCGGTCTGCGCGCGCTGGAGCTCCCGGTCACGGGGGCGTTTCACTCGCCGATGATGGCTTCGGCCGCGCCTGAGTTCGCAGCGGCGCTCGAGCGGGTGGAGATTGGCCCGCCACGCGTTCCCGTGCTCTCGGCGGTCACCGCTGAGCCGTTCGACGACGTGCGGCGCGGACTTCTCGACGCGCTCACGATGCCGGTGCGTTGGCGTGAGACGATGCTGGCGCTGCAGCGGCTGGGCGCCGATCGGTTCGTCGAAGTGGGGCCGGGGCAGATCCTCACCGGTCTGGCCAAGCGGACTCTCCGGGACGTGGAGCTGGTCAATGCCTGACCCGGCGCCTCGCCGTGAGGGCTGTGCCCTGGTCACCGGCGCCTCGCGCGGGATCGGAGCCGCGATCGCCCGGGCGCTCGCCCGCGACGGCTGGCCGGTCGGTGTCAACTATCGGGCCGACCAAGCGGGCGCGGAGGCCGTGGTGGCGGAGATCGAGCGCGCGGGCGCCCGCGCGGTGGCGCTCGGCGCCGACGTGGCCGATCCGGGCGCTGCCGACCAGCTGTTTGAGGCGCTCGAGTCTCAGTTCGCTTGCCCTGTGCTGGCCCTGGTCAACAACGCCGGGATCGCCGCGGACAACCTCACGCCCTCGCTGCGCGACGACGAGTGGGCCGCGGTGCTCGACACGAACCTGACCGCCGCGTTCCGGCTCACGCGCCGGGCACTGAAGCCGATGTTGCGGGCACGCTCGGGGCGGATTGTCAACATCTCGTCGGTCGTGGCGCTGCGCGCCAATCCCGGTCAGGCGAACTATGCTGCGGCGAAAGCCGGGCTGATCGCGCTGACGAAAACCGCCGCGGTTGAGGTGGCGCGGCGAGGGATCACGATCAACGCGGTAGCTCCGGGCTGGATCGATACCGACATGACGGCGGAGGTGTCGACGGACCTGCTCGCGCAGGTGCCAGCCCGGCGAGCGGGAACTCCGGAGGAAGTGGCGGCCTGTGTTCGCTTCCTAGCCTCCGATGAGGCAAGTTACGTCACCGGTGCCGTACTGACCGTCGACGGCGGACTCGCCGCCTGACAACCGACAAACCAGAGGAGCAATCCCAGATGCCAGCAGTCACCAGCGAACAGGTCGAAAGCCGCGTGATCGAGACGCTCGCCAGCTTCGGTCCCGATGCGAGCCAGATCACCCGCGACGCCACCTTTGAGGAACTCGATATCGACTCGCTCGACCTCGTTGAGCTGGCCCAGGTGGTCGAGGATGAATACGGGGTCGTGCTCAAGGGCGAGGATATGAAAGAGCTCAAGACGGTCGGCGAGTCAATCGATCTGATTGTGGCGCGGGCCGAGTAGTGAGCGCTCCGCAGCCCAAGCGTAGGATCGTCATCACCGGCATCGGTGCGGTCACGCCGCTGGGCCTCGGCGCGTCCACGCTGCACGACCGCTGGGCCGCGGGCGTGTGCGGGATCGCAGACGGCGCCGGCTTCTGCCGCGACTACGAGCCCACCGAGTTCCTGTCGGTCAAGGAGGCCCGCCGGCTCGATCGCGTCTCGCAGCTTGCGCTGGTCGCGTCCGCCGAGGCGGTGTCGGATGCCGGGTGGGGCGAGGAGCTCCCGTACGACCCGATGCGGATCGGCTGCGTGATCGGGACGGGGATCGGCGGCATTGAGACGGTCGAGATCCAGCACGACGTGATGCGCGACCGGGGGGCGAAGATGGTCTCTCCGCTCGGGGTGCCCCAATACATGCCCAACGCCCCCGCCGCCGCGGTGTCGATGAGGCACCGGCTTCAGGGCCAGATGTACGGCGTCGTCTCCGCGTGCTCCGGCGGGGCTCACGCGATCGGCTCGGCCCTGCGGATGATCCAGTACGGCGATGCGGATGCGGTGGTCTGCGGCGGGGCCGAGGCGACGCTGACCGAGTTTGGCTTTGCCTGCTTCAACGCGATGCAGGCGCTCTCGCCCACCGGCGTCTCGCGCCCGTTTGACCTGCGCCGGGACGGATTCGTGATGGGTGAGGGGGCGGGGGTGCTGGTGCTCGAGGAGCTCTCCGCCGCGCAGGCGCGTGGCGCGACCATCGTGGGCGAGCTGGCGGGCTACGGATCAACCTCAGACGCCTACCACCTGACCGCGCCGCAGCCCAGCGGCGAGCCCGCCGCACGGGCGATCGAGCTCGCGCTGAGCGACGCCGGCGTGAGCGCCGGGGACATCAGCTATGTCAACGCCCACGGCACGTCCACGCAGCTCAACGACGCCGCCGAGACACGGGCGATCAAGCGCGCGCTGGGTGAGAGCGCGATGAAGATTCCGGTCTCCTCGACCAAGTCGGCGATCGGGCATCTGC